>Ga0183096_1001362_pt1 | contig 21306 bp, 20 predicted proteins | sample Biomet5_FD_127791 | JGI IMG/M metagenome (GOLD analysis project Ga0183096, IMG submission 127791) | Microbial communities from bioreactor (seeded with sewage sludge) at LBNL, California, USA - Biofuel metagenome 5 (version 2) (version 3) | ecosystem: Engineered > Bioreactor > Anaerobic >... | reverse complement strand
TATTAACCCACTCCTTATCATGTCGGCTACCTCCTTGGTGATCTTCGCAATCCCAATGGTAGCTATATGGTTGGGGTGGGTCAATTTCTTACCGGCTTTTGCGGTCAATTATAGCCCGGCGGTCACACTTGGCAGAGATAATAATTCAAAGTTGGCAAATATAATACCAATTGGATCGGATCAATATCAACTGCCCGCCAAGCGACCTAAGAATTCAGGCCTATCGTCTGAAAAAATTATGAAAAACTTTATGATAAAAACACTTGATTGGCAAAAAGCACTTGAGTATGTATGGTGTTAGTAGACTCATTAATTATGCAATACATAATTCCTTATTTGCAAAAAATCTTCTTCAAGTCTACACCATTGCAAAAACAAGTCACAAATTTATTTTTCTTTATATAATGCTTATGTGAATTCAGGTTAATATTATAAAATATAATGCTAAATTATTCCTTCCAAGTTTAGAACTTTATAGCTACGGTAAAAATAAATAAGAAAAACTATAATAACTATTATTGAGTTAATAAAAATATTTGCGTGTAATACATAGCATATCAGAGGGAAAATAAGAAGAACTAATGCTTCTGTAACAATTTTAAATGTGACTACAATAATTTTAGTTGTATCATTTCCTGCTATGTGTAACATATATATAATCCTAAAAAATTGCACAAAAAAACATGACATAGAATATAACAATACGGATATTATAGGATTATTCCAAATTAATCCAAGTAAAAATGATAAAATTCTACATATAGCATACATAAATTCATGTAATAATGCTATTTCCTGCTTATCAAGAATAACATAAAGCATGCTTAAAGGAGAATATGCAAAATTATATGCAATGAATGGGACAAGAGCTATTGCATATATTCCTGAAGTTCCCCATTTTGCTCCTAAAAAACATGCAAAAATACTAGGAGCTAAAAATGAAATTAAAGCTATTGGGAAAAAACCAATTCTCAAAAGTAAAGAATAAGAGCGAAAAGATAAATTTGCTATGTTTCCAGAGTGTTTTGCAACTGAAGCTCTCTGAATAAAAACCTGACCCATTGCTTGACCTACAAAAATTGATGGCAGAAATAAAATTGAGCTCGCCATAGCATATAATCCAGCAACATTAAACGAATAAAAACTGGAAAGCAACAATTGAGGAAGATTTGCACCTGCAGAATTAACAACGCCAAACCATGTGCTATACATTGGAAATTTACGATATTTAAAAGCAACACGACAAATATTTTTTATTTTAAATGAAGGGAGTCCTTCTTTTTCTATAGCTGCATGAGCAAGCGTCGTAATTCCACCAGCCTGAGCAATTATCACTCCAATCAGGAGTCCTAGTGGTTTAAAACCAAGTATACCGATACCGATCTTAGCAACTGCTCCGCTAAGGCATTGTGATATTTTTGTACGCCCAATTGCAGAAAAAAGGCTTTCCCTAATAGCCCATTGTGTCAGGATATTATAAAAGCCCACAGCAAGAAGACCAAGAGGTATTAGATATTTATATAAAATTAATACTTCAATAGAAAGCATTTTAAAAATATTATCGCCACAAACGAATAAAACTGCAGAAACAATTGATACAAAAACTATCTGAATAATCATGCTAAGAAATACCAATGCACTTGCATTTCTTTTTTGTTTTGGCAGCGGAATAGCTAAATGATATCTAAAACCTGAAAGTTCACTGAGTATTGCAATTACAGATGAGTAAACCGCCATAACACCGTAATCAGCAGGAGAGTAGACACGCGAAAGTACTGGCAAGATAAAAATATTCAGTACTTGTGCAACAACAGTTCCGCCTGCAACAAACGATACCTGCTTTAAAGCAGAATTTGAGTGGATAATTTTCTTAATTATATGCTGAGCAGCTAATATAGCTTTATTTTTTATCATGATTTCCTATAACTATAATTCACAATATTCTTTGTTGTTACCTTTTATTATATGCCATAGTAATTATCTCAACAGTCTTTCTAGCTTCCCTGCCAGTACACATAGGCTGCGCCTTTCCATCAAGCACATCAAAAACATGTCTGTAATACGGCAGATGGCCGAAACCATAGACGGATGGTGGGGTTGTATCTGCGCGAATGGCTTCTTCGTCCATTGGATCATTGTCGGCAAATTCCCAATGTTCAATTTTGTTGAGTGCAAATCCTCCGACACGAACCGTTCCTTTGTCGCCAAGAATAGTAAGGCTGCCTTCAAAATTCTTCGGATATGTCAGCACAGTCGCATTTATACTTCCGATAGCTCCATTTGTAAATTTAATAGCCACAGATATTGTATCCTCTGCTTCCATCTTTATTTTCTGGGTAGAATATTGCGACACAACATCTGTAAAATCTCCGCCGAACCATTGAACAAGATCCACATAATGACTGGCCTGATTGGAAAGACATCCACCGTCAAGTTCATATGTCCCACGCCATTTTGCCATGTCATAGTAGCCCTGCGGACGTGTCCATAGAACATTTGCAAGTATCATGTATATTTTGCCAAACCTCCCCTTTTCAAAGGCTTTTCTGAGCAATTGAATGCTTGGGTTAAAGCGGTTCTGCTTAACTATCATGTACTTAACTCCAGCTTTTTCCGCTGCGTCTATTGCTTTATCACATGCTTCAAGAGAGCACCCTTGTGGTTTCTCAGAAAGTATGTTTTTACCTGAATGTGCTGCCTCTATCGCCTGATATGGATGGATACCAGAAGGGGTACAGAGTGTTACAATATCCGCGTCTGTATTTTTCAGCATCTGTGAGAAGCCACTAAACGCCAGGCAGCCATTTCCTATTTTCTCTGATGCTCCTCTTGCTCTTTCTGGAATCACATCACAACAAGATATTATTTCAGCAATTCCTTCTTCTCTCAGTTTAAGAAGTGCTTCTATATGTTTTTCACTTATGCGACCACAACCAGCCAATGCTACTTTATGCATTAATTTGCCCCTCCTCGAATATTGTCGGAAACACCTACAAAGTAAAATAATGTTAAGTAGTTGCAATAATACAGATAATCAATTATTGATCCTTAAGAAATCTTTATTTCATTTTTCATCATATTATGTTTTAAAAACGGATGCAGCGTATCTGAACTTATTCTATAATCACTTGGTAAACACTAAGATAAAAATACTACAAAAGTGTTCTTCTTCAATTCTATATATTTCAAAAAATTATATTAACAAGCAATTTTTTAAATTTGTATAGTCATTTTGACTACGATATAAACAGATATGATATGAAGAGAAATCAGTTTTTTTAGAATATTTGATATTGACGAGAATTATCATCGAGTGTTCAACTAATTCGATCTTCTTTCCTCCTACATATTTTAACAAAAAAATTTTAACGCCATGCCTCGCATCTTTGCATAAACTTCTGTGCGGAATAAATCATAAAACAAAAAACGAAACCGTTTTCCGAATATTTAAATATACGCTAAATCTTTAGATCAGCAATTATCTTTTTTTCTGTCTTTAATGTTTGAGCGTAATGATCGAGCATCAGCTATTAAATGTTTTGTGTGCGGCAATGCAAAGTTACCTGACACGCATTCTTTTTCTCTGATATTATTAATCACAACAGAACCAATTAATATTCTTGCTCCATCACCCACTGTAATTCTATTAGCTATAACACTTCTGGGACCCATCCACACATTTTTACCAATTTCAGCAGAACCTCCTACGCAAGCATATGAGGCAAAATAGCAAGCTTTTGATAAGTGTACACGATGAGAAATATGAACAAAATTATCCAACTTGCACTCGTCAGCAATAATCGTATTCCTCCCCATTAAACCTTTATCAACCGTAACAGATGCCTGTAAATCTACGTTTTCTCCAATTATGACTGACCCATCATGTATGACCATCCTTTTTATACCATGCGTGTCAGTAAAAACATGAAATCCTTCTGATCCTAGAACACAATTAGGGCCTATTGTTGTGTTGTTGCCAATCTGAACTCCGGGCAAAATAGAACAATTAGGACCAACAAGCACATTGTCTTCAATAACTACACCTTCAGAAGCGACAAAGGCTGTATGGTGGATAACAGCATTTTCAGAAATTTTGCTTATTTCATATTTTAAATATTTTTGGCAGTATGCATTGTGCAATTCAAAAAATACGGCCTTTGGGTTTTCTGTAATTATTGGCTCAACCTCATAAGGAAGAAATGAAATGTCCTTTTCTCGGACGAGTGCAGAAATTATATTCTTATTATTGCATAAATCATCCGCAAATTTAGGGTTATCAAGAAAACTTAATGTATTAGGGCGGGTCGAATCGGTCATCCCCGTGTATTCAACGTGATTTTTAATATCAATTTGTGTTTCATTACGAATATAATCATAAAGATCCATCCTGCCATCCTCCTTGGCTGTGCGATTCTATAGCCTGTAAATATTTTTTATTTCATCAATTTTAATTTTTAAAACTGATTCTATAGCATTTTTAGTATCAAAAACAATAGCAGCGTTTTCTATTACTAAACTGTAATCAACATTCTTGGTGTGGAGTGTCGTAATCACAACCGCATCGCATGATTTTATTTCTTCTTGCGAAAGCTCAACAGAAACCATTTCTTTGCCTTTCCATTTAACATTTTTGCAGTATGGATCATGGAATAGTACATGCGCATGCTTTTTTTCCAGCTCTTCCCATACTTTCAGTGCAGGTGATTCCCTTAAGTCGTCAATATCTCCTTTATAGGCAATTCCCAAAAGCATTATCTTGCTTTTGCTAAGAGCCTTTCCACCATGTTCGTTGAGGATGTCCATTAAGCGTCCCACTACATAGTTAGGCATGCCATCGTTTATCTCTCCTGCAAGTTCTATCAGTTTTGTATGGTAATCATACTCCCTGGCTTTATAAGTCAAATAGAAAGGATCAAGAGGTATGCAGTGACCACCAACTCCAGGGCCAGGATAGAAGGGTATGAACCCAAATGGCTTCGTCGATGCCGCAGCAATCACCTCCCAGAGATTTATCCCCATCTTGTCGTAAACAATCGCCATTTCATTCGCAAGTGCACAGTTTACGATACGAAAAGTATTTTCCAGTATTTTGGTCGCCTCTGCCTCTTTTGGAGAAGAAACAGTAAATACTTCTGCACCAAGAACGATGCTGTAGAGCGTTTTTGCTATCTCTGTACACACTGGCGTACATCCCCCAACTACTTTTGGGGTGTTGTGTGTCTTATACCGCAAATTTCCAGGATCAACCCTTTCCGGGCTGAATGCAAGGTGGAAATCTTTACCTACTTTAAACCCACTCTTTTCTAATATCGGTTTTACGATCTCTTCCGTTGTCCCAGGATACGTTGTTGATTCCAGTACCACAAGCATATCTTTGTGCATTCTTTTGGAAATTTCATTTGCAGAATTAACTATATATGATAAATCCGGCTGTTTGAATTTATCCAACGGGGTCGGGACACAAATAGCAATTACATCACACTCAATAAGCCTGTCAAAATCACAGGTTGCAGAAAGATTTCCGCTGGCAACAAGATCCTTGAGATCCTGAGGAACAATGTCGCCAATGTAGTTCTCTCCTCTGTTGACCATATCTACTTTTTCGCACTGTACGTCAAAACCAAGAACGACAAATCCCGCCTTTGCCTTTTCCACCGAAAGAGGAAGTCCAACATAACCAAGACCAATTACACCTATGTTAGCAGTTTGAGATTTGATTTTATCTAGTAAGTACATCCCATCACCTCCAATAAATAAACTTTAGCAAGTATTAATCAAATATCCTTTTTAATAAAATTTTCCAGTCAATATTTTCCTTAGCAAAATTATGCATCAATTCTGGGTGATTTTTTTCAATATAAACTTCCTTAGTAAATTCACAAATAGCAGCAATGTCAATTGGACTATCATCTTCTGGAACTTTAAATTTGTGTTGAAAGTTTTCAAATTCAGGATCATAACAAGACATAAAAAAAGGTATACCTCTAGCACAATATTCTCGTAATTTTAATTCAGAAGTCAAATGAAAGCCTTTTCTATATCCCCCTAATGCGCCAGCCGCGACATGGCATATATCGAATAGTGCATCAAGTTTTTCTTCATATAAAGGCTCATGAAACACGACATTTTGTGTGACAGCTAGTTTTGACGCTAAATTGCGTATTTTTTCTATTTCTTCGTTACCTGTGCCACCTGCAAGATGAAAAACTACTTTATATGGACCTTTATATTGTGCCATACCAGTTATAATTCGATCAAAACCATGCCAATAAGCAAGATTAGCTAGCCCAAGTATATGTATCTCATTTTTAAGCAACGGGGCAGTTCTAATTTTCACATAGGAAACATCAAAGCCATTGGGTATAATCCTATACTTTCCAAGTCTATCGCGTGCAGTTTTATCCTCAACTTCGCAAACTACGACAAACTCGTCAACTACTTTTTTTAGACGTTCAATTGATCTAAATTCAAATATTAAGATAAATAAATTCTCTATTGTAATTTTCAAGTGTTCCTGAATATACGGATACGTGGGTAATTCATAATATACCTTTGCATTTTTTTTAATTTTTTTTATAAAGGAAATATATGTTGGAACCAATGGCGAAAGCCTTCTTATATAAATTATGTCATATGACTCTACAATTTTATCAATGTTAATTGGACAAAATATTTTTTTAATTTTTCGTATAATTTTTGCTAACGGTGAAATTGATACATAAATGCTTGTATCAATTTCTGAATCAATTCTACTTTCATTTGAAAAATTAACAAACCTAACATCATGGTATGCAATTGAGACAAGATCAACTTTTTCAGAAAAACTTGACATTGCACGACACTGTGAAATAATTTTTTTAGCTACACCGGATGATCGCTCTAACGTACAATTTGTTATGTACAATACTTTCAAATTGCTTCACTCCTAAGTTAAAAACATACAGTCCATCATAAATTGACCTTATATTTGTACTAAGCAATTATTTTAATATACAATGCATCTATTCAAAAATTTTTGTAAATATGTAATTATACTCATGATATATTCGCCAATATTCCAAAGATGTGTTTAACAAACAATATTGTATAAATATTTCACAAAAAAATATTCATTTTTCCTTAAGTTTATTAAGTATCAGATGTAATTGTTCATTCTTTATATTAACGATAGGTTCAATTTCAAAATACATGTATTTTTTATGTTTACCATATCATTATATATAACACAATTAACGTTTTTCCTAAAGTATTAAAATATAACATTAATAATAAATTACGCTTACACAGTTATTCGTTTTTTTGTGCGCATTCCTAAAAATATAATTATTAAAGTAACCAATGCAGGCTGAATATAGGTCGACCAGGGATAAACAAAACTAGCAAAATCCATTACAACATAATTATTAACAGACAAATATGCATATAACGCCCACATTTCAATTTTATTACTATAATAAGTAGTGTAATAAACTGTAGCTAAAATTGCTCCTACCAATATGGGAGATATAAATATGCCCAATAAACCAAAGCTTGCCCATGCATCGCCAATAAACAAAGAAACTATCGTTCCATTAATCCCGCTAGATATTCCAAAAGCATAGTCATATATAATTCTTGCGGCTCTTAAAGAATAAGGAATCCCCAACAAAGATGAAAATTTTTCAGATAATGAAGAGAACCCCAAATATGGAAATATATCAGGGAAACATATAAAACAAAAATAATTTCCCATATTTTGTCCCAACAAAATTCGATGATTGATTTTAATAAAAATATCATTTAAATTGATGTCGTATGTAGCATTATATATAAAAATTAATAAAATAAACAATGTTAAAACTATAAAAAATATTTTATTTGTTTTAATTCTACCATTAATCTTTATTTTTAAAAGTAAAATTGAAAACAAATATAATATTATAGATGCTTTCGCTAAACGCATAGAAAGAATTATTATTGAAAAAATCAGCATAATTAAAAACATTATTAAATATTTTTTATTTTTGAATAATGACCATTTAATATACCATACATATGTTAGCATTTGTGAAATCATAAAGCCAACTATACCAACAATATACTGATTATACTGAAGATTATATGTAAAATCAGTTCTTAAAATACTATCATAACCCCCAAAAAATAAATTTAACACACCAATATAATTTAATTTAGATACTAAATATATTATTGATATTATTGAAAATAATGATAAAATGCAATATATAAAAGAATTACTATGTATATCTATTATTAAATCAGATTTATTAAAATTATTATAAACGGCTTTGCGTTTAAATATATATTTATTTAACAAATATATCGTCAAAGGGAACGCTATCATTGCATATGAAGTTGACATCCACACATACAAGCACTTATTATAGTATATGCTATATAACCCAGGAAGATCTTGAGTAAAGAAAATATTTTCTAAAATCATAACTTGTGCAATATAGGACATTAAAATAAAATAAACATAATAAACATAGGATATCATATTTAACCCACTAATATTCATATCAATATTAGCTTTTTTAAGGATTTTAAATGATATAATTATAATAAAAATAGAAATAACTATGTACATCAGCATCACGCCTTGATAAAATCAAAAATCTTCTGTGTTCATTGAGTTCATGCTACGAAGTACAGAGTCAAATTATATTGCCTTTTTTGTTTCTATACTATATTTTACCTATTCGCTTTTAGCTACTATTAAATACATGCGCTATTTATTTTCATTTGTCCATAGAAATGACCTAGCATTTTACATGTGTTCCATTAACTTCGACTTATAAAACGCATTACTTTGCTATTGCTGCTAGCCATAGTAATTATTTATTTTTTATTTTGCACAATAAACCGTCCTTGCAGCCATTAATAAAACTAGTAAATGTTTGTTTTTTATTTTTTTCAAATATCAACTTGCATAATTGCCAATATAAAAGCCTCGGTATCCATTTATAAACACTTTTATTCCGCCAATATTTTTTTAATATATATATTGTATTCCTAGAAATGTAATAATTTCTTAATGGACTATGATTATGTAAAACAATTTCCCAACCCCAAAATAATCTTTTTTTTTCTGGATTACCAACTTCATGATTTATTACAACATTATTAACTCTAATGATCTTATAACCAATATTTTTTAATTTTAAACAAAAGTCATAATCAACACAATCAATAAACATCCATTCATCAAATTTGCCGGATTTACTCCAAGCGCAAAGATTTGTCAGACTTGCACTAGTAATACAATAATCTACAAACTCAAAATCCGTAGTATATTTTTTCAATGAGAGATTTTCAATATTTAATTCAAACCGCGGACACACAACACCTATGTTCTTGTATACTGTGTATCTAAGAAACGATTCAATTAAATTACTTGGACATACCGAATCCTGATCTAGTGTAAGTATCCATTCATATTTTTCTAAACTAGCTGTTTCACACATTTGATTCAAGGCCTTTGCAATGCCTACATTACTAAAATTTCTAATGATTTTAATTTTTGGGTTATTTCCCCATTTATTTAATATTAACGCTATGTTATTTGAAGCATTATCTATTAAAATCAACCATGACACTTGAGGTAGAATAGCGTTAATATTTTCAGTTAATCGATTTTCTTTTGGGTTATATAATACTATGCCTGCACATATTTTCTTTTTATTTGATTTATTATACATAAATTAACCATTACCTCTTAATAAGCAAAGTGCTTTTTTAGGTAACTTCAATATTATATTTGAATTTTTAGCACCGACCCAATACAATAGATAATAATAAAAATATACTAAAAATGTTAAGTGTATATCTAATTTTTTTAAGCTACGCCAGTATTCTTTAAATTCTATTATTCCATTTTTTCTAGCTTCACATAAACCAGCATATGTTCTTAAAGAATATTCTTTTGCGAATATATTATTTAATACCAATACATTATAATCTGATTCAAAAATCTTAATTACTTTAATCAATCCTTTATGAAATTCAATGTTTGAAAAAATTGAATCTCTATTAGCGAGATATGGGTTTTTATCGTTTGACGGTGATATTCCGTAGGCATTTTCTCCATCTCCTATGCAATCTATAAGCGGAATGTCCAAATAGTATCCTGGATGTTTTGCAAGTGTTAATAAAAAAAGATAAACCTGAAAATAATTTAATTTGATAAATTTTTCTGCTGAAATATTGTTAATTATATCCCTCTTAAAAATTAAGCCTGAAAAAAGTATAGAATCATATATATGCTTAGCCGCATTTTTAACACTTGGTTCAATACGAAAATCCTTTCTATATTTTCTCTTTAAATTAGTTCCCTCTTTAAACGGACTAAATATTACTCCGTAATCATGTTTTTTTATAAATTGAATGGTTTTGTCAATGGATCCTTTTATAAACATGTCATCATCACTAATAAATAATATATATTTACCACAGGCTATTGATATCAATTTTTCCAAGTTACCATCATAGCCTAAATTGTTTTCATTTAAATTAAGGTTAATTTTATAAGAAGACTTCTTGATATATTTATTTACCTCTACCATTATTATTTTTCTTTGTGGTGAACAATCTTCGCTAACTATAATTTCCAAATCATCATTACAAGCGGAATCAATACTATTTAAGCATCTTATAAGCTCATTTGCTCTATTGTATGAAGTAATGCATATTGATAATATTGGTTGTGATTTGTTTAACATTTTTACAGCTCCTAATGTTTTCTCCATGTCCAATAGTTGACAATCGACGTATAACTTTGAATTATTTTAACTACTTTTGTGCTGACATTTATGTCTGCATAATCCGGCACCTGTACCCCATAATCGTTGTCCTTGTGCATATTAACAGCAATATTAACTGCCTGAAGTACACTTTCTTCTGTTATTGAACCTATAATAAAATTACCTTTGTCCAATGCTTCCGGACGCTCTGTGCTCGTCCTTATGCATACCGCAGGAAAACACCTGAAGTATGAGGATTCCTCAGGCAATGTTCCACTGTCTGAAACGACACAAAATGAATTTGTCTGAAGATTATTATAATCTGAGAAACCAAAAGGTCTAAGACAAATAACCTTTTCATGAAACTTAAATCCTCGTTTTTCAATAAATTTAGCACTGCGAGGATGGGTGCTGTAAATTACCGGCATGTTATATTTTTCTGCCATTGCATTAACCGCATTCATAAGTTCAAAAAAATTACTCTCAATATCTATGTTTTCTTCCCTATGTGCAGAGAGAAGTATATATTTCCCGTTGTCCAAACCGAGTGTTTCCAAAATTTTGCTTGATTTAATTTTATCAATATTAGCAGAAAGAACTTCAGGCATTGGAGAGCCAGTAACAAAGGTACGCTCTTTTGGTCTGCATTCTGCATTAAGATAGCGGCGCGCATGCTCACTGTAGCATAGATTCACATCTGCTATATGATCTACTACCCTGCGGTTCATTTCTTCAGGAAGGTTTTCGTCAAAACAACGATTGCCAGCCTCCATGTGAAAGATGGGTATCTTCAAACGTTTCGCTGAGATCGCTGAAAGTGCTGAATTCGTATCACCTAATATAAGCAGAGCATCAGGCTTAATTTCCTGCAATATCTTGTAACTTTTAGCAATTATATTTCCTATTGTCTCGCCAAGATCAGTGCCAACAGAGTCAAGGTAATAATCAGGAGCACGAAGGTCCAAATCTTCAAAAAAAATCTGATTAAGCTCATAATCCCAGTTCTGCCCTGTATGCACAAGAATATGATCAAAATATTTGTCACATTTCTTTATAACCTCAGATAATCTGATTATCTCCGGTCTTGTGCCAAGTATGGTCATCACCTTAAGCTTTCGCATCTTATACCTCCAGGAAGTAAGTATCAGGCTTTTCGGGAGTATATGGCTCGTTCACCCACATAAATGTTATAAGGTCTCTTTCGCCCGTGTTTGTAATATTGTGGGTATATCCTGGCGGAATGTCCACGGCTTCCATTTTTTCTCCATCAACCTGATATTCAATTATCTCATCCGAATCAATCTTTCTGAAGCGTATAGTTCCTTTTCCGCTTACAACGAGAAATTTCTCATTTTTTGTATGATGCCAGTGGTTGCCCTTAGTTGTTCCTGGCTTTGTAACATTAACCGAAAACTGGCCGCGCTCTTTCGTTCTTATTATCTCAGTGAAGCTGCCACGATTGTCCGTGTTCATTTTTAATGGGTAGTTGAATTTATCTTTGGGAAGATAACTAAGGTAGGTACTGTAAAGTTTTTTTGTAAAACCGTTTTCCATGTCAGGAATTTCCAGGTTGTTCCTGCTTTCCTTGAATGAATATATAAGATCAGCAATTTCTCCAAGAGTAATTTTATATGACACCGGGACATAACAGTACCCATTAGATTCTGTTGATGCTTTTCCACCAAGAGCATTCATTAGCTCCTCTAGCAGATCGTCGATATAAACAAGGTTCATGACGGTGCTTCTGTCATTTATCTTTATAGGCAAATCATTTGCGATATTGTGACAGAATGTTGCAACTGCGCTGTTATAATTAGGCCTGCACCATTTTCCAAAAACGTTTGGAAAACGGTATACATATGCATTAGCACCGGTCTCCTTAGAATATTCCAATAAGAGTTCTTCTCCAGCCTTTTTGCTAAGTCCATAGAGGTTATCCAGTTCAGCCTGTATGGAAGATGACATCATTATAGGACATTTGTTTTTGTACTGTTTAAGCTTATTAAGAAGCAGGCTAGTGAATCCAAAATTGCCTTGCATAAATTCTTCTTCAAGTTGCGGACGGTTGATTCCTGCAAGATGGAATACAAAATCACACTCTCTTGCGTAGTCACAAAGGAGTTCTTCTTTTGTATCAATATCATATTCAAGAATATCCTGACAGCCACGGTTACGAAGTTCCGCAACCATGTTCTTGCCTATGAATCCCTTAGCACCTGTAACAAGTATTTTCATTTTTTGTTCTCCATAGCTGCTAATTCGTCCATAATATATTTAAGTGACAGTAGTTTGTTTTTAACGGTTTCAACATCAAGTATCATCGTGTTTTCAGAGTTAAATTCTGTTATTGTTACAGCTTGTTTATTCCCCTGGTCAAAATATTTTTCATAATTAAGATCACGTTTGTCACACGGCACACGAAAGAAATTACCCATATCCAAGGCATTTGCGGCTTCCTCTTTAGTAAGAAGCGTCTCATACATCTTTTCTCCGTGGCGTATGCCTATAATATTCATTTCCGTGGCAGGGTTAAAAAGCTCTTTAACAGCCTGAGCTAGTACACTTATTGTACATGCAGGAGCTTTCTGTACCATTATATCTCCGCTTTCAGCATTACTGAATGCAAAAACAACAAGCTCCACAGCCTCCTCAAGGCTCATAATGAACCGTGTCATATCAGGATTTGTAACAGTTATTGGCTGTCCTAATTTTATCTGCTCTACAAAGCGAGGAATAACAGATCCACGTGAACACATTACATTGCCATAGCGTGTACAGCAGATAATAGTTCTATCAGAAGAGACTGTCCGTGATTTTGCAACCACAACTTTTTCCATCATTGCTTTTGATGTTCCCATTGCATTTATTGGGTATGCCGCTTTGTCAGTCGAAAGACAGATAACTTTCTTTACACCATAATCTATCGCAGCAGATAAAACATTGTCAGTTCCGAAAACATTTGTCTTGACTGCTTCGAGTGGGAAAAATTCACATGACGGTACCTGTTTTAACGCCGCGGCATGAAATATATAATCAACTCCGTGCATAGCATTTTTAACACTATTTATATCGCGAACATCACCAATGTAAAATTTAATTTTGTCGTTTCTATATTCGTTACGCATATCATCTTGTTTCTTTTCATCACGAGAAAATATGCGTATCTCTCTAATGTCAGTAGGCAAAAAACGATCTAATACCGCATGTCCGAATGAACCTGTGCCACCTGTTATCAGAAGTGTTTTGTTTTTAAACATTTATTTATCGCCTCTTTTGAAATGACTCATAATAATGTCATACCCTCTTGACACGGTATAATATTCTTCAAGCCAACTGCGGCCTTTTATTCCCATTGCTTTGCCCATTACTGGGTTGCTTACAAGTTTATCAAAATATGACATAAATGTTTTAATGTCACCACTTTCAGACCAGAAGCCACACCCTGATTCAATTATTGCATCCTTAAAATCTGTGTTGATATCTGTCGCTGCAAGTACAGGCAATGCCATCTCCATGTATGCAATAAGCCGCGACGGGAAATTTGGAATCGTAAATTTGCGGCTTAAGAATATTAATCCTACGTCACAGGCAGTAAGCAGCCTATCATAATCAATTTTTGCCAATCGTCTGCAAAGTTTTACATTTTCCTGTGGATTCTCTTTAAGGTAATTATCTAATACGCTGTATTTATTACCATCGCCTACAACTAAAATAAAAACATCGCGCCTGTCATTTATTGCCTTAAACACTGTTATAAGAAACTCAATCCCCTGAGGTATGCCTATATTGCCACCGTATACAAACAAGGTAGATTCATTTGGTATATGATATTGAGAACGAATGATTTCAGATGCTTGTTTATTAATTTTAGGTACTGGCATAGGTTTTATACTGTTAGGACATAATTCTACTTTTTCAGGCTTAACATAAGTGTTATTATTAAGTACATATTTCATGTTTCCTTCCGACATACAGCCTATATAGTCTGATATTGAGTATAATTTTTTCTCCCTTGTTCTAAAAAACCTATGCAGAATTCCATTTTCTTTCAGAATTCCTATATCAACTGCATTTTGTGGGAAGATATCCTTAAGAAGAAGATATGATGCCGCACTGTCTCGTTTTTTTATAAATTCGACAACCTTGCAAAAGGTAATCGGTGGTGTCGAGTATATAATCAAATCAAACTTTATATCTGATAAATGTTTTTTTATTGCTCTAATAAAAAGTGGTTCTACAGACAAAGTAGTCAAACCTTTTTCGATAAGAGACACCTTGCCTGTAAGGTTACCAGTTCTTACCCTAAGGATATTTAATCTGCCTTCTACTGCAAACTGCGTTGAACCACCTTTCATACGTTCAGATTGACAAAGCACCCAAACATTTTCGCCCCTGTCAACAAATTCGTTCATCAAATCAGAGTATATATTGCGATCATCTACAAATGGGAAAGCAATCGAGAGAAAAATTATATTCATTAGATAACATATTCCTTATTATAGAATTTTTCCACGTCGTTATCATAAATACATGTGTATCCCATTTTTGTCCAAAAATCCTTCACTACTGTATTTTTTTGTGTATCTATATATTTCCCTATGATTTTGGATATGCCTTCTGCTGCAAGAGAGGATTCTACAAAATCCAAGAAGTTTTTTTCTACGTTTCTTCCCATTACCCTGCAGCTCATCAAAAACGTATCTATATTTGCTGTTCCACTACCTTCCAGCTTAGCTATTGCTAGTATGACTTTGCCGTAGCTTCCAAATCTATCTTCTAGCTCTCCTATCCAAATTTTATATTCTTTTGAGTCACTCATTCTTCTGATATCGCCTTCAGTGTAACGTCTTGCTGTTAAGTTAAACTGATTTGTTTTCTGAGTAAGCTGTGCAGATCTTGCGATATCGTCTTCTTTTATTTCACGTACTGTGAGTTTCATATTTAATGACTCAAGATAATCTTCTAACGATGAACTTGTTTTTTTGAGTTCTGCCCTTTTGTATTCGGTCCGATACTGATCTGTCTTCTTGATATCTTCACCTGTAAGCTTTAATAACGGGAAATATTTTGTACTTATGTCTGAAATGAACTGCCACAGCGTTGATGTATCTTTGGGGAACTCAGGCACCGTAACATCAGGCAATAGTATTTTAACTGTTTCCCGTTCTACTGGGTTGTCATCTATAAATACAAAGGAGTCCAGTCCTATGTTAAGTTCTACGGCAAGTTTTTCTATGTTCAGCGGCTTCGGATCCCAGTTTGCTAATATGGCAACAAAGTCACTTTCGCGGAGAATCATGTCCGGATGTTTCCGTATTGCGTCATGAACATCTTCTTTGTTGTTTTTTGATACTATTGCTAAAATTACCCCTTCATTTTTGAGGTCTTTTATGCCTTTCTGAAAATCGCGGAAGCGGGCTCCTTCTTTCAATGCAGATAGCTCTATTCCATTTACGCCATCTTCTCCTATAACCCCACCCCATAGTGTATTATCAAGATCAAGGACAAGGCATTTTTTACGTATGCCTTTTAGAGCATTAAATGCTCTTCCTATTTCTTGTGCTATAGCTTTTCCTCCTGCCATAGAGAACGGGATACTGCCAAGATACCACATACGCGGACTGTAAAATTTACTTCGACCTATGTTTCTGGCAATTTCAGCAAGCTCTATTATAGGTATTCTTTCTTCTTCAAGTTCAGAGCGCCAGTATGACTCAACTTTATATTCTATACGGGAAGAAACTAATGGAGATATTTTATTCTGAGGTATGTCAAGCGATGAAACAAAGGTTGGTATTTCTGGGTGATGCTGCACAAATAATTTTATTGGCTCAAAATATCCGGCAATAATTGTCCTGGCTTCATCAATGTTGGACGGTAAAGTATCCCCGAGAAGCTGTAAGCCGTCAAGGATTATAAAAACTGCACTCGGTTTCTGCTCTACAAATTCAGCACCAATGATTTCCTGCACCCATGTGTTATAGCCTGGAGCAGTATAGACTTCCTCACCAGTAATTTTTGATACTTCAATGGAAAGTGTTTCAATTGTTATATTGGAAAGTAACGCTATCAATGTCTGTTCTCCTTCGGCTCATGCTTCGCTATGATTCTGGCAGGGTATCCCATAACGGTGCAGTTATCAGGGACATCAGCCATAACTTTGCTTCCCATTCCTACAGTAACACCTGAACCGATTTTTACCCCCTGTAAAATCGCAGATTGCACACCGATCAGAGTTTTTTCTCCGACAGTAACATTTCCTGAAACATTCACACTTGGCATAAGCGAAGAAAAATCCCCGATCTGTGAATCATGTCCTATATCACATCTGGTATTAAGAAAAACACATTTCCCTAATCTTGTATCTATACTTACAAAACAAAAACGACCTATAACAACACCTTCTTGAATGCAAACACTACTAGAAACATAAGCGGTATTATGTATTATTATAGGAAAATCAAAATTTTTCCCAAAATTTTTAATTTCATTATATAGTTTTGTTTTAACACTTGTGTCTGCAATACCAAAAATTATTGCAATGTTTTCTTGATATTTGCTTAGATATTCAATTCCACCTAACACTCTTATCCCGTTTACAAGTTCACCTTTTCTGACACCATCATCAATAAAACCCATAATTTCCCATCTTGGAGTTACTTTATTAATATCCATTACAATTTCAAGCATTTCTCTTCCAAGTCCGCCAGATCCATAAATGACAGTTTTTGTCATACATTCAGCTCCTAACCATATGTCCGCCGTCTATGATATAAGTCTGACCTGTAACCCATCTGCTCCCCAAGGAGAGAAGCCAAAGTATAATAGAAGCAACATCATCTGGCTTACCTAAGCCAAGAGGGTAGGATTCCTCAAGTTTCACTATCTGCACAGGAGTCATTTTACTAAGAAATGCATCTGACATGTCCGTCTTAACTATTCCTGGCACAATGGCATTCAACCGAATATTTTTTTGTGCCAATTCTGCTGCAGCTGAAGGTATAAATCCCTCAAGAGCAGCTTTGCTGGCTCCATAAAGAGACTTTCCTAGTGCACCTTCTTTTGCTGCCAGGGAAGATATAAGGACAAAAGATGCACCTTCTGATAATATCATTTTCTTCCTTGAGAAACATCTAACTACCTCTATGGCAGAAAATGTATTCACGTCAAATATTTCTCTGGCATATTGCGGTTGACTCATCGAAAGAGGCAGTGTTAGCTGCATTCCAGCGCAATAGACTAGTCCGTTAATCGCACCTACTTCGTTATATATCTTATCAGCAAAATCCTTAACCATTTCCGGAGCTGAAAAATCCCATGAAATTAACTTAACTTTATTTGTATCATATTCATTTGGTGAAAACATGCTTCTAAGTACTTCTAAGTTACGTGCTGCGGCAACAACTGAGTAGCCTTTGTCCAACAGCATTTTCGCTGTTGCAAGGCCTATTCCTCTTGAGGCACCTGCAACAAGGACCCATTTAGCATTCATACTCGATTACTCCAGGACAAATACAAGGTCCAAGTTCAAAAGAACATGAAGCAACTGATAGGCCAGCCCCAAACCCAGAAGCTAGGACTTTTAGCTTTTCGGAAGATATTCTGTTGCTTAATTCAGACACAAGAGTAACAGGAATCGTTGCAGAGCTTGAGTTACCATATTTTTGTATGCTAGTTGGGACTTTTTCAAGTGAAAATTTCATTTTTTTTGCAACCTGCCTAACCATGAATAAGTTGGCTTGATGAAGAGCCAGAATATCATAATCATCAGGAGACATATTTACTGCTGACATCAATCGTTCAAGATTATTAGGTACACAACGTACAACAAAATTAAAAACACCCATTCCATCCATTTTCATATCTATCCCTCTACGGATACCGCCATCAGGGTACTCTTTGTAGACAGCGCTTTCAGGCGTGATTCTGTTCCGATAACCACCTTCTGGAATTATTAATGCTTCACGTTTACTTCCATCTGTTTCAAATGCGAATGCCCACTCCTTTGGATCTTCACAAGGTTCAATAATTGTTGCCGTTCCAGCATCTCCAAAAAGTATAGCAGTAGTCCTATCTCTGGAGGAAGTGAAATGACTGTGAGTATCACCATCCAATAATATAACAGGCTTTCCAAGAGATTTAGCAGTAACGGAAGCAATCCATAAACCATAAACATATCCGGAGCACGCTAAATTAACATCAAAAGCCATCGAATGTTCAGACAAGCCCAAACGATATTGCGCAAAAGTTGCGTTGTTAGGTAAAAGAAGGTCAGGCGTTTGTGTCACGCAAATGACACCACCGAAAGAACTATAATCAAAACTGTTAACCTCTTTTAAAACTTCGGCAGCTCTAATACATAGGTCCAGGCTAGTTACCTTGCCTTCAGGGCATGTTCGTCGGTACTCAACACCAGTTGTTTTAACAACACCAGCAATGTCCTTTCCGTAAAGATCAAAGCCAAATTCAATATTATTAACGGAATAAGAGGGAACACAGGCGGCAAGGCCCGTGATACGAACTCCGTTAACGCTTGCTATTTCATCTCTACCCATCTCAGTTTCCATGTTCTGAAAACTCTATCAGATCTTTAATTGACTTAATTTTTGCTATTTTTTCTAGTGGGACAGAAATACATTCATTATCAAGCGCCATGATTATTTGCAATGTTTTCAAAGAATCCCATTTTAGAAAATTATCCATTGAAGTAGCCTCTGTTACGTTTTCTCCAAGTATTTCAGAAGCAATGGCTATTATTCTGTTTTTCAAGTTTTGTCCTCCTATTTCTCTTTTACTGTAAGTGCGTATAATTCATTGATAGTGTTCATTTCTAGAAAATCATCTATATTAATTTCTACGCCCATTTTATCTTGCATAAAAACAAGAATTCCAAAACCTGTCAATGACGACCAAAAATCAGACGCCTCTCTAAAATCTGAGGCTAAAGTTAATTTTGAGGGTTCAGTCTCTATAATTTCCGCAATTTCATTTATAAATTGTCTTTCATCCATCAGTTACACACTTCCTCTTTTTCAAAGACTATTTCTATAAGCCCAATATTACTTGAATATAAAAATATAACTTTATTACCGTTTAACGCAGGCGCATCTGCCGGTTTATTAAGTTCAATAAATCCTGTTTTTTTCAGCCGCGATATACAAGATTCACTCTCTGAATTATTAACAGAAAAACAAACATGATATGGGAATGGACCGTTTTTCTGCAACAGATTAAAAACTGGAGAATCTTTTCCAAATGGTTCGACTAGTTCAATTAAGTTTTTCTTACCATCAGATAATAAAAGTAGTTTTACTTTGCGAGAAACATCATTACATATTTCTCCAATGTTTTTATATCCCAAAACATGAAAAGACGGAAGTGCTTTTTCTATTGAAAAAACCGCCCATCCAATGTGTGATAATTTAAAATTTTTCAATTAACAACCACACCTCTCTTTAACTATACTGTGAGTTCCTTCAAACCTAGGCATAGTTGCCTCGCCTTCAGCACTTATACCCTCATGTTTTAAAACTTTCAGAACAGTAACTAAAAGTATCTTTATATCAAGCCACAAGGACCAGTTATTTACGTACCACATATCATTGGTAAATTTTTGTTCCCAAGTAAGTTCATTGCGTCCGTTTATCTGTGCCCAGCCTGTTATACCCTGGGGAACATCAAGCCTAATTCTTTGCTCATGGTTGTATAGCGGTACATATTCAAGCAGCAGCGGGCGCGGGCCAACAAGGCTTATGTCCCCCTTAAGCACGTTAAAAAGCTGCGGCAACTCGTCTATGCTTGAACTTCTTATTTTTTGTCCAAGATGAGTAAGCCTCTCTGCATCCGGAAGTAAGCTGCCGTTTGTATCTTTAGCATCCGTCATCGTACGAAATTTATAAAGTTTAAACGGTTTTCCGTTCTGCCCCGCCCTCATATGATTATAAAAAACGGGGCTGCCCATTTCCTTTGATATTTTATAGGCAGTAAATGCAATTATTGGTAAAAAAACAACCAAGCCAAATCCGGCACCGCATACATCAATTACTCTTTTTAAAAATCTCTGAAACGGTTTCTTATTCAATATTCAACTACCCTTTAAGAGATTCATTCAGGCACATAATTACCCAACCCTGCTCTTCTTCAGTCATTGCAGAGGCCGATGGCAGACATATGCCAGTGTTGAATAATTTATCAGATACGCTTTCACAGCCATGCGCAAAATATTTGCAACCGTCAAATACAGGCTGGCGATGCATCGGTTTCCATACAGGGCGACATTCTATATTTTGTCCGCTCATATAATTAATTACGTCCATAAAGCTTTTGCCTGTTGAAGGATCTAATGTGATGGCAGTCAGCCACTGTATTGAACGGCATCCATCAGCCTCCGGCATAAGCTTTACTCCGGGAATTTCAGACATATCCTCCGCATATTTTGAATAGACATTTCTGCGCTGTGCTATTCTTTCCTTAAGGTGAAGCATCTGTCCGCGCCCTACAGCGGCCAGAAGGTTGCTCATGCGGCAGTTGTAACCAATTTCTGTATGTTCGTACCCTGGTGCAG
>Ga0183096_1001355_pt1 | contig 21503 bp, 20 predicted proteins | sample Biomet5_FD_127791 | JGI IMG/M metagenome (GOLD analysis project Ga0183096, IMG submission 127791) | Microbial communities from bioreactor (seeded with sewage sludge) at LBNL, California, USA - Biofuel metagenome 5 (version 2) (version 3) | ecosystem: Engineered > Bioreactor > Anaerobic >... | reverse complement strand
CTCGTCGGTCAGATTATGGAGTACATTAAGAACTACAACCAGCTCTGGGCAAAACCTTTTAAGTGGACATACACCGGCAAACCACTGGTCGCTTGAGTATGTATTAATTTCGTGGACGTGACACTAGAGCCAGTTCTACGGCCTTCCTGGTCAACGCCTTGGCTTCGCCGTTCAAAAGTTCCTGGGCGGCCTGTGTAATCCGGTTCACAGAGCCAGCCTTGCGCCCTGATGGGTTGCCGCTTTGCCCAGGTTCGAACCGTTTCCCTGGCCCTCGCCTAGCTGGCTGTTTCTGCAGGTCTTTTTCAGCCACGGCACACCTCAATTCACCCGCAAAAGGCCCGCGGCCTTCTGGGCAAGCGTCACATCGCGAAACACCCACTCCAGTTCAGCGACCAGGCGCTTGCCGAGCCCCAAGGCCCGGGCGATGTCCCCCGCCGAGTATCGAGGAGAACCCGCCGCGTCGCAGAAGGACGGCCGGGCATTGGACAAGGCTCCGGCATCGGTAAGGGCCATGGCCGCAATCAACGTGGGATCGTCGTGAAGGCAGGCAGAAAGCCAACAGGCCAAGCCAATGATGCTTTTGCACGAATACTGGGCAGCGAATGCCCATGCAGCCGCAGGGTTGCTTATGGCATTGTAGAGCCGGCGGACAGCAAGGGCCTTGTCCTCTGGAAGGAAAATCTGACAAGAACAAGTCGCGAGAAGATTGCCGCATTTCGGACATTGCTCGGACATGCATCCAATTTTGTGGACAGTCCCGCTCAAGGCCCCGCATTGTGGACAGGATTCTAACCCGTCAAATGATCCATCGAATGGGATTCTTTTCATGGGTGTACTCTGTTATGCCGCCGCGCTTTTGGCCGCAGCCTGGGCTTTGGTGGCGGTTTTGAACCGCATTTCGATTTCACGCATGTACTTCGCCAGGAGCCAAAAGCAGGTGTATTCCGCGCCAGCCCGGTCCCCGCAGAAGAGGAAGGGGACGGAATAGCGCACCTGGAAGGAGAAGACCGACTGAAGCACGGCGTGGGGTTTCATCTCCGACCGGTAGAGCCCGTCAGCCACGTCGCGCATGGACGCCTCGATGACCACAGCCTTCAACTCGTAGGCGGACAGACGGCGTAGTTCCTTCTCGAAGCGTTCCCTGTTACTGCCCATCAAGCAACCCACCAAGTCGCCCAACTCCTTGCGCTCGATTCCCACCCGGTCCTCGAAGCCTGGCAAGCTGTAGTCGGCAGTTGGCAGGGCAGCGCGTTCCACCTCGGCTTCGTACTTGGCGAAGGGGAAAGGGCGCTGTTCCCTGCTATCGACGAGAACTCGCATACCAACCTCGGATCTGCGGATTATTGCTACTTCTCTTCCTGTCCAATTTGCGTCCAAGTGCCTCAAGCTCACGGATAGCCTCACGCTCCTTTCGAGCCTCATTGTCTTCGACTTTTGAAAGTAGCACTGGCCTAGTATCTCTCTTCATACGCCTTCCCCTGTTCATGATACGTCCCGGCCTCTCGACAGTAAGCCAGCGTAGCTTTCCCTCGCTGCCCAACTTCGCGGAAACGGATTTTTCCGACGTAGATATCCGTTAAATCTGCTTCCATGTGGCGATAGACCGTGATGCCGTTGTCGGCTTTGTTGTACCAGTGAGCTGAACCAGAAATGTCGTAGAGGGTTGGCACAGGGTATTCCCCTGTATCCTTGTCCTTCTGTAGTTTTGTAGGATGCGCCACGATCCATACATGGATGTCATTGATGCGAGCGAACCGACGCACCTTTGAAAGGGCTTGGGAGATGTATTCGGTCTCGGACAATCCGGCCGGGCGGCTGTGCTCGAGCTCGTTCCAGGGGTCAAGGATCACGCCCTTGACGCCATGGCGGAAGATCGCGGCCCGGACCTTGGATAGAATCATGTCCAGGTTCATTTCCTCATCGCCGAGCATGATGAAATTGAAGTAGCCATCCATCTGGCCCAGGGCGAATTCCATTTCATCGGCCCGCATGCGATCCACAATGCCTCGGGAAGGAGCGAACGGCTTGCCCACGATCTTTTCCAAGATCGCGGCGGCATGACGTTGGACAGGCCAGTTTTCCGGGCTACAGAAGCAAAAGGACCAGGAGTGCAGATTGAACAGATTCACGGCCAGGGCATCCAACCAATTTGACTTGCCGCTCCCCGGAATGCCGGTGATGATGGTCATTTCGCCAGTGCGCACGGTGTAGAGCGCGTCAACCGCCGGCCGCCCCGTAGACAAACCGCGGCGGAAACCTTCGGCGTACAGAAGCTCCACGTCGCCCTTGATGTCGGCGGCCGTGTACAGCCCCGCGATGGGCATGGGCTTGGCCTCTTCGATGACCAGCCTGGCGACCTCGGGGCCGTGCTTGACCAGGACTTCGTTGATGTCCTTGCAGCCCTCGGGGTAGGTGACGCGGTAGCACTTCTCGAAGCCGATGCGCCGGGCAAGCTCCCGCTCCAGGGTCTGGCCTGGTGCGTCGCCGTCCACGGCCAGGATGACGCGGCCGTACCCGGCAAGAACCTCCTCCGCTGACTCCAGGAAGGAAAATTTCTTCTCGTAGTTCTTGGTCCCGGGGCTTGGGGCTCCATCGGGCACGCTGGTCACGGCCTGATAGCCGACAGAGATTAAGGTCAGAGCGTCCATTTCGCCCTCGGTGATGATGAGGGCTCGGTCAGGGCCCGCCCGCCGCTCGATCTCATCGAACCTGAACAAAACCTTTTCGGCGTCCTTGGCTTGGCGGAAGTTCTTGTGGCCATCACGGTACTTAACGTTCACCACCTCGCCGCCCTTCAGGTACGGGAACTGGATGCACGTCACCTCGGCGTTGGGGCCGGGCATCCACGCCGGGCCGTACCCCACCTGATTGGCGACCAGAACCTCCGGGGTGATGCCGCGCCCCTGGAAGTATTCGACGACCTTGGGCGGCAAGGACAGCTTGGTCGGGTCCCAGGCGGGCTTCACGGGCTTCCTGGGGCGGGCCTCGGCTTTTTCCGCGCCTGTCTTGAGGCTTCCGGTCCACCCGCAGTGCCAGCAGTTCCACACGCCCTCCTCGACGTTGACGGATAGGCAAGGGACCGTGCTCTTTTTCCGGGAGGCGGAGCACTGCGGGCAGGTGGTCTTCACGTCACCCGTGGCGCCAGCCGGGACCTGGATGCCGAAGTCAGAAAAGGTCCTCATGGGGTCATACCGCCGCGAGGTCGCCCCGATTGATCCGGGACTTGGTTGTGCCGCCCATTTTTATGACCAATGCGTCGAATTGCTGGCGGAGCTTGCCCGCAGAGAGAATATTTTTCGACCAGAAAGGATCCCGAGCCGTCCACCGGATGACCTGCTCGATGCGCTCTGGGGTCCGGCCGTCCAGCCGGATCATCAGGTCCACATGCCTGGCCCAGGCCTGAAAGTCTGGGGCCTTGTGCTCGGGGTTGCGCTGGCGGATCAACTCGAAAAGTAACTCGGCAAGTCGGAACGCGGGAGCGTCCGACGAGAAGGTTTTATTCTTCCTTCTTAAACCTTCTTCTGTATCGTGTGCTGACATTGGGTGCTTCGTCGCGTCTTCGCTGTGTTCTTCGGTGTGTTGTTCGTAATTGGCCGGGGTCTGGTATTTGTCGTAATTTATGATAGTTATGACCATCCCCCGTGTGGTCTTCGCTGTGCTAATCATTGTGTTGTTCTTGAGTGCTTCGTACGCGGTTCGTATTTGCATCTTGGAAGGCTTGATATTTCGGTAGCCTGCCTTGTACGAACCCGCCTCCCGCATTTCCTCGATGGAGGTCAGAAGCTGGCCCCGCTTGAGCTTGTCCCGGTCCTTGAAGTTCGACCTCAGCACCATCCAAAAGAACAGCTTGAAGGCCAGCGGGTTCATTGTCATGAGATCCGATTCAAGGGTTCTCCGAGCGAGCAGAACAAACCCGCCCGGAGCATTCGGTTCAGCGCTCATGGTAGGACCGCCTTAAATTCCGAGTTCGGCACAAATTCGGCGAATGCCGGCCTCGTATTCATCAGCAGATTCAGCCGTCCGAGCCAGAATTGCCTTGCGGCGTTCGTACTCGGCCCATTTATCCCGAACGCTTTGGGCGTTATCCCGACGACGGCGGCGGTAGAATTCTGATTCTTTCAGCATCGTCACCCCCTACGCTGCGTTCACCGGTTGGATGCGGCAGCTTTCAAGGTAGGCATCCAGGTCCGGGTCAAAGTACAGAACACGCCGGCCAACTTTGGCGTACACGGGGCCTTTGCCTCGGCATCTCCATGCGCGCATCGTGTGGACGCTCACGCCGAGCTTCTCAGCCGCTTTCTTTTCATCCTTCCCATAGAGTCCTTGAGTGTTCATTTCCTTCACTCTCCCTGAAAATTAAAAGGGCCGCGAACAGATCAACCTGTCCACGGCCTTCCAAATAGAGGCTCTAGAAATAATCGGTAGGACTGAACGGGGGAGGTTTACCCCTGAAAGAGTGTCGTGCAGGGGGTAGAGGCTAGGTGAAACAAAGAGGCTAACAACGTTAAAGGGCGAAAGCCATGAAGACTTTATCCTTTAACAACGAGAACATTCCTTTGGCTATAGTCTTTCAATAAATTATCGAAAAGTTCTTTACAGTCAATATTAAATGGCAAGACACTGAACTTTTTTATTTCTACATCAGAAGGGAAACGCCACGTTAAATATTCTTCTATGAAGAAATCTTTTGACATGTCAGCTTTGCTTGATGTTCCAAAAGTTCTAAAATGCTCTGATACGGAAATAAACGTTGCTAAGTATTGTGGAATATTATCGTAGTCTGTTTGTTGACTATTCCCAGAAATAAATCCGCAAATTCTTTGTGCTGCCCACAAATGGGCTACCGGCTTAAATCTGTTCCAATAATTGCGCCATCCTCTTTCGCTTGCAGGGAAGACGTTTTGTTTGTCTTCTTCTCCAAGTTTATTTATTATATAAAGAAGCTTTTCTATGCTTGGATTGTTTATTTTTTCAACAACTGACATCCTGTAAAGAGTCAAAAGTGAAAACCCAGTCACCATCCCGGCGGCCACTCTCTTTTCTGCCTCTTTGCGTATAGAAGTTAACCCAGGAGATTCAATTAACACCCCAAGATATTCTGGAGGTATCAACTCATTTGCACGCTGTATGCCATAAGTTTTAACTAGCAAATTAGTAATATGCAGAACTTTGTATTGATATTGTCTTTCGACATTGTCAGGGAATGCCATTATGCCGCAAATTGTAAACCACGTTACTATAGGATCAAGTTTGCTTGAAATAGGTATCTCAGGCATTTTTCAAAGCCCCCTTCAGCATATCCCCCTGAAAAAATCCCAGGGCCAGCCGCCAAGGGAAGCAACTTTTCGCCAGCGTTGATCAGACGCCAGCTAGGCCCTGGAAGAAGCCTCTATCAGTCCACCTCACCGTGGAATGCTACCCATCTTCGCCCTGTTGCTTCTTCACCTCTTCGTACATGGCGTCCGGGGCCACATCCTCGCCGTTGGGCCAGCAAACAGTCCACGTCTCGGGATCAATGGTCGCCTTCTCGAAATATCCGGGCTCGTCCCACACTGCGAACACTCCCGTGTGCGGTATGTGCGAGAGGTCCACAACCCCATGAAGGCCATCCGCAAACGTCACTTCGAGCCGGTAGCCTGGCAATGGCTTGATGGCTTCGAGTTTCCAGGAAACGGTGGGAGAGGCATCGCTGCCCAACTCATTGGTGGCCTGGGGTATTTCTCCCCGAGCGATGGCCAAGGCCTCCCGGGTGCTTTGGAGTATGCGACTACCATCCCCGTGCAACTCCTCTTCGGCCAGATCAAAGGTGTCCACGCCATATTCAACCAGACGAGCGAGAAACACCATCCTTGGAATCCCGGCAAGACGGGCGGCAGCTCCCGAGGAAAGCCGGCCCAACTCGTAGAGCTTGGCGGCCGCCAGCATGAGTAGTTCGCCACCGATCATGTCAGGATTCTCTTGAGGAAGACGCAGTGCGGCCAAGATATCATTGGGAATGTGCAGAGATATTTGCGTCATGGAACCTTTCCTACCCCAACGTCGAAAAGGTCAGGCTGCTTTGACGGTCAGCTTGATGCCGGCACGGGCAAGGCTGTCTATCAGACGACAGAGGGCGTCACCGTCCTCCAGGGCTGCGGCCAGATAATGGGCGGCCTCGCCAGGATTCCCACGAAGTTCTTCAATCAAATCCTGTCGGTAATCACGAAGCATGGCCATGGAACTTCTCGCATGGCAATTTCTCTCCGTTTAATTGCTCAGAGTCCACCGTTCCCTACCGGAAAAGATCAGAATGTGATCCTGTGCGTACAAGAATAATCTCGTCTGGGTATTGCATATAGATAAGTAGCCAGTCTGGTCGGATATGACATTCTCGATGAAAGGCCCAGTCGCCGCTCAATGCATGATCACGATATTTTGGGGCAAGTATCATTCCTTCAACAAGATCTGTCACAACAGACAACAGCTCATCTATTGAATATCGACCAGACTTGGCCAACCGCTTAATGTCTCGCTTAAAAGCAGATGTCTCGACTAGCTCTCGCACGCTGCCGACTCCCAGTCTTTTGCCAATTGACCAATAGAAGTTGTTGTGACCTTATGAAGTTGCGCATCTTTCATTGCTTCGATTGTTTCGTCGTTTGGCTCCTTGATACGTTCTTGCAGAGCCTTCCACTCTTCTATAGGAATAACAACCGCAATACGATTGCCGTCTTCGTCTGTCTGGTATTGGATGCCCATAAAATCTCCTTGCCTTGCGGCGTTATCGTTGCCCTTTGGCCATGGGGACCACCTTGCGCGCCGGGGCTTTCTCGATCTCCGCAAAAAGACCATTCACTATTTCGCCGGCCACGTCAGCCGCCCGCTTCATGGCGTCATCCCGAAGGTGGGCATAGCGTTGGGTCATTTGGGGCGATTTGTGCGTCAGGAGCTTTTGCAGGGTGTACATATCAACCCGGCCGCTTGAGGCCAGCATGGACGCATAGACGTGCCGCAGGCCATGCAGCGCCCGGAAGGTTTTGGGCAGGCCGGCCGTGTCGCGGATGCGGTTGACATACCTCTGGATATAGACCCTCTGGCCGCCGGCCCGACCAGGAAAGACAAAATCGCTGTTCCTCGGCAGGGACTCAAGCACTTCCCTTGCCGTGTCGCTCAGAGGGATTTTCTCATCCTGGCCGCTTTTGGCGTCGGGGAGGTCTATGACACCGTTTCGGAAGTCGATATGCTCCCACCGCAGCTTGAGCATTTCCGATTTGCGCATACCCGAGAAGAGGGCCAAACGCATCAAGGGCCCGGCAAAGGGATGATCATCCTCATCAATGGCCTTGAGTAGTCCGGCCAATTCCTCGGGAGCGAGGTCTTCTGTCTTGAGGCTTTGCGCCCGGGGAAGCTCCACCACGAATCCCGGCCCGGGGCACAGGTTCTTTTTACACCCGTAGTTGATGATTCGCCGCAGAAGCTCCAGGACATTTTTCACCGTACCTGGCTTGTGGGTCTTGAGCAGCTTGACCCGCAGACGGTCCACATCCAGGGCGATGATTTCCGCAGGAGCCTTGTCGCCAAAGGAAGGCTGAACGAAGTTCTTGAAGCGGTTCTCGTCGGTCACAATCCCCTTGAGCCCCGGCTTCCCAGCTTTGTACGCCTCCCATAGCTTGGCAATGGTCCATCGTCCTTCCTCGGCCTCCTTGGCGGCCTTCTGCTCCTCGCGGCGGCCCTGGTTGGACAATGCGTTGCCTTCAATGCGCTCCGCCCGGATGCGGGAGGCTTTGGCGGCGGTCATATTGTCCTGAAACTGCCGACCGGCCTTCTCTTCGATTTGACGGCCACCTTTGCGGTAGAAGATGTAGAAAATCCGTTCAGGCTTCCCCGTGGCGACAGCCGTACCCATGACATAGTAGACGCCCGGGTAATCGGTCTTGATCCGCTCTTGTTTTGCCATGGCGCGGCCTCCTTGCTGGGGATGCTAGGAACGTCTTCGTGCTCTTCATCGAAGCCGAGAATCCACTCGTAGCGGGAAATTCCGGACCAACAGTCCCCAGCACTATCCCCAGCACACAAGGTCAATTTAGGTAAAAATCCGTACAAGTCAATAGCGATTGATGTTATAAAAATCCAATGATTTCAGAATAAATATCCGCCAGCATAACCCAGTAATAAAACTGCTCTTAGTTCTCATAACCCGAAGATCGCAGGTTCAAATCCTGCCCCCGCAACCAGGAAGTCCAAGGGCTTACGGAATAAAATCCGTAGGCCCTTTTTCTTTTTGATACCCTATTGGTACCCAAGAGCGATCGAGTTCAACGACACCCTCGACCAACTCGACAAGTTTCAATCCACGCCCCCGTGCGGGGGGCGACTGGTGGACCACGCCCGCGGCGCCTACGCGCTGTGGTTTCAATCCACGCCTCCGTGCGGGGGGCGACCCGACGCACTAGGTATAACGATTGGTGATATGATGTTTCAATCCACGCCCCCGTGCGGGGGGCGACTGCCGGGCCTATTTCAAGACCGGCACGCTTCACATGTTTCAATCCACGCCCCCGTGTGGGGGGCGACGCCGAGGCGGCGCGGATTACTTTCCCAGTTCACCGTTTCAATCCACGCCCCCGTGCGGGGGGCGACTCTCATGGTTCGCGACCAGCCGCAGCTTGCCGAAGTTTCAATCCACGCCCCCGTGCGGGGGGCGACCGCAGTTCATCGAAGAGATTTCGCAGCCTGATAAGTTTCAATCCACGCCCCCGTGCGGGGGGCGACCTTGGTCTTGAGGCCAATGAATCGGGTGATCAGGGTTTCAATCCACGCCCCCGTGCGGGGGGCGACCTCGGGCCGTGGCTGCCTTTGGATCGGTAAAAAGGTTTCAATCCACGCCCCCGTGCGGGGGGCGACCACTGCTTGATCGTGCCCATTCTCTCCCCCAACAAGTTTCAATCCACGCCCCCGTGCGGGGGGCGACCGGGCAGGACGGGACGAGGCCGTAAAACTTTTACGCGTTTCAATCCACGCCCCCGTGCGGGGGGCGACAGGCGCTCCCACGCCGCACCCCACAGCATCGGCAGTTTCAATCCACGCCCCCGTGCGGGGGGCGACGCTGGACCACCAGCTGGTAATAGGGCGTCAGGCCTTCGTTTCAATCCACGCCCCCGTGCGGGGGGCGACCAGCGATGCAGTGTGTACGGAGTGCGGATGGACGGGGTTTCAATCCACGCCCCCGTGCGGGGGGCGACGTGTGCCGTATTCGCCGGCAACAATCTGTTGTGGGTTTCAATCCACGCCCCCGTGCGGGGGGCGACGCCACAGCTTGCCGAAGAGCACGTCAAGCTGATGGTTTCAATCCACGCCCCCGTGCGGGGGGCGACTTCCCTCAGCGCGCGGCCGAACGGCGGACTCGTGTTTCAATCCACGCCCCCGTGCGGGGGGCGACCCGCCTTGTACAAGGTCTACAAACCTTTGGCCGGTTTCAATCCACGCCCCCGTGCGGGGGGCGACACGAGTGCATCACCGAGTGGACCGAGGGCAGCCGGTTTCAATCCACGCCCCCGTGCGGGGGGCGACCGCCACGATGAATATCGCCCAAAACAATAACGAGTTTCAATCCACGCCCCCGTGCGGGGGGCGACCGATCTCCCGGTGCCGCTCCATATGGAGGTGCTGTTTCAATCCACGCCCCCGTGCGGGGGGCGACCAAAATTGCACGAATAAAATATCGTACTTTTGTATGTTTCAATCCACGCCCCCGTGCGGGGGGCGACACGACGGGGAGATTTTGACTACGGCAAAATTCTTGTTTCAATCCACGCCCCCGTGCGGGGGGCGACCACTGCTAGCCCGCGAGACTGGCAAAGATCGTTGGTTTCAATCCACGCCCCCGTGCGGGGGGCGACCATTCTCGATAGCATCGAAAATGAGATCCACGCCGGTTTCAATCCACGCCCCCGTGCGGGGGGCGACTAAATTAAGCTTATTCATATTTTACTCTTAAATAGTGTTTCAATCCACGCCCCCGTGCGGGGGGCGACAATTGTATGAGATCGACAAGCTGTCCAACATCATGTTTCAATCCACGCCCCCGTGCGGGGGGCGACTAATATATCGAATTTTTCGCCATTTTCAGCATTTGTTTCAATCCACGCCCCCGTGCGGGGGGCGACTTGCTGCCCCGCCCGCAGAGGGTAGTCGGCAACGTTTCAATCCACGCCCCCGTGCGGGGGGCGACCACATCAAAAATCCGTCAACCGGGTATGCGTTGGTTTCAATCCACGCCCCCGTGCGGGGGGCGACTGCTGGGGTGGCCGGACGGCATTACCGATACCCAGTTTCAATCCACGCCCCCGTGCGGGGGGCGACGGCCGCCGAAGCGACCAAGTGGCTATGCGCCATCCGCCTCTCTTTTCCGCGATGCGACGCGTACAATCATCCCTTTCTGTCAATTTCAAAGATCATGGCAACGCAATAGCTTAATAAGAAAAGATTTCTCCTCTCCGCGGCCCTCCCGGGTTTCCCCGGTCCGCTTCCGGTTCGCGCGCACTACACAATAAGCGGGCCTTCCGGGTCCACGGACGGCTTGGCCCCAACATGCTCCACCCGGCCACGCCAGTTCGCCCCCAGAAAATAGAATCGAAGACTATCCTTTTCCTCGTCGATCAACCCGAGCAGACGGTGCTTGAGACGCTCCCATTGGCCCGGGTCCACCACGCACTCGAACACCGAAAACTGCACCCGCTGTCCGTAATCCCGGCAAGCCTTGGCGACGCGACGCAATCGCCCTGCCCCCCCCGCATCCGACGTCGCAACGTCATAACTGACCAATACCATCATGGCTTACTTCCACAAAAATGGCGGGTAGCCGTCCAGATCGCCTCGTATATATCGGGCAAAAAGCAACGCCTGGACATGAAACAACAGCCCGATAGGCATCTTTTCCTTCAAAAACGGATGTTCGATCACGTCCTGCTTACGCTCCTGATAGGCCACAAGGACCTCTTTTCGGGTTGCATCATCCATGGAGACCGCCCCGGTCTCAGCCCGCGTGAATCCTTTGCCGCGCACACGCCCCAGATTGATAAGGGAAAGCACCAGCCGGTCGGCAAAAAACGGCCGGAACTCCTCCATCATGTCCAGGGCCAATCCCGGTCGTCCGGGCCTGTCCCGATGCAGAAAGCCGACTGCCGGATCAAGCCCCGTCGTCTCCAGGGCCGAACGCACGTCATGCATGAGCAGGGTATAAACAAACGAGAGCAGACAGTTGACCGGATCGAGCGGCGGGCGCCGATTGCGCCCGGTAAAGCCGAAGGCGTCCCGGCCCGACACGATGAGCTGATCGAAAACACCGAAATAGCCATGCGCCGCGTCGCCCTCGATGCCCCGCGCCGCGTCCAGGGAAAGAGACACCCCGAGCCGGTCAAGATGTTCCGAAAGCCGACCGGCCGTCTGCCGCACGCCGGTTGCATCAATCTTGTCGCCATGATCCCGAAGCGCCCGTTGCAGGACCGTACGCGAATTGGCCAGCTTGCCTGTCAGGAAAAAACAGGCAATGGCGGCCGAGGCCGACGGATCGTCGGCCAGCCGATATTGCTGCCGCCGCAACAGGACGTTGCCCGAAGCGGCGCCTTCCACCCTGGCCAGAAACCGGCCATGCTCCGTCAGGAAACTCACGGCCACGCCATGTTCCGCACAGTGCCCCAAGAGGAACGGACTGGCCGACACCTGCCCGAAACAGACCACCCCCTCCAGCGTATGGATGGGCACACGCAGCCGGACCGTATCCTCGACCTTGACGGCCAGCGTTTCGCCGTCCTTGAAAAGGTAGGTCCCTTGCGTGGTCACATAGAGCGTATTAAAGTGACGTTTCATGCATCCTCGATGGCCTTGGCCAGGTAGTGCCGCACGGAGATTTTTCCCCGGCAGGCCTTGGGCAGGCACGTGTCGACCAGGGAACAGGAACGGCAACGCGCCTCGTACGCGGCCGGCGGCGTGCGCCCTTCCCGCAGAAACGCATGCAAATCGGCGCAGGCCCCCCGCGTCTTTTCCCGGAGCGTGGCATGGAAAGCCACGGCCAGCCGCCGTCTGGTGCGGCCGTAAAAGAGCGCCCCGGAAGCAACCTTGCGGCCGAGCATTTCCTCCAGGCACAGGGCCTGGGCGCAAAGCTGCACCGTGTCGCAGGCATCGGGCTTGGGCTGACCGAGCTTGTATTCCACGGGAAAGGCCCGTTCGCCGGTCTTGCCCGGATGGAATTCCACCACGTCGGCCACGCCGAAAAGTCCCAGTTCCACCGAGCGCAGGGGTACGGCCCGGGCGATCCGCACGCCGTCACGCGAGGCGTACCCCTGTTCATGGGCCTTTTCGTGGAGGATGGCTCCCTTGGTCGTGAACACGTTTTCGGTCCAGACCCGCTCTATATGAATCAGCGCGCACTGCCGCCGACAAAAGAGCAGATGCTGCAAGGCCGATATGGGAAGCAGGGCATCTTCCGCGAACATGACGCCTCTCCCTCTGGAGGTATGGCGAAGATGCCTCCGGCGGCCGGGAGGGAATGATTCCCCCCAGCCGCCGGAGACATCTTTCCTCTCTAGACCTTTTCGATGCACTCCACGCCGTCCGGCACGCCGGCCGTATTGACGGTCACGGCATAATCCGCATACGCCCTGGCCGGTGCAGCCTTGTCCGTGGCCCGATCCACCGTGACCAGATCGAAGAGCTTCTGGGCCGGGGCGTTGCCGAGGGCCGTTGCGTGCTTGAAGACGACGAGCTTGCGGGCGCTCATCTTGCCCCGCGCGGCCGAGTGGTCGTGGTCGAACATGTTGGCCAACGCCTCCCAGAGGAGCGCCAGGTCGTCTTCGGAAAAGCCGGTCTGGGCGGCCAGATGGGCGGATATGAAGCCTTCGGCCCGGTAAAGGGCGTAGGGTACGATGTGCTTGCGGCCCATGGTGCGGTTGTCGCCGGACTGGCTTTCGGCCTCTCTTTCCGTGGCCACGGCCATGCGGGTGATGCTCACTTCAAGGGGGACGATGGGTTCGATGCTGCGACCGAAATTGAGCTGGACCGGGCCGCGCACCTGACCGCAGTTGTTTTCCTTAAGCGACATGACCGCCCCGAAGGAGCGCACGTCGAAGAAATTGGCGCACATCCAGGCCCGGGCTTCCTTGATGACGTCGCCCTTCTTGGCGCTTTCCTTGCCCACCGCCTCGTAGGCGCGGCCTTGCACCGTACTGAGGACGGCCTTCTCGCGAACGTAGATCTCAAAGGGGCTGCCATTGCCTTTGGCCAGCTCGACGTAGTTGCGGATCTTGCGCTTGAGGCACACGTCCGTGACCAGCCCGTAGCTCGTTTCCGGATCGAGGCGCGGCATGTTGCCGGCATCGGGATCACCATTCGGATTCCCGTTTTCCACATCAAACAGGTAGACGAATTCGTAGCGATTGGTGATGGGCTCGCGCATGGTCTAGTCCTCCCCTTCGGTCTTGGCGGTTTTCCGATAGTTTTCGCGGCGCTGCTGGTAGTAACCGATGGCGAACATGCCTTGTTCTTCGAGGGAAAGGTGCTTGGGAAAAGCCTGGACGGCGTCCAGGATTTCCTCGATGCGCCGATCCGAAACCGCGCCGTATTCCGCCTTGTCGATGTGATGCTGGGCCAGACGCAAAAGCTGCGGGAAGACCGCCGCCGGCGTGGCCGAGGCCGAACCGAAATAGCGGTCGCGTATGGTGGTGTTGGCCCCGGGTATGGCTTCCTGCTGGACCTTTTCCAGGATGGCGAAGAGCCGGCCGAGCCTATAGCCGATATCGGTGGACGACGTATCGAGACTCACAGGAACCTCCTTTCGGATATTGCGGACGAGATACGCTTTGAGCATGGCCGCGCGCAGGGAATTGACGGTCTGGTCGGCCCGCATGCGGGTGATGATGGCGACGGGCAGACTGGCCGGATAGAGCTGGCCGGTGAGGATCGCCCGCATGAGGGCCCCGGCCAGGGCCGGATTGACGTTGTCGAGGTCCCCCTGGGCGGCGGTTTCCCGCAAAAGCCGCCACATGCCCGGGAATTCGAGCTCATTGTCCCAGGTGCGTTCGATGGCGAGATCGTCGAAGTGCCGCAGCAGGGCCGTATACATGCCGCCCACGGTGTCCTGGTGCCAGAAGCGGACGGACAGGCGCGAGGCATTGGGGGCCAGCCCCAGGATATAAAAGCCGTTTTTGAACTCCTCCGGGTCGTCGATAGGCATTTTGCCGTCGCGGACGCTTTCGAGTGTCTGGCGCAGGTCGATCAGACGGCCTTGGTCGGCTGTTGGATCGAAAAATTCCCCCATGAGACCCTCGGCCTTGCTTGGCTGTTCGGTCCAGAACACGGTTGTGGCGTCCCCGATTTGGACGCGTTGCTTGCTACCCTTGCGCAGCAAGTGATTCAAGGCGGTCGTGTAGGCGAAGGCGGCCGGCTCGCCCACCGGCGCGTTGTAGCTTTGCTCCTTGCCGTAGGAGGTGAACGACTCCTGGTTGAAGGAGACGAGCGAGGCGCCGCTGGGCTGGGCGCCGCGCACGCCCTTTATGCTGGGGTGGAGCCGGGCTATGGGCGCATCGCGTCCGGTGACCAGGCACATGCCGCGCTGTTCTCCGGCTGTCCCGGCCCGATAGTCCAGCCAAGCCGCCCGCACGGCCGGTCGGTCATGAATGAAGGACCGACTGCCGTCTTCCAGGCGGAAGACAAGGTTCGCCCCTTTGACCATGTCCTCCCAGTGGGACAGACCCGGCGCGTTGGCCGGGTCCCAGGCGTCGAGGAAGCGTAGGACGGCCGCCATGCCGGCATCGTCCAGGCCGTCGCCGATGGCGTGGCACAAGGCTTTGAAGGCGGCAAAGGTCTTGGCCGAGCGTTCGGGCTTTCCCTTGTCGTCGGCGCCGAGCACGTAGCCGCTGTTGTCCCACAAGAAGTTGGCGGCGATGCCCACGGAGCGCTTGACCGCTTCGGGCACGACAAGCTCCCGGGGGACCAGCTTTTTCCCTTCCTGTTGGCGAAGGTCCGTGACGCCGGTCTGCTTCCCGTCCGCGTCGAGATTGAGAACGAAATGAATCTTCTGGCGGGAAAAGCCGGCCAGCGGCATGTCGCCGTCGGGCTCCTGGCTGCGGCGTTCGTAATAGGCATTGAGTGCTTGGAGGATCATGACGTGGCCTCCCGGAAGGGCGGCACCTCAATGATGCCGTCGTGGAGGTGCGCTCGGAAGAAGCGGGGCGTCATGTCGTCCTCGAAATCGATGTCGTGGAGCATGAAGCCCAGATCCTTGTCGCGGTCCTCTGTGGGCAGGGTCGAGGCGGGAAAATCCCCTTCCAGCAGCTCGAAAGCGGCCGGGAACTCGCGGCAGCCGAGGTAGGGCTGGTGGAAGCACTGGCCCTTTTTGGCCCGGCGCTCGAACATCTCCTTGTGCTTGGCGGCATTGTCTTCGCCGCCGATGACGTCGAAGTGGGCCTCTATGCCGTAGACGACGTCGCGCAGCACCAGCGAAGCCCGCTGCTGCCGGTCGTCTTCGATAAAGACCGACGGCGGGGCGCCGCCGTTCATGGCCGATTTGATCGTACCGTAGGGAATTTTACCGCCGAGTTCATTGCGGCGTATGGTGGTGAAGCGGATGGGCGAAAGGACGTGGATGCGGTCGATGATCCAGGCGATTTCCGGCTTCCAGTAGATGGCTTCCAGTATGCCGCGCGCCGCGGACGGCGTCATGACGTCGTAGGAGACGCGCTCCGACTTCATCTCAGGCCGTGTGAAACAGGCATAATCACCAACGACCTTGAGCTTGACGCCAAAGGCCATGCCAACCTCCTTGTTGGTAGTCAGTACATATACATCCACCTTACAAAATTCCTCCCAAACAGGTGAGTTGTTTGGGAGGTCTATTTTTACACAGGCACTTTACACTGTTTCAATCCACTTTAGGCAGGAACTAAAAGAACTCACCTCTTTTTCGCTGCAATGACGCCTAAAGACATTTTTTTTTACTTTACACTGAATTTTTTTTCAAGAGGAAAAAAATAAGATTTCAAGAAAAGTAACTAAATATTTAATTATCTATTTAATTGAAGAAAAAAACCTCTCTCCCCTTGACGGCCCAGAGAAGGAAGGCTATTTGTTCAGTGTAAAGTGAGCAAGGGAAACGAGGCTCCTGAAAAACATCGTTTCCCCTGCTCCGTAACTGCGGTCCCGGCGTGGCGGAATTGGTAAACGCACCAATCCTGAAAATTGGCGGCTGGCGGGCCTTGCGGGTTCAAATCCCGCCGCCGGGACCATCTTTTTACGAAGGATAGCTTTATGCGTCAAGAATGACCCAACTACACTATATTATCCTCCGCCCGAAACACCCCGTCATCGCCCGCGCAGAGCCCTTCCGCTTCGTCGTAGCGCTCCATTTTCGCCAGAACGAAAAACCGGTCCTGGATGCATTCCAGAGCGCCGCTCGTGTCCAGGGCCGCGAACTGCCAGGGCGGAATCTGCACCGTGTAGCGCTGGGCGAGTCGGGCGAGTCCCCCCGTATGCTCGGCGTGCCGCAACCCCGCCACGATATCTTCCCCCTCCTTGTCCCAGGGGACGATCACCGGCCGATAGGTGCTCTGGATGAACTGAAACGCCTCGGCCACCGCGCGAAAGGGAAAATTCCAGCGGTTTCCATCCGCTTGCAGAGCATCAATGATGCCCTTGACGTGCTCCACGGGGTCCACCTCCCGCGCGTCCAGCCCCTCCTTGCCGACCGACCAATACAGATCCCGGAAATATGCAGTTACCGCCTCCGGAGCGAGGACATCCGTGAACCGACGCATGACGGCGGCCCCGACTGCGGCCGCCCGTGCCATGTCCCCGCCGGGCGTCGGCGCGTCCACCGGTGTGAAGACGTAAATGACGCCCCCTTCGGGCAATTCCCACTCGCGATTGCAGCGTCCACCGGCCTGGGCTACGGCATCGATCCCCGCCTCGGCCCGGTAGACCACCGGGAAGCTCACATCGACGCCACACTCGATGAGGGCTGTGCTCACCACCCGGCAGGGCCGGCCATCCTTCAGGGCGGCGCGAATCGCGTCCAGCGTCTGCGTCCGGTGGGCCGGGCACATGGTGGCGCTTAAGTGAAACACCCCGTCCTCGTCCAAAAGCCGCTTGTGCAGCAGCCGGGCATGGCGGCGGCTGTTGACCACGCACAGCACCTGCCGGTGTCCCTTGAGTCGTTTAATGAGCGCTTCGTCGGTGAGCCTGCCCAGATGCTCCACCCGCGTGCGCGTAAGCGCCGTAAAAAGACCGGGCACATCCTTCACGATTTCCCGGGGCTGATCGAGCCCCCACGGGAATTCGTCGGACTTGGCCAATGCCGGCTGGGTGGCCGTACACAGCACCACGGTCGTGCCGTAGCTCTCGTAAAGCTCACGCAAGGCCTCGAGGCACGGCCGCAAGATTTCCGGCGACAGCATCTGCGCCTCGTCTAGGATGACGACGCTTTTCGCGATGTTGTGGAGCTTGCGGCAGCGCGAGGACGTGGCGGCGAAAAGCGATTCGAAAAATTGCACGCTGGTGGTCACGACCAGCGGCGCGTCCCAGTTCTCGCAGGCCAGTTCCTGCCGCTTGGCGAGCGGTTCGTCGCCGGCCGGATCGGCCTCGTCCCGGCCGGCCTTCTTGCGCCGGGGATCGAAATTGCTGTGGTGCTCGATGACCGCATCCGCGCCCACGGCATCGCGGAAGACGTCGGCGTTCTGCTCGATGATGCTCGTATAGGGGATGACGAAGATGACCCGGTCCAGATGAGACGTCACGGCGTGCTTGAGGGCGAAGGCCAATGAGGACAGCGTTTTGCCGCCGCCGGTCGGTACGGTCAGGGAATAGAGCCCCGGCGCGTTTCCGGCCGCCTCGACGCACCAGGAAAGCACTTTCGCCCGCCAGGGATCGACCGGGGACGGTACGGGTTTGGCGGCGAATTTGGAAAGATACCCTTGGAGCCGCTCCCAAAGGACGTCCAGGGGCGGATACTCGCCCCGAAGCGCATTTTTTTCTTTCTTCAGGAATTTCTCGGTATCGAGAAAATCCGCATCCACCAAGCAGGAATAGAGCATGCGGACAAAAAAGGCACGCTGGAAGCCCGACCGGCCTGCGGTCGGCGCAAACGGCAAGGCCTCAAGCGGTTCCGTCTGGGGCAGCCATGCCGGCAGTTCGGGGAGGCTCGCCCCTTTAAGCCGCCTGACGAGGCAAGACGCCTCCGGGCTTTTGCCGTCGGCCAGACCGGCGTGGTGCCCGGCGATACAATAGGCCAGGACCTTGCCCACCACGCCCAGGCGCGTCGTCGCCAGCTTGGCCCCGGCCGTGGAATGGTCCACGCGCGGCCCGGTCCCCGAAAGGCGGCGCCAAAACGCCTCGGTCGCCTTGCCGAGATCGTGCCACAAGCCGGCCAGAGCGCCCCAACCGCCGCAACCGAACTTGGCGGCGAACTTCCGGGCCTGGGTGGCCACGCCCAAAAGATGCGCTTCCAGCGTCTGCCACGTTTCCGGTGGCATCCCCTCGACGCTATGGGCATACCATTGCCTCGCCTCGGATTGTCCGTGTCCCACCATGTCACTCCCCCCGCGTTTGCCGATCGCGTCACCCCGATCAGAGACTGCTGCAAAGGGATCGGAGGGAACGCCTCCGGCGGTCCAGGGGTGAAACCTTTGAAATTCTATAAGAATCCAAGACTGTGCAACTGTTGTCTCACAATAAAATCACTGTGGCTGATCGTGTGCAGTGATCTCCATAAAGAGAGATGTCAACAGACACAAAAAGACGAAACCGGATGATTGCTCACCCGGTTTCGCTTGATTTTCCAGGGTATTTGGATCTTGTCGGATCCCCCTGGACTATGATTTGGTGCGAAGAGGGGACTCGAAATTAGATTATATCATACTGTAATTATATAATAAAATAAATTCGATTTTCCTGCATACCCCCAAATATACCCCTAAAATTTCACTCTACCCCCTATCGATCCCTCGCGCCTCTGCCCTGGGAACTCTCGCTCCTCCTTTTTTTAGGCGCCAACCGTTTGGGGGAAATGAGCCTGCCGGTTCCCTCCTGATCAAGAAAAGCACTGGGCAAGCTCAAGATACCCCAGGCCCTGGAAATAATTGAGAACGGCTCACCTACGGGCACTGGTAGGCGATCTCCACTCAGTCCTCGATCTCCAGGAAACGCGACCGCTGCTGTTTGACCGTGCCGCGCCTGCTTTGGGAGTAGGGTGCCGGGTGTTCAAATCACCTCGTCCTGACTAGATATTTCAATGGGTTGCGAACAAATTGCAGGCTTTTTTTCGTGGAAATTTTTCTGGGGTACAAGCCGGGGTACAAAAAGTGGTCGCATTGGTCGCGTAGCATAAAGTGCATGACATGCAATCGAGTTTGCGTTAACTCAAAAGGCACTTCGCTTAACGGAACTAACGCAAGCGATAACGCACTTAACACAAGCCAGGACCTTATGCGCCCCGCTACTCCCGATTTGCTTCCGATCTCTGAGGTTGAGTGGCAGCCCTTAATCCCACTCATCGTTAAGGCCAATCGAAGCTTAGCTTTTTTTAATGGAGTTTTGCGAGGGATTCCGAATCCTGACCTCCTGCTGTCACCGATGACAACGCACGAAGCAGTGTTGTCGTCTAAGTTGGAAGGTACGCAAGCTACTTTGGGAGAAGTCTTAAAGTATGAGGCTGGAGAAGAGCCTGTAGAGGAGTCAAAAAAACAAGATATAGGCGAAATAATAAATTATCGAGCTGCGCTTGCAAGAGCAATAGAAGTCCTTGGCAAAAAACCATTCCATCTAAATCTGTTATTGGAACTTCACTCCATACTTTTGAATAGCGTCCGAGGAAGGACAAAAGACCCAGGACGATTTAGGACTACACAGAATTGGATAGGTCCTCCGGGATCTACGATTGACGATGCTTATTTCGTTCCTCCTGAGCATACATTGCTGCCCAAATATCTAGATAATTTTGAAAAGTATTATCACGAAGAGACATTGGATTCATTAGTTCAACTGGCTATTATACATGCTCAATTTGAAATATTGCATCCATTTTGTGATGGAAATGGAAGACTTGGTCGTATGTTGGTGCCTCTATTTTTATATGAAAAAAATATTCTCACCCGACCTATGTTCTATATTTCAGAGTATCTTGAAAGCAATAGAGATATGTACGTTAACTATTTAAGGCCACTAGGCAAAGTTCCCATGGCGTGGAACGCCTGGATAGGCTTTTTTCTCAATGCTATTGATATACAAGCACAAAAGAATGCCACAAAAGCTGAAAATATTATGCACTTATATGATGATCTAAAATTAAAAGTTTTAGATATAACGCACTCGCAATATGCAATCCCACTTTTAGATTTTATTTTTAATAAGCCCATATTTCAAGCTAGGCATCTAAAAAATTTAAGCAATATGCCAAGTTATCCAATGATATCTAATATGTTAAAGGCTCTTCGAGATGCAGGAATATTAGTCCTGTTAAAAGAGGGCCGTGGCCGAATCGGTAATGTCTTTGCCCTTCCTGCACTTGTTAACGTCTGTGAGGGACGTGATGTTATATTAACATAGCCATATTGGTTGCCTTGTTCCAATCTTCGACCTTGCCCCATCCCCGTGGTGCTCCCCAAGCACCATCCTTGCCACCGGAAAAAGCGGCCCACCTCCGAAGAGGCAGGCCGCCCATGATCCGGTTGCGTGATCCTACGCCTGAACAGTCACCTTCTTTCGAGACCACTGCGTAATTCTCGCAAGTCGTGGCTTGTCCCGTTTCTCCGTGTCGCGAGGCGGCAGTCGTGGCTGATTTTTCTCCAGGCCAAGGATGTGTTCGCCCCGTTGGCGGCAATTGCCAGCCAAAGGGGGCACGCATCCTTAACAATCGCCCTTGAGGACAGCCTTTTTCAGATTGAAGGCCATGGCGTTGAGGAGAAATTCCAGTTCGACTTTGGCCGTCCCGAGATATCTCGTGCGGCAGAATCCGTAGCCGCGTTTGAGTGTGCCGAAAACGCGTTCCACCTTTGAGCGAACGTTGCTGATCAGGCGATTGGCTGCTTTTTCGGCGAGCGTCAGTTCCCGATTCCGCGCGGCCTTGTGCATGATGCCGTCCGTGAGTCCCCGGACCGCAAGCACGTACCGGTTCAACTGACTGCTGTAGCCCTTGTCCGCGTAGATGCTCTTGCCAGTCCTTGGACCGACTTCATCCAGAACACTGACGAATTCTTCCGTGTCGGACCGATTGGCCGGCGTGGCATGCCCACCGAGCACAAAACCGTCCCGACTGTCCGTGGCGGCGTGAATCTTGTAGCCGTAATAGGCCCGGTTGCCCTTGCGCAGCCAGGCCGCGTCGGCATCGTCGGAGTAGCTGATGGTCACATCGGGCGCGTCACCGGAATCTTCCTCGCGATCCTCGGGCAGCACATCGAGGACCTTGAGGGGCCGACGTGCGGAGGAAACGACGCTGGCATCGACAATAGCCCCTTCGCGGACGAGCAGTCCCCGGCGTT
>Ga0183096_1001351_pt1 | contig 21529 bp, 19 predicted proteins | sample Biomet5_FD_127791 | JGI IMG/M metagenome (GOLD analysis project Ga0183096, IMG submission 127791) | Microbial communities from bioreactor (seeded with sewage sludge) at LBNL, California, USA - Biofuel metagenome 5 (version 2) (version 3) | ecosystem: Engineered > Bioreactor > Anaerobic >... | reverse complement strand
GGTTGATTTAACCCGCCGCTAACAGCCCCGATCTCCGCATCCTTGCGGTCTTCTTCCAAACCAAGGAAATATTGTTCAAAAGCCTTTTCTGCAATCTTGCTTTTCGTGAACCCTGTTTGAGAGGCGACCTGCTCTAATCTGATGTACACAGCGGACTTTATGCTTACACAAATTGCTGGCATATTGAAACCTCCCTCCATGATATTTTTAAAAAATATGAATACCATTTTTTGCAAGGACATGGGGCTTATTCCCAAAAATGGTCAAAGAAAAGAAATCACCTTTGGGTTGTCCTTTGCTATTTGGTAGTTGCAAAAGAGCACACCCTCAGATACAGTTTTCTTCTATGAAGACCCTATCATTTCTCATCAAGCCGGCCTCTTCCGCCTGTGATCTGCGCTGCTCTTATTGCTTCTATCTCGATGAGGCAAGCCATCGGGGCAAGGCGTGCCATCCCCTGATGAAAGAGGATGTCGTCGACGCAATGCTTCAGAACATCTTCGCCACAGGAGACGATGTCATTCTGGCGTTCCAAGGCGGAGAACCATCCTTGGTCGGGCTTGCGTGGTACCGCTCGTTCGTCGCCAAGGTGAACAAAATGAACACCAAGAACGTCCATGTCTCCTATGCGTTCCAGACGAACGCCACCCTGATCGACGATGATTGGGCGGCTTTCTTCCATGACAATCACTTCCTCGTCGGAGTCTCCTTGGACGGCTTCTCGAGGATCCACAACCTCCACAGGAAAAAAGGGGACGGCTCCCCTTCGTTCAGGGAAACGATGAGGGGTATTGAATGCCTGAAGAAAGCGGATGCGGAGTTCAACATCCTCACCGTCGTCACCAACGACACGGTGGACAATCTGGACAGGATCTGGGACTTTTTTCTTGAACAGGGATTCACCTATCAGCAGTACATACCCGCCATCGACCCCATGGGAGGGGATGACGACACCTATCTGAGTTCAGAAGCGTACGGAAAATTTCTCATCAGCCTATCCGAAAAATGGATGGAGGCGAACCAACAGGGATACCCGGTTTCCATCAGGCTCTTCGACAACTTCATCGCCATGCTTTCCGGCTATCCAGTGGAGGCATGCGACATGGTAGGCCATTGCTCCGTCCAATATGTCGTGGAAGCGAACGGAGACATCTATCCTTGCGACTTCTACTGCACCGACACCTTCCGCCTTGGAAACATCATGACCGATTCCATACTTCAGATGGACAGAAAACGGGAGGAATTATCCTTCATTTCCGGTTCCTTCCCTACCGCGAAAGAATGCGGAACCTGCCAGCTCTTTCCCCTTTGCAGGGGTGGATGCAAGCGGTATCGGGACAAAGAGGGGCTGTTCCGTTTCTGCGGCAGTTACCAGGAGTTCTTCTCCCGGACGCTCCCTTCTTTCCAGAAGATCGCAAAGAACTACCGCAGGGAAAACGGATAGGGCATCAGTCGAGGAAATCAGGGCGGAGCGTCACATGGAACTCTTTGGCAAGAAGCCTGAGGTTGTCATCCGTGATGGTATGGACGATTCCCAGACTCTTCGCCTTGATGTAAATCTCGGCGGCTTTCTCTATGGTGTGCATCAAGCCGAACGCCTCGTCATAGGTGCTTCCCGTGCAGAACACCCCATGGAATGACCAGACGACAGCCGGAAATTCCTTGACCAGCTTGCTCGTCGCAATGGCGATGTCAGTCTTCCCCGGCACCATCCACGGCAGGATTCCGATGCCTTCAGGAAACACGACGGCGCATTCCGTCTCGCTCTGCCAAAGGATTTTCGTCAGCGTCTTCGCATCGGACGGGATCGCATAGCTCAGCGCCGTGATGTTTGCCGGATGGGCATGATAGACCACTTTGCACTTCCCCTCCGTCACCGACATTCGCGCCACGTGGTTCAAAAGATGGGATGGCAGCTCGCTCGTCGGCATCGCATTGTCTTCCAGTCCCCAGAGGATCCGGTAGCCGTTTCCATCCTTGTCGATCTGGATCAGGCCGAAGTTCCGCTCCGGATCGAGGATGACATTGCGCATGAACCTGCCGGAACCGGTCACGAGGAAGAAGCTGTTCGCCAGAGACGGGACCGGAGCAGCCAAAGCATAGGAACGTACGGCACCTTTCTTCTGCTTGACCAATTGAGCAACAGTCGCCTCTTCATCCATGTCCAGATGATAGGAAAGGTTTCCGCCATTCCGTTCGTGCCATCCTTGCAGATAACCGTCATTGCACAACTTGATGAATCCATCGATCACTTCAATTCCATATTCCATGGCTCAACTCCTTTTCGAAAGAATGTCATGCTCGTACTTCTCAACCACCGGAAGCCATGTGGCATCCACAGGCACTTGTTCCTTTGTGCAATACGCATTCCAGACATCACCCCAATCCATGCTCTTCCAGTCCTCCTGGAATGCGAGCAACTGGGTGAACCGCGCATCATCCTGCATCTTCCGCATCGTCTCATTCGGCTCCAAGAGCGCCTGCAGCAACGCTTTCTGGGTGTTTCTCGCTCCGATGACAAGCGCCGCGACACGATTGATGGATGCATCGAAATAATCAAGTCCGATCAGGACACGCTGCTCTGCGCCGTTTCTGACAATCTCTTTCGCGATCTCCTTGATCTCGTCGTCCAGACGCACCACATGGTCGCTGTCCCAGCGCACCGGGCGGGTGACATGGAGCGGCAGGTAGTCAAAGAACGGAAGCAATGCGGAAATCTTCTCGCTGACCATCTCTGTCGGATGGAAGTGCCCGTTGTCCAAAAGGACGCAGACATCCTTTCTATGCGACGCATAGGAGAGATAGAACTCGTTGGAACCTACGGTGAACGATTCCAGTCCGATGCCGAACACCTTGCTCTCCACGCTGTCGATGACACCGGGAAGCTTCTCCTCAAAGATCTGGTCGAGGCTCTCCTTGAGCCTCATGCGTGGACCGAGCCGATCGGCAGGCACATCCTTGTATCCGTCTGGAATCCAGACGTTGCAGAGCGTCTTTCCGCCCAATTCCTGGGAGAAATAGGATGCGATACGACGGCAAGCCTTGCCATGGCGGATCCAGAAGGCGCGCACTTCCGGATCGGGGGACGAGAGCGTCAGGTTGTCCTTGACCATCGGATGGCTGAAGAAGGTCGGATTGAAATCGAGGCCGACATGATGGGCTTTCGCAAAGTCCACCCACGCCTTGAAATGACGGGGCTCTATCTGGTCCCGGTCGACGTTCTCATCGGTGATGCGGTATGAAGCATGCAGGTTGATCCGCTTCTTTCCAGGAATCAGGGACAACGCCTTCTCAAGATCCTGCATCACTTCCTTCGGGTCCTTTGCCCGTCCAGGATAGTTTCCCGTCGTCTGAATGCCACCGGAAAGGCTTCCCGCCCCTTTCTCAAAACCAATAACGTCGTCTGTCTGCCAGACCTGAATGGAAATGGGGATGTCCGCCAGCCGTTTCATCACCGATCCGGTATCAATCCCAAACTTGGCATATGCCTTTCTCGCTTCTTCACTCATCTGTTTTTCTCCTTGTCATGCAATAGTTTTCGAGCCCCTTTCCGACCATCAACCACACCCCGGCAGACAAGCTGGGAAAGGAAGTTCCCCAGAGCGGTCCCTTCCGAGGAACCTGTGACCACCTTCATGCCAGTCGCCTTTTCGGTGAGGGAGCAGAGTGTTTTGTCTTTCGTTCCGCCACCGACAATCACACACGCATCAAACTTGCGTCCCGTCAGTTCCTGCAATTCACAGGCCGCTTTGCCATACCCTTCGGCAAGTGAATGATAGACGACAGCGGCGCACTGTCCGACCGTCTCCGGCACCTTCATCCCCTTCTCGTTGCATGCGTCCTTTATGGCGTCGATCATTGAAGCCGGAGCGAGGAAACGGACATCCTCGACATCAACACGGGAAGAGAACGTCATGTTCTCATCGGCCATCCGTTCGATGTCAGCGAACGAAGTCCCTTCCGGTGATTCCTTCTTCAGGCTTTGCACCATCCAGAGTCCCATCAGGTTCTTCAGATATCTCGTCGTCCCTTCCATGCCGCCTTCGTTCGAATAGTTGGCATGGAGGCTCTCCCTGCTGAGGTTCGGCTTCTCTTCCTCGCTTCCGATAAGCGACCATGTTCCTGACGAGAGGAACAGGGAGTGGTCGTCCAGAGGGGAGCCCAGCACGGCCGATGCGGTGTCGTGGCTCGGCGCATGGAGCACCTCACACTGGAAACCGACCTCTCGGACGACTTCCTTTTTCAAAGGGCCGAGGACAGTCGCCGGTTGCGCCAACTGTTGGAACAACCGGGAAGGCAGTCCACAGGCGCTGAGGATATCCCCGCTCCAGCTCTTCGTCCTTGCGTCGACAAGGTTGGTCGTCGTCGCATTGGTGTACTCCTGCTTTGCGATGCCAGTGAGCAGATAGCCAAGATAATCAGGAATCTGGAGGAACAAGGACGCACCTTCAAGACGCTCTGGATGGTGTTCCTTTTCCCAGAGCAACTGGTAGATGGTGTTGAACTTGAGATATTGGATGCCGGTCGTTCCATAGAGCCGTTCCTGCGTCAAGGGGCAGGAGACCTGGTCCGTCCGGCTGTCCCTGTAGGAATAACTGTCACCAAGAATCTTTCCGTTCCCGTCAAGCAGCACTCCGTCGACGCCCCAGGTATCGATGGCGATGCCGGCAATTGTGGGATAGAGGGTTCCCGCTTTCCTCAAACCGTCAAGGATCTGACGGAACAGGGCATCAAGATCCCAGGCAAGATGGCCTTGCCGCTGCACAAATCCATTGGAAAAACGATGCACCACGGAGAGACAAGGCTTCCCTTCTTCCAAAGTGCCCGCATAGATGCGTCCGCTCGACGCGCCGATGTCAATCGCCAGATACGTGTCCATGATGATAGTATTCCACGGAAACAAGAAAAGTGTATTGATATTTGTTCTGGGGCATTTGACTTTTCTTACGCTTAAAGTAGGATAGAATCATGACATTCGCCCAATTGATTGATAAATTTTCCTGTCTTAGCACGGAAGAACGCAATTACGAACAATGTTATGAGAATCAGAGGAAACCGACCGGGGAATCCATCCATTCCTGTGTCTCCCAGTTGCTGTTTCCGTTGGAGGAAGGAGTGGAGATCAGGAAACATCCCGTCTACCTTCCCGTCTATATCCATTCCCACAACTTTCTGGAGATTGTCTATGTCGCAAAGGGAAGTGCAATCCACAACATTCAGAACAAGAGTTTCGTCATGAAAGAGGGCTCGTTCCTGTTGCTCTCCCCCGGCATCTACCACTCCATTGCGGTATTCGACCGCAGCATCGTCATCAACATCCTTGTCGCTTCTTCGCTGTTCCCCGACATCCTCGGCAGGACAGGATTGTCCGATTCCCCCCTGTTCGCTCCGCTCCGCCATCCGTCTGCGGTTCTGGTGGAACGGCAAAGGTCAGCGGATACAGAGAACCTGATCGCGATGGAAGCGGGCGTGCAGGGAAAAGCCAATGCGCTCCAACTCAGGACGAACCTGCTTTCTTCCCTTCTTCTGGAACTGGCTCTTGATCCTCATGCGACGATACAGTCCATTGAAGACGAGAGCAAGGACAGGAAGCTTGATGTCATGATGGAATACATCCGAAGCAACCTCAAAGAGGTCACGTTATCGTCCCTGGCGGACTATTTTGGCTATTCCGTCCCTTATGCTTCCTTCTTCCTCCATACCTATGCGGGTGAAAGCTATCAGAAGATCATCAGGCATATACGACTGGAGAAAGCAGTAGACTTGCTCACCAGGAGCACCCTCTCCTGCAGGGAAATCGCCCGATCAATAGGGTTTTCGAGCATCGAACATTTCTCCCGTTCATTCAAGGAATGGACGGGAAGCACTCCGATGGAATATAGAAAACAAGTTCAGTCGAGATGAAACACCTCATGAAGCGGAACCGAGACAGGGGACTCATCCTCGTTCGTCTCCATGATGTCCGCCATATAATGCCACCACTTCTTGATCGTCTCGGTCGCACCAAGATCTTGGGATGACGCCTCACCGAAACATTTCTGAAATGCGAACAGTGTATCCGTCTCCTTGTCGAGATAGATTGAATAGTCGAACACCCCGCTCTTCTTGAGTTCCTTCACGACTTCCGGCCAGATCGCCCGATGCCGTCTCTCATACTCCGCCTCATACCCTTTCTTCAGATACATCTTGAACGCTTCACGTCTTTCCATGAACTGACTCCTTTTCAAAAAAGATACTCCAATCATCCCTTTGTTTCCAGAACAAACCTTTTTGTTCCACAGGTAACGACGAAGAGGGAATCCGAGAATCCCATGGCATCCGTGAAAATGGTTTGGAAATGGATTCCTTTGGACACTGATACATTCCCTTCATCAAGTGATTGGATGCATCAAGGCAATATTCACCACTTCCATAGGTTTGCAAATAGGCAATCGCTTTTTGAAACAATTCCTTTTTAATGGAATCATATGCAGAATCATGAGCGAGATTCATCAATTCGTGAGGATCCTGCTCCAAATCAAACAATTGACAATAGCCGCCATCCAAATAATAGAGCAATTTATATTTCTTAGTACGCACATGAAATACGTAATAGGGAGGATAAAGCGCCTCTGAAAAAGCAAAATCACCGTCACGTCCATGCAGATATTCAAAAAGATCATGGCCTGCACGCTTATCCTTGAGATGGATACCTGCAAGATGGAGAATCGTAGGATAAAGGTCAAGCAAAGAAACGACTTCATCACAAACAGTTCCAGGAGTAATATGCTTTGGCCATTTCATAATCATCGGAACATGCATACTGCCTTCGAAACCATAAAGCTTATACCAAAGCCCATGATCCCCCAGCATATCTCCATGATCAGATGAGAAGATGACAACCGTATTTTCTTCAAGTCCCTGTTCCTTCAATGTCTGCAAAATCAGACCAATCTGTTCATCGATGAATGTAATGTTCGCATAGTAATTGGCTTTGCTCATTCTTCCAGCTTTCTGGGAATACAAATCAAATTCTTTCACATGGGCATATTCGGAAAAGAACTTGTACTCATTGGTACCATCGTTTTCAGAAACCCAGGGTGCATCCATCGATTCTGAATCGTACATCCCGACCATATGCTTCGGAAGGTCATAAGGGACATGAGGCTTTACAAAGGAAGCCCAAAGGAAAAATGGTTTGTCATCAGGTTTTCTGTTTTTCAACCAAGAACAGACATCACGACTGCACCATTCCGTAACATTATCTTCTTTATCCAGATAATTGATGCATGGCTTAATTTCGTTGTAGCCGATTTCCGTCGGCTTGTCCCAACCCCACAAACCACGGTCAATCAGATACCGATCATAATCGTCAAACACCACCTCTTCTTGCGTATGTGCACACCGCACACCGCGAGTCTCTTCAGATAAAACCATATGGTCCATTCCATAACTTTCCGCATAGGGGATATTGGAAAAATGCATTTTGCCGATGGCTTCGCACCAATATCCATTTGCTGAAAGATGACCAGAAATCGTATCCCTATTGTCAACACGTTTCGGATAATTGTTCTCCAAGCACCCCAAAGCACTCGCACTCAAACCTGTCATTGTGCAAGTCCTTGCTGGAGCACAAAGAGGACAAGGAGTCATCGCATTACGAAACAAAACTCCTTCTTTTGCCAACTTATCCAGATTCGGTGTCATAATCTTGTTGTTTCCCATGACACCAAGAGCATCATATCGTTGCTGATCCGTGAAAATGAGCAGAATGTTTGGTTTTATGTCCATACTTATCCCTTCATACCTGTGGTCGCAATACCTTCAACAAAATACTTTTGAGCCGAGAAGAAAAGAACAACTACAGGAATAATTGAAACAAATGACATGGCAAGCACCTTGTTCCATTCAATGGCAGCCTGGGAATCGATTGACATCCGCAAAGCCAGAGAGACAGGATAATGTGCAATACTATTAATATAGATCAATGGGTTGAAGAAATCATTCCATGTCCACATGAACTGAAAAATCGCACTTGAAAAAAGAGCCGATTTGCTTAACGGCAATAATATATAGAGAAGAATCCGAAATGAATCCAAACCATCAATTTTCGCTGACTCGTCCAATTCCCGAGGAATGCCCCTGAAAAACTGGATCATCAAGTAATTGAAATATGCAGTGAAAGCAAATATCTGTGGAGCATAAAAAGGTTTGTAGGAATCCAACCACCCAAAATTTCTATATAACAAATAACGAGGTATAACCAAAACGGCATTGGGCAACATCATGGTCGAAATCATCAGAGAAAAAAACACTTTTTTCCCTTTAAAATTAAACCTTGCAAACCCGTAACCAACCAGAGAACTGGAAATCAATGTAAAGAAAACAGTAGGAAGCACCATTTTAAAAGTGTTTATCAAAAAGTCACCAAATGAAAATTGTCCTGTCCCTTTCCAACCCTTTTGGTAACCTGAAAAATCAAACTTTTCAGGCAACAGTCGCAAGGATGAGAATATTTCCTTATTGGATTTAAAAGAGGCAAAGAATAGCCACAACAAAGGATAAATCATGATAAACCCAACAAGAATCAAAACGGTATATGTGATAATATTATTTCTTTTTTTGGATACCATGTCTCACTCCTGATAATAGACAAATTTGTTGGATTTCTTGAAAAGAAGAAATGTCCCGATAAAAATGAAAACAAACAAAAACCATGAAAGTGCAGAGGCGTACCCCATCTTGAAATTACCAAAGGCCTCGTCATAAAGCTTCATCATGAATAGATAGGTACTCTTCACAGGTCCTCCATGGGTGATGACCCAAGCCCCTGTAAAAGATTGGAAGGAATTGATCAATTGCATAATCAAATTGAAGAAAATGGACGGTGAAAGCATGGGAAGTGTTATGGAAAAGAATTCCCTAACTCGGGAAGACCCATCCACTCTTGCAGCTTCATACAATTCTCTTGGAATTTGTTTGAGTCCTGCCAAAAAGATGACCATGGAAGAACCAAACGACCAGACGACCAACAATGTTAGGGTAAACAATGCATATCGTGGATCTTCTAGGAAAGGTATAGGTTGAAAATGAATTTTACTCAAGATATTGTTCACCAAGCCATGCAACGAGAACATAAAACGCCACAATATTGAAATGGAAACACTCGCACCAAGAATAGAAGGTAGATAATAAATTGTGGTAAATACATTGATGAATTTGATTTTCCGATTCAATAACATGGCGAAAAACAAAGCGGAAATCAATTTCATAGGGACAGCCATCATCACGTATTTGAACGTAACCCACATAGAAGGCCACACTTCACGATCTTTCGTGAGTAGTTGTACATAATTTGCGAAACCAACGAATTTGGGTCTGTTGAACATAGAAAAATTCGTAAATGAATAATACAAAGAGGTTCCAAGTGGGAATGCCCCAAATACCAAAAATCCGATAATCCACGGCAATATATAGAGATAACCTTCAGAAATACGTTTTTTATTCATTCACAACTCCATTTTTAGAGCATAAGAAGGTGATGGAAGGAGAAGAAAAGTAGAAACTACTTTCCTTCTCCTTCATAGCTGTTGTGTAAAATGACCTATTTTGTTTGGGCAACTTTTATATCTTTGAGTTTGCTGTTCACCAAAGAACTGTATTCTTTTGCAGCATCTTCAGGTGACATCATGTTGAAAGCAACCTTGGAAATCAAATCAGAACCGATACTGGAAATTTCATTGTTCCTTATCAAAGCACCGGGGCCTTCGCCAAGACCTGAACCGGCATCCTTCGCATATTGATATGCCTGGACAACCATCGGGTTCATCAATCCGGCTTTTGAAAGAGCATCGTTTTGCGCTTGGCTGATAGGAATACCTCGAGAGAGTTTGAGCAAGACGCCAGCTTCTTCATCCGTATTCATCCAGTTAAGGAACTTCACGGCCTCTTCAGCCTCTTTGTCCGTTGCAGATGCAGCCACGGAGAAAATCTGACCGACTTTCACCTGATAATAGGGATTCTTCGATCCTTCCATCACAGGAAGACGAATGACCGTTGCCTGGTCCTTGTAATCACCAAGTGCATTCACATAAGTATCAATCGTCGAGAGCATTCCAAACAAGATGCCGCTTTCTCCACTAACCCACTTTGGATTCTGCGAATAGTTGCCAGAATACAGTTCCAACGTGCCAAGAGGTTCCGTCACGCCAGCCGTAAAGTATTTCTGCAGGAATGTAAAAGCTTCAGTCAAATCACTGACGCTGTAGTTCAAGACATAATCCGTTGCAAAAGGCAGACCTGTTTTCTGCACGAGATAGGCCAAGAACCAGAAAATATGAATGTCTGTCGCACTCATGCCATTCTCAAAATAGAGATTTGGGTCAATCGCTTTTAATTGTTGACTGAATTTGAAAAAACCATCAAACGTCCAATTCTGATTGTAATCAAATCCAATTTTATCAAGAACGGCTTTGTTTGCGACAATTGCATTGGCATTCAGAGAACCGGGAAGTGCAAGAGTCTTCCCATTATAAATGACGTTGCTCTCCAAGAGCCCTTCTGGATAAATCGACCAATCAATCAAATCCTTGTACTGACTGAGGTCTTTGACGACATCTTTCTCACCGGACCAATTTGACTGTTCCCCCAACCACGTGTAGTGATTCTGGAACAATTGCGGTGCGTTTCCACCTGCAAGTTGGGTATACAGTTTTTCCTTATACCCATCCCATCCAGAATACTCACAAATGATATGAACATTCGGATGCAGTTCCATATACCGGTTTGCCGCTGCCATATAGGCCTCATGACGGCTATCACCACCCCACCAAGAGAATCTCAAAGTGACATCACCACTCTTCTGCGCTGACTCAGTGTTTCCTTGAGCAAAAACAAAGGAAACAGAGAGCACCAACATCAAGCAAATCAAGAATCGCTTTTTCATAGCAATACTCCTTTTGATAATGTCAGTATCGGTCAGCGCAAGCATCTCGTCATTATTCAAAACATGGAAAAAACAATCATTTTTTGTTACGAAAATCACTGGGAGATATTCCGAACTCTGCTTTGAAAGCCCTTCCAAAGTTCGTCGTATTGCTATATCCAACCCGATGGCTTACTTCTTGAATTGGAATTCTAGGATCAATGAGTAACTCTTTTGCCTTCTTCATTTTCACATTGATGCAATATTCGGAGAACATCTTCCCCGTTGTCTCTTTGAACAACTTACTCAAATAGGACGGAGAAATATGCAGGAAATCGGAGACAACCGTCAGGCACGAAGTTTCGATATGTGTTTCAATAAACTTCAGAGAGGCGTTTACCAGTTGCACATTGCTCGATGTCCCGTGGAATTCAAGATGATTTCCCCATTCTTTATCCAATTCCTCTCCAATCCTTGTAAATGTCTCATCAAGTTCTACAAAATTTGTAGGTTTGAGCAGATAATCCTTGCACCCATACCGGATGGCACTTCGTATCAAATCCATATCCTTGAAACCTGTTAAAAATACTATTTTCGTGGGAATCGTCTTTTCCTGCACTTCCTTTGCAAAAGACAACCCATCCATCACAGGCATGCGGATATCACACAAAACGACATCAACAGGTCTCTCTTGTACAAAAGACAAAGCATCTTTTCCATCATCAAAAGAGGCCAATGCTTGAAATCCTAGACGTTCCCATGAATAGCCCATCAAGCCATTTCTGATTTCTATTTCATCATCGACAATGATCAGTGTATGAATCATATAGTTTCTCCAAAACATAATGGCAATCGCATTGTCACAGATGTCCCCTCCTGATATGCGCTTTCTATTTCTACACCTCTGCCAAATTGCAATTTCAATCTCGTATTCACATTCGACAATCCAAGATGCTCATCTTTCACTTCCAGATTTAGCAGATTCTTTTTTACTTGAGCCAATTGTTCAGACATCATACCAACACCATTATCCTGAATACAAAGAACAAGTTCTGTAGATGATATCGATGAAGATATTTCTATCTTTCCACCCGTTTTCGAAGCACGTAACTTTACGCCATGGCTAATTGAATTCTCTATCAAAGGTTGCAAAAGCAATTTTGGCAAATAACATTTCTCGCTTTTGGAATCTATCTGATACGCTACATCAAACAAGTCTTTATACCGAACTTTCTGTATTGATACGTAACACTTGGTCATCTCCAGCTCTTCCTGAAGAGTCATCATCTGCTCCGTCGACGAAAGCGAATAACGTAACAATCGCGAAAGGTCACTGATCATGGTATTCAATTCATTGGGTCTTCCAGTAAGTTGATAAGCCTTCCAATTCATTGTCTCCAAGGTATTGAACAGGAAATGCGGATTCAGTTGTGCTTGTAACGCAACAAGTTCTGCATGTTTTAGTTTGTATTTTCTGGCTTCCAACTGTGCTTTCAGATAATCTTGTTGAATAAAATTCTCAATAACTCCTTGGAGCAAATACGCATAGGTTTTAGGCAGCTTTCTTTCAAAATTATTTCTTTCCGTCATATTTTGAGAAGAATGGATGATGTTGATAATCCCGTAAATCTGTTTTGTCTGTCCTTTGGTCACGACATAGGCAAAAACAATACCAGTAATAATCGAGATGCATACAAGAGCAATGAAAAGCCAAAAAACATTTGTGTAGACGGAAAAGACCTTGCTTCTGTCTGACACAAGATAGAATGTCCAATGCAAAGAAGGGGAAGTCATTGAATGGACAATCATCTTCTTATTATCGTCATCAGGCAATTTTTCATTTCCAAGAATCATCTCACCGTTTTCGTTGTAGACAAGTAAAGAATGACCGCCATCTGAAAGCCCTGCAGAAAGAAGAGATTCCAGTTTTGTGGTGTTCAGATTGTAAACCAGTACTCCTCGTCCCTCCTCAAGCACGTAAAAAAGAGAAAGGACTTGTTCCTTTTCTCCCGACATAAGGTTTTGCAAAGAAACCGTAGACCAAGACAAAGACGTATCCTTTTTTTCCTTGTATCGATTCATCCAGGAATCATCTTTCGCATCGATCGTTTGCTTTCCTGTGTTCGAGACATAGTATCCATAATCATTACGGAAATATATATAAATGGAATCTATGTAATCCCTTGCATTGCAAATGGATGCCAAACGGTTACTCACTCCTTTCAGCAGGTTTATATCTGTGTAACTCATTTCCTGAGAATTCAACAAACGCTTTACGGTATAGGCAGTCTGTCCGTCATAACGCACGGACAGCACTAAGGGCATGAGTTCATCAACAATCATTTCTGATTTGCTTTTCAATTGTTCAAGGATGACAAGGGTTTCATTGTTTGCATTGTTCTTGATGTGGTCATTGATCACATACATGCACAAAGAACCAATAACGAGTATGGGGATGAGTAAGAACAATAGGAAAATCGCAAAATTCTTAAGGAAAAATGCCCTGCGCATTTTCCATTCTTCTTTTTCAGATATGGAATTCATTGGTTTACATTATTGCAACATTTGATTTGAAAGTACAAGAATTCAATATTTCATGAAATTCTTGTCGATGCTATGCTATGCAAAGGGAGACAACAACATGGAAACATATGAACTCGTGGCTTCACAAACAGAACGATCAGACACTGAGCGGATACAACAGGCGGTCGACACCCTTTCAAGACAAGGGAAACCGGTCACGCTGGTGTTCAGAAAGGGCATCTATCACAGTGGAGCGCTGTTCCTGAAGAAGAACGTTTCCCTGCACTTCGACGAAGGTGCTCACCTCATCGGATCCGATGACATCAAAGAGTATCCCACAGGCCCGACACGCTTTGAAGGAAGAACGGCAGAATGGCCGTGCGCCCTGCTCAATTGCGACTCATTGGAATCCTTTTCCATCACAGGAGAAGGGATCATCGATGGAAACGGCTATCGTTTCTGGAAAGAGTTCTGGGAACGAAGGGACGAAGCGATCAAGGAAAACAAGCCGTTCACCAACAGGGACGTGCCACGCCCACGCCTTCTCTACATCTCCCATTGCTCCCACATTACCGTACAGGGCATCACCCTGCTCAACGCAGGATTCTGGAACTTCCATCTCTATGACTGCGACGATGTCACTGTCGACCACATCACCGTCCAGTCTCCCCATGACAATCCGCGTGCCGCCAGCACGGACGGCATCGACATCGACGCATGCAGGAACGTACTTCTCAAAAACAGCTCGTTCCAGGTCGATGATGACTGCATCTGCATCAAAGGTGGAAAAGGGTCGACAGCACACACAGACAACCCAGAAACACGGGACATCACCATAGAGCATTGCCACGTCGGTTTCGGCCATGGCATGGTCACCTTCGGCAGTGAGGCGAACATCGTGAAGAACGTTGTCGTCAGGGATATGCTGGTTGATGGAGAGAACACCGCCATCCGGTTCAAGTTCAGGGACGACACCTACCAGCGTTTCGAGCACATCCTCTTTGAGCACATCACCATGAAGGAAAGCGGCTGGCTCTTCGGCATCAGGCCATGGATCAGCAGGCAGGATGAAATTCTGGGCAAGGGACTCCCTTCCACCATCACCGATCTGACGGTGCGGAACGTCATCGCCACAGACATGAAAAGCCCCGGCATCATAGAGGCGAATCCCCCTCAGGTCACCATCAGAGGAGTCACGCTGGAGAACATCACCATCACCACGCTTCCGGGCAGCGACGGCTCGCTCACCCGGCACGACAAGACAGAAGCGGAAAAGGCAGACCCAAAGAAACTTGCCATCACCAATGTGGAGTCATTGATACGCAGGAACTGCACCATAGACGGGAAAGACTTTAGTTTCTGAAACAATAAGGGCATTTCAAAATAATAAAGCGTCGGGAATCAAGCAAAACAAGTCAAGAAGAGAATGATTCCCGACGCAAGTTACATCACGTTTTACCAAGATTGGAATAACCTGCAGGAGGTGGCCAATGAAGGCCTCTTTGATTGTAAAGGCCAAAGTCTTCTTTTTTGGAAGATTTTCCCGGTTCAGGAAGACCAACAAGCAAACCATTCTTCACATATCGGAAATCGGAACCGTAGAAATGTTCCATCAAAATTATCTTCAACTCATCGACCACTTCTTCCTGTTTTTTTGCTACATCGTGTTCTTCATAGGGATCATGTTCGATATCAAATAATTGGATTATGTTGCCAACAGGATAGTAGATGAGTTTCCATTTTCCCTTTCGGACCATCCGAGTCGCTCGTTCACCTTCACCTATCTCCCCGTAAATGGAAGAATGTGTTTCCTTATCAACGAGAGAAATGCCTTCGACAGTAGAAGGTATTGATATGTTGCACAATTGCAACAATGTAGGCATGAGATCAGCAATAGTTCCAAGTCTATTGTCTGTTCCTCGCATCTCTTTAGGGATTCCAGTTCCACTGATAATCAATGGAACTTTTGCTGATGGTTCATAGAACGTCCGTTTAGCAACCATGTGTTGTTCGAACAACATATCTCCATGATCGCTGGTAAAAATAAGAATAGTATCATCAAGCATGTTACATTCTCGAAGAGTACCAATCAGTAGGCGAATCTGGTTGTCTATCAAGGAGCATTGGGCATAGAAAGCACGCTTTGCACGAAGCATTTCTTTGTGACTATAAGGGGCGGCATCCCCCATCATTGTACGGAAAATAAACCGATTGTCCAAAAAATCTCCTACATGAGGTTCAGGTATCTCATCAATGTCATACATATCTTCAAACACAGGAAGCGGTACTAACGGAGGATGAGGAAACTGATAAGACATGAAAAAGAAACAAGGTTTTGTAGGATCACGGCGTTTTATTTCATCCACCATTTGACTTGTTGCCCATACAGTTGGATGAAGATTCTCTGGTAGATGCCAAGGACGAGTCAGATAAACGTTGTTTCCCATTCCATGTCCAAATTCTTGACCCACAACTCCCTGTCGTCCAAGAGCAACCTGATAATCATCTACCACCCCAAATTCATATCTTCCCTCTTCCATGAGTATGACATCATCAAAACCAACCCTGCTCCGTTGGGGATACACATGTAATTTACCAACACCATAAGCCTGATACCCGGCATCCCTAAATGACTGCGCCAATGATATGACGTCTGGCATTTCCATATGATCCGAATACACTCTGTCCCCATGGGTTTTTGGTGAAAGGCCTGTCATCATGCACCGTCTTGCAGGAATGCATACAGGGCACTCGCTGTAATAGTTGGTATACCTCATCCCATGAGTAGCTAAAGCATCAATAGTTGGTGTCATCACGACTGGATGACCAGCACAACCTAGAAGTTGCCCCGGCCATTCATCTGCACAAATCAATAAGACGTTTTTTCTATCCATTTTCATCCTCAAATCAATCCAAGTGCTGTCGGCAAAGCAAGAGAGAAAGCTGGTATATAAGTAATCAGCATCAACACAACAAACATGACAATCAAGAAGGGGAAAGTACATTTCGTCAGACGTTCAATAGAAAGTCCAGACAGTCCGCTACCAATGAAAAGAACACCTCCAACTGGTGGTGTAATCAATCCGATACCACAATTCAAAATCAAAACAATACCGAACTGAATTGGGCTATATCCAAGAGAAAGCAAAACAGGCATCAGTATGGGAGTTACGATGATGATAATGGAAGCCATTCCAAGAATCATTCCAAGGACTAGGATAATCAGGTTAATGAGAAGCAAAAGTAAGAATTTACTTGACGTCACACCAAGAAGACCAGCGACGACCATCTTGGGGATGCCAAGATAGGTAATGCAAAAACCAAAAGGACCAGAAGCTGCAATCAAGATTAAAACAGTGCTCAACACTTTTAGACTTTTTTTGCATGTTGGAATTAAATCCTTCCAATGCATCTCGCGATAAACAAAAATTGAAACGATAATGGCATAGATACAGGCAATTGCCGCACTCTCTGTCGGAGTGAACCTACCGGTAACGACACCGAACACGACAATCAGAACCGTACCAAGCCCCCAGATAGAATGGCCAAGAGTTTCCAAGAAATAATGGAATGAGAAAGGTTTCCCTTTAGGATAATTTCTTTTTACAGAAAGGATGAAACTATAAATCATCAAGGCTATTGCTAATGTTATACCAGGAACGATGCCTGCCATGAACAATGCAGAAACGGATACTCCGCCGGCTGCCATGGCGTAGATAATCATATTATGGCTAGGTGGTATCAACATACCTTCGACCGAGCTAGTCATGGTAACTGAAGTGGAGAATTCGGCATCATATCCCTGTTTTTCCATCATAGGGATTAAGATCGCTCCAAGAGAAGCAGTATCCGCAGTTGCAGAACCAGAAATTCCACCAAAGAACACACTGGCTAGAATGTTCACCATTGCCATTCCACCTCGCATCCAACCGACACAGGCATCTGCAAACTTGATAAGACGATCGCTAATGCCTCCTGAGGACATAATATCACCTGACAAAATGAAGAATGGTATGGCAAGAAACGTGAACCCATCTATTCCACCGACTAATGAACTGATGATTTGCACAGGAGAAAGTTGAAGATAAAAGAATGTGAAAATTGAAGAAGCAATCATTGCATAAGAAATATGCACACCAAGAAAAATCATCAAAAAGAAGCTCCCCAATAGGATGGCAATTGCAATTGAATTCATTTGGAGTTCACTCCTTTATAAATCCGATAAACAGACATGACAGCTCCGTAAAGCCCTCCCAATACTATGGAATCATAGGTGATGGAAAGAGGCCATCCTGTAGCTGCCATACGAGCAGAACGAGACAGAATAGCTGTCTGAGCCCCATAAATGACAAAAAAGATGTTCACTAATGCAAGCAACACATATGCAAACGTTTTGAGAGGAACAACCCAAGACTTTGAGACAATGTTCTCAATCAATGTCATTCTAACATGTTTGTCATCTTTTACTGCAGACCCCGCACTAATGAAGCACAACCATACCATACAAAGAATTGCGAGTTCCTGAGTCCATCGCGGAGCTTTCACAAAAGTAAGATATCGTCCTAAAACACCATAAGAAACAGAAAAAACCATGACAGCAAAAACACAAACACAGACTCCTATCATGATTCTTGAATACACATCAGCAAAAGTATCAAACCAAGTCCGCTTCTGAGGAAGCGAATCCTTCATGTCATCCATATTTTTCCTCTTGAAACAACAGTCGGGAAGGGGAGAACCCCTTCCCTAAATGATTATTTTGTATTCTTAATCTGTGCAATCAGATCGCCATACTGTCCATTATACTTGTCATAAACGCTCTTACAGGCATTCTGCCACTCTGTCACATCTACGACGTTGACTTTCACACCAGCATCTTTAATCTTCTGCAGATACTCGCTGTCTTTTGCATCGGACAACTTCTCAAAATCAGCAACAGACTCATTGAAGCAATCAACAATCAACTTTTGGTCATCAGCGCTAAGTTTCTTCCATGTGACCTCAGAAAAAAGAATCAAGTTTGGACTAATCTCATGCTGATCCAACACGTAGTATTTTGCAACTTCCTGAAATGCGTTGTTTACAAATCCGGAAAGCGGTTGCTCTGCACCATCTACGACACCAGACTGCAAAGCACTATACAACTCCCCAAACGCCACAGACTGGACATTAGCCCCCAACGCTTCCGCTGCATCATAATACACAGAACCTTCCTGACAGCGAACCATCAGGTTCTTCATATCCGACGGATGATTTACATCTTTCTTTGTGAAGAAATAGTTGCGTGCAGATTCCTGATACGCACCAATACATACCATCTTGCTTCCTGAAGATTGCACAGTGTCAAGCAAAGCCTTACCGGCATCACTCTTCTCGAAAGAACGAGCCTGAGCTACGGAATCAAACAAATAAGGCAATGTAAACACTTTCAACTTATCACAACCATAATCAGCAATCACACCGCCCATCAGCATGGCTCCATCGATGGTCCCAGTCTGCATGCCCTGCACCGTTGCTGTCTTGTTACCAAGGGCTCCGCTATAGAACAGTTGGAACTTAATCCTTCCACTTGTTTTTTGGTCAACCAAATCAGCAAATTTTGCAACACCCTGGCACAGTGGATGGTTCTCTCCATTCTGTAGTGCAAACTTCAATACAATTGGCTTCTGGACTTCTCCAGTAGTGGTTGTTCCTTTCTCCTGAGTTCCGTTGGCGAACGCCCCAACGCAAACCATCAAGAAAAGAACAACAAGAACAAAACACTTCTTCATGACATTTCTCCTCTATTCTTTCCAGATTACCTGCGTTTCACAAAAGTCGTTAGGCACAAAACAGGAAAAAGTTAGGAAAAAATCGACAAGCATGTTACTGACGAACAAACTGTTGAGGAGAAACTCCAACAATCTGCTTGAAACATCTACCAAAATAGGCTGGATCTTCAAATCCGACCGCACGAGCCGTTTCAGAAACGTTCATCCCCTGAGAAAGCAACTGTCTTGCTAATTTCATCCGAATCTGTGACAAGCAGGAGAAAATGCTGAGACCATATTCACTACGAAATAAACGACCGATATAGGACTTGTCATGATGCGTCAAGTCCGCCAGTTGTTGTAGTGTAATATTTTCTTGATAATGCTCATCTAGATATTGTTTGATAATCTGAGCAGTCTTCTTGTTGCCAAACAATTCGGTTTCTTCTGGTGTCCTTTCATCCAAAAAGCGACCAATGGCTTCTTTGAACGTTTCCATGGAATAAGGTTTGACAAGATAATCAAAAGCTTTTTCTCGAAGAGACTCTCGCCAATATGAATAATCAGCATAAGCAGTCGCCATAATCACTTTTATAGAAGGATAATTTTCCGTTATTGTATGAAGCACTTCTAATCCGCTCTTGCCTGGAAGATTGATATCCAGAATAACCAAATCAAAAGGAAAATGCTCCAGTCTTTCAAGTGCAGTTTCACCATCTGAGGCAGTAAACACCTCAAATAAATTGTCAAAACAAAGAGAAAAGAGCTTTCCTAATGCCTTTCTTTCTAGGCTGTCGTCTTCAACAATCAAAACTTTCATTCATATCCTTTTGAGGAAACGATATCGTCACCTTTGTATATTCTCCTACCCTGCTTTCTACCGTCAAGAGATCATTTTTATTGTATACCATCTGTAGTCGTTCCTTAATATTTACCAAACCTATTCCATCCTTTGAATCTGGTTTCAGGTTATCGTTTTCAGAAAATCCAACACCATTGTCCCAAACACTAACCGTAATCATTTTTTCCGTTGACAATGCTTCAATTTTTATTTGAAAGGGTTTTGAAACATGTTCATCAAATCCATGTTTGATGCAATTCTCCACCAAAGGCTGGATACTCATGGGGAGAATCTCCACATCTGCAGGCATTCCATCCTGCACTTTGACACTATAGAGTATGGACCGTTCATGACATTCAACCTGCAAAAAAATATACTTTTGCACGATCTCTAATTCTTCAGACAATCCAACAAAGTCTCTTTGCATATCCAAAGAATACCGGAGTATCATTCCTGTCGACTCAACCAATTGCATTACTTTCTGGGGAGGTTCAACCAAAGAGGCCATTCCTATTTGATGCAATGCATTGAACAGAAAATGAGGATTGACCTGAGCACGAAGTGCATGAATCTGAGCATTTACCAATTCTTTCTCTCTAACAGATTGGAACTGCTGCTTCAAAAAGAATTCATGAAGTTCCTTCTTCACATAGTTTACCGCATCATATAACCGCACAAATTCGACGAACTTTCCCCCATCAAGATCCCCAACATTCCAATCATGTTGAGCAAGATGTTCAAGGTTTTTTAAAGTTTCGCTGATGGATCCATCGATTGCCATGACCAAACGGACAAAAAGCAAGATGATTCCCAATAATACTAGACACAAGACCTCAATGATTATCCTAGACTGTCGTAGATTTGAAGATTCTTGAGAAAAATAATCAGCAGAGTTTACTGACAACTCTTTTTGAAATAACTGTTCCATCTGTGTTCGATGTTCACCTAATGCCAACTGAAGATATGATGTTGTCGCGAACAACTGTACAGAATCATAGGTGTTTGCTTTCTCCTCCAACAATTGTCGTTGATACTCATTAAACCAAGAAAGCCGCCGCATCTGATTCGCCGCTGATTCATCAATCGAAGCATCAGAGAGATAAGAAATAACAGTATCGTCAAGAAGTCGGCTTTCATCTATATACTGTCGATAATTTTCTTCAGCCCATTCGTGCCGATATTCTCCAAGAATTGCACTCATCTTTTGAAGCATAACTATGATGCTACCGGTATTGCCAACCCTGAGAACAAATTGATGTTGTTTTTTTTCTTGTATGGAATAATTCATTCCGACAAACAGAAATGCACTTCCAAGCAACAAAACAGAGATGATACCTAAAAACGCTAAATCACTTACGATGCGATGGACTCGTTTCTTCATGAGGCGTGAGCTTCATACCAAAGCGTAACTGTTCACGTAAATAGAAGTCGAATAGCATATGCGCCAGAGGTGAGCATATGACGAAATTCGAGGAAACGGCGAGGGAATTGATAAATGACTACTATTCCCGC
>Ga0183096_1001349_pt1 | contig 21558 bp, 19 predicted proteins | sample Biomet5_FD_127791 | JGI IMG/M metagenome (GOLD analysis project Ga0183096, IMG submission 127791) | Microbial communities from bioreactor (seeded with sewage sludge) at LBNL, California, USA - Biofuel metagenome 5 (version 2) (version 3) | ecosystem: Engineered > Bioreactor > Anaerobic >... | reverse complement strand
TATAGGAAACGGCCTCTTTGTGATGTTCGGACTGGATAATTTTTTCGATGTCCATTTGTTCCGATGGCACAATAATCTACATGCCTCATATCTTTGCGACAATAAGAAGGAATTTGGCCATTTCATACTGATTGACCCTTTACGGCACAACCTTGTGGCCAAGCGCAATCCTTTTTGGCTGCAAGGCCACGGTGTGACGGACAGCGGCTTGACGGACAATGCTCCGATTGCGTTTGTTTTTCATATGGAGAAGGTTCCACTGCCCGGCAATCTTCCCCCGGGAGCATTTTGGGCGCAGGAATGCGAAGCCTTGCGGTGCAAACCGTCTGTGCTCCCCGATGCGGCGGCGTATGCTGGGCTCCGGGAGAAAATTTTGGCTCCCGATTCCATGCCATGCCCCGGAACGGCCTAGAACGGTTTTTTTGAGACCGCGGCATTGCCTGTCCCGATATTTTTGACGTGCCCGCGAATCCTCGTGCACCCGTCTGGGATTGTATGTTTTACTTCAAGTCCGGTGACTCCCGACAGACTCCCGCGCTGCTTTTTGAGACCCCACGGAGGTCAAGGAAACATGCCCAGTAAACCCGAACGGTACTCCCCGAGAGGAGCCGAGGTCCAACCCAAGGGGGGGACCCCTTTTCGCGTCTGGGCGCCCCGCGTCGCAACGGTCGATGGCGTCCTGGACTCCGGGCCAGGGGCTCCGGCAACCGTTCCCTTGAAACCTGAGCCAAACGGGTATCACGCCGGATTCGTCTCCCAGGCCGCCGCCGGTAGCCGGTACCGTTTCCGCCGCAATGGACAGGGCCAATACTCCGGTCCCGCCTCGCGCTGTCACCCCGATGGTCCCCACGGGTCCTCGCAGATCGTCGATCCCGCGGCGTTTGCCTGGCGGGACGCCGGCTGGCCGGGCGTCGGCATCGAGGGGCAGGTCATCTATGAAATGCACATCGGGACGTTTTCCAGGGAGGGCCCCTGGGCGGCGGCGCAACGGGAGCTGCCGGAACTGGCGGCCTGCCGCCCCAACCAGATCCTGGCCGTTTCCCTGGATCATCCCGTCCTTGACCAGACACGGTGGCACTCCGTCATGGAGGTGGCGACCAAACGGCTCCTGACCCCGGCGGGCCTGCGTTCCCTGACCCCCGGCCATCCGGACTACAAGGCCCGCTACGACGGTGATCTGCGTTCCAGGGACGCCGCCTACCACCAGGGCACGGTCTGGGCCTGGCTCATCGACCCCTCCGTGGAGGCCTGGTTCAAGCTCCATCCGGACCGGCCGGCCGAGGCCAGGCAATTTCTGGCCGGCCTCGCGGCCCATTTCGAGGAGGCCTGCAGCGGATCGATCAGCGAGGTCTTCGATGCCGGGCCGCCTTATTGCCGCGCGGTTGCATTGTCCAGGCCTGGAGCGTGGCCGAGGTGCTGCGCTGTTGGGTCAAGACGGCGAGCGAGGGAGACGACTCGAAGCATCGAACAAGCGTGGCCTCTCACGGCAATACAACGATCCAACAAAATAAAGCTGGGCAGCATGCATCATAGCACCGCAAGCCATTCCCAACACAACAGGCGAAGCCTCTCGGCGCTGCTTTTCCGGGGTATCGCGACCGTGCTTTTGTTGCTGGGCACGGCGTATCCGGCCTTCTCGGCCAAGGCGGTGAAAAACCAATTCTCGTTTGAGAACGTGGAGCAGGCGGCCAAGACTCTGGCGGCCGTTCCCTACCAGCCGCCGCCGCCCATTCCCGAGGCGCTCAAAAAGCTTGATTACGATACCTGGCGCAAAATCCGCTTCAAGCCCGACAGCGCCTTGTGGGGAAAGACGAAATCGCCCTTTACGCTGCAATTTTTCCACCCGGGTTTTCTCTATGACCGCACGGTCAAACTCAACAGCATCGATGCAGGAAAGGTCGCACCCGTGGTCGTGACCAAGGAGATGTTCGACTACAGCCAGGTCCAGGAACTCAAGGCCCAGCTCCCGACGGAAATCGGTGCCGCCGGCTTCCGGGTCCATGCCACCATCAACACCGCCGCCTACCAGGACGAATTCACCGTATTCCTGGGCGCTTCCTATTTTCGGGCCGTGGCCAAGGGGCAGACGTACGGGCTTTCGGCCCGGGGGGTGGCTGTCAACACCGCCGAACAGGAAGGCGAGGAATTCCCTTGGTTTCGCGAATTCTGGATCGAGAAGCCGGCCAAGGGCCAAAAGAAACTGACCGTCTATGCGCTTTTAGACAGCGAAAGCCTGGCCGGAGCCTACGCGTTCACCATTATCCCGGGCCGCGCGACCGTCATGGACGTGACCTCGCGCCTGTATTTGCGAACCCCGATCAAGACCCTGGGGATCGCCCCCCTGACCAGCATGTTTTTGTACGGCGAGAATTCGCCACCGAGCGGGCGCATGGATTGGCGTCCCGAGGTGCATGATTCCGACGGCCTGCTGGTCCATTTTCAGAGTGGGGAATGGCTGTGGCGGCCGGCCCGCAATCCCCTCACCCTGCTTACCAGCAGTTTCGAGGCGGACAACGTCAAGGGTTTTGGCCTGTTTAATCGGGACACGGATTTCAACGACTACCAGGACATCGAGGCGCGCTACGAGAAACGGCCGAGCCTTTGGATCGAGCCGCGGGGAGACTGGGGCCCGGGCAAGGTGGAGATGGTGCTTATTCCCTCGGATCAGGAGATTCACGACAATGTCGTGGCCTTTTTCAGTCCCCGGGAACAGGCCGCGCCCGGAAAGCCGATGCGCTTCGACTACCGCATGCGCTGGCTGACGGCTCCGGGCGGGCTGCCGCCCGGCGTCATGACCATCGCGACACGAACGTCCCAGCCCGACAAGAACAGCCGGTTTTTCGTCGTGGATTTCCTGGGGGACAAGGGCAAGCCCTTCAAGAAGGGCGCGAAAGCCGAGGCCGTGGTCAGCGTCGGCCCGGGAGGGAAACTGCTCGAGCAGCAATGCTTCCGCAATCCGGCCACCGGCGGTTTTCGCCTGACCTTCAAGATCGGCCTGGATGGCGGCACGGCCCTGCAGAACATGCTGCCGGAAAAACGCGGTCCCATTGAGCTTCGGGCGTTTTTGAAATTCGACGACAAGAGCGTGAGCGAGACCTGGAGCTACGCCGTGACACCGGGGAATTCATGAGCCCGGACTCCCGCCACAAGCAGGACACAGCCCCGGGGGAAGCCGGGCTTGAGGCCGCGGGCGCCCGACTGCTGGCCTATTTGCGCCATGTGCCCATGCCCGAACCGCAACGGCTTCAGACGGCGCTTGACTGCCTGGGGACGATCCCGGACGCGGTCCGTGATCCCGGGGAAGCCGAGCGGAGGGCCATGGCCGCACTGTTCACGCGTCTCGGCCCGCCGCGCCCCGATCCGCGACTGCGGCCGACGCCCCCCCTGAAGCGTACCCCCATGGCCCCTGAAAACATGGGAACGCGGGCCTGGCGCCGGGTCGTCGGCAGGGCCACGGGAACGGCGACGGCCGAGGAGGGGGGCGAACCCAAACGTTCCAGCCTACCCCGAACGTATGCCAATCCGTTCTGGAGCAAGGTGGCCGGCCGTCGCCGCATTGTCCTGGCGCTGCTTATCCTCGGGCCGACCGCTTTCGCGGTCCTGCGCATGGCCGCGGTCCTGCCCCATGGCGGCGGCACGGTACTGGAAAAAATCCTGCTGGTCGTCTTCGCGACCCTTTTTGCCTGGATATCCATCGGGTTCTGGACGGCCATGGCCGGTTTCGCCACACTGGTCCGCCGCTATGACCGCTTTGCCATCACCCGTCCCGACCCCGCCGATGCGGCCCCGCGTCCGGACGTCCGCACGGCCGTGGTTTTTCCGGTCTACGGCGAGGACATGGACCGGGTCACGGCAGGCATGGAAGCCGTCTACCGCTCCCTGGAACGCGAAACGGACATCGGCCGCTACGATTTTTTCATCCTGAGCGACACCCGCGACCCGGAAGCCTGGGCCGAGGAAGAGGCCGCCTGGGCCGGCCTACGGGAACGGGTCGGCGGTCAGGACCGCATCTTCTATCGCCGCCGCCGGGTGAACACCAAGATGAAAAGCGGCAACATCGCCGACTTCTGCCGCCGCTTCGGGGCGCATTATATTTATATGCTGGTCCTGGACGCCGACAGCATCATGGCCGGGGCGACCATCGCGCGCATGGTCTCGGTCATGGAGTCCAAGCGGCATGTGGGCATCCTGCAATCGGTTCCGGCCCTGGTTGGGCACGACACGCCCCTGGCGCGGTCCCAGCAGTTCGCCAACCATCTCTACGGACCCATGTTTTCAGCCGGACTGCACTTCTGGCTGCTTGGCGACGCCCAGTTCTGGGGGCACAACGCGCTTATTCGCATCAAGCCCTTCATGCGCCATTGCGCCTTGCCCCGGCTTTCCGGCAAGCCTCCCCTGGGCGGCGAAATATCCAGCCATGATTTCGTGGAAAGCGCGCTCATGCGCCGAGCCGGCTGGGGGGTGTGGCTGGCTTACGACCTGCCCGACAGCTACGAGGAATCGCCGCCGAACCTGCTGGCCGAACTGGCCCGGGACCGGCGGTGGTGCAAGGGCAACATGCAGCACCTGCGCCTGCTTTTCACCAAGGGGTTGATTCCGGTCCACCGGGCTCTTTTCGTCAACGGCATCATGGCCTACGGCTCGGCGCTGCTCTGGTTCCTGTTTCTGGCCGTCTCCAGCGTCGAAGCCGTCATCGAGACGCTCACCCCGCCCACCTATTTTCCGCCCACGCGCACCCTGTTTCCCGAGTGGCCGATCTGGGAGCCCTGGTGGGCCCTGAGCATTTTGGCCACAACCGGCGTCCTACTCTTTTTGCCCAAATTTTTCGCCGCCATCCTCGTGCTCGCCAAGGGCCGGTCCCGGCTTTTCGGGGGTTTTCTGCGGCTCATGGCCGGCATCGCCCTGGATGTGCTCGTTTCTTCGCTGCTGGCTCCGGTACGGATGCTTTTTCACAGCAAATTCGTATTCATTACGCTCCTTGGGCTGGAAACCGGCTGGGGCCATCAGGTCCGCGACGACCGCGCCACCTCCTGGTCCGAAGCGATCCGGTTCCATGGCGGCGGAACGCTTTTGGCCGCCCTGTGGGGCGGCGTGCTGTATCTCTTGAACCGGGAGTTCTTCTGGTGGATCAGCCCGGTCCTTGGGCCGCTGTTGTTTTCGATCCCCCTGTCCGTGGTCACGAGCCAGCCGGGCCTTGGCCGATGGCTCAGACGCATCGGCGTGTTGCGCATCCCCGAGGAAACGGCGCCGCCACGGGAACTGGCGGAACTGGCGGCCTTGCACGAACAAAACACCCGCACCCCAAGGCCGTTTGCCATTCCCAGGGAAAACGGCGTGGCCCTGGCCGTGGTCGATCCAGCGGCCTGTGGCCGACGGATCGGCCTGATCGGCCGCCCCTCCCGCACCGGCAGGGCGGACAGGCCGGCGCGTCAGGATCTCGTGGACAAGGCCGTAAACCTTGGACCGGATGGCCTGACGCGGGCGGAAAAAACGGCGCTGCTGGGGGATGGTGCTGCCCTGGTCGAAGTCCATCGCAGGCTCTGGCTGCTGGGCGAGGAGACCCTGCGTCGGCGATGGCTGGCCACCTGGCGCTAGGGCAAGGAACGCGACAAGGCCCGGTTGGTATGCTTGAATGTTTACGTCTTGCCATAAAATCCGACACCGGTTGTCCAGAGCGAAGGCCGGAAGCCATTTTTTTGTGGCAGCGGGCCAGGGTAGCGAGTCGCCAGCATTTCCCTCACCCTCCATTCCAGCCCCAGCAAAATGTCTCGGGCACGCCGAGCTGACGCGTTCTTCACGCGCCGGGTATATTGAACAAGACTCGGTCGAAAATTTCCGCGCCTAGCCGTTGTCTTCCGATGCACCGCGAACGCCGGATTTTCACGGCGTTGAGGATCGTTCGTCAGGGATTGAATTATTGCGAGGATGGGATATAGAAAAGTGGGTAGTGTCTAATCGTGGTTTTTCAGATTGCGGGGCCGGCCTGGTCGGCTTGAGAGCGCGAAAGTCCGAGCCCACATGACACGAGGCATTATGAGGCAAGGAGTTTCGCTATGCCGTTTAACCCTGTGGTCATCGTTGCAAGGGGGGAGAAGCCGGAGTGGTACGCATCCACGGCAGCATATGCCCGTGCGGACCTACGCAAGTCCATTTGGCAACTCGCGAATACGCTCGTCCCCTATTTTTTGCTCCTTACCCTGATGATCGGCTCGGTGAGGCTGAACCAGCCGTACTGGGTGACCCTACTTTTGGCAGTGGCGGCCTCGGGGTTGTACATACGAATCTTCATTTTTTTCCACGACTGCACCCATGGCTCGTTTCTACCCAAGCCTCGCTGGAACAGGAACCTGGGCTATCTCTGCGGCATCCTGACCTTCACGCCCTTTCACGACTGGCGACGCAGCCACGCCGGGCATCACCTCTCGGCCGGGGATCTGGACCGCCGCGGAGTCGGGGACATCGCCCTTATGACCGTTGCCGAGTACGCCGCCGCTCCGCCACTTACGCGAATCGCCTACAGATTGTACCGCAATCCCCTGTTCATGTTCGGCATCGGGCCGATCTTTTACTTCCTCTTGCGCAACCGCTGGCCCCACAAGGGAGACAAGCGCATAGACAGACTGAGCGTGCTCTACACCGACCTGGCCATTGCGGGCATTTTGGTGGTGGCGGGCCTGACCATCGGCCTTAAGACTTACCTTCTGGTCCAAATGCCCATAGTAATGATTGCCGGTCCTTTTGGCATCTGGCTGTTCTACGTACAACACCAGTTTCAGGGAGTCTACTGGGCACGAAAAGCGCAGTGGGACCCCTGGCGGATGACCGTGGATGGCGCTTCTTATTACCAGCTTCCCCGGCCGATGCAATGGATCACTTGCAATATCGGCTTTCACAATGTGCACCATATGCGCCCGACAATTCCAAACTACAACCTGCAACGCTGCTACGAAGAGACGCCGCAATTACAGCAGGTCAAGCCCTTAACCATGAGTTCCAGTCTGCACTGCATAAGCCTGAAATTATACGATGAAGAGAAGCGTATGTTGGTGAGCTTCAAGCAAGCGCATCAGAGGGAAGCAACAAAGGCGTAGGCCAAACTGTTTCCTGGACCCCATCCAAGAGGATGGGGCTACCCCCCCCAAAAAAAAGGAAAAACCCAAAAAGAAAATGGTGGGAAGGTGTGAGCGGTGCCGACCGTGCGGCACCGCTTCGGACGCTTTGTTTATTAATAACTGACTTGGCCGGATCGCCGCAGATTCATTAGAAGATGTTGTTTGTGTTGACCCAGCCATACATGTTGAGGCTCGGCACATGCACGAGGCCCCAGCCCTCCTGGTCGTCGACCAGGACGTCGACCTGGGTGCCGATAGGCATTTTGGACAACACGCCGCAGTAGAGACCTTCACAGTTGCGAAGCGGCAGGCCTGTGAATCCTGCCTGGGCCGACCGCTGCGGAGTCAACGTCCAGGCCTCGGCCAGTATGGCCTGCTGCTGCGAACTCATGGCCATGGCCGGGGTCCCCATGGGAGCTACGGCATTCTGTTGCGACATTCCCTGGGCCTGGGCCGCAGTGGCGAAGGCAACGATCAAGACCGACAAGAGCGCGAGAACAAACATCGGGAAGACGAAACGGCTGTTCATAAAACCTCCATCGTGTTTTGCCGCGCCGGCCGGCCGGCCGGCACGCCGCCGACCCGAACGCGGCAATGGTGGTCCTGTTCCTCGCGGAAGAGAATCCCACAGCATTTCTGTTATACACCCTGACTTTCGCTTGTCAACGTCGATTCTCCCGGTAGGGGAACACTTGACGCAGGAGGGAAAAATGTGTTGAGGATGATCAGGGTATGTGGTGAAAATATATCAATTTGATATGACAGGAAAAATATCAAGCCATCGGTGCCGATGCAGCCTGCTGCATTCCAAAAACAGATCATGCTTCAAGCATGACAAGCAGAAATACCCGTAGAATAAGGAATCATTACATTCCAAAACAGTTTTTAAAAAATAAGTGCCCTCATTATTTGACATTATGCGGGTGACTCTAGGGCAGCAGACGACCCGATTCTTTCTTGACGACGGCGTAATGCTCGCAACTCAGCTGCTCCAGCTTTGGCCTGTCCAGCACGATGACATGTCCCCGACTCTATTCGATCGCACCAAGCTTTTGCAACTTACCAGCGGCCTCGGCGACGCCTTCGCAACGTACGCCAAGCATGTTGGCGATCGACTCTTGCGTCATGGTCAATTGATTGTTCGTCAGATTGTCCAATGAAAGTAAGGGTCAGCGGCATAGCTGCTGATCAATCGTATGGTGACGGTTGCAGACAACCGGCTGGGCCAGTCGGAAACGCATGGCGTTATGCGGCGCACGTGCCGTCGGCGTCGGGGCCAGCCCCCGGCGCCATCCGGTTGTCAAATCAGTAGTTGCGTCTGTGTGAGCGCTTTTCCTGCTCCTGGCCGTAAAGCGCACCGCCAAGGCCACCCACAGCTCCGCCGACCAAGGCCCCAACCCCGGCGTTGCCACCCGTCAGGGCGCCGATACCGGCCCCCACTCCAGCACCGACGGCCGCTCCGGACAATGCCCCCTGCTGGGTTTTGGTCATGTTCGTGCAACCTGCCACGCCAAGAAACGTCACGAGGAAAACGGAAAAAAGTATTTTTTTCATGGCAGGTTCCTTAGTCTTTCAGATTCGGTTTGATCATGTGGTTCCACATGACCGCAAAGACATGCTCATTTAACTTGTCTGGATTGTTGGTGTAGTACGTGTCCAAGGTCTTCTCGAGCTCGGCCCAGGTCTGGTTCTTCAAGACATCCACCCATCCCTGAACGAACTTGGAAGGCTGCTCGTTGTGCTTCGTGCGGATGGAGTACTCCAGCACGAAAGCGCTTCCGGCCCCGTACAGGAAAGCCCGCTTCTCGGCCGAACTGGATTTCAACCAGATCGTGCCATCCAGGTCGGGCGGAGCCGCCTTGTCCTGGGCCCAGCCCGGATGCGCGGTCAAGAGCAAAATAGCCGCCAGCAGCGTCATCGTCAGCAAATGGACTTGTTTCATGACTCCCTCCCGGTTTGGGATCGGTTAGGCGAGCGCGACCATGGTGCAAGGAATACTTTGCATTTCAACGGAATGGCTCTTAATCCGATCGCTTTCGCCTGTAGTGGCAAACAAAATCTTTAGATCTCATACGGGTATGTTAAACATTATTCTCGAAAAAAAGTCAAGGATAGGTTCAGAAGCCATAATATTTTGGCAAGCATTATTAAAAGTCTAACCATGTCTGGTAGGTGTGTACCAGTGGCCACACGAATAGATTCTCTTCCGTTCGGTAGCGCACCGACGCGGTGCGTATTCCCTGAGATGGTCCAAGATGCCAGCCCTCCCGGGAGGCGAGGGCATGAGATGCAGACAGCTAATTCCAACAGTTAAACCACCGCCTCTGGCGGTGTGACCTGAGAAGATTTGACCATTCCGGGAATTTGGCCTTTGGCAATCAATTTGGCGTCTGGTTTATTATGAGAGAGTACCAGAACAATATTATTCTTAAGCCGTTAGCCACCTTCGATGAGGCAGCATCATATAACCTGTTATGCTGGTGGTAGCTGATTTTCTGGACAAGGCAGTGATACGCAACAGCCAATCTATTTTTATAGAGGAGTGCTATGTGCAAACAATATCGACAGTTCATACTGGCATCAGGAATTGTGTTGGCTATCATGATGCTGTGCGACACGGTCGCCGCAGGAACGGTGCCCCAGGAAGTCACCAATGCACGGCAGGAAAGCCAAATATGGACGACCTATGCCCTTAGTCCATATTTGCGCGCCAGCGACCTGAAGGTTTCGGTGCAAAACGGCAAGGCCACACTGACTGGCACCGTAGAGGAAGAAGTCAATAAGGAGCTAGCCAAGGAAATTGCCCTGAGTGTGAATGGTATTAAAGATGTGGACAACAAGATAGTGGTTCAGATTGACTCTGTTCCTTCAAAAAAGACTTCTGTCCGCAGTTATGGAGAAGTGATTGATGATGTAACCATCACGGCACTCGTCAAATCCAAACTGTTATGGAGTAAATATAGAGATAGCTTGGCTACGAATGTCGAGACAAAATTCGGACGTGTGACGCTCACCGGTACGGCAGGCAGTACAGCGGCAAAGGAACATGCCGAAAATTTAGCCAGAAATACCCGTGGTGCTGTGTCGGTCGACAACAAGCTTGTCGTCGATGACATCAAGCCGAATGTCGTCGATAGCACAAAAAGTTCTTTTGACAAGGCTGGGCAAGACATCAGTGATAGCTGGATCACGACAAAAGTGAAGTATACCTTTCTGTATTCCAGTAATGTTGCCGGATCTGATATCAATATCACAACAAACGGCGGAATTGTCAAACTCAGTGGCAAGTTGCGTAGCGGAACGGAGCGTGACCTGGCCATCACCCTCGCCCAGAACGTACGTGGCGTCAAAAGCGTCAATGCAAAGGACCTCACGTTTTAAGCCATTGGATAATTGCCAATGAGCCAAACAAACCATTTAGCTCTCGCTGTCCAGACCAAGCACGGGAATCGTGCCCAAGGTGCAAAAGCACAAAATTGGCACGTTATGGAGGATACTTCATGATAAGACAGCAGAACTTTCAGTTTTACCTGATGATTGTGGCCGGATTCATATTTATTTTCACTGCAGGATGCGTCCAGAGGAACAAGTCAGGATACATATCATCGAACGGAACAACCGCATACTCCGGAGAGAGGACCATGGCGAGTGGGCAAAGTCCACGGCGCTACTACCGAGATGAAAACGGAAGGCTCTATCACGTCGATCCCAATGGTGGGCTGCACGTCATCGAACGGAAAGTCAGAGTGGAGACTGGAACAAGTGGATTATTTTCTATCATTGATGATAGAAATGTCCACTATTATTATGATGAAAACAATAGACTTTACTACAGAGATGATGCTGGAAATGTTCTCTACATAGAAGAAAGCGAACCGGGCAAGGTCATCGATCCTCTTCCAATCTTACGGGGTGACTACTCTGGTCGTCGAATGCGCTTAAGGAGTTCGGACTATTGTACCGGTGAATGGAATAAATGCATGAACCGCTGCGGTTCATCGGCGGGGCTTGGCAGCAGGAGAAGTTGTCTGGAGGAATGTGATTTTTCGAGAGAGCAGTGTCTGCAGCCGTATTGATGCCGTTCGTGTTCTGGGACTCGAGGGGATGGAAGTCAGGGGCGAGCATAGATTTCAGGGAGGTGTGAAATGGCGGAGAAAGGAGAGCGGTCTGAGAAGGTGCAGGGGAATAGGAATGGTTTGTGTTCGGGAGGCCATGGTCGCCCCCAATGGAAGAGGAACTTCAACAGAGGAAAGAATATCATGCAAAAGTTTCTTGTTTGCCTGTTTGTCGCCGTAAGTATGGGGATCGCCTGCCAGGCTGTGGAGGCCCAGGCCAAGATGTATTCCTGCGTGCGCCCCGACGGGGCCGTCGTTTGCACCATAAAATCAGGTCGGTCCGATCCTAGCGTGCAGTGCAATCGGGAATGCCTGGACTGTAACATGGTCTGCACCGCTCAACGGCGTGTCATCCGGGATGGTGGTCGAAGCATGACCGCACCCGGCCAATCCATGCCTGGGCGCAGTCCCGAGTCGGTAGCCCCGGGCACAGTGGAAACCCCAAGCTATTGCCGGCAGCAGTATGCAAACTGCGCAGCAACCTGCCGTTCAAATCCCAACAACGCAAGTCGCTATGACCGCGAAGCCTGTATTTCCAGTTGCAAGAGTGTTCGCAGCGGTTGCGGCCGGCGGCCATAGATTTTATTGCTGGGTGTAAAATGGATGTTTTTTTAACGATGGCTTACACTGTTGGAATTGGCTCAAAACAGTTTGAGAGCACACGTAAGTAAGGGAATAAACTATGTCTCTCGGAACGATACTTTTGATCATTATTGTCCTTGTATTGCTTGGAGTCATTCCAACATGGCCGCATAGCAGGGGATGGGGATACGGCCCCAGCGGAATTCTTGGCGCGATATTGGTTATAGTAGTCATATTGTTGCTACTGGGTAAGCTGTAGCCTAAGTTATTGTTTTGTTTATTGATCTAATGTTGAAAATCACTAACTGAGGCTATTTTTTGACAACGCCATTAATGGCTTAAATGCATGGAGGACATGGTTATGTTGCAAGTCAAGAATTTCTCTTGTTTATTTTTGGTTGCCATGTTGGCTTTTACTTTTGGCTGTGCAGCGACACGAACACAGGAAAGTACTGGAGAATATATTGACGATACCGCCATAACGACAAGTGTCAAAGCGGCTATATTCAACGATCCATACTTGAAGTCGGCTGAAATAAACGTCGAAACGTTCAAAGGGGTTGTGCAGCTGACTGGTTTCGTCAGTTCCAAGTCTGAAATTAACAGGGCTGTCGCGGTCTCCCGTTCCGTCAAGGGCGTGCGAGCAGTCAAGAATAGCATGATAGTCAAATGATAGCATAACACTAGATGAGGCCACTTGTGTTTATAGTACGGAAAGTGGTCTTCATCTCACATATTACGTGGAATAATGGTCGTGTCAGGATTTAGTGTCTCCGATCTTATGACTTAAAATTGTTAGCATGATTATTATGCGCAGGCATGCATTCATTGTTTGTAACCGCCCATGAGGACGCCTACCAGGGAGATGACAAATGAGCACCAATTCTCTTCACTTCGTGATGCGTAGCTATGGAATTGCTATCGCCCTGCTGCTTGCAACCATTCCAGCTGTTGCTTGGTCCCAGGCGGCGCCGGTCCCGGTCGTTGAGGAACAAGCCAAACCGGTTAAGCATTCGGCGGATTGGGTCGAGAAGCGAATCGCCAAGCTCCATGCCGACCTCCACATTACAGCCGCTCAGGAGTCGGTTTGGACTGACGTCGCTACGGCAATGCGGGACAATGCCAAGGCAATGAAAAACCTGATCGACCAATGGGGCAAACAGGTCAACAAGATGACTGCAGTTGAAAGTTTGCGGATGCATGGTGAGATGGCTACAGAACATGCCAAGGGTATGCAAATACTTATTCCAGCATTTGATAAGCTTTACAACATAATGTCTGCTGACCAGAAAACAATAGCAAATCTATTGTTTGCACACAAGGAAGGCCGAAAACATCGCAGGGTCAAATGATAACTGGTGGATATAACTTTTTGCTATGTTCCGCTTGTACCTGCTAAATTATGGAGCCCATCATGACTATAATAAAAACAATCAGAGCTGTTTCACTGGTTGTTTCTATCGTCGCTATTCTGCTGAGTACAACAATCGTGTCTGCTCAGACTCATAATTGGAATCATAGGGATTACAATACATATAGGAAAGGTTATAACAATAATTACCATAACCATCATTCCAGACGTGAAAACTATTATCCTCAACATCGGCAGTACTATGACAGACAGCGTGGGTACTACCCACCGCCTCCACCGGTTGTCTTGATGCCGCCGCTGATGGTGCCAGGTCTCGAGATGTTTCTTCCGCTGGGGGGATATTGATCCTTTTACCAAAATCGGTGGGGCACCGCGCGTCCAATAAGGCTCAGAGCATGACCGAAAAAGACCTGCCCCAAGGCTTTTTTCCTGATGCCGGGACCGTCCCCACTGCCTACGTCATGTCTCCCCACATCAAGCGCCGTTATCGCATCGGCGGGCAAATCCTGGAGTGGTCCGGTCCGATACGGGCGGTGGTCTCGCCTGTCTACGTGAACGTGGAGCACCAATTCCTGGGCTCCTGCCCATCGCTCACCGAGACCGAATCCCTTGCCGCATGAAGCCGCCTGCTTCGCCTGGAACAACGGACGGACGGCCCTGGCCGACGATGCGGGTGGAGGAACCCATTGCCCCTGTCGAGGAATTCGTCCGGCGGATGGTGGCCGTTCGTGGTGAAGTGGTGCGGCTCATGGTCTGGGAGATTTGCAAACCGCTTGACGACTGCCTTGCCGAGTTCGACCGCACGATCGAATAGTGCGGGCTACGGTGGATGCGCTCAAGGACCTCGATCGGGTCTCTTCACGTTTTGTCATCGAGTCCGGCATCTACGCCCGGATCCGACGCGCGCCCCATGGACCGGCCCTGTGCACGCCCTGGAATATCGCGGACGGCCTCCCCGAATCCCGAACGAGAGAGACCGTCCGGTGGTGAAAAAACGCGCTGTCTGCTGCCGGCAACGCATCACCACCAAACCCAGGCATACTTCGAGACCGCTGCGCAATTCCCTAGAGGCCTTTTTTTGTCCCAAGCCTGAAATTGCAATCTCCTGAAATCATATCGGGATTCCAAAGGGCGCGAGCCCTTTGGCCGCCGGAGGCACCTTATTCGACCAGTAGTGCAGTGGTCTCACTTCCGAAGAGTCTTTCCGTCCCACCGTTTCACCATTTCAACGCGCTCCACCGTCGAGGTTATGATTCGGGCGGCGCCGTGTCGTCCGCCTCGTTTTGGGCTTCGAAAAAGATTTCAAGGAAGAGAAACGAGATACTCAGCGCCAGCGGCCCATACAACAGCCCAAGCGGGCCAAACATAAGCACTCCGCCAATAATGGAGACGAACACCCAGACCAGGGACATGCGCGCCGTGCCGCGCATGAAAAGCGGGCGCACGACGTTATCGACCGAACTGACGACCAAAAGCCAGTACAGCGCAAGGAAAATCGCCATTTTGAACGAGCCTGCGGCGATAAGGTAAAGAAGGGCCGGAAGCATGATCAGGCTGAGACCCACGACGGGAATAAGCGAAGCGATAACGGCGACGGCTCCCCAGAGAATGGGGCTTATCCCCGCAATCCAAAACCCGATGCCGGTGACCACCCCAATGGCCACGCTGGTGCCCAGACCACCCAAAAGTACCGCCTGGGACACGGCCTTGAATCGGGCGATGATCGCGTCTTCCTGATCCCGCCGTAGCGGCGACGCCGTGCGCAGCAGCTTCGTGAGATGCTCCCCTTCGACCGAAAGATAAAAAAGGAACATGATCAACACGAACAGTTGCAATCCGATGTTGGCAACCCCCTTGCCGGCCGCGAGAAACCAAAGGCCGATGTCTCCTCCGGAAGACAAGGCCCAGGACTCGATTTTGCGTAAATCAATAGACGATGGGTCAAGATAGCTTTTGGCCCAGTCCGGTAGGGGAAATGCGTGGACCCAGGCCAGGGCTTCGAGGAGCCCACCGGTCTTGAACCAGGCAATGGTCGTATGGATGAAGGTGACGGCCTCGCTGGTCAGCAGGGCCAACAAGCCCGCCAAAGGGAGGAGGATAAACAGGACGGTGAGAAGGGTCAAAGCCGTCGCGGCAAGAAACCGTCGCGTTCGTATGGGGCGGGGCAGCCGCATCCGCAAGGGATGCACCAGTGTGGCCAGGACCAGGGCGAGGACCATGGCGTGCCGGAACGGCCACAGAAGCGTCGCCATGATGCTGATGGCCGCCAGAAAAATGGCCAGAAGAAAAGGCCGGTAGAAACCCGGGAATTGTGCCATGTTGTCGGCCTGCGTTAATGCCTTGTACCGCCAAAGGCGGTGTTCCCTGTCCAAGGGAAAAACCTGAAACGCGAGGATCGCCTCTGCGGTTACTTCCCGATATGGAAATCAAAGTGCTCGTTGCCGATCATTCCAGCGCCCGTGCCTGAGAATCCGGCGGTGACAAATTCGAAGGAGCCCAGGCGGCCATCTTCGCAGGTGACAGTGCCGCTGCCTTTTTTCTGCGATTTATGAACAAAATCACCCGTGCATGTCACACCCTTATTGGTCCTGAGCGTTAAATTCCCGTCGCCAAAAAAATGCACCGTCGCCATCCCGGTGAACGTCTCTGTGCTGTTGAGCACAGTACCATGAATAGGGATGGACATCGCAAAGACAGGGCGGGTAAAAGCAAAAACCATTACGAAACAAATAGTCAATTGGAAATATTTTTTTAACAAGAAATGCATAACAGCCTCTTCATCGCTCCCCCAAAAGTCTGTTTTGAGCTGGGCGACTTTCAATAGTCGTGTTTATGGTTTTTCCCATTTAGCTCTATAATGCATGAGTGACACTCTGTCCATCTTGTACAGGCCGCAGGGTTGCGTTCTTCCGATGCCGCGCCGAAAGGAACCGAACCATGGACGAGGAACAAACGCCACCCGGGAAACGCGCCTGTGATGTTCCCGGACGTGAGGATTGGCTGTCAGGCGGACGTGTGGGTGAACGGCCGCTGGAGATTGGCGACCCAGCCCTCTGGTCAACGTTCAGGCCGCAGGAATGCTATGCGGCGGGGCAGGGGAGCACGACGGTCACCCTGGTCCCTTCGGCCTCGGAGGTGGCAAGCTCAATGCGACCGCCGTGCGCCTTGGCGATGAGTTGGGCGCTGTATGTCCCCAGTCCCGTGCCGCAAACCTTGCCGGCCGTGGCATACTTTTCGAAAAACCGGTCCCGGACGGCTTCCGGCACCGCGCCGGCATTGTGGATGATAATGCACAGCGCACCCGGTTCCGTTTGGCAGGTGACGGTCACCCGACCCTCCTTGGGCGAGGCCTCCACGGCATTTTTCACCAGATTCATGAGCATGTCTTCGATGAGAAAGGCTTCTCCGCAGAGCCGAGGCTCCCCGGGTGAGCAATCCAAAGTCGTCGTCTGGAGAACGATGCCCACCTTGTTCTGTGTGGACAATACCGCCAGGGATTCTTTCACGGTGTCGAGGATCTGATAGATATCAACCGGCTTTCTGGTTGGTGTGTATTCGCCGCTCTCCATCTGCCGCAACGGCTCGGCGGAGTTGATAAGATGGATCACCTGCCGAATGCCAAGCAAGATTTGTGGAAACGCTTGCAGCATGGAGATATCGTTCATCCCATCCATGACCAACTGTGCCAGGCTGAAAAGGTTGATAAGGGGACCCTTGATGTCATGCTGGATGATGCGTTCGACGTTCTCCCGAAATTGTTCCTCCTGCTTGCGCTCTGTGATGTCATGCACCACGATGCGACATACGGGGGCGCCTTCGGCATCCAGGGCGATGCTGGCCGCCAGGTGTGCCCAGAATCCTGTCCCGTCTTTTTGCAGCAAGCGCAATTCGTACGCGGCCGGCACAGCGGTTCCAAAGAGCTTTTTGCGTTGCTGGTAATAAATATCCTGGTCTTCCTTGTGAAGAAACCGGGTCCAAGGCTTCCCGACCAATTCTCCCCGGGTTAGGCCAAGTAGCGTTGCGAGGGTGAGATTGGCCTCCAGGACCAGTCCCTGTTCGCTTACCGTGCAATATCCGACCGGAGCCAGATCATAGAGATCGAAGTAGCGCGCCCGGGCGGCGTCCAGCTCCACCTGGGCTCGGCGCAACTCCTCGTTTTGCATCTCCAGCTCGATTTGATGCACGCGCAGCTCGTGGAGCGCCTGCCGCATTTCCTCAGAGGTAAGATTTTGCGCGGTTGCCGTAGCATCTGCCCGAACCAAGGCTTCGGCTCGGCGTCGTAGCTTATCCGTCATGTGGCGAGCCTCTTTTCGGCAATGCGTTGCGTGACCGCCATGGCATAGACATGGCCGGCCTCGTCGGCCAGAAAGCTGGCCGTCAGCCATACGGACAAAGCCCGTCCGTCCTTGGTCATGCGCCGTGTCGCATAGGGCCCCGGCAGGTCGCCCGCCGCCATCCGTCGCATGTTCTCCAGTTCCTGCGCCTGGCTATCCTCCGGAATCATATCCCTGATATTTTTGGCCGAAGCCTCGCCTTCGGTCCAGCCGAAAAGCCTCTGGGCCGCAGGATTCCAGGCCAGGATATACCCGTCCATGTTCAGTACGGCAATGGCGTCCTGCGAGTCCCGCGCAATTCCCGCCAGGCGGAGTTGGTCATGGGCCTCCCGCAACAGTGCATGCGACTTCTTCATCTCGGTTATGTCGACAAAGGTGAGCACCGCGCCCTCGATCACGTTGTCGAGTGTGCGGTAGGGCAGGATCCGCATCGTGTACCATTTCCCTTCCGCCGTCTGCACCTCCAACTCTTTGGGGATCAGTGTCGCCAGCACCGATTGCACGTCGGCAACCAGACTGGAATAGCCCACCATGTTGGAAACGATATGGCCAACGGGTCGCCCGATATCAACCTGAAGCAGGTTGATGATCCGGGTGGCGGCCGGGGTGAAACGCAGTATGCACAGCCGCTGGTCCACGAAGATGGTGGCGATGCCCGTCCCGGCAAGCAGGTTGCTCATGTCGTTATTGGCCTGCGCCAGGTCGATCAGCTTGTTTTGCAGTTCGGCATTGACAGTGGCCAATTCCTCGTTGACAGATTGTAATTCCTCTTTGGATGTTTCGAGTTCTTCATTCGAAGATTGCAGCTCTTCGTTTATGGACTGCATTTCTTCGTTGGAAGATTTGAGTTCCTCGTTGGATGTCTCCAGTTCCTCGATGGCGGTTTGGAGATATTCCTCCTTGGCCCTCAGTTCCTGGCGTAGCGCCGTCACTCCGGCTTCACACTCTTTGACTGATCCGTTCGCTCCCTCCCCGGCTTCTGGCGATCGGGCCCTTTGCTCCGGCGAGGGCTCCCCATGCGGCGCGGCCTCCAGGATGACGAGATACAGGGGCGCTTCAAGAACCACGGCCTGGCCCGCCGCCACCGGACAGACCGTCAGGTTGACCGACGTGAAGTCGCCATTGGTTTTCACGCGAAGAGCCGGGCTGCGGACGGTTCCCCTGGACGACCGGGCCTTGTGCAGGGCCGTGCTCAATTCCCGGCGCAACCCTTCCCGGGCCATTTTGAGGATGTTGTTGATCCCGGATTCACCAGGCGCGGGCTCCAGATATTGGCCCGAACGCCCATGAAGGAAAAGGATGTCGCCACTGGCGTTGACCAGCACGCCCACCGGGGCGATCTGTCGCAACAGCGCCTGTTCGGTCAGTTCGCGCAAAGGCAGTTTCGCGGGATCGGCCTCCTTGGCGACGGGTCGGGGGATCGATGCGTCCAGCGCCAGCTGAGGGGGGAGAAACCGGCCCACGGGCAGGAGTTGTCTGCCATGCAGGTCATCCTTGCGCTGATATATCTTCAGCTTGCGGTCCAGGACGGTAAAAAGATCCCCAAAATCCCCCACCGTTTCCGAAGTGCCCAAAAAGAGAAAACCTCCGGGAGCCAAGGCGTAATGGAAAAGGGGGAGGAGTTTTTTTTGCAGTTCCCCTCCCATGTAGATGAGGAGATTGCGGCAGAGGATGCAGTCGAGTTTGGAAAAAGGAGGGTCTTTGATCACGTCCTGCTCGGAAAAAACCAGCAAGTCGCGGATGTTTTTGTGGATGCGATACGCGCTGCCGTCGGCCTCGGCCGTAAAAAAGCGGGCCAGCCGTTCCGGCGAGACATCGGCCGCGATGCTGGCCGGATACAGCCCGCTTCGGGCCGTGGCGATGGCCTGGCTATCGATGTCGGTGGCAAAAACCTGCACCACGAAACGTTGCTGGGTCGTCTCCAGAAACTCCTGCAGGAGGATGGCGACGGAATAGGCTTCCTCTCCGGTGGAGCATCCCGCTGACCAGACACGAACAAGGGAACCCGGCGGTTTGTCTGCAAAGAGCTTCGGGAGGACCTGCTGCTCAAGCGCCTTGAACGCCTCGGGATCGCGAAAAAAGCTGGTCACGCCGATGAGCAGGTCACGAAAAAGCGCTTCCAGCTCCGCCGGGGTCTGCTGCAAATACCGAATGTACGCATCCAGCACGGCGATTTGATGCACGGCCATGCGCCGTTCGATGCGGCGATGGATGGTGCTCGGTTTGTACTGGGAAAAATCGTGTCCCGTTTGGGCACGCAACAGAATGCATATTTTTCGTAACGCGTTTTCGGTCGTATGCCGTGGCGCGGACACCTTTTGCAGGGGCTTGCCAAAGGCATGGGCCACATAGGCGCTGATTTGGGCGGGCATCTCGGCCGGTGGCAACTCGTAGTCCACGAGGCCGGTGGCGAGGGCGCTTCGCGGCATGCCGTCGTACTCGGTTGTGGTGGGCGTCTGGGCAATGACCATGCCGCCCTCGCCCTTGATGGCCCGGACACCCTGGGCGCCGTCGCTGCCGGTGCCCGAGAGCACGATGCCGATGGCCCGCTCGCGTAGCCCCTGGGCCAGGGAGCGAAAGAAGAAGTCGATGGGCAGGCGTTGCCCCCGGGGCGCGGCCGGCTCCATGAGCTGGAGCCTGCCGCCCAGAAAGGCCATGTCGCGATTGGGCGGAATGATATAGGCGCAGTTGGGCTGCACCTCCATCCCGTCCTCGACCTCGAAGACCTGCATGCGGGTATAGCGGCGGATGAGTTCGGTCAGCAGGCTTTTGTGGTCAGGGGCCAGATGTTGCACCAGGACGAAAGCCATTCCCGGGTCGGACGCGGCAGGCATGCCGGAAAAAAAAGCTTCAAAAGCCGCCAATCCCCCGGCCGAAGCGCCAATGCCCACGATGGGAAAACTCGCCTCGGGTCCCAGGATTGGTTGCGTTTCGGCCTTGTCGATCGATGGATGGGCGACATTTTGCGGCTGCGGCTTTGGTGAGGCCTTTTCCTTTGTCATGATGGGAACGCTCCGTGCTTGTTGTATGTATACCCGTTCCACTCTTGTCTTGCGAGAGGAACCTGGGAATGTCTCCCTCCCGCGCAACGCCTTCATCCTGGCTTGGCCAGGAGTGACCCCAGACGATTTCTCTTGCATTCCAGGCAGCGTTTGGGAGCGGTGGGCTCCAGTTCGGTTCTGCGCTCTGTCCGTGCCGGGTGGGCAAGGTGGTGGAAGGCACGCAGGTGGGCGAATATTTGGAGGTCAACCGTGGCTGGACGATGCCTGCCCCCGCAACACGGAAAGCCAGGCGATCAGCTACGCGGTGAAGTACATCCGTCGGGCCTGTCCGGCCGTGGCCTGGGTGCAGTCCTTCGCCGACGAACGCTGCGGCGGCTTGGGGGTGGTCTATCAGGCGAGCAACATCCTTTACTGCGGCAGCTCCCTGACGACGTCCTGGCACCTGGACGGCGAGTGGTACCACAAGCTGATGCTGGCAGCTCACCGAAGAAGTGGTGGGCGAGCCGCACAGCTGCGCAACAACTTGCAGCGGGCGACGCGACACAGCTTCAAGCAGTTTCGCTCTGTGCTGTTTTTGAAGTCGCCCTGGCGCAAACGCGTGCGCCTAACGGTCCGACCATACCCCAAACGCCAAGCCACATGGCGAAGTGCCAACGGCCGCGTAAAGCAGTGCCAAATCGCGCGCCGCCTTACTGCGAGCGGTTTGGGTATGTCCGTCGGGGAGGAAGCGGGGGAAAGTCCCACATAAAACGAAAGAGGGCTACGTCATATCGACATAACCCTCTGATTTTTCTGGAGCCAGCGCGGAGACTCGAACTCCGGACCTGCTGATTACGAATCAGCTGCTCTACCAACTGAGCTACGCTGGCCGAAGCGAAGGAGTCTCATACGCGGCCTCGCCTAGGGAGTCAAGTCCCGGGTGGTCCTGGCCAGCCGGGAAGCGGGGCGGCCCTGGTCGTGACGCCCGGGGTGGAACATGGACTTTCCCGGCGATGTGTGCTTTCCTTACACCCTACGCGAGTAAAGGACGGTATATCGCAT
>Ga0183096_1001330_pt1 | contig 21817 bp, 20 predicted proteins | sample Biomet5_FD_127791 | JGI IMG/M metagenome (GOLD analysis project Ga0183096, IMG submission 127791) | Microbial communities from bioreactor (seeded with sewage sludge) at LBNL, California, USA - Biofuel metagenome 5 (version 2) (version 3) | ecosystem: Engineered > Bioreactor > Anaerobic >... | reverse complement strand
GCTGTTTCTGGATGAGATCGGCGAGACGCCGCTGGATTTTCAGGTCAAGCTCCTGAGATTTCTGGAATCTAAAGAGGTTAGAAGAGTAGGTTCCAACGTTACGCAGATCGCAGATGTCAGGATAATCGCGGCAACCAACAGAAATCTTGCTGACATGGTGACGGAAGGAACATTCAGAGAAGATCTTTTCTACAGACTCAACGTAGTGCAGATAGTGATACCTCCACTGAGAAAACGAAAAGATGACATCATGCCGCTGGCGGCTTTGTTCCTCAAGCGCTACAATAAAAAGTACGATCAGGTGAAGCACCTGACCTATGATCTGGTCAAGGAGCTTGAGAAGTTTCAGTGGCCTGGCAACGTGAGGCAGTTGAAGAACGTTATGGAAAACATGGTCATCGTCAGCAACAACGAGTATCTGCAGACTGAAGATCTGCCGTGGTACGACGAGGAGAACAAAGCGCGGACACCGAAGATCATCGGCGAGGTTGCGGGAAATGGTGAGCTGACATTAAGCGAAGCGGTGGATATTCTGGAGAAGGAGATCCTGCAGAATGCACAGAAGAAGTACGGCTCTACAAGAAAGATGGCTGAAAAACTTGGCGTGAATCAGTCAACGGTATTGAGAAAGATGCAGAAATATAAACTATTATGATTTAACGGCAGTATGCGCATTATTTATGAGCATGCTGTTTTCATATTCTCGCTGTCTGTGATGCATTTCCACATCACATTGGCGGTAGCATTACGGATTGAAAGACACTGATTCGTTGAAAAAAGACATTATATTATAATTCACCATTGGCATTATTATTGCAATTGACATATTCTATAAAATAAATTATGAGGTGGCAAACATGGCAAAATATAAAGTGGTTATTACAGATCGAGAGTATGAAGATATTGACAACGAGAAAAGAATTTTGAGTAAGATTGACGCTGAGGTGTATGATTATCAGTATAAGGATATTGATGATATTGTAATGGTAGCGAAAGATGCAGATGCTCTTATCATTCAATATGCCAAGATGCCTCGTGAACTGATCATGCAGCTTGACAAGTGCAAGATAATAACAAGGTACGCGACTGGATTTGACGGATGTGATCTGCAGGCCTGTACTGAGAAGGGAATATATTTCTGCAACGTTTCGGATTATTGCCGCGACGAGGTTTCCAACCATGCGCTGGCTTTGCTGATGGAATTATCGAGGCGTGTTGCTAAATATGACAGATGGACTCACAGCGGTCAGTGGTTTTCAATGCCTGGCAAGCAGCACAATTTAAGGAATCAGGTAGTTGGCATCATCAGTTTTGGAAGGATCGCCAGAAGTTTTGCTGAAAAGGTAAAACCTATGTGTGATAATATATGGGCTTTTGATGAATATGTAAGCGATGATGACATTAGAAACTGCGGAGTTGTCCCAAAGAGCTTTGATGAGATATTGGAGGGTGCAGATTATATATCTATCCATTGTCCGCTAACTGATGATACACGTCACATGTTTAATAAGGATACATTTAGAAAGATGAAAAACTCTGCAGCTATCATCAATGTAGCCAGAGGACCAATCGTTTCAGAGACCGATTTGGTGTGGGCTCTCGAGAACCATGAAATCGGCGGGGCCGCTCTTGACGTTCTGGAACAGGAACCGCCAGAGCAAGGTGATCCGTTATTCAAATTCGACAACGTAATAATCACGCCGCACACCGCATGGTATTCTGTAGAATCACAGCAGGTACTTCAGTCAACGCCTGCAGAGGAAATCGTTAGAGCGTTAACTGGGCAAACACCGCTCAACGTGGTAAACAAGGAAGTATTAGACGTCTTATCAAATAAATGATTTATATACAGAAGAATGTAAAGAAAAGGGGGAAAATGGAAATGAAAGACAGCATACTTAAAAGCATGGAGCAGTCTGCCGTAATTCCCGTAGTTGTCATCGAGGATGCCGACAATGCAGTAAAGACTGCTGAGGCGCTAATCAAGGGTGGAATAAACGTCATGGAGATCACCATGAGGACAGAGGCTGCCCTGGAATCGATCAGAAATGTGGCGGTAGAATGTAGAGACATGAACGTGGGCGCTGGAACTGTAGTTACCCTGGAGCAGTGCGAAAAGGCTGTTGCAGCGGGAGCGAGATTTATTGTATCACCTGGCTTTAGCCCGGAAATCACTGACTGGTGCGTGTCACGAGGAGTACCGTTGATACCAGGCTGTGTAACACCGACAGAGATCATGGATGCCATGGCGCATGGCGTTAGCATTGTAAAGATGTTTCCAGCTGATATTTACGGAGGAGTAAAGGCAATCAGAAAACTTGGCGAGCCGTTTTTCTCGGTAAAATTCGTCCCAACTGGAGGCGTAAGCGAGAGCAATCTTGCTGAATATCTCTCGGAGGATAAAGTCTTTGCTGTTGGAGGCAGCTGGCTATGCAAGAAGACAGACATCAGCGAAGGAAATTTTGACATTATAACTAAACTATGCATCAATGCAAGACAGATAGCGGAAGGGGTCAGATAGAATGAATGTATTAACATATGGAGAAATGCTTCTCAGGCTCAGGGGCGCTTCATGAACGCCTGCTACAGAGCAATTATCTGGAAACTACTGTCTGGGGTAGTGTAGCAAATGTTGCTATTTAACTGACTAATTACGGTGTGAAAGCATTATACCTCACCAGCGTGCCAGACAATGCGCTGGCACGACACGGAATATAAGAACTGTGCAGGTACGGAGCTAATTCAAAGTGGTTCATGGCTAAGTGCTTAAATAATACGGACATAATTATCGCCAACAATGAGAATATTTTTTGTGCGACTGGTATTGAATTAAAGCATAACAAGAAGTTGACCGGCGAATCGATATTGAGAGCATTTCCAAACGTTGATAAAAGCGGAAGATGATAGACAGAGACTTCATATATATGCGAATGAGGGACAGATAAATAGTGTACAGGAACTCGAAATAAATATAACGAACATTTGGTTTGCAAATAAACGCGTTTTAAGTTCTTGATACCCATTAAAATTGTAACGGGGTGGCAGACAAGTCACGTTCTGTGTGAAAGATCCAACAGAATATCTCAGATAGAACAGAAAATTACTTGGAAATAGTGTCAGATTAGGACTTACAGTATTAACAGCAATGTGATTGCTGAAGAAAAAAATGAGCATGTAGAATGCGAATGATATAATGAATATCTAGACTAGTTTGTCAAAGTGTGCGTGACTTACAGACACGGATTGAGCATATTCGAAAGTAAGGCGCAGGTGTTCGAAATGATAAGTGGTACGCAGATGCTAATCAGTCAGTAGAGGAGTAATCATAGAATATTGATGATTTGATTGCATTTGTTAAAATAAGTCTCAACAATCCATAGTTACCATAAAAATTGTGAATTCTTGACTTTAAATGGAGTAAATAATATACTAATATCATGTATCAGTAGAAAGTGTGGTGAATAGAATCCTTATGAGTGAGAATAAACAGGCTACAATCTATGATATTTCTCAGGCGTCAAATGTTTCAATTGCAACAGTATCTAGGGTAATAAATAACAACTCAAAGGTTAGTGAAAAAACTAAAGAGAAAGTGCTAAAAGTTATGAAAGAACTAAACTATGAACCTAATGCGTTTGCAAGAGGGCTTGGAACAGGCTCTATGAAAACTATTGGAATCCTATGTGCAGATGTTGCAGATATATACCTTGCCAATGCAGTATCTTTTCTTGAACGTGAACTTCGTCAAGAGGGATTTGATTCTGTGCTTTATTGCACGGGTTATGACTATGAGAGTAAAAAAGAGGGAATGCGCCTAATGGAGTCAAGGCGAGTTGATGCGGTAATTATGGTAGGTTCTCAGTATATTGAAAATACTAATGACAAAAACAAGTATATTTTGGACACTGCAAAAGCAATACCTGTAATGCTTTTAAATGGATATTTGAAAGGAAATAATGTATACTGCACTCTTTCAAATGATTACGAGGCCTTTTATAATGCAACAAATGCGTTATTAGAAAGCGGATGTAGAAAAGTGATGTTTTTATACAGAGAAATGTCTTACAGCCGGGATCTTAAATATAAAGGCTATTGTAATGCACTAAAAGATAATAATTTAGTGATAAACGATGCAATAATCCATAAAAGTACAGGTAAAATGCAGAAAATCAAATTGAATTTAGAAGAAACATTTGGAGAAAATCCTACCTTTGATGCAGTCATTGCCTGTGACGACGAACTTGCCATTGGAGCATTAAAATATTGCACAGAAAACGGAATAGATGTTCCCGAACAGGTTTCAATAGTAGGATGCAATAATTCTGTATTATCAACGTGTTGTGAACCGGAACTTTCATCTATTGATAACAAATGTGAGCTATTATGCATAAATACTGTGACAACTTTAATGCGTGTATTTGACATGACAAACGTATCGCCTAAAACAGTGATAGACACTACTTTTGTAAATAGAAATACTACAAAAGTATAAAAATCCTATGCAAGGAGGAATTTTGCATGGGATTTTTCTATAAAGTGATACCCTGCTTAAAAATAGCCATATCGTGATATCCGGCAATTTCTGACTTGACATATTTCCCATTTGCAACATCTATTACAAGCTTATATAATTCCATAGAAGCATCATGAATGCTAATTGAACCAACTACTTTCCCTGCATCAAAGTCTATCCATTTAGGCTTTCTTCGACTTAATATTGAATTGCTGCTTATTTTAATGGTAGGTACTGGAGCAGCAAAGGGGGTTCCCCTACCTGTAGTAAATAATATTATTTGAGCGCCTGATGCTGCAAGAGCAGTAGACGCAACTAAATCATTCCCTGGCGCAGATAGAAGTGACAGACCATGTGCCTTTATAGTTTCTCCATATTTTAAAACATCTCGCACAGTTGATGAACCTGACTTTTGGGTACATCCTAGAGATTTATCTTCAAGAGTAGATATTCCACCTTTTTTATTCCCTGGAGATGGATTTTCATATATAGGTTGATGGTGACTAATGAAATACTTTTTATACTGTGTTATCATTTCTACTGTACTATCAAAAACTTCTCTGCTTTCACATCTATTCATTAGTAGTTGTTCTGCTCCGAACATTTCAGGAACTTCACTCATGATTACGTTCCCTCCAAATGAAACAATTGCATCTGAGAAGCAGCCTACGGTGGGATTTGCTGTTACTCCTGAAAGCCCATCTGAGCCACCACATTTTACTCCAATAGTTAATTCAGAGACAGGAACTTTTGTACGATGATATTTAGACGCTTTCGAAATGAGTTCCTCAACAAGAAGTAAGGAATCCGTTATTTCATCATCGGAGTCTTGCGAAACTAGACATTTGATTGATAAACTATCCAAATCCTTAATATACTTTTTTACTTCTTCAATACCGCTATTTTCACATCCTAGACCTAATAATAGTATACCGCCTGCATTTGGATGAGAACATAAGTCTGCTAATATTTTGCGTGTGTTATTCTGATCATCGCCAAGCTGAGAACAACCATACGGATGAGTGAATGCAAAGATACCATCAATACCTTTTATGTTAGAAAACCGTTGCCTTGCTAAGCTCTCGATTTTTTGAGCAACTTTATTAACACAACCAACAGTTGGAATAATCCATATTTCATTTCTAACACCAACGCACCCATTCTTTCGATTGTAACCATAAAAATAACTTGGCATATCAATATTATTGCAATAGGTAGATGCAGGTTCCGGTTTATATGTGTATTTTTCATTAATGTTAAGGTTAGTTTTTATGTTATGTATATGAACATGTTCCCCTGGAGATATATTGGTTAATGCAATTCCAATTGGACTTCCGTATTTAATGACACTATCCTTTTCATTAATTTGTTTAATAGCAAACTTATGGCCAAGTGGAATATCTTCAACTAATATTAATGTTGACCCCATAATTTTAATGTCTTGGCCTTTTTTTAGATCTGTTAGAGCTACTGCAACATTGTCTTTATTTGATATAATAACATAATTATTCATTAAATTTCTCCTTTAATAGCATAGAACAAAGTGCCGTACGAATTCCAACATTGTTTATTTGTGAAAAATAATCTACAACTTCATCTAATAAATCTGGAATGTCTGTTAAATCCATGCCGTGAAATTCTTTGTTTTTTAGATATCCTGAGACTAAGTCGTTATCACTAGACTTATTGTTCAGATCAAAATATAACAACACATCAGAAGTATCGATTATCTTGTATGGAAGGCCATCTCTATCGCCTTCTCGAAGAGTATTATCAATGCTTTTACCCTCATAAAACTTAATAAGCGCTGCAAGAGAAAATACTAGGCATTGCGGTAACTTTTGGTTTTTTTTGTAGTAAGCCAGCAAACTAGGAAGGCATCTTGTGCGCCATTTTGCAACCGAATTATGGGAAATAGAGAGCAACGAGTGATTAACATATGGGTTTTTGAATCGTTGAAAAACTTCGTTCGCAAAGGTGGTTGATTCATTTTCGGATAAAGAAAGTTGTGGAATAATTTCGGAGTAAACTGTCATTTCGATAAACTCCCTAATAATAGGATCTTCAAGAGATTCTTTTACATAATTATTACCGCATAAAAAAGATACAAGGGCAAAAGAGGTATGTGCACCATTAAGAATACGTACCTTTCTTTCTTTATATGGCTTTTGATTATTTGTAAATAGTATGGGCAACGAGGTATTGGTGCAACATAGCTTTTGCTGTAATAAATGGTCGCCCTCAATAACCCAAAGGCCAAAAGGTTCAGCGGTGACAAGCAGCATATCCTGATAACCAAGTTTTGAAAAATAGTAGTCTGAATTATCTACTGGAAATCCTGTTACGATTCGATCAACAAGAGTGTTGATAAAATGGCAACATTCGTTAACCCAGTTGTAGAAATCTGTTGAGAGATTCCAATGTTTTATCAGTCTGTTCACACAACTTTTTAGCTCGTCGCCGTTATTATCAATCAGTTCTACAGGCAATATGTATAATCCCTTGTCAGTGGCTCCGCTAAAAAACTCAAATCTTTTGTATAAGAACTGAGTGAGTTTTGCTGGATAACTCTCAGGTGGCATCATATTAATATTATCAGTTTCTAAGTATGTGATACCGGCTTCTGTTGTATTTGAGATAATAAATTCAAGAGAATCTGACTTTGCATATGAAATATATAGTTCGTATTGATTATATGGATTGATGCAGTCATGGATAGAAGTAATTGTACGTATTTCCTTGTATGGCTTATTATCAACAAGACCTTGTAATATGACCGTGTAAAGGTTGTGCTGCAGTTTAAATCTATCCAGATTCCCATGGTTTGTTGGTTTTACGATTACAATAGAACCGTCAAAAGCTGTTTCTTCGTTAAGTCTGTCGATGAAATAATCAATAAATCCGCGTAGAAAATTCCCCTCACCGTATTGTAATACCTTTACTTGCCTTTTTACGATTCCAGTTGTATTTGTAATTGATAACTTTTTCATAAAAAACCTCACTAAACAGTAATTTGTGTAAGCGCTTCCATTTGGAGCTGCGAATGATAACACAATAAATATATACTATTGATAAAAAATAGTCAAGATGTTGTTCAAAAAAACGCTATAAACGTTGAAAAAATCAGAACGCATAGAAGGCAAAATATAAAAACGAAATTCAGAAAACTTAAAAATTTCCTTGACACGCAATGACATAAAGCATATAATCATCTTGAGCCAAGGAAAGGAGTGAAACCGCTTACATATGAGCGAAAATACAAAACAAGTAACTATTTATGATGTTTCGCAAGTCGCGGGGGTTTCAATTGCAACAGTATCGAGAGTGCTTAATGACAGTCCAAGCGTTAGCGAAGCGACAAAGGTAAAGATCAGAGCGGTTATGGATGAACTTGATTATGAGCCGAATGCATTTGCAAGAGGGCTTGGAACTGGTTCGATGAAAACAATTGGTATTTTATGTGCAGATGTAACAGATATTTATCTTGCCAATGCAGTTTCTTTCTTACAAAGAGACTTGAGAAGTAAGGGGTTTGATTCGGTATTACATTGTACGGGATATGATTATGAAAGTAAAAGGAAAAGTATGAAAATCATGGAGGGCCGTAGGGTAGATGCGGTAATCATGGTAGGTTCACAATATATTGAACGAATTAATAAAAAAAACGATTATATATTAGAAACTTCTAAAACAATACCAGTGATGCTTGTAAATGGCTATCTTGATGGAGACAATATATACTGTAATTTGTCAGATGATTATGAGGCATTTTATGATGCAACAATTCAACTGATTGAAAAAGGTTCACGTAAAATAATGTTTTTATTTAGAGAACTGTCTTATAGCAGAAATAATAAATGGGAAGGTTATAAAGCCGCTCTAGCAAAATATGGTTTAGCTTTAGACGAATCATTGATATTGCAAAGTAACAATTCTATGCAGTTTGTAAAAGAAGATATTGCCGCTGCAAAAGAAAATGGGCTGGAATTTGATGCAATAATCGCTTGTGATGACGAACTTGCAATCGGAGCTTTGAAATATGCAAAGGAATATAACTTGAAAATCCCAAACGAACTATCTGTTATTGGATGCAACAATTCAGTGCTGTCGATATGTAGTAGACCTGAATTGTCATCAATAGATAATATGTGTGAGCAACTTTGCTCGAACACAGTCAATATGTTGATGCGCGTATTAGATCATCAATGTGTAGCTAAGAAGGTTGTAGTTTCAACGAGACTAGTAAAAAGAGAAACTACCAGACAATAAGAAACAATTGGAGTGAGTAATGAAGAACTTTGTGGATAAAGATTTTATATTGGGTAATGATATATCAAGAAAGCTGTATCACGAATACTGTGAAAATTTGCCAATAATAGATTACCATTGCCACATTAATCCAGAAGAGATTTATATGGATAGGCATTTTGATAATATAACACAGCTTTGGCTTGAAGGAGATCACTATAAATGGAGAGCGATGAGAAGTTTTGGTGTAGATGAAAAATATATTACCGGTGATGCAAGTGATTATGATAAGTTTATTAAATATGCTGAGACTTTGGAAAATGCAATAGGAAATCCGCTTTATCATTGGAGTCATCTAGAGTTAAAAAAGTACTTTGGATATGATGGAATATTAAACTCTAAGACTGCAGATAAAGTATGGGAAATTTGTAAAGATAAATTAATAAATGACAATTTAAGTGTTAGAAGTATTATTGAAAAATCAAATGTTGAAGTTATATGCACAACAGATGATCCAACAGATGACCTAAGATGGCATAAAAGACTCAAGGAATGCAATTTCAGTACGAAAGTATTTCCAGCATGGAGGCCAGATAAAGTAATAAATATTGAAAAAGATGATTATCTTCCATACATAGGAAAACTTGAAAATGTTACGGGGATTAACATTGTAAGTATTAACTTGTTAAAGGCAGCGCTAATTGATAGATTGAATTACTTCAAAAATGCAGGGTGCAAAGTATCAGATCATGGAATAGATTTTGTACCATATAAAAGATGCAGTGCAATTGAACTTGAAACAATCTTTGAAAAAGCATTAAATAAGGAGGCTCTTTCCGAGGATGATGTAGAAAAATATAAAACTGAAATGATTATTTTTTTAGCAGCACAATACGTTAAAAATGATTGGGTTATGCAAATTCATTATGGGTGTGATAGAAATAATAATAGATTGCAGTATGACATATTGGGACCTGATACTGGGTATGATAGCATTAGTAACAATGCTCCATCTTGGAAAATAGTTAGGATGCTAGATTGCATATTAGTAAACAGCGGGTTGCCAAAAACAATATTATATTCATTAAATCCTAATGATAATACAGTTATTGATTCTATCATCGGAAGTTTTCAAGGCAGTGAAGCCGCCGGTAAAATTCAACATGGATCAGCTTGGTGGTTTAATGATAATAAATCAGGAATGGAAGCTCAACTCATTTCTCTAGCAAACCTCGGTGTATTAGGAAAATTCGTTGGAATGGTTACTGATTCAAGAAGTATTTTGTCATATACACGGCATGATTATTTTAGAAGAATACTTTGCAACTTAATAGGAAGTTGGGTTGAAAATGGTGAGTACCCAGAAGATTATGATGCTCTTGGACAGATAGTTAAGTGTATTGCTTATGACAATGCAAAAGAATATTTTAATCTATAGCAAATAATAGAAGGAGAGACCAGGTACAATGATAAATGGAACAGACACAATTCTTGAAGTTAAGGGATTAAAGAAAAAGTATGGCAGTAATAAAGTGCTAAGGGGTGTTGACATTACAATTAATAAGGGTGAAGTGATAGCAATAATTGGTCCATCTGGTTGTGGGAAAAGCACTTTTATTAGATGTTTAAATTTTCTTGAACAACCAGATGCTGGAGAAATTATATATCATGGAAAAGACTTGCTGACAATGGATAAAAAGTCAAGAAATAATGCACTAAAAGGTGTAGGAATGGTTTTTCAGCAGTTTAATTTGTTTCCACATAAAACTGTTATAGATAATATTGCAATGGCTCCTCAACTAGTTCAAAAAATGTCAAAAAATGATAGTAAAGCTAAAGCTGAAAAATATCTTAAAATAGTTGGACTACTAGACAAAGCGGACAAATATCCTTCAAATCTATCTGGTGGACAGCAGCAGAGAGTTGCAATTGCAAGAACACTATGTATGGAACCGGAGTTAATATTATTTGATGAGCCTACATCTGCACTTGATCCTGAGATGGTAGGAGAAGTGTTGGATGTAATGAAGAAACTTGCAGAAGAAGGAATGACAATGGTAGTAGTAACACATGAAATGGCCTTTGCTAAAGAAGTTGCAGACCGAGTTGTATTCATAAATGAAGGAATAATACAGGAAAATACTACTCCAAAAGAGTTTTTTGATAATCCTCAGAATGAAAGACTTAAAGAGTTCCTTAGTAAGATGCTATAAAATTAATTAAAATAAATATTTTAGGAGGAATATTATGAGCTTAGTTAAAGTTTCAAAACGTAAAGATGTAACATTTGAATATAACGATGGTTACGCAGAAGTTGAAGCTCTAAAAGGCGAATGCGATCAGGCAAAATTTGTCAGATGTTCATTGATGCCAGGAAAATCAATAAAACCAGAGTTATATACAACAAAGGAACATACACAGGTGTTTTTGTTCCTTGAAGGAAACGGCTATGTTGTTACACCAAGAAAAGGATTCAATATTGAAAATAAATTCAATGTGTTTGTCCCTGATTATGATACAGAAGAATTTGAAATTGTGTGTTCGAACGATAGCAAAAAACCGCTTGAGTTTATTCATATTATTACTGAATTAAATGATTATGATAAGCATTGTTTATATGCATCAAAGATGAGATTACCTAGATTTAGAAGCCTTGATGAAGCTTGGAATTATTATGAAGATTTTAAAGATGAAAGTACTGAATCAAAGATGCTTCTTGAGCATCGCAATCTTGGAAGAGTATCATGTGGAGCAGTTTTAGGAAATGGCCCATCAGTTGTGGGACAGCATATTCATGATGAACTAATGCAGTGGTATATTATGCTTCCTGAATCCAAAATGACATACACTGCAGGAGGTGAATCCGTAGTACTTGAAGGCGGAGACGTTAGTTACACTCCAACAGGATATTATCATGGAAGTGAAGCAGCTGAAGGCGATAAATTTGATTACATCTGGTTTGAGATGGTAATGGATTGCTACCCTGGAGAAATTGATTAGGAGGATATAGAAAATGTCATTTGTTAAGGTATCAAGAAATGCAGATATTACATATTGTTATGATGGAAATGGAGTTGCGCGTGTCCCTATTTTAGTAGGAGAATGTAAGGACTGCTCAATTGAGAGAGTTGCAATTCAGCCAGGATGTGATTGGACACCTGATTTGTACAAGCTTGAGGAGCACAATCAGCTGTTCTTGTTTATGGACGGCGAGGGATATGTAAGAACGCCAAGAAAGGTGTACAACATTGATGAGGTTGCAGTGTTTGTTCCAGAGTTTGACAAGGAAACCTTTACAATTCATTGTTCCGCATCATCAAAGAAACCACTTAAAATAATGCATGCGGTGTCTGAAATTGCGGAATATGACTTACAGTGCTTGACTCATTCAAGACTTTCTCTTCCGAGATTTAGAAAACTATCGGAAGCATGGTTATATAAAGAATTTAATACAGCAGAAAATGTTCAGCAATTAATACTAATTGAACATAGAAACTTAGGAAGACTTTCAATGGGCGGAACAATTGACCAAGGCCCAACAAAGGTAGGAACTCACATTCATAACGAACTTGAACAGTGGTATATTGTTCTTCCTGGTTCTGAATTCACATATTATGCAGAACGTGATGGTGAAAAAGAAGAAATCCATGTATCAGAAGGTGATATTACCTTCACACCTCATTCATCACATCACGGAAGTTGGTGTGATGAAGGTGAAGCATACAAATACATTTGGTTTGAATTATGTACCGATGGATACCCTGGGGATTTAGCATAAGGCTATGTTAGTGAACAAATTAATTGGGAGCAATTCACAGTATTTGAGATTGCCTTTTGATGAGTTTATCAAAATACAAAATGAAAATAAGGTCACTAAAATTGATTTTGTCGCTGCTTCACCTCATATATATATAGATAGTGAAAAATGCTTAAGGGTTAATGATGTCCAAAATAGTATGAATATGAATGGTATTTCTGTTTATTCTCTTACTCCTTTGCCATATAGATTTTCCATATGCGCAAATGGGGGTACGATTCAACATAAAAAGACTATTGACTATTATAAGCAATGTATTTTGGTAGGAAAAGAATTAGGATCAAAATATATATGTGTTACAGGAAGTGGAGCTAATTATGATGAGAATCCAGAATATTTAATTGATAACGCAATTGAATCGCTATCAATACTTGCCGAATATGCAAAGAATAATGATATAACTGTGCTGTTAGGAACGGTTTTTGGGGATGATTGTATAATAAATGCCTCTACGCCAGTTCTTGTAAGCGCTGCAGATGTAAAAAAGGTAACAGAATGTGTTGATTCAAAAAACTTAAAGGTTTATATGGATACAGAGGTTATTAGTGTCTGTGGAGAAAGCATTCGCGAATGGTTCGAATTGTTTGGGAAAGACATTAGGCTAATAAGATTCACAGACGGAAACTATAATGGGTATAGAGTATGGGGGAAAGGATGTTTACCATGTAGAAAATATGTAGATACTATTCAACAAAATGGATATGACGGTTATTATTCCATGCAAATACCTGGTGAGAAATATTTTGAAAACCCAGTAGAGGCGGATAAAGAAAACTTAAAGTACTTGTATGAAATATTTGAGCAGGTGAATTAATATGGCTACGATTAAGAGAAATCAAATAGTAGCAATGAATCAGCATTATAGAAGATTTTCTCTTGATTATTTTCTTGAATGCCAACAGAAAGTTGGATTTGAGAATATTGAACTCTGGTGCGGATCATCTCACTTTTGGCTAGATTCTAAGGGGTTTGAGCCAGTTGCACCCTTGAAAAAAAAACTGAAGAAATATGGTCTTAAGGTTGTTTCGGTAACAACACCTAGTTGCGCATATCAATATCAATATGCTTCCCAGGAAAGAGAAATACTTAATGAAAGTTTTAAGTATTTTTCAAATGGTATAAAGCTAGCTTCTGAATTGGGGGCGGATAGGGTAGTTGTAAATTCTGGATGGGGGTATAACAACGAAAATCAATCTGAGATGTGGAAAAGGTCAAGAGATAATTTATTTAATCTAGCTGAAATTGCAAAAAAAAATAACATTGTTTGTGTAATGGAATCAATGCGGGCTGATGAAACAAATATTGTTAATGACATAAATTCAGCCAAGAAAATGTTCGATGAAGTGAAACATGAAAATTTAAAGGTTATGGTTGATTCTATTGCATCGGGAGCTGCAGGTGAAACATTAGATAATTGGTTTGATACCTTTGGAGAGAATCTTATCCATATGCACTTCCTTGATGGCGATCCATATTTGCATAATGTCTGGGGAGACGGAAATACTCCGTTAGAACGACAACTGCAAATTATGAATAAACGCAACTTCAATGGATATTTAGTTCAAGAAGTTGCGGATGAAAAGTACTTTAGTAATCCTTATGAAGCTGATATTAAGAATATGCGGGTTTTGTCAAGGTTTATTGAAGGATAAATGTAAAGCATTGAAAGGAGAGAATAATGAAAAATTTATCAAAAAAAGTATTAGTCTTAGCACTAGCATGCATTACAGCATTTTCATTTGCTGCATGTGGCAGCAACAGTGATTCAGGAAGCAAAGATAAAGCTGCAGCAAAAGGTGATGGATCACTTCAGAGAGTATTAGATGCGGGTAAACTATCAGTAGGAGCAGAAGGTAACTGGGAACCATATGTTTACAATAACGCGGACGGAGATTTAGATGGATTTGAGGTTGCAATGGCAAAGGAAATTGCAAAAAGACTTGGTGTTAAACTTGACATGGCTGACCACATTTCTGATTCATGGGATGGCGTGCTTGCAGGGTTAGATGCTTCAAGATACGATGCCGTAATCTGTGGATGCAGTCCAACTCCTGAAAGACAGAAAGCTTATGATGTGTCAGATCCTTATGGAGAACAGCTTATTGCACTTGTAGTAAATAAAGACAATGATAAAATAAAGAGCTTTGATGACCTTGATGGAAAAACATCCGCTAACTCATTATCATCAAGCAGCGGAAAAATTGCAAAGAATTATGGCGCTAAGCTTGTTGAAGCTTCATTAGAGCAAGGCATGCTGCTAATTGAACAGGGACGTGCAGATTGTACAATTAACGATGCTGCTTCAATCAATGCATATCTAAAAGCTAATCCAAATGCAAATGTTAAAATTGTATCGTATTACAAACCTAAGAATGCATATGAAATTCAGTCCGCAGTAGTCATGAGAAAAGGTGATGACACTTTACGTGATGCAGTAAATGATGCAATAAAGGATATAATCGCAGATGGTACTGCTAAAAAATTAGCTACTAAGTATTTCGGGAAAGAATTCGCAAATAATGTAACGCTTTACCAGTAATCAGCAATAGTTTCTGTTGTCCGAGTGGCTTTTAGATAGTGAAAGCCACTCGGAAATAACTGGAGGAAATATAATGACTAGTAATTTTGATTTGATTATAAATTCATTTTGGCCAATGGTTTTGGCGGGAATAAAATACTCTATTCCAATGATGCTTATTTCATTTGCTTTAGGTTTGATTGTAGCCTTACTTGTTGCACTTGGACGTATGTCAAAATTGAAAATCCTTTCGGGAATATGCGCAGTATATGTATGGATAATAAGAGGAACGCCTCTACTAGTACAGCTGTTTATAATCTTTTATGGACTTCCAAGTGTTGGAATTGTATTTACACCATTTGTTTCGGCGATTATTGGACTGACTATTAGTCAGGGTGCATATAACTCAGAAGTTATTCGAGGAGCACTTTTGGGTATCCCAAAAGGACAGCACGAGGCTCCAAAATCATTGGGAATGACAAAGAGCCAAACTTTAATTCATGTAATCATTCCACAGGCAGCATTGACGGCTGTACCTGCATTGGGGAATTCCTTTATCAGTCTATTGAAGGATACGTCATTAACATCAATTTTGACCGTTCAGGAAATATTTATGATTGCAAAGCAGATTTCTGCAATTGAATATAGACCTTTAATTTTATACATTGAGGCAGCAGCTGTTTACCTTATTTTTAGTACAGTCCTTACATATATACAAAATAAAACAGAAAAAAAATTAGGTAAACATTTAGTTGAGGAAACAGAATAGTATTTAATAGGGGATGCAAAGTATGCGCCCCTATTTTATAGAGGAGGACTAGTATTATGGAAATGACATTACGCTGGTTTGGAGAGAAATCTGATTCAGTATCTTTAAAACATATAAGACAAATTCCAGGAGTATCGGGTGTAATAACAACTTTGTATGATACAAAACCAGGTGAGGAATGGGATGAAGCAGCTATTAAGAAAATGAAGGAAACTGTTAACAAAGCAGGCTTGCGTGTAAGTGGAATTGAAAGCGTTAATGTTCATGATTCAATTAAGGCTGGAGATAATAATAGAGATAGATATATACAAAACTATATAAATACATTAGATAAATTAGGCCGTAATGGAATAAACATGGTTTGCTATAATTTTATGCCTGTTTTTGACTGGACAAGATCTGATTTGGCAAAACGCAGAGAAGATGGCTCTACAGTTCTAGCATACGATCAAAAGGTTATAGACCAAATTGATCCATCAAAGATTTTTGGCACTTTTGAGGGAAACAATAATGGTTTTATTCTTCCTGGTTGGGAACCAGAAAGAATGACCAAAATAAAGGAACTTTTTGCTTTGTATGAAGGGGTTGATGAAGACAAACTATTTGAAAACCTTAAATACTTTCTTGAAGCAATTATGCCTACATGTGAAAAATATAAAATTAAAATGGCAATTCATCCGGATGATCCAGCGTGGTCGGTATTTGGACTTCCAAGAATAATTACATCAAAAGAGAATCTTGTTAAGATGATGAAAATGGTGGATAGCCCATATAATGGAGTTACTCTTTGCACAGGATCTTTAGGTTCAAATCAAGACAATGATATTATTGATGCAATTCATGCACTTAAAGGGAGAATCCATTTTGCGCACATTAGAAATTTAAAATTTAATGGAGAAAGAACTTTTGAAGAAGCAGCACATTTATCTAGAGACGGCTCTCTTGATATGTTTGAAATAATGAAAGCTCTTTATGAAGATGGCTTTGATGGACCAATAAGACCTGATCATGGAAGAACAATCTGGGATGAAGTTGCAATGCCTGGATATGGATTATACGATAGGGCACTGGGTGCTACATATTTAAATGGTATATGGGAAAGTCTAGAAAAAACTATTGGAGGCATAAAATGAAGCTTTGCTTAGATGCAATAACAAAATGTAAAAAGGAATGGATAGAAAAAGGCTACAATCTTCCTGAATTTGATGTAAATCAAGTGAGGATTAACACTTTTAACAATCCAAAGTGGGTGCACTTCGGTGCAGGTAATATTTTCAGAGCGTTTCCGGCAACAGTACTTCAAAAGCTAATTAATAGTGGGATTGAAGATACTGGGCTTACAGTAGTCGAAGGTTTTGATGAAGAAATTATTGATAAAATATATACGCCATTTGATAATTTGAGTCTGCTGGTAACACTGAAAAGCAATGGACATATTGAAAAAACAGTAATTGCAAGCATTGCGGAAGCGCTCACAATGAATAAAGGTAGAGATTCAGACACTGAAAGACTCCAATCAATAATGAAGTCAGACAGTCTTCAGATGTTAAGTTTTACAATTACAGAAAAAGGATATAGCCTAACAGATGCCACAGGTAATTTCACTGCACAAATTCTTGATGATTTCGAAATTGGACCAGAAAAAGCAAATAGCTATATGGGGAAAGTAACGGCACTTTGCTACGACAGATACAAAAGCGGAGAAAAGCCATTGGCACTTGTTAGTATGGATAATTTTTCTCATAATGGAGATAAACTAAAAAATGCAGTCATTACGTTTTCGGAAAAATGGAACGAGCGTGGTATGGTAGAAGATGGATTTTTGTCTTATCTTAACGATGATAGAAAGATAACATTCCCTTGGAGCATGATAGATAAAATCACTCCTAGGCCAGATGAAACAGTGGCAAAAATGTTGAAATCAGATGGTTTTGAAGATTATAAGGTGATTATTACATCAAAAAATACATACATTGCGCCATTTGTAAATGCTGAAGAACCTCAATATTTAGTGATTGAAGATGAATTTCCTTGTGGACATCCGAATCTTGCTGAGGCAGGCATAATATTTACAAATAAAGACACTGTAGACAAGGTTGAGAAAATGAAGGTTTGCACCTGTCTTAACCCTTTACATACAGCCCTTGCAATATTTGGGTGTCTTTTATCATATAAAAAAATATCTGATGAAATGGATGATCCACTTCTAACAAAACTTGTATTTGACATGGGATATAATGAAGGACTTCCAGTTGTAGTTAACCCGGTAATTATTAACCCAGAAGAATTTTTAAAAGAGGTTTTAGAGGTAAGAATTCCAAACCCATTTATGCCGGATACACCACAGCGAATAGCTACGGATACATCTCAGAAGATTTCAATTAGATTTGGTGAAACAATAAAAGCCTACGTAAGAAGTAAGGATAAAGATGTAAGCGAACTAAAACTTATACCTTTAGTTCTTGCTGGATGGTGCAGATATTTAATGGGAATTGATGATACCGGTAATAAATTCGAAGTGAGTCCTGATCCGCTTTATAACGATTTGAAACAATATATATGCGAAATTAAGCTAGGCGATGATAGGAAATTTTCACATGATTTGCAACCAATATTATCTAATCAGAAAATATTTGGGATTGATTTATATGATATCGGAATGGCAGATACTATATGTAAGTATTTTGCTGAGATGACAGTCGGACCAAATGCAGTAAGAAAAACACTGGAAAAATATGTTGTTTAATGGGAGGTGTTATCATGAGTGAATTATTAGATAGGATGTCAAATATTGGTATTGTTCCGGTAGCTGTTTTGGATGATGCGGAAACAGCTGTACCTGTTGCAAAAGCATTAAGAGAAGGCGGAATCAATTGTGCGGAGGTAACATTTAGAACTGCTGCGGCAGAGGAATCTATCAAAAAAATGACAACAAGTTTCCCGGATATGCTGATAGGAGCTGGAACCGTTTTATCTATTGAGCAAGTCAACAGAGCTGTTAATGCTGGAGCTAAGTTTATTGTTACTCCAGGCTATAATCCAACGGTTGTTAATTATTGCATAGAAAATCAAATTCCAATTATACCGGGCTGTATGGACACAAATGCTATAGAAATGGCGCTTGAGGCAGGTTTAGATACGGTTAAATTTTTCCCTGCAGAAGCATCAGGCGGAATTAAAATGATGAAGGCACTTGCTGGCCCATATGTAAATCTAAAATATTTGCCTACCGGAGGAATCAATTCGGATAATTTGGTAGACTATTTGTCGTATAATAAGACTATTGCGTGTGGTGGAAGCTGGATGGTTAAACCAGCGCTTGTTAAAGAAGGTAGGTATGAGGAAATTGTAAATATTTCGAAGCAAGCAATAAGAACAATGCTGGGTTTTGAACTTGCCCATGTTGGAATAAATGAGGGTAGTAGCGAGTCTGCTGAAAAGGTAGCTGATTCATTTGGCAAACTGTTTGACTTTGAAAAGAATATAGGAAACAGTTCAATCTTTGTAGGTAATAGTATTGAGGTTACTAAAAGCAAGTTTCTTGGTGAATATGGGCACATCGCCATAGGAACAAATAGCCTCCATCGTGCAATTTATTATCTTCAAAATCATGGAGTTGAATTAGATATTGAAAATGCTAAGATCAAAGACGGAAAAATGGTTTCTGTATATTTAAAGGATGAGATTGCAGGATTTGCTATACATCTTGTAGAAAAATAGAAAAGAGGTATTATGATGGCAAAAAAGGTAGTTACATTTGGAGAGTTAATGTTAAGACTTGCACCTGAAGGATATAACAGGTTTATTCAAGCAGATAGATATAATGCAACCTATGGAGGTGGTGAGGCTAATGTATCAGTATCACTTGCAAATTATGGTATAGATGCTAAATTTGTCACAAAGCTTCCAAAAAATGAAATAGGTCAGGCAGGGATAAATGCATTAAGATTTTATGGGGTTGATACTAGCGATATTGTAAGAGGAGGAAAAAGAGTTGGTATATATTTCCTTGAGAAGGGTGCATCACAAAGACCTTCAAAAGTAATATATGATAGAGCTGGCTCATCAATAGCAGAGGCTATAATTAATGACTTCGATTGGGAGAAAATTTTTGAAGGGGTGGACTGGTTCCATTTTACTGGTATTACGCCTGCTCTTGGGAGAAATGTTTATGAGATATGCATGGATGCATGCAAAGCAGCAAAAAAACAAGGCATTACGGTATCATGTGATTTAAATTATAGAAATAAGCTTTGGACAAAAGAAGAAGCAAAATCGGCTATGACAGAATTATGTAAATACGTTGATGTTTGTATAGCAAATGAAGAAGATGCAGCAGATGTGTTTGGGATAGTTGCTCAAGAAACTGATTTAACAAATGGAAAATTAAATCACGAAGGCTATATGAGTGTTGCCAAACAATTAGCTGATAAATTTGGATTTAAAAAAGTTGCAATAACATTAAGAGAATCACTTTCTGCAAATGATAACGGTTGGTCTGCAATGTTGTATGAAAATGGAGAATATTTCTTCAGCAAAAGGTATATGGTTCATATTGTAGATCGAGTTGGCGGAGGAGATAGCTTTGGTGGTGGTTTAATATATGCATCACTAGAAGGTTTTGATTCTCAAAATGCAATTGAATTTGCCACTGCCGCATCATGCTTAAAACATACAATTGAGGGTGATTTCAATGCCGTATCTGTTGCTGAAGTTAAGACTTTGTCTGATGGAGATGGATCAGGAAGAGTTCAAAGATGAGAAATTTTAAATAATCTTTCTACTTTTTATATATAACAAGAAAGCGGTGCTTTGATGAGGTGCTGCTTTTTTGCTTTATGCCGGGCATGCATTATATTTGTGGAAAATCCATGGAGCAGATAGGATGGCTGAGTTGTCATTGACAAAGTCCATAGAATTGGTGTAATGTTTATAAAGAAATACGCCGATGAAGGCTGAACATGATTCGAAAGGACTAAGGGTATGGATTTAAGAGAAAATGTTAAAGAACGAAAAATCATGGCGGTGCTGAGGAATGTGCCTGACGAGATATTCGATGAATATGCCGGAGCCGTTGTCGGCGGCGGTGTTACTATGTTTGAGATAGCGATGAACAGCAGGAATGCAGCAGCGCAGATAGCTAGGCTGAAAGAAAAGTTCGGCGGCAAATGTTTTGTTGGTGCGGGGACTGCTTTGACTGCGGAGCGATGCAGGTCTGCAGTTGATGCGGGCGCAGATTTTGTGCTCACTCCGGGCACGACGGAAAAAGTTTTGAGCTACTGCGCAGAGCATGGAATAGAAATGATACCCGGGGTTTTGACTCCGACAGACGTGGCGCTTTGCGGGGAGTACGGATTCAGCACGCTGAAACTCTTCCCGGCGGCATCGATGCCGGCCACCTATGTCAAAGACCTGAAGGCGCCTTTTGATGATACTGAATATGTGGCCATCGGCGGAGTGAACAAAACCAACATCAAAGGCTTTTTTGACGCTGGCTGCATTGGCGCCGGTCTGGGCAGCGGACTGATGCCGAAAGACGCCGTTGCAGGCGGTGACTGGGATGCGTGCCGCAAGGCAGTAGCGGAACTTGTGAAAATGGTGAATAGATAACAGCAGCCGAAAAGAGAGAAGTTGGAGCAGGCGTATTGGGGAAGTCAAACAGTGAAGTGACCCTAATTGCGGCTGCTTCTTTTTATGTAGCACAAACATGTTATAGTGTGGTATAACCCGAGTTTGGATGAAAAAAGCTTAAATCTTTAAATTAAAAGCAAGATAATTGTTGAAAATTCAATATTTAGCTTGCTTTTTTATTGACTTTATGGTATAATATATATGTAGATAGATACTAAGATAGAGGTGACACTATGTATATAGAATGCTGCAAAAACAATGGAACCGAATATCTCCGTCTCGTTGAGAGCCGGAGAAGGACCAACGATGACGGGAAGCGTG
>Ga0183096_1001325_pt1 | contig 21968 bp, 15 predicted proteins | sample Biomet5_FD_127791 | JGI IMG/M metagenome (GOLD analysis project Ga0183096, IMG submission 127791) | Microbial communities from bioreactor (seeded with sewage sludge) at LBNL, California, USA - Biofuel metagenome 5 (version 2) (version 3) | ecosystem: Engineered > Bioreactor > Anaerobic >... | reverse complement strand
AACCTGGTAGATAAGAGTCAGACCTACAGGAACGCCGATAGTAAGGATAGCATTTTTTGTTGACATATTGCGTGCATGTACGAGTGCGAATACCCAAATGTTTGCAGACAATAAGAAACATAAAATTACAAATATTTCCGCTGCAAAAGAGAGAGGATCATTCACCAATGCCTGTTTGAAACTCTCTGTAAAAAGTTGAGGACTTTGTGATGAGATCGGTACTGAGGGTAGTAAGTAGTACATGACAAATAAATTTGCAATTGCGCCAAAGATTTGTGGTGCAAATCCATAGCCTACAAATTCCAGAGTCCTTTTAAAAGAACCATCTGGATTAAATAAAAAAGATATGAGGTAGAAAATCCCAGCCAATATGATCCAATATAAGAATGTTCCAAAGAGACCTCCTATAACACTACCCAATATTATGACAGAAGACATGAAGGAATTTCCATCTAAAGGCAGGATTTCTTTCATTTTATTCATCATTAGAATACTTGAACCTATTGAAATTATGGAATAAATAAGTACTATCATTACAGGATATTTGAAACTGACTTCATTTTTTGACTTCTCACTGAAAAACAAATTTGGATTAAATAACAGATCCTTCATATTTTATCTCCTAAAACGAATATTATTAAATTAAGTAGAAAATTTACATTTATGTTTGAGTTTATTCTATTCAAGTGTTAGTACTACTTTGGCAAGTTTGATATTTCTAGCCAAATCTTCATCTTTTGTTGAAATGAAAATGAAATGAGAATAATTGTTAGCTTGAAAGAATCGGTTTGCCAGGTTCCTTTCTGTAATCAGGTTTTTCGACTTCGATCATGTTTACTCCAGTTGCATTCATCAAATCTTTCTCAGTGAACTTACCTGTTCAGAAAAAAGCTACTGAGACTGCTTGCCAAGATATTTCAAAGTTATTTGTGAAACTCGACATTAGAACGCCTGCTTTGAATCAGGCTCTATATTCAATTAATTTCACTGTCAAGAGTCCTGAGTAAACATATTAACGTTGACTATATATAGATATCCGTTCAGAAACTTTTTGTAATCTTTGTCTTGAAAATGTTTACCCTTTAGAAGAATTTTTAAGTTATTTCAGAACAAATTTAGGAACTTGGCCATAAAATATATATAGAAAATAGATAAAATTTATTTCAAGTTATTAATTGATCTTACATTGACACTATCAAGTTAGGCAATGTGCCAATTTTTATGTAAAATCATAACTCTCAAGAAATAACTCTCAAGAAATAACTTTCAAGAAATAACTCTCAAGAAATAACTCTCAAGAAGTTATTGAGTAGAAAATTCCATATTGGAAGATTAATTATCTACATAGTACGCAAAAATTTGACTTCAAATTTACAGCAAATTAAAGACACTGCCAAATTCGATAAAACATTTTTTTATATTGAACTCATCCAAAAACCAATTTATCCTCAAAAAGTAAATGAGTTCTACTAATTGAGGTATCAGGTTTAATTTTAAGACACGCTCTAAGAAAAGGACAAAAGACAACTACTTATTTTCATTCAATAACTATGGATTGTTCAAATAAAAAAGAGAAAATATATTTTCCCTTATTTTTTCAGTCCTTTCTTTTATTTTCTGTTCTTCTTGACTTCATTCAGCCTATCTGCCTGCCTGAGCGTTAAAAGCCTGCTTGCAAGAGGTGCCATCGGAAGGTCTGAGCTAAGCGTTAGAGAGCTTATTCTTGATTCTGTCAGCATTCTTCCAGGCAGGTCAGGGAAGACCTCAAGCCCTTTTCCTGCAGGCATTTTTGGGCTCTTGGGTACTGACTCTAGAAGACCAGCAGATTTGATTCCGGTAAAGGAGCTGGAAACAAGTCTTGGAAGAGTTTCCGAACTCAGGCGGAGGTGATCAGAAGAAGAGAGTCCAAGATCCCTATCAGACGAGAGACGTTTATTGAAATCAGGCATAAGTCCCCTGAACTGGTCAAGGACCGGATTTGAAAAAGTAGCTGATTCGTAAGTTGGAGTGAGATTTTTGGCAAGGGCCTTTTCGCGGGCTACGCGGTCAGTTAATTGAGAAGGCAAAGCTGAATTTTCTGGTTCACTGTCATTCATAGCAGTAAGGATTGTCACGATGGTATATCAATTATACGAGGGCTTTTCCTATTTTCTTCACTGTACTAAAAATTACAATGATTTTTGATAAGCGCCTTATTCTATTGCAGTTATTTTTTTGTATTTCTCACTGTAACAACGCTATTAAGCTAATCCCTCTAAACAAATCAGGAACTGAAACTTGCGTCACTTTGAAGAAGCAACTCAACAATTTCGGTAAACTCCATTTCTGTTGCAATATCCAGAGCAGTATTGCCATTTTCGTCCTGAATATTAAGGTCGGCACCATTTTTAATAAGCAACTCAACAATGTCCTTATTCCCCGACTGTGTTGAGAGCATCAAAGCGGTAAGCCCATTTTCTTCTTGAACATCGAGACTGGCACCACTCTCAAGAAGCAATTTTAGAATATCTCTGTACCCTCTGTATGCCGCATAAGTCAGAGTTGTATTGCCATTTCTGTCCTGAAGATCAAGATCGGCACCGGCTTTAATAAGTAACTCAACAATATTTTTATGTCCAATCTTTGCTGCAGCAATCAAAGCAGTGTTAAGATTTTCGTCTTGATGATTAATTTCTGCTCCACCTCTAATGAGCAACTCAACAATATCCTTTTGCCCCCTATTTGCAGCAGAAATCAAAGCCGTTTCACCATTCCTGTCCCGAATATTAAGGTCGGCACCGCTCTCAAGAAGAAGCTTAACAATATTCCTGTATCCTACTTTTACCGCAAACTTCAAAGCAGTCTCGCAGTTTCCATCCTGAATATTAAGGTCAGCACCACTTTTAATGAGCAGCTCAACAATATCTCCACGTTCGACCTTTGCCGCAGAAATTAAAGCGGTATCCCCGTTTTCATCCTGAATATTAAGATCGGCGCCGCCTTTAATAAGCAATTCTACAATGTCTCTGTACCCTTTGTTCACCGCATAATTTAAAGCAGTTTTACCATATGAGTCCTGCGAGTTAATGTCAACTTTATCGCTTTTCAAAAGTTTTTCTACATTGCCTATCTGCCCTATCTTAGAAGCTTCAAAAAGATTTTGAGTTTTATCCTTACCAAACAAGTTAGATATGAAGTCCATCAATGTTTTCTCCTTAAATATCGAATGTTTTGTATTAACCAGATTGTATCTATCCTGACGTTTTTGATTGATGCACAGGATCAAAAATACAATTATTATCGCTCAGATAAAATATAATTATAACTCAAAGAAAATATAAGTTTTATCACTCAGCATGACTCAGTACCAAAATCCATTGATGAGCGTAAAATTAAAAATCTGTAAATTTTGGACTGGAGTCCACAGAAGCCTAAAATAATATAGGCGGCGTTTTGTTGGAATTTACCAAATCTCTTATCTAATTCTTAAAACTCACATTTATCTAATTCTTTAAACTCACATTTATCTAATTCTTTAAATTCACATTTATCTAATTCTTTAAATTCACATTTCAAATTCTGGCATATTTGTACAAATTCATAGTACAAATATGCCATTTTATTGAGGTCCTTTAATTAAATGGCCACTATGCACGGGTTATTTGCCCCTATTGGCAGGGGTCGAAATGTGGATTTAAAGAACCGCTGACATTTAGGTGTTTAAAAACACCAACCGGATAAAGATGGGCCATCAGTTTATTTGCTTTCAGAGTATATTCCAGGTCTGGTATTTGTTGCCACTATTATATAATTTGTTTTTGTTGCAGTACTGCTGCCTGCATTATTGCTCACTGTAAGTGTAACCTTATATTTTCCTTCCTGTACATACTGATGTTTTGGATTCTGGACTGTTGAAGTCTTTCCATCTCCAAAACTCCATTTCCATTTAGCTGGTAAGCCCGTACTTTTGTCAGTAAAGGCAACATTTAATGGGGCTTTTCCAGAGGTTGGGGATGCAGAGAAAGCAGCAACTGGTTTTGCTATCACTTTTATATAATTTGTTTTTGTTACCGTGTTACTACCTTCAGCATTTGTTGCTGTAAGTTTAACGGTATAACTCCCTGCTTTGGAATATTTATGAAGTGGATTCTGCTTGGTTGAAGTTGCTCCATCTCCAAAAGTCCAACTCCATTTAGTCGGTGCACCTGTACTTTTATCAGTAAACTGTACCTTCAATGGAACTTTTCCTGAAAGAGGGAATGCCGAAAAAGCAGCAACCGGAGACTTTGATGAACTTAGACTAGCCATGTAAATATCGTTTTTCCCACTGCGTCCATCACCCCATACTATCCTATCTCCGTAAATAGCAGGATTTTGTGCCAGTCCACATGTGGTAATTTGAGTTTCTGTGTTAGTAGAGAGATCGTACATGTATATATTGGAATTCTGCCAAACTATCCGATTCCTGTAAATATCAGGATACGATGCTAATCCACTAGTAGCGATCTTAGTTTCTGTGTTCGTAGAAAGATCGTACGCGTGGACATTATTTTTATACCCTTCTGACTCTGTATATTCCCAGTTGTCATATACTATCTTATCATTATTGATCTTAGGAAAACCAAGGTCAGGATTAATATTACTCGCTATCTGGGTTTTCTTTTTAGTGGAGAGGTCATATGAGTAAATAACATATAAGTTGTTTATATCAACGTACTCATTACCAAACCATGCTATCTTGTTACCGTAGATAACAGGATTATTATAATAACTCCCGCTAGGCGCAAATGAATCATTGTCAGACCAATCTTTAGCAATCAGAGTTACCTTCTTAGTAGATAGATCGTAAAGGAAGATTCCGCCATTATCCCACACTATTTTATTATTGTAAATGTCAGGGTTGTACGAGTACCCGCTGGTGGTTATGCGAGTTTCCTTTTTAGTGGAGAGATCATACATATAAATATCTCCCCAGTTTCCATTGCGATTATCCTGATAAACTATCCTATCTTCGTAAATAGCAGGATTCTCTGCTGATCCACTTTTGGTAATACGGGTTTCCTTTTTAGTGGAGAGGTCGTACATGTATATATCACTTCCACTATTGCGCCCATCAACCCATACTATCCTATCCCCGTAGATAGCAGGATTCTCTGCTGATCCGCTGGTGGTGATCTGAGTTTCGGTAACCGTTAACGGACCTGCAGATGCCGTAGATGGTATGAGAACTAAAAATAAAACCAGAGCTGTTGCAGCTAAGGCTATAGAAAATAATTTACTTTTCTCTTTCATTTGTCCTACTCCTTGTCTCCTATTTATTTTTCATATAAAAATTGTTAATTATGACACAATACCAAAATCCGGTGGTGAACATAAAATTAAAAATCACTAGATTTTGAAAATAGTCTTGATCCTTTGAAAGTGATCTAGTGATGCCGGAAGGTCTCGAATACTTAGTTTGATTGGAGCTTCAATTCTTCTTTGGAATTCAACGCTTCAATCAAAAAATGAAAAAATCCTAGATCTTGGAACTGAGTCGTTAATAATTATTCGACTACAATTATTTAGATCTTCCCACATTATAAAAATTATAATAATCAATATAATACAAGGATAAAAATAAGTCCATAAGGTTAATGACAATCTAATATATTCATATGACAATCTAATATACTCATAAATATTAAGTTAGATACACTGCCAAAATTCAGTGATGAGCATAAAATTAAAAATCACTATGTTTTGAAAATAGTCATGATCCTTTGAACGTGGTCTATTGATTAATGCCGGAAGGTCTCAAATATTTAGTTTGATTGGAGCCTGAATTCTTCTTGGAAATTTAATGTTTCAATCAAAAAATGAACAAATCACTGGATTTGGAAACTGAGTCCTCAGCACTACGAAATTATATAACTTATATTGACTCCGGTTATCCATTTATCTTTTTGGAAGAGGAAAATAGATACAAGAGTAAAAACGATACTGAATTCAATGTCCCGAATTCAATATCTCAAATTCAATATCCCGAATTCAATACCCTGAATTCAATATCTCAAACTCAATACCGGATAATAATCATTCATTAATTTTCGCTTCACAAAATTCTTTTCCCTTCTCAGCGGCTTCATTTCCAGGGCTGAGTTTCAGGGCCCGTATATAGCACTTGAAAGCCTCACCGTATTCGGCAAATTCGCAAAGCAAATCCCCTCCGCTAAGAAGTGAGTTTAGGTGTTCGGGATCGCTTTCAAGAGCCATTTTTAAGGCATTAAGGGCTTTTTCCTTTTCGCCAAGCTCAAGGAGCACGTTGCCTTTCCAGTACCAGGTCTCAGCATTGTCAGGCTTCATAACAGGAGCCTTATTCCGGGAAAAGAAACTGAACCTGGGGATTTTGCAGGCCCAGTCCGAGGCTTTTCTGGGTTCGGTTGCCAGAGCGCGATCGAAAGTCTCAAGAGCCTTTTTCAGGAGCCCCATCCTGAAATATACTATGCCATTGCTGGTAAGTATTTTTGGGGATTCCGGGTCAAATGCAAGCGCTTTTTCGAAAGCTTCAAGGGCTTCCTTGTTCCGACCCATAGCTGAAAGCACGAAACCCCGGTTGGACCACTCGGTAGGGTTTTCAGGCTTAAGTTCAAGGGCGGCATCAACGATTTCCAGGGCTTCTACATACCTTTCAAGCTTGAAAAGAGCCATTCCGTAACACGATTTTGCCTCCAGGGCTTTTTCAAGGAACTCTTTTCCTCGTGTCTCTTTTCCTTTTTCGAAAAGCAGATCTGCCATTTCTGTCCAGGCGTCAGCGGCTTCTCCATAGGCAGCAAGTGCGTCTTCAAACCTCCCTACCCGAAAGGAAATTCTGCCTTTTTTGCAGTTTTCCTCAGCCTTCCTGTCAAGTTCTTTAAATTTATTTGCCATTTTTGCCATTTTTCTGCCTCTTTTCTACTTTATATATAGAAAGAATTATCAAAACTTTCATCCTCAAAATTTGAACTGTTATAATTCGCATTCTGAGGTGGTATTCTAAAGTAATCCACTTTGAATCTGAAAAAATATCCTGATAAACAATTGGTATTTTATAATATATAATAATTTAAATTCACCCGGCGATTAAACTCACCTGACGATTGAATTCACCTGACGATTAAATTCACCTGACGATTAAATTCACCTGACGATTAAACTCGTCTGGCGGCTCTTTCTAAAGTAATAAAAACATTCGATATTTAAGAAAGAAACATGGAAGTAAAAACGTATAAAGAAGATAAAGGGAAAAGAAATTCACTCTTTTCCAATCCATTCATTAACTTTTTGCGGGTTGTTTTCAACCCATTTTTCTGCGGCTGTTTCAGGCGCCGTTCCGTTTTCGATATCCATCATAACGGTCTGGATATCATCGTGAGTCCACTTGAAACGGGTCAGGATGCCGTAGAGATTGGGTTTTTCTTCTTTAAGGCCAAGCTTTGCCACGGTTTCAACGTGATCGGCATCACCATATGAGCCTTTAGGATCGTCAAGATACTTAAGATCCCATCTGTTGAAAGCCCAGTGAGGGGACCAGAGAGTAACAACTATCCATTCTTTGGAATTAAAAGCATTTTTCAGAGAAGTGGGCTGGTTAGCTCTCTTTACTATTGGTTTGGACAGCTAAAAATCAGGTAACTGGAAATATAAACTTAAGAGAGCACTCGATTTTTTGCAGCTTAAACAACTTATTTTCTTGACTGTTATTTTTGCCCAATTATATATACAATTTTTGCGAAAATTTAATATATAAAAAATAAATTTCTCTCAGAAAACTAGCACAAGTAACATATGATTTCAGGATCTAAAAGTATGAAAATTGGCTTTACTTTAGCATATTGGAGTTTCAGGTTACGATTTTGTTGTAATACAAATCCACCACTCCAGTAAGTTAATGACTTCCAATATATTTTTAGCACAGTCTTCAAGATTTCCGGTATTTTATTAATTAATTACTTTATTAATTATGTAATTAATTAATAAAGTATTGTTTTGAATGTCAACATTCCAGAAGATAAGTTTTATTTAGAGCTTGAAGAACGGACTCCCGGATGAAAATATATAATTGAAAGATTTATATATTTAAAGACTGAAAAATATAGGAATTCCTGGAATTGGGAAATTCATCGTAACACTTATACATGTCTTATGATATTTACTCGCAGGTTCAGATGATGAAAGCAGTACTAGGCTTAGAAGACGGAACAGTTATTAAGGGCACCGGTTTTGGTGCCGAAGGCACAGCTTGCGGCGAACTTGTTTTTACCACTCAATTCACGGGATATGAGGAGGCCCTAACAGACCCTTCTTACAAGGGTCAGATTTTAATGTTCACTTACCCCCTTATCGGAAACTACGGTGTCAGCGGGGAGCGCGTCCAGTCCGATAACATGCATGCGGAAGGGTTAGTTGTAAGGGAGGCCTGCAAAAAGCCCTATCATTATAAATCATCCCGTTCAATTCATAAATTTTTAGAGGATGAAGGAAAGCCAGGAATTGAAGGAGTGGACACCCGGATGCTTACCATCAGGGCAAGAGAGCGCGGAACCATGAGGGCAGCTCTTATCGCAGGCAGCGATGACGGGGAAGAGGCTGTTGATGTAGCAAGAAACTCTCCACAGCTCACGGATGAGGAACTTATCTCCCTTGTAACCTGTAAAGAGCCATATTTCATTCCCGGAGCAGAAGGCGCCTGGAAAGGCGGAAGCAAACGCAAACATGCGGTTATAGTTGACCTCGGAATAAAACGAAATATTATAAACAACCTTCACAAGCGGGGAATTGACCTTACACTGGTTCCTGCAACTGCAAAACCCTCGGAAATTGCAGGTTACGAACCTGACCTTCTTTTTATCTCAAACGGGCCAGGAGACCCGGAAAAAGCAACGGATGCAATCAATGCCGTAAAGGCGTTTGCAGGCACGATTCCGGTTTGCGGGATTTGTTTCGGGCACCAGATTATTTCCCTTGCTATGGGAGCAAAAACCTACAAGTTAAAATTCGGGCACAGGGGAGGAAACCAGCCAGTAAAGGACCTGATTGAAAACAAGATTTTCATAACCTCCCAGAACCATGGGTATGCCGTTGATGCGAACTCCCTTGACGGCACAGGGCTTTATGTAAAGTACCTGAACGCAAATGACAAGACCGTAGAAGGGGTTTCCCACAAAGACCTGGATATTTTCAGTGTACAGTTCCATCCTGAAGCCCAGGCAGGGCCAATGGATACCGAGGAAACGTTCTTTGGCAAGGTTGTAAAGGTCCTCGGAGGTGAGATTTAATGCCTAAACGTGAGGACATAAAGAAGGTTTTGCTTATCGGCTCAGGGCCAATCACTATAGGACAGGCTGCGGAATTCGACTTCTCAGGCAGCCAGGCCTGCAGGTCCTTAAAAGAAGAAGGGGTAAAGGTTGTTCTTGTAAACTCAAACCCTGCAACTATAATGACCGATCCTGAAATGGCTGATTCGGTCTATATCGAGCCCCTTGATGCCAAGATAGTAGAAAAGATTATTGAAAAAGAGCGCCCTGACGGGATTATTGCAGGCATTGGAGGGCAGACTGGCCTTAATATTACCAGTGAACTTGCAGAAAAGGGCGTCTTTGAAAAATACGGGGTAGAGATTCTGGGAACCCCTGTTGAAGCCATTAAAAATACCGAAGACAGAGAACTTTTCAAAGAAACCATGCTCAGGATAGGAGAAAAGGTTCCCTTAAGCCGGGCAGTCAATTCTTTAAAAGAAGCCGAAAGTGTCGTCGATGAACTCGGCCTTCCTCTCATTATCCGTCCAGCATACACCCTTGGAGGAGCAGGAGGCGGAATTGCCCGCACAAAAGAAGAGCTGCTTGAGATCACGGAACGCGGGCTCAGGCGCAGCCGTATCAACCAGGTGCTCATTGAAGAAAGTGTGCTTGGCTGGGCAGAGGTCGAGTATGAGGTCATGAGAGATGCAAACGATACCTGCATCGTGATCTGTAACATGGAAAATATTGACCCCATGGGCGTGCATACTGGAGAATCGGCAGTTGTTGCTCCTTCCCAGACCTTAAGCGATGCTGAGCACCAGATGCTCAGGAGTGCCTCAATCAAGATTATCCGCGCCCTCAAGATCGAAGGTGGGTGCAATATCCAGTATGCCTTAAAAGAAGGCGATTACCGCGTTGTCGAGGTAAATCCGAGGGTTTCAAGGTCATCAGCCCTTGCATCCAAAGCTACAGGTTACCCAATTGCCCGCGTAACTGCAAAAATTGCAATCGGAATGAAGCTTGATGAAATCATAAATAATGTTACTAAGAGCACTCCTGCTTCTTTTGAGCCTGCTCTGGACTATGTAATTACAAAGATTCCCAGGTGGCCTTTTGATAAGTTCACAACTGCAGACAAGACCCTGACTACAGCCATGAAAAGTACGGGAGAAGTCATGGCAATTGGCAGGACCATTGAAGAATCCCTGCTAAAGGCTTTTAAGTCTCTGGATATTGACAACCAGTTAGGAAATAAACATTGGGACGATCCTGAAACTAAAACTCTCCTCAAGACCCCTACAAGCGAACGGCTTTTTGTTATCTTCGATGCACTTGAGAGGGGCATGTCGGTAAAAGAAATTGCCGAGCTTTCGAGCATCAACCCCTTCTTTATCTCAAAGATAAAAAGGATCGTGGATATGGAAAAGCGCATCAGAACAGAAGAACTCACTCCTGAACTCCTGCGCGAAGCAAAAAGGATGGGGTTCCCTGATACACGCCTTGCAGAGCTGACTGGAAGTACCAGGCAGGAAATAAGTGACATAAGGCATGCAGCCGGAATCCTGGCTACCTTCAAGATGGTAGATACCTGTGCAGCCGAGTTTGAGGCAGCTACTCCTTATTATTATTCTACTTACGAAGACTCCTGCGAAACAAACGCCACAGATAAGAAGAAGATTCTTATTCTTGGTGCAGGCCCGATAAGGATTGGACAGGGAATCGAGTTCGATTACTGTACTGTGCACGCAGTCACTGCACTTCGGGAAGAAGGCATAGAGACTCATATCATTAATAACAACCCCGAAACCGTATCTACAGACTTTGATACCTCAGACAAGCTCTTTTTTGAACCTCTTACCCTTGAGTATGTGATGAACGTAATCGAGCGCGAGAAGCCTGATGGAGTCCTTGTACAGTTTGGAGGGCAAACCTCGGTGAACCTTGCAATTCCACTCAAGCAGGAATTGAAGCGCAGGACCGACCTTAATACCGTGATCATGGGCACGGACCCTGATGACATGGACCTTGCCGAAGACAGGGAAAAGTTCTATATCCTTATGCAGAAGCTTGGCGTTCCACAGCCTGAAGGCGGATATGCAACTTCCCAGAAGGAAGCAATTGAGGTTGCAAAGAGGATCGGCTTCCCTGTACTTGTGCGTCCTTCCTATGTGCTTGGCGGGAGGGCAATGGAAATCGTATATGATGAAATGGACCTTGAACGCTATATGAAAGAGGCAGTCAGGGTCTCTCACGAACACCCAATACTGATTGATGATTTCCTTGAGGCAGCCTCTGAAATCGATGTGGATGCAGTCTGCGACCAGAAAGACGTAATTATCGGCGCAATAATGGAACACATCGAGGAAGCAGGTGTTCACTCCGGAGATTCGGCCTGTGTAATTCCACCCCAGAGTCTCTCTCCTGAGGTTCTTGACCAGGTAAGGGAATATACCCGCAAGATAGCTCTTGCTCTCAGGGTCAAAGGGCTGATTAACATACAGATGGCAGAGAAAGGTGGGAAGGTCTATGTGCTTGAAGCAAACCCGCGTTCAAGCAGGACAATTCCTTTTGTTTCAAAAGCCGTTGGAATCCCACTTGCAAAGATTGCAGCCAAGGTAATTGCAGGACACAGCTTAAAGACCCTGGGCTACATGGACGAGCCAAAACCCAAACATATATCGATTAAGGAAGTCCTCCTGCCTTTCGATAAATTACCAGGTGCAGACCCTGTCCTCGGCCCGGAGATGAAGAGTACTGGCGAGGTAATGGGAATTGACTACGACTTCGGAAGGGCATATTATAAGGCAGAGCTTGCAGCCGACAATGTCTTACCTCTGACTGGAAAAGTCTTCCTTTCCATAAGGAATGCAGACAAAACCGAACTTGTGGACGTTGCAAAGAAACTGCAAGCAGCAGGCCTTGAACTTATGGGTACAGAGGGTACTGTAAACTATCTTGCACAGCACGGGGTTTTCATGGATGTGGTGAAAAAGGTCCATGACGGAAGCCCGAATGTCATAGATATGATGCGCAGGGATGAGGTTAACCTTATCATCAATACCCCAACAAGCAAACAGTCCCGCAGGGACGGTTCAAGGATCAGGCGGGCTGCTGTTGACTTCAATGTCCCGTATATCACCACAATGCAGGCCGCAATAGCCGCAGCCGCTGCCATAGAAACTATGAAGAAGGGAGAGGAACTTACAATTAAGTCCATCAACGAGTACCACAAAGAGATGGAAGAGGAAAACAAAGTATAACTGGCAAAAAGCCAACTGGCAAAAAGCCAACTGGCAAAAAGCCAACTGGCAAAAAGCCAACTGGCAAAAAGCCAACTGGCAAAAACCGAGTAAAACTAGAGATTTCAGCCCTAAATTCTGCTTAAATTCTCTGAACCGAAAAAGATGGTTTGTTTGCCATCTTTTACATAATTTATTTAGACTATCAATCTAATTTGGGCTTATTATATCTTTTACCTCTGTTTCAAGTTACTCATCAATCTCAAGTTTAAGTACTCATCAAGTTCAAGTTTAAGCACTCATCAAGTTCAAGTTTAAGTACTCGTCAATCTTAAGTTCAAATTACGTATCACACTTATTTGTTTTAATCTATAAGTTAAAGGGGTAGTAAAAGCATGGCAAAGAAAGTTGCACTTGCATATTCAGGAGGGCTTGACACCTCGGTGTGCATCCCTATCCTTAAGGAAAAGTACGGATACGACGAAGTAGTTACGATTTCAGTCGATGTAGGCCAGCCTGAAGAGGAAATCAAGCGGGCAGACGCAAAAGCGGAGAAGATCAGCAATAAGCATTATACGATCGATGCAAAGGAAGAGTTCGTTAAAGATTACGTCTTCCCCCTGATCAAAGCCAACGGAAGCTACGAAGGCTATGTAATGGGAACTTCAATTGCCCGCCCGTTGATTGCGAAAAAAGTGGTTGAGGCTGCCAGGAAAGAAGGAGCAGTTGCCCTTGCGCACGGCTGCACAGGAAAAGGCAATGACCAGCTCCGTTTTGAAGCTGTTTTCCGCCAGACCGACATGGATGTTATCGCCCCGATGCGAGAAATGAACCTGACCCGCGAGTGGGAAATCGACTACGCAAAAGAGCATGGAATCCTGGTGGAAGTCACAAAGTCCAAGCCCTGGAGCGTTGACGAAAACATATGGAGCCGCAGTATCGAAGGCGGCAGGCTTGAAGACCCTTCGTTTGTCCCGCCGGAAGAGATTTTCGAGTGGACAACCTCGCCTGAAAAAGCCCCTGACCAGCCCAGGATTGTTGACATCGGTTTTGAAGCAGGAGTTCCGGTTTCCCTTGACGGCGAAAAAATGAGCGGCTACGCCCTTGTGAAGAAAATGAATGAAATTGCAGGCGAAAACGGCGTTGGCAGAACTGATATGATTGAAGACCGCGTGCTCGGCTTAAAAGCCCGCGAGAACTATGAGCACCCGGCTGCAACCGTTCTTCTGGCAGCACACGCCGACCTCGAGAAACTCGTCCTGACCCGCAGCGAACTCAAGTTCAAGAAGATCGTGGACGACCAGTGGTCCGAACTTGCCTATTACGGTCTTGTGGACGAGCCGCTTTATGCCGACCTGAACGCCTTTATCGACAAGTCTCAGGAAAGGGTTACAGGTACAGTGAAAGTCAGGCTCTACAAAGGCGCTCTCACAATCCTTGCCCGCAGTTCGCCGAATGCCCTTTATTCCGAGGACCTGGTTTCGTTTGACAGCCAGACCATTGACCAGAAGGACTCAGAAGGATTTGCGAAGTATCACGGGTTCCAGGCCAGGATGTACAGGAAAGTAATGGATAAACAGTAAGTTAATGATTTTGTCTGTTCCTTTTAGAGGAATGGACTTCTACTTTTTAATTTAATATTCAAGTCTTTTGTAAATAATCAATTTTGTCTAATTCTTGCTTGACCGCATAATAATAATTTTGAATCCAATCTGAATAGTGGGAAATATGATTACCAGTTTTTTCATACAACCCTATATATTTTCTAGAAATTTCCACTTTTCCAGCGATATATGCATAGTATGCAATTCTTAAAAATGCGGGAGTTGCAACCGGATGACCGTAAAGTCGTTGAATTTCATCTATTGCTAACTGAGTGAACTCCCACATTTCTTCATATCTCTTCAGCCCACAAGCTTCATCACAAATATCTAATCCAATATTAAAAGCTCCAATAAAATTCCCGTGTTCTGAGTATGTCTTTTTGATGTCCTTGAGCATTCTAAGGACTTCGTCTCTATCATAATCAACGTTACACGTCTTTGCTCTTACTATATTCCACATAGTCTCACATTTCTCTGAAACGCAATACTCTGGAATTGTGTAGAGATAGTTTTCCAGTCCAGGTATGACAATTCGAATATATTCCTTATTTATATTATACAAGTTTACATGAGTACTTAATAATCCTTTTTCACTCAAGGCTTGCAGGACATTGTGTATTTCTATGTAGCACTTGAATTTTTCCACTGACGAAAAATCCGAGTATTCAGTATATTGGCATTCTATCTGGTTTAAAAGTGCTGGAGACCATAATTTACTATTCCATCTTATTCTCAACACGGAGACATCAAACATAAGCTGTTCTTTTCGTGAAATACTTGGATACATTTTTTCCCTTAATTCCTCTAAATATCTTAGACAAGTTGTAACGATCATCTGTTTGCCTATAGTGTTCTAGGAGACAGTTATAGTATTCTAATAAGTCATTTGGATTTTTAGAATCAATAAAAGAGTGATACTCTTGAATTTTTTTATTTGCTTCGTCTAATTTATGATCCCAAGTAAGTGAGTCGATTACATTTTGATATGCAATGTGGATTGATGTTCTATTTCTCGAATACTTTACTGCCTTAAGTTTTCTTTGATAATAATATAAAGAGTCTGTATAATTCTCCTCCAACTTTCTAATTCTCCCCATATTATTCAGTGCAACTTGATAATATACATCTGTATCGTCTGAACAGATATTAATAGCTTTTAGAAGAAACTCTGATGATCGCTTGAGATCTCCTTCAACTTCTGCAGATAATGCCTGAATGAGATATACTTGAATCAAGTATTTCCCCGAAATTTCATAAATCTTAGAAAGATATTCCACAGTTTGTTTTGCCCTATCAAAGTCCCCCAACTGTGAATAATAATATACTTTTATCAGTTCAAGACGCAGAGTCTCATCCTCATTAAGTGTTTTTTCATCAATTTTAGAGATAATTTCTACTGAACTTCTCATGTCACCTTTTGCTGCAGCAATGGCTGCCTTCTGAATATTATATGAATATTTTCCCGTTGAATCCAAGAAACATCGCCTATAATAGTACAGCATTTGTTCTGCTTTTTCGGGTTCATTAGCCATGAGAAAATTAGAAACTTCACAATCAATTAAAGAACATGGCCATAAAAGTTTACGAGAAGAATAATAGAACACTAATATAAGGCTTCCAAGTAGTACTAACACGAAATAAAGCGTTAGTCCATTAAGCAAACCAAAACTCCATAATTCTATAGTAATAAAACTAAACAGAGCCAATATTAAAAATTTCAGTCTATATTTGGGTAACCATATATCTTTCCATCTTAACACTATTGAAACTATTAAAAGACCATATACCACAAATAACGATGCCGGGTCTCTACTTTCAAAAGCTTGTTTAGTTTCGTTGAACCATAAAAACAAATCTGCCATTTTTCTCTTTATCCCTTCAGCCACTTATTGACATTATTCAAAGTTAATCGATTGCCTGTAATCTGTCTTACTTATATAATTATTTTAATTGATTTATTTTATAAATATTCTTCTGCTTTTCTATAGAATCAAATCATGTGCAAAAATCGAAATTTTCTAGGATTTATGCATATATCAGTTGGAAACAGTATATTCCAAAGGTTATTTTTTGATAACTTCCAAAAACAGGGCTAAGTTAATAGATTTCCACTTGAATCAGAAAAAACTCCTCCAAAATGGAAAGATCATTTTTATCAAAAAGGCCTTGTGAAAGACTCCCTCTGAATCTGTATAAATCGTGGGTTTTCAATTTTCGTTGGGTTTTTCATAAAAATTTGAGGAAGATTTAAGAGAACGGACGGCAGGAAAAATATATTTAAATTGAATAAACATAAAAAAAATAAAAGAGTTTAATTTCTCCAATCACTACTATTAACAGTATTTATATATTAAATATAATAAGATTAATGACCAGATATAGAAAAACTTCTACTCTGGCCGATTCAAAGAATATATTTATTTCATAAACACTACCGTTTTTAGTAATGCATCACTTTGACTACTGTCTTTAATGTTACTTGAATGCAGATAATATGTGCAACAAATTATTCGTGGTGGTTGTAGTTTGGAAAGCTATCAAAGATAACTCTTTTAGACATCTTTTAATTCTTTCTTTATTGGGATTCTCCTCTTTGAGCTCAGTTTCAAGAATTAAAGTCTTTTTGCCCAATTCATCCAGAGAATTTTTATGTTCTAATAACCTTGAGTTTAGATCTTCTAACTGTCTCTTGACAGCTTCTAAATCATCTTCTATATCTTTTTTGTTTTCCTCTTCTATAACCTTAATGTCTTTTTGCATCTTCTGAGCTACTTTAATTTCATCTCCAAAGGCAACTTGTGAATTTTCCATGTTTCCGCCAAACTGTATTATCCCTTTATTCATTTTTAAGCCTCCTTAGAAGCACTAAATACCTTTTGCGTAAATTGTTGCATCTTCTGAGCTACTTTAATTCCATCTCCAAAGGCAACTTGTGAATTTTCCATCTTCCCACCAAACTGCATTATTCCTTTGTTAATAAAGGAAACCATTTCATTTCTCAAAAATGACGTGTCTATTCCTTTAGCACCTAAAAAGTCTGCTACAGAGTCTACAATAGCATTTTCTATAGTATTTTGGATCAGTATGATATCTTGAGCACTAAAATAGTTCTTGTAATCAGGGCTTGAAATTGTCTCCCTGAATGTTTGCAGAAGTCCATAGTTGTGAGGTTTTCCTCTCATAACTTCTTCAATATCAAAATTATACTCTGTTTCTTTAGCTCTGAGTGCCAATATCTCAACTAATGGACGAACAGAAAAAATAAGCAAAACTAAAGCTAAAATAATAGTGGATAACGATCCAATATATGGCAACTTGGAGAATAGAATATAAACTATTATCAGACCAGCAGTAATAAATGTAGAGCTAATAAAAAAATTACTGCTCCTTGGAAGTTTATCTATATTATATATATTTTCGTCAATTGGAGTTAAAACGTAAAAAGAACACTCTGCGAATAATTCATTTTCTATTTTTGAAAAGCGGAGAAATGTAGAGAGTAATGTTGATCTGTTTTTGTCATGGTGACTTATATTCAAATATGTCCTATAGTCCTTAAAGATGCCTTCTTCACAAATCTCAAAAAACGATTCAATATTTTCAGGCTGAGCACTTTCCTTTGATTCGTTTACTAATTGGTCAGTAAGTGCTTGAAGTTTTTCATCGTATGCACACGGTTTTAACTTATCTTTTAGTAGAAAATTGACTTCATCTTCCTTATTCCCATCTGCAAATAAGATAAATTTATATGAAAGATTCGGAAGATTTTTTGCATTTATTCTTTTATATACTGCCTCGTACAATTCTCTTAAAGATAATTCACTAGTTTTATTTTCCTTTTCTTGGTTATTCTGTGATTCAACTAAAGAATCTAAACTTTTTTTTGGTTTAGATAAATCAGTTACAAAATTCCAATTTCGGGTTCTTTTTCCTGCACCTAAAAATGGGAAATAATCTCCAAATATTACAACATTCTGGTCTTTTTGTTTACCTTCCTCAGAGATTATATTGTTCTTTGTCATCCAATTACAAAAAGGTTTTAAGAGCCCTTTTATTATGTTTGACTCGTCTGAAGACTTATTTAAATTATACTTGCTATCATAACTTCCTTTTGAAAAGTGTTTTAATGCAATATCTCTGTCCCAAACTCTTTTTAGTGATAATAAGCAGATAGCAGGTATCGCGAAAATAATAGATCGTGTAGAACCGGAAATAAGTGCCAGAAATGAAAGTAAGATAGCTATTAAAGTATACTGTATATGGTGTGTGAAGGCTGCCTCTGCATGCTGCGTAATATTATCTATATCTAATTCGAACTCTGGACTTTTGCCTTTGCATGGTCTTCGTTTAATATTACTAAATATTTCATATGAACTAAGTAACCCTCCTTCATAGAGTTTTGCACATACAAGCCTAGTAGATCGGGGATCTATTTTATCTTTATTTGTTTCCACAATATTACCTCAATTAACAATCGCTATTCAGATTAATTCCTTAAAAGCTAAATTAACCCTTTTTTCTGAAATGAAAACAATGTATAATACTTTTTCGAAATTTAAAGGGATATTATGAGTTATAAAATCAAAAGAATATTTTTAAATTATCTATTTACAAATACTAAACATATAATTCCTTTTTATAAATGAAACAATTTTAAGGTCAGTCTTTGGATTTGTTTATTTTACAACCTTATTCGGGGAAGATTCCAGTGTCCGCCGGCCGGAAAAATATATTTTAACTGAATTGAACTGGAAGAAAAGTTTATTTTCAATCAGAAAAATCCCCCAAAAGGGAAAGATCACTTTTTTCAAAAAGGTCCTGCGTCGGGCTCCTTCTAAACTCTTTTAAATTCAGAAAACTCATAGGTTTTCAGTTTTTCAATATCTACAAACGTATTCGGGGAAGATTCTAACAGTCCGCCGGCTGAAAAAATATATTTTAACTGAGTTGAACGTGGAGAAGGGTTCACTTTAATCAGAAAAACCTCCCTAAAAGGAAAAGATCACTTTTTTCAAAAAGGCCCTGCTGAGGGCTCCTTACAAATCTGCAATTTACCGAATTAATAGTCCCCTCAAATTTCAAGTTTATGATATTGTATAACGATGTTTTTATTCGAGGAAAAAGAATTAAAAATATGGACTTCACAGGTACATGGCACATTTATGAGATGGAATTATGGGATGAGGATTATTTCAACATGGAAGTTCAGGCTTATATTACAATAAAGCCAGACAACATGGGGAATTTTCAATTTGGTTTAGTTTATGGCTTTATAGACGGAAAGATCGTTGATTATGTTGATGGTAAAAGGTTTGAATTCACCTGGGAAGGAAATGAAGAGTGCGATCATGTCTTTGGTAGTGGTTGGGTCAGGATAAAAGAAAAAGACGTACTGGAAGGCGAGTTTAGGTTTCATCTCGGAGACAGTTCTACCTTTTTAGCACGGAGAGCGAAGTAATAAACTCAAGTTTTTTAGCTATCTTTTTGTAACAAACGTACTTGGGGAAAATTCCAGCAGACTATCGGCAGAAAAAAATATTTTGACTGATTAAATATGTCAAGAAAAGCAGAGATCCTTCACAAGTGAACTCATGAAGTAAACGGCTGAATTCACAAAATTTTACTTCAAAAAAGCTTCAAATTCTTCCACTGTCAGTCCTGAAGCTTTTATCAAATTTCTTAAAAGACCCGGTTTCAGTTCTTTGTGCTTCGGAACAGTCAGCGTAACTTTTGAGCCTTCTTTTCTCAGGACAACATGACTTCCTACTTGCCGGTGAGGGAGCCAACCGGCTTTAGAAAAAGCCTTAATTGCCTGCATTCCGGAAATTACAGGAAGTCCAGACATTAAGCAATCACATCAACCACTCTGCAGGAAGGTTTCCCAATGCATTCCTGTAGTTCGTCTTCCGCCAGAGATTCCAAACAAGCCTGAATCGCTTCTTTAATATTTTCAATAGCTTCTTCTACCGTATCTCCCTGTGAAAAACAGCCTGTTAAAGCCGGGCAACTGGCAATAAATCCGCCTACTTCTTCATCTTCCTCAAGGATAATTTTGAACCGCATAAATATCGGTTATAAGGCTTTTTTACTTAAATTGTTATGGGTAAGAGGATCTACTTTCAGACAGATTTAGTGGAACATAATCGGTTACCAGCTTCTCACTTTCATCAGAAAAAAATATACAGTCAAATATATCACTTTTATTCAAAAGGCCCTGCGGAGGGCTCCTTATAAAATCCTTTAAATCCAGAAAACTCACAGGTTTTCAGTTTTTCAATATCTACAAACGTATTTGGGGAAGATTCCAGCAGACCGCCGGCAGAAAAAATATACTTTAACTGAGGTGAAATAAATAAAAAATATTTATATCGGATAACTCCAAAAATTGCCGATACCGATATATACCAGAGGGCTCATATCGGATACATCAAATTATGACTCATACCGATACATCCCTGATTCAAGAAGAACTTCTTGCACGAATAAATGAAAAAATGAAGCAGCTAAACTTCATGCGGCCTATTCCTGCAGATGCTTTAGCAAGGCTACATGAAGAAATGAGGCTGGTTCATACCTATCACTCCAATGCGATAGAAGGAAATACACTAACACTTCAGGAGACAAAACTTGTTCTGGAAGAAGGGCTGACTATTGGCGGAAAATCGCTTAGAGAACATCTTGAAGCGAGCAACAATGCAAAAGCTTTTGACCGAATGGAAGAGTTGGCAAAGAAGAAACGTGCAATAGACCACGTCACAATTCAGGAGATTCACGAAATCGTAACCCAAGGCATACTTGAAGACGCCGGAAAGTACCGCACAAGAAATGTGAGAATAGCAGGTGCAGTAAAGACTCCACCCGACTGGTCAAAGATAGTTAAACTAATGGATGAACTTATTGAAATGATAACTGAAAGCAAGGAACATCCAATTGAAATAGCTTCCTTCCTGCATCACAGGTTTGTTGAAATTCATCCTTTCAGTGATGGAAACGGCCGAGTGGCTCGACTTCTCACAAATCTATATTTGATGACAAGAGATTATCCTCCTGTTATACTCAAAAAAGAGGATAGAGGAAAATATTATAAATCCCTCAGAGCTGCAGATGCTGGAAACTTAGGACCATTTGCCAATTTCATTGCAAAAGCCGTGGATGAAAACCTGACCCTATATCTCTCCATTTCAGGAGGAAACGATGAACTTCTACCTCTAAGAGAACTTGCTATAGAAACTCCTTATTCTCAGGAATATCTTAGCCTGCGAGCTAGACAGGGGCTCCTGGATGCAGTAAAAATAGGAAAAACATGGCATAGTTCAAAACGTGCAATTGAGCAATATCTGTCGGAGCATGGGAAAAAGGATGTTTAATTTCACTTTTCCTACCAATTGTATTCGGGGGCAGATTTAAGCAGACCGTCGACAAGAAATATATTAAAACTGAAATGAACATGAAGAAAAGTTCACTTCAATCAGAAATTTCTTCCCAAAAGAAAAAGATCACTTTTTTCAAAAGGCCCTGCGTCGGGCTCCTTCTAAACCCTTTACGTCTGGAAAAATCGCGGGTTTTTTAGTTTCGGGTTTTTTAATTTCTAATGAGTTCATGTTTATTTATCTGAAACTTTAAATTGCCATGTATCTGTCTCAAAATTAGGGTTTTATAACAGGTAATACCCATTTTACCAAAATTGTGAGAATAGCAAATATAATAATAAGCCAAATTACCCAACCGGGTAAGTTTTCGGGTGTGTCAACCATAATGATAGATATTTCAGAATCATATAAAAAGACGTATAGATAGATGACTCCAACTTACCTTTTTCGAATCAATTTTGAGTTACCGGGAAAGGATAAGGAGAAATTTTCACCTCTTATTAAGCGATCCATTTT
>Ga0183096_1001320_pt1 | contig 22013 bp, 20 predicted proteins | sample Biomet5_FD_127791 | JGI IMG/M metagenome (GOLD analysis project Ga0183096, IMG submission 127791) | Microbial communities from bioreactor (seeded with sewage sludge) at LBNL, California, USA - Biofuel metagenome 5 (version 2) (version 3) | ecosystem: Engineered > Bioreactor > Anaerobic >... | reverse complement strand
GGTAGTTCTCCGTCAGCCGGGCACTTGGAGGACATTCAATCCAGCGATGGCTTGACGACGGTGACAATAGGGAGTGTTTAACGCCATCCCTCATTGGATGGCCCTCGCTTCCGCAATCAGGCCGCCAAACTCAGACGGAGCGATGTCGGACAGCCGTTTCGCGCCGTGTTTCTGAAGCAGGGCTTGTACTGCCTCCCGGTGACCGTCGCTCGCCTTGTCCGCCAATACGCCCCTTACTTCCTCAAGCGTGGGCGCGTTAGGCTTCGGCGGATCTGGTTTCGGAGCGCCCTCCTGCGTTTCCGGCTCGTCGTATCCGGCGCCATGATCAAAATCTTGCATGGCTTTGATTTTCTCTGCGATCTCGGATATGGACGCCGCCAGACACGCGAGGTCATTGCCTAGCTGCTGTGCTTTGCCTGATGCCATAAAATTTTCCTCCTCTCGTTTTTTCACCGCGCCGTTGCTCCAATGCTGATATCCTGCCCGCGAGCCTCTTGCTTACGATGCTGATGGCCGTCAGAACGCCGACAAGCTCCTCGTTCCGTTCGCTATCGCGGTATCTGGCGAATCGGACACAGGGTCTTGTTTGCATCTGTTTTCCCTCCGTTTCCCTGATGTAGGAGCGAATCGCCCCTCACTTCCTACAGGACAGCGAGAGGCGAAAATCCGTAGTGGAAAATCAATTGTCGGTGTAGAAAGTTTTCAGAACGGGATCGGAGCCGAGAATGCCTTTGAGCCTCTTCTCCCGGTAACGCACACCGTCGAGACTAATATGGAAACAATCCGCGATTTCTTGTTTCTTTGCCTTGGATATCATCAGTTCCCATAACTCACGATCCTCGGCGGAAAGCGTGTTAAGCACATCCAACAGGGCATCAAGCTGCGCCTGATCCTCGCAGATGGCATAGACATCGGCAGTTTCGTCCTCCAGTTCCGTGAAAACCTCCGAGCCGTCGTCGCTATAGTTGATGGGCTTGTCCAGTTCAATATCGGTATGTTTCGCATCGCTAATAACTGTTCGTTCTTGCTTTTTACGGTCAGCGGCATTGCGTTTACCGAGCTTCTCCCCTAAAGGGCTACGGGGTAACCTGACTGCGTAGCCAGCTTCTTGGTCGTACCACCAACGCTGAACAAAGGAGCAATCGGGTGTTGGTTCTTCAGGTGGCGCAAAGCACTCGCGCCTGGATACTTCGGTTTCGACTCCTTCCGGAGTCATGGTGTAATAGTGCTGGAAATACAGTTTTTGATAATCCCGCATCGTGTTTTCCTCCTTGTGGTTTTCACTGATGACTGGCACGTCCGGCACGAGCCGACTAGTCTGCGTCATCACCGCCACGGAGGAGAGCGGGCTTGCGATTGCTCGATTTTCATCGAGTGACCTCCAACATTTGCCATTTAGGCCTTAACATTTGGGAGGTCACGGGGTATAATGTTTATTGAGTGCGCGGCTGGGGCGCTAGGGCGAAGCCCTGACAGCCGGCAAAACAAAAAGCCCCTGCGATCTCTCACAGGAGCCATCCAAATCTTGATACGGTTGGTGTCCACTTGCGATAGGGAAAATAGCGTTAATAAGGTTAAGAGTTACCTGCGGAGGCAAAATACGTGAACAATTCTGCATATCCGATACTATGTGGCGGTACTTTTCTCACGCAGATTCTCCTGTCAAGGAAACCCACAGTAGCGCGCCGTCAACGTACCCAAGGACAAACAGACATCTTCCGAGAACCGGATGTGCTGTTTGATCTTGTCCAAATTGTTAACCCGGACTATAAACGTCCTGCAGGCGATACGTTTCGGACATACACCACCAATTACAAAAAATGTGCCAAAACCACGCCTGAAGACCTGAAGTTCGAAAATGCTCAGGTTATTTCAGCGTTCTTGACTCGCCTTGCTACCGATTACGCTTCGGAACTCAACAAGGCAACAAAGTTTGTCCGGGAGTTCATTGATGTTGGTACAGCCGCGCAGAAGGATATTCTTCTTGCCAAGAGATTAATCGAACTGATTAGAGATGACCAGAGTATTCCGATGACGGTGCAATTTGTCGTGGCAAAAAACGGCACTACGGCAACAAAAGGCGACATAGTAAACATCACCGATGAGATCTATCTGCCCGCCTTTATTTTGGATTTATGGAGATTTATCGTAACAGAGCGGAAGGATAACGCCTTGGGTGGTGCAACAATCACGAAATGGCAGCATCCAGCGGTACGGGGTCGGTACATTGGAACGGATGGATCAACGATAACGCGCGGGATAAAGGTGAATTGTGGGAAGTTTATAGCTCCCAAGCCCTCTGATGACATGGGAGCTGAACCTGAACTTGCAGCCGCGTCCGATGAAGTTTTTGTGATGCCAGATGTGTATAAGTACCTCCGAAACGCTTTTGAGAAATACAGCAGTATGAAAACCTTACTGTATCAAGATCAACCCAAGCTTTTCTATAGCTTCCATGTTTGTAACAGGCTTCGTTATAAGAGCACAGAGGGAAAGCCAGGAAAGCATACGACGAGTATGCAGTTCATTGATGATGCTAACGTTGATAAACTAAAGGAAGTAACCCGTTTTGCGATCATCATCGGAACGGGTGGTCTAGGCAAGTCAATGATGATGCGGCACCTTATGCTCGACGCCATTGCCAATTACGACGATCGCAAGCGATTCCCCGTTTACGTGCCACTGAAGGACTATAATGAGACAGCCCCCTCACTGTTTGACTATGTCTACTCAAAGATTAGCGTGATTGACTGCGACCTGAGAAAAGAACAGTTCGAGGAAATGCTAACCAATGGCGCATGCCTTTTGCTACTGGACGGGCTAGATGAGATAGGCGCCGGCGTAGTAAAGCGATTTGAACTTGAGCTGGAGGCATTGACAGACAAGTATTCGGATAACATGTATGTGTTATCATCGCGTCCGTTCCAGTCATTCGTCTCCTATGAACGCTTCAGTTTGTTTTGGCTTATGGAGTTCTCCCGAAGACAAGCCATGCAGTTGATAGATCGTCTGGAGTTTCGACCTGATGAACCGGAGATCAAGGCCAAATTTCAAACTGCCTTGGAGAAGACTCTGTTCAAGACGCATCAGTCGTTTACGCAGAATCCACTTTTGCTCACAATCATGTTATTGACTTTTGAGCAGTATGCCGAGGTGCCATCAAAAATGCACATATTCTATAGAGAAGCATTTGAGGTGTTGGCAAAACGGCACGATGCAAGTAAGGGCGCCTATAAACGTGCACTAAGAACAGGTTTGTCCGTAGATGCCTTTGCTGATTACTTCGCAGAGCTGTGCTTCCGCACGTATAATGACGAGAAGTTTGAGATGACTGCCGAGGAGTTTGCTGGTTATTTCAATGCCCTAAATGTCAGGGCTGTTGTGAATGATACAAAAACTACCGCCAGCGATTTTCTTGCGGACCTGTGTTCGGGGTTGTGCCTGATGTATTTTGAAGGTAATAGCTATCACTTTACGCATCGATCCTTCCAAGAATATTTCTGTGCCCTGTTCTTTTCCAAACAGAAGGATAAATTCATCGCTAAACTCGGCGCATTTTTTGAAAAGCATCGACGTCGTATGCTTGGCGACCGCACGTTTTATATGCTATACGACATGGCTACTGAAAAGGTGGAGGAATATATCCTGTTGCCATTCTTGTCGTCCCTATTTGACAAATGCAATAGCGGCGACGGTTATTGGACTTTCCTTGAAGAGATGTACCCGCAGATTACGTATTCCTCTGAGGACGAGTATCGTTTAACCCGGCAGATAGCGGAGCCACAATCCTTCATCTTAAACGCTGTGCTTGAGATAAACGGATTTTTCAAAGAAAGACTTGCACGAGATAACACGCTTGCTGACCTACCATACTATGAGGAGTTTGAAGTAGAGCGAATCATTCATTACAAACAAATAGCGTATGTCACTGCCCGCGGTGATGAAGAAATTGAAGAAATCGAGGATGATGAGGCAGGGTTTGTATGTCAGTTTTCCATTGCAGAAGTACGAAAGGATCCTGAAGCATATGAAGATCTGCTCGACAATCTGCAAAATGATAAGTTCGTTCTTAAGAAACAGTACGTTGTCGCCCAGAAATGCTTAAAAGAACTGGTTGCTCGACAAAGGAGCGAGGTTGATAGCCTCTTCGATCTACTGTAACCATCGGATGATCAACTCACTTTTTTCACATCAATTCCTATTTAATCATATAAAGTCTTTGTAATTCAACGATTGGTATGCTATAGTAGCAATAGGTCAAGTTATAGGGTAACAATTGGAGGTGTAATTACATGCAAAAAGAACCCGAAAAGTGGTCTAGCCTTGAAGAAATAGCCGAGCATCTCGGTGTTAGCAAGGACACGATTCGCAACTGGATTAAGAAAGGCGTCATTCCAAACCGACGGATTGGCAAGCAGTATAAGTTTAGAATTTCGGAAGTGGACGAGTGGGTGGAAAGCGGCAAGAGCGCGGCGATTGAATAAGCCGCAAATGCCATGCAGATCAAGAGGGCAAAAGAAGGTGATTTATTTATATGGATTTATCGATGCCGTACAACGGCACTCTGACAGCCGAGCAATTTCTCTTTTATGAGATGAAGATTGTTGCGACGCAATATTTGGAGGGCCGAACCATTGAAGCGATCATTGAAAACATCAAGCATGACAATCTCTTTCAGTTCCCAACGGAACGAATGATCATCCGGATTGCACGTGCTTGTTACAAACGGGTTATTGCACTAGGCAATGAGCAACTAGTATATGAGGTTGCAAACGCTCCTTCTGAAGTGGCAAAGCAAATCAACCTGTATGCCATGATGCGATACAACCGCCTGGTTCGAGAGTTTATGGAAGGGTTGATTGGTGAAAAGTACCGTCAGCAGGACTTCTCATACACCAAGAAAGACATTAACATGTTCTTCTCCCGTTTGCGAGAACAGAACGACGATGTGGCAGCCTGGAGTGAGCAGACCATATCAAAGCTGAAGCAAGTGTTGACGAAATGTCTGATCGAAACAAAGATGCTTGATAGTTTTAAGGATACAACATTGAACCCCATCTTCATCAGCGCCGAACTGGAATCGGGCATCCGTGAGAATAAAGATTTTGCAGCACTTTCTGCTTTCAACTGTTTTAGGTAGGAGCGTGACTATGACAGATATCAAGCAAGAACTTGATAAAATCAAGAGGCGTATTTCAGACGCGGCCTTCCTCGCCAACAAAGGGCTTTCCAACGAGGTCGGCATTCACGTCTTTACCTACGCTCCCGAGCATGAACTAGTAGTCCGCGATTATATTGAGCGGCTTACTGCCGCGCCGTCCGATGATTACCGCGTAATAGAGCGGGACATGTATAAGATTCTGCTTGAGATTCTGGAAGAAAAGCGCGTTCTCAGCACGGTTCCGATGTTGGAAGCAAAGAAGGGCAAGGACTTCCTCCTTGCTCAACTGCAAAAGATAGCTACGCCGGAAGCATTCCTAGCCAAAATGAAGTATGAGCCGCACATGCGCGGCGATGTGTTATTTTTAACGGGAGTTGGCAAAGTATTTCCCTTCATGCGCAGCCATAAAATGCTCGACAGTATGCAGCAGGTATTCTCGGATATACCGATCGTGATGTTCTATCCGGGGGAATTCAATGGCCAAAGCCTTATCCTGTTTAACAAGTTCCATGATGGGAACTATTATCGTGCTTTCAATCTACTTTGACAGGAGGAAAACGCCATGAAAATCCAAAGCATGTTCCAAAAGGATATCAACCGTCCGATAAACGGCGTGATCAAGGTCGGTCAGGACGATAGCGATAGCATCCTGCAGGAACTTCGTGAGTATATCATCACCAAGGAACTGCGCCGTCACTTCTCCACCTTCTTTGACAACTACGCCAAAGCCATCGACTATCCGACTGACAAAATCGGGGTCTGGATTTCTGGATTTTTTGGCAGCGGCAAATCCCACTTCCTAAAAATACTGTCCTACCTGCTATCCAATAAGCCAGTTGGGAAACTGCACGCCCTAGATTTTTTCGAGAATAAGTTTGACGACCCGATGATGTACGCCACGGTCATTCGTTGTACGAATATCCCTACGGAGTCAATTCTCTTCAATATTGACATCGAGGGACCTATCAACAAAGATAAGACAGCCGTCCTGCGGGTATTTGCCAAGGTGTTCTATAATCATCTTGGTTTCTACGGCGAGGACTTGAAAATAGCGAAACTTGAACGCTTTGTGGATAGGCGTGGCAAGACAGATGCTTTCCGCCAACGCTTCGAAGAAGTGAACGGATCGCCTTGGGTGGAAGCCAGAGCATCCTACGCTTTCTTTGAGGATGATATTGTAGCCGTTTTACAAAGCGTTCTCGGCATGAGCGATACAGCTGCCCGCAACTGGTTTAACGGCGAAGAAAACGGCGACATGAGCATTAAACAACTGGTAGAGGAAATCAAAGAATATGTTGATGGTAAAGGGAAAGATTTCAGACTTCTGTTTTGTATAGATGAGGTTGGACAGTATATTGGCGACGACAGCGACCTGATGATTAACCTCCAATCCATCGTAGAGGAACTTGGTTCCAAGTGCCTTGGCAAGGTATGGGTGATGGTCACGAGCCAAGAGGCTATCGATTCCGTTGTGAAGATCAGCGGTGACGACTTCTCGAAGATTCAGGGGCGATTTAATACTCGCCTGTCGCTTTCTTCGGCTTCGGTGGATGAGGTGATCAAGAAGCGCATCCTGGAGAAAACCCCGGATGCCGATCAACTTTTACGCATGGTATACGATAAAGAGCATGCCATATTAAAGAATTTATTCACTTTTAATAATGCCGTTTTGGACATTAAAGGCTATACAGATGGCGCGGAGTTCTCCGCCACATATCCATTTGTACCTTACCAATTTATCATCATACAGAAGGTACTCGTCGAGATCCGCAAACACGGCAACAGCGGCAAGCATCTGTCCGGCGGCGAGCGTTCCATGCTCTCCGGCTTTCAGGAGGCAGCCCAGAAGGTTCAGGAAAAAGACGAGAATGCTATTGTGCCATTCTCTCAGTTTTATGACACTGTACATACGTTTTTGGAAAGTCCAATCCGCCGCGTCATCGACCGCTGCCAGACGGCCGCCGACAAGCATGACGGTTTGGAGCAACGTGATGTTAACGTCCTGAAGCTACTTTACTTAATTCGCTATATCGACGATATCAAAGCGAACATCGATAACATCGCCATTTTGATGGTGGATGACATCCGCACAGACAAGATAACCCTGCGCCGTGAGATCACGGAATCATTAGAGCGGTTGGAACGTCAAAACTATGTGGCCAGAAATGGCGATACCTACTCATTCCTCACCGATGAGGAACAGGACATCGCTATTGATATCCGAAACACTACGGTGGATAGTGCTACAATTGTGCAAAGCATCGGGCAGACGATCTTCTCTGAAATCTATCCATCCAAAAAGTTCAAATACAACAAGTACGACTTCGCTTACGACCAGTACATTGATGAAAGTATCGTCGGGGCTGCAACGGGCGGAGTTCGTTTGCGCTTTGTTACCGTGGCGACCGATTACTACAAAGCGCCTGACGCGCGGCTGATCATGGATTCTCAGGTCAACAACGAAGCGATTGTTCTGCTGGCCAGTGAAGTGCAGTATTTCGAAGAGCTCGAGACCGCCGCAAAGATTCGGAAATACATCAAGCAGAAAAATGTATCGCAGCTGCCCGAGAGCATTCAGGACATCATCCGTAAGCGTCAGGTACAAGCCCGCACGCTGGAAGAGAGTGCAAAAGCGCAGATTGACAAGGCCATTGTGGGCGGAACATTCTTCATTTACGGTGAAAAGGTGGAAATCAAATATGGCGACGCCAAACAGAGACTTGATGAAGCTTTGAAACAACTCATCGAGAGTGTCTACGCCAAATTGAACCTCGTGAATGTGTTTTATGAAAGCGATGCCGATATTCTGACGATCCTAAACGGCACCCCACAGCAAGCGATGATTGCGGGTACCGGCTCAAACAACGAGTTCGCATTAAGTGAAGTGAGCCAGTGGCTTGAGGAGCGTTACATAAGTCATGTCCCCGTTTCGATGGGCGACGTACAGAGGCGCTATCAGACGATTCCGTATGGCTGGCGCGAGGTGGATATTGCCGCTCTCGTCGCTCGGCTCATCGTAGCTCAGAAACTTGAAATCCGATACGGCGGCGCGGTGGTCGGCAAAGAAGACAAGAACCTTGTCCGTTACTTGCGTGTCAAGTCCGAAACAGACAAGGCAAACGTCAGCCGCCGAATCGCCCCGTCCGAAGAGGATATGCGCAAAGCCATCAAATTCCTGCGCGAGTGGCTGGGGCAGATGAGCATCGCCGAGGACGAGGACGGCTTGGTGGCGTTTGTGAAAGACACGCTTGACGCCCGACTGCAACGCTACGATAACTTGCTGATTGCATATAACCATGATCGCTATCCGCAAAGGGAAGTCGTGCAAAATGCGCGTAACCTGATGGCAGATATCCTCTCACAAAAAGGCGATAACGTAGCGCTGCTGAAACGATTTATTGCCAAGCAGGACGATATTCTCAATATAACTGAGGATATGGAGGAGGTTGAGACCTTTTTCAAGTCGCAGAAAGACATCTTCGACTCCGCGTGCACATTGCAGAAAAGCCTTGTGGACGAACGGGACTACTTCGTGACGGATGCGGTAACCAACAACAACCTGCACGAGATCGCGACCATTCTTGCCATGCCAAAACCCTATGGAAGAATCAAGGATCTCAGTGATCTTATGCAGGGTGTCCGCACGGCTTATGCCGCTCTTCTAGAACAGAAGAAAGCGGAAATTTTGGGGATCGTGCAACAATGCATGGGCGACATCCACACGCTTGCCGGTATCGGAAGCAAAGTGAAAGAAGAAGTGCGGAAATCCGATAACCGCTTTATCGAGTATAAACAAAGAGTAGACGAAGCAACAAGCCTGACGGTGCTGGATGCTATGATTACCCAGATGCTGAACTATAAGGATCAGGTTTGCAAGCGAATCGAAAGCATCGTGAATGAGGCACCGCCTGTGCCCGGCGATGCGCCGGTAAAACCGCAGAAAATTATCCAGATTCGCCGCTACGACGTTTTCCCCGTTAAGCGGCTATCCACACGCGAGGATGTGGACAGTTACCTTGATGGCATACGCAAAAAGCTATATGATTCTTTGGAAACGAACGACGGTATTCAAATAAACTAAAGAGAGTGCAGTACAATGGATAAGAACGCAATACAGAAATACGCAATATGGGCACGGAACGAACTGATCACGCAAGTAAAGCAGCGTGCCTATCAATACGGAATCAGCGACAAGGGTTACGGTGAGGAAAATGCTTCTGTCATTAATGGTCGTGTGCTGACCCCTGACGAGAAACGCCAGCGCCAAGACTTTGTTCATGAGATACAGATAAACGGTTTTGAACAGGCCGTTGAGGAAGTTGCCTACACTTGGTTCAACCGCTTTGTTGCCCTGCGCTTTATGGAGGTCAACGACTATTTACCGACCCATGTTCGCGTGTTCTCTGATGCGAGCGGCGGCTTCAACCCTGAAATCCTCAAGGATGTGCTGCACCTCGACTTGGAGGGCTTGGATAAAGCAAAGGTGTCCGAGCTGCTGAACGCAAACCAGACCGAGGAACTATACCGTTATCTGCTGCTTACCCAGTGCAACGCTTTGAATGCAGCATTGCCTGAGATGTTCGAGAAGCTTGGGAGTTACACCGAAATGCTCCTGCCCAACAACATCTTAAAGCAGGAAAGTGTACTCGCCCACCTTGTGAAGGACATCGATGAGGATGACTGGAAGGACGCTGTTCAGATCATTGGGTGGATGTACCAGTACTACATATCGGAAAGACATATGGAAGTTGTCGATGTCTTAAGAGGAAGAGGTGTGAAACGAGAGGACATCCCCGCCGCAACACAGCTTTTCACACCGGACTGGATTGTACGGTATATGATTGAGAACTCCCTCGGTAGGTTGTGGCTTGAATTGCACCCGAACGCGGAATTAAAAGCCAATTGGAAGTATTACCTCGACGAAGTGGAGCAAACGCCTGAAGTTGCAGAGCGAATATCTGTTCTTCGCTCGCAGTCGCCAGTGAAGTCGCCAGAGGACATTCGCTTGCTTGATCCCTGCATGGGTAGCGGTCATATACTTGTCTACGCCTTCGACGTGCTAATGCAAATATATAAGAGCGAGGGTTACAGTCCCCGCGACGCGACGAAGTTGATACTCGAAAAGAACATCTACGGTCTGGATATCGACCACAGGGCTCATCAGCTTGCCTATTTCTCTTTGATGATGAAAGCGCGGCAGTATAACCGACGAATTTTCACCGACGATGTGAAGCCCCAGATCTACCACCCCGCAGGTTTTCCTGACGGCGAGGAGTTCGGTTCGCTTGTAAAGGTAGAGGTGCTTCCACAAAAGCCGGAAGTGCCTAAAGAACTTACGCTGTTCACAGATAAGTATGAAATTACTCTGAACGCATGGAACTTCAAGCGGCTCTTGGCGCAGAAGTATGATGTCGTCGCCACTAACCCGCCATACCTTAATCGCTTCAATTCTAAGCTGAAAGACTATATTACAAAGTGGTACAGGGATTACTATGCCGACTTATTTTCTGTGTTTGTTATGCGTAATTTGGAATTATGCAAACTCAATGGGTATTCAGCGTACATGACACCTAACGTTTGGATGTTCATTAAGTCATACGAAAAATTGCGTAACAGCATTGTATCAACACGAACGATTTCCTCATTGATTCAGTTATCACAAGGTGCGTTTTTCAAAGAGGCAACAGTAGATATTTGCACCTTTGTAATTCGAAACAGCAACGTGCCGCTATTGGGCCAATATATACGACTTGAAAGCTTCAAGGGAGGAATGAAACTTCAGGAAGATAGGACGCTTGAAGCTATCAATGACAAGAAATGTGACTATATATTTCAAGCGGATTCTGCAGCATTTTCTAGGTTGCCGGGAACACCTATTGCATATTGGGTCAGCAAGGCGATTATAAACTCATTTGGTATTTCAAAGACAATCAATGAATATGTCGATTCTAAAGCAGGTATTGTAACTGGCGATGACCAGTATTTCATAAGACTATGGTTTGAAACATTGTATGGGGATATTGCTTTTTCTAAGCATAGTCCATATGCAAAATACCATGTCCTTAACAAGGGTGGTGCCTATAGACGGTACTATGGCAACTATGAATGTTTGATAAGGCTCGCAGATTTATGGAATCCAAGCAGGACAAACGAATCTGTACGCCGAGGTTCACAGGATTACTATTTTAAAAAAGGTATCGGTTGGTCATACGTTGGGGCGGGACCAAAGTCCTTCCGTGTTATCGCTGATTCAGTGAGTGGCACAGCAACTCCAACAATCTATGTACGCAACAATAGCATCTACAATTATTTACTCGGATTCTTGAATTCAAAAGTGGCGCAAGAATACTTAACAATTTTTAATCCGACTGTGAATATGCAAATTACTGATGTTTGTAACATTCCTTTATTGCTAAACGATTCAAAAAAAGAGCGCGTTGACGGATTAACGAGCGAGAACTTGTATTGTTCGCGTGTTGACTGGGATGCATTCGAAACCTCATGGGACTTCAAGCGACACCCACTGCTCTGCGGTGAGCGAAAGGTTGGGGCGGCATTTGCCAAGTGGGAGTGCGAGGCTACAGAGCGGTTTGACACGCTCAAAGCTAATGAAGAAGAACTCAACCGCATTTTCATCGATATCTACGGCTTGCAGGATGAACTAACGCCAGAAGTTGCGGATAAGGATGTGACAGTGCGCCGTGCCGATCTTGGGCGCGAAATTCGCAGTCTCATTAGCTATGCCATTGGCTGCATGTTCGGACGGTACTCGCTTGATTGCGAAGGGCTGGCCTATGCGGGCGGTGACTGGGATGCGAGCAAGTATAGCACCATTATCCCTGATAAAGATAATATCCTCCCCCTTTGCGATGATGAGTATTTTGAAGACGATATCGTGGGGCGGTTTGTCGATTTCATTCGGGCAGCCTATGGCGCGGAAACGCTGGAGGAGAATCTGAAATTCATTGCCGATGCACTGGGCGGCAAGGGCACACCGCGCGAGGTGATTCGCAGCTACTTCCTGAATGACTTTTTTGCCGACCACTGCAAAATCTATCAGAAACGCCCGATCTACTGGATGTTTGACAGCGGCAAAAAGAACGGCTTCAAGGCGCTTATTTACCTGCATCGTTATAGCCGTGATTTGCTTGCTAAAATGCGCACGGATTATGTGCATGAGCAGCAGGAGCGTTACCGTACCCAGCTTTCGCACATTGCGGCAGCGCTTACCACGGCGACAGGTGCGGAGCGTGCGAAACTGTTGAAACAGCAGGACAAACTGGCCGAGCAGCTGAAAGAGATCACTATTTTTGAGGAGAAGGTTCACCACCTTGCTGACCAGAATATCACCATTGACCTTGACGATGGCGTGAAAAAGAACTACGAGTTTTTTGCCGACGTGCTGGCGAAGATATAGGAGACGGGTTAAGATGAGGCTTATCCATTTAGACCGTGCCAGCAGACTGCACGAAGGTGATACATTAGATCTGTTCAATGACTATGGGATTGATACTTTCACCAATATAGCGAAGACATACCCATCAGGAATCAGTGAGCATGGCCATACGTATGGGTTTGGGATCGAACTACAAACAACATCAGAGCTTTGTAATAACAAAACATATGAGTGGCTGTTTGAGGGCATACGCCTTTCCCGTTATCCTGCCGCCTTGTCTAGGTTGCAAGCGTTCTTTGCGGTCAGTGAATCCGACGTATCCCGTATAGTCGGCCAATTTGGATTTACTTCGAGTACAGCTTGTTTTGAGGTGGTATCATCTCACGTAGAGAAAAGAGATATGGCTTTACTAACTGGTGATATTGCCAGCGCTTTCATAAACGCAAACAAGTATTGGCAAGGGCTTTGTTCAGAGCAACCATTATATGAATACCTAATGAAGCCGCCGGTTAAGGTTGTCCGAAAGCTCACACTGAATGATTTTTTACCGAAAGTCTGAACTGGATTATCGGGGTTATGGAGGATGAATATGTTGTCAGAAACGATTAAATTGAGGCTGTTGGAACGGTTCTCCGTGCCGCTGCCGGAATTTCATAAACGCCGAATCGTATTCTGGCACGACGAGGACGGCGAATTTGGCGATGAGGTAGACAGCCTCGATATACCTGGCGTGAATATTGTTAAGCTTACTGGCACGAATAACTTTGCCATTAAAAAGCTGCTTTCCACAGATGACATGACGGGGGACTACCTTGTTTATGACCCTCTGAACTACGACAAGGAAAGCAAGGATGACTGGCTTTTGGACATCCGTCTGTACAGCGAAGAATTCCGCGCGGATCTCGTGTCCCTCCAGATGGAGGAACTGCTTGTCGAGCCGTCCTCCGCGATGCGGAAGACCATGAAACTGTACGCTAAGTTCCTAGGCAACCAAGACCGCAAGGCGAAGTTGAAGAAAATAGGACGAGCCTACCAGACCCCGCTCCATTTGCACATCGACATCATGGCGGTTCTATGCGGCTTAAACGGCGGTTCGGCGCAGGATGTGATCATCGCCGTGCTGACGGCGGGCTTGGATAAAGAGAGTAATGCGGTGCTGACTGCGATTGAAAAGTTCGGTAACATCGATGCTTTCTGGCAGTTGGTACAAAGGTATACAGGCTTCCAGAACAGCAATAACCGTCCGCTTGGCGACCTTGCGGCTCACATCCTGATTACCGCGCTGTCGCAGACGATGCCGATGTCCGCCTTGAAAGGTATCGATCGCTTCGTGTCCGATTCTAATAAAGCATATTGCTATCAGCTTGTCCACGAATGGCAGCGAAGCGATGGCAGCTGCAATCTGGAGGAGATCTGCCGCCATGTGGAACGTGAACTTCGACTAGCGGATCGCTTCGATAAGACGGAGATCGGCCTTCTGCTCAAGTGTGACACATTCCCCGCCATCAACGAGAGCATTCTCAAACGCTATTTCACTGAGATTGCCGAGAATGTCATCAAGGTGGAAGCTATCATCACGGCAGTCGAGAACCGCCGCACCGCCGCCTGGTATGAACTGACGTCGGACTATATCGAAAGTCTCTACTACATCGCCAAGATGCAGGAATTTTACCTTTCGCACATTGAAGGTTTCCATATTGTAGAACCGGCGAAGGTCTGGAAGCTTTACATCACGGATGCATATGAGATGGATAGCCACTATCGACACTTTCATCTCCGCTTTGGTAATACCTTAAAAAGCCCCAACACCCTTTTAGAGGATGCGTTGAAGAAGAGCACCGATGTGGTTGAAGGCTTGTATCGTGAGTGGTTTTTGAAGCATCTCACCGAAGCGTGGACAAAAGCCATAGCCAGTGATATGGAGTCACTGGGCTATATATCCGATACGCATATACCTGAACAAAGGCGATTCTACAACCGCTATGTTTCGCCGAATGTGAGCAAAGGGAATCGCGTGTTTATTGTCGTTTCGGATGCGCTACGTTACGAAGTTGCTGCTGAGCTATCCGAGAAGTTAAGTCATGACACCAAAGGCAAGTCGACATTGGAAGCGGTGCAGGCCGTCTTCCCAGGGATCACAAAATTCGGTATGGCAGCGCTCCTGCCCGGCAAAGAGATGTCGGTAAATGATAAAATGGACGTGTTCGTAGACGGTAATCCGACTGTTGGCACTGCACAGCGAAGCTCGATACTGGGCATCGCCAACCCCAACAGCGTAGCTGTGACGTACAAAGACCTGCTCCAGATGAAAAAACAGGAGCGGCGTGACCTTGTCGTTGGCAAAGAAATCATCTACATCTACCACAACACCATTGATGCCAATGGCGACAAACTCGCCACCGAGTCAAAGGTCTTCGCGGCTTGCAATGATGCCATTGATGAGCTGACCGCCATCGTGAAGATCATCGTCAACGATCTCAGTGGCACGAACGTGTTCATTACCGCCGATCACGGGTTCCTCTACACTTACCGTCCGCTTGACGAGAGCCAGAAAATCAGTAAACAGACATTTAATGGCGACATTCTTGAACTAGGCAGACGTTATGCCCTAGTATCGCCAGAGACGACCGCCGATTATTTGCTGCCCGTCAAGACAAGCCGGACGATTGGCGGAGAGCCGATGAAGGGCTTCGCTCCGCAGGATACCGTCCGTATCAAGGTTCAAGGTGGCGGCGAGAACTATGTCCACGGCGGCATCACGATGCAGGAAATGGTCGTGCCGGTTATCCTCTATAAGGGTATACGTGCAACTTCGAAGAATTACGTTGAAGTACAGAATCCGGGACTGTCGCTCATCAGTGAAAGCCGAAAAGTCTCGAACCTGATGTTCTCGCTAGACTTCCTGCAAAAGCAGCCGGTAGGTGACAAAGTGCAACCGTGCAATTATACCATGCACTTTGCGGATGAGGTTGGCAAACCTGTTAGCGATTTCCAGACTGTGATCGCCGACAGGAGCAGTAGCAATGCTTCAGACCGCGTGTTCCGCGTCCGCTTTACGTTGAAGCAAATGCAATACAAAAAGAACACGCAATACCGCCTTGTCATCGCTAACGAGACCGACGCACCCGAAGAGGTCGAATTCCGCATAGACATTGCTTTTGCTGATGATTTCGGCTTTGATTTGTAACTCACAAGGAGGAATTCGCAGTGGACAGAGAAACCACCCAATACACGCCGGAAACAGATGATGCGAACGAGGTTATCGATCGAAAGCTGCGTCAGCATTTCGATGGAAAGATTGTCCGCAAAGACCTGACCAAGGCTATCAAGGAAGGCGCGAACGTGCCTGTCTATGTCTTGGAATTTTTGCTTGGGCAGTATTGTTCTTCCGACGACCCGCAGATTATCGAGAACGGCGTGGCTAATGTAAAGCGAATTCTCTCCGAGAACTTTGTTCGCCCCGATGAATCACAAAAAGTGCTGTCATCGCTCCGCGAGCGCGGCAGCTACACGGTTATCGACCGCATCACAGTCAGCCTGAACATCAAGCTTGACCGCTACGAGTCTGATTTTTCCAACCTCGGCATTCGAGGCATACCCATTTCGTCGGATTATGTCTCGAAGTACGACCGCCTGCTTTGCGGCGGCATTTGGTGTATTGTTGGACTCGAATACGAGTACATTGAGGAAGACAAGAAGTCTACGCCGATAAGCATCGTAAAACTGACCCCGATCCAGATGCCGCACATCGACATGGATGAGATCAAGGAAGGCAGAAAAGCCTTTACCAAAGACGAATGGATTACAATTCTGCTCCGTTCTGCTGGTATGGAAGCCGACCGCTTCACAAAGCGTGAAAAGTGGTTGCAACTGGCGCGCATGCTACCGCTTATTGAAAATAACTTCAACCTCTGCGAACTGGGTCCCCGCAGCACGGGAAAGTCGCACCTTTACAAGGAGATCTCTCCGAACTCTATTCTTGTGTCTGGCGGGCAGACTACCGTTGCGAATCTCTTCTATAATATGTCGAGCAAACAAGTTGGGCTTGTAGGTTTATGGGACTGTGTGGCTTTTGACGAGGTTGCGGGCATTACGTTCAAAGATAAAGACGGCGTTCAGATCATGAAGGACTACATGGCGTCAGGCTCTTTCGCCCGTGGAAAAGAAGAGAAGGCGGCATATGCTTCGATGGCTTTCGTAGGTAACATCAATCAGAGTGTGGATGTGCTCTTGAAAACATCACACCTTTTTGAACCGTTTCCCGAAGCGATGGCTTATGATACGGCATTCCTTGACCGTATGCACTGCTATATTCCCGGTTGGGAAATACCGAAGTACCGCCCGGAATCGTTCACTAACGACTACGGCTTCATCACGGATTACCTCGCCGAGTTTATGCGTCAGATGCGGAAAGAGCCATTCGGCGATGCATGTGATAAATTCTTCCGTTTTGGAAGTAACCTGAATCAGCGCGATGTGATCGCTGTCCGCAAAATCGTATCAGGCTTTACCAAGCTGCTCTACCCCAACGGTGAGTTTACTAAAGAAGAAGTAGAGGAAATCCTGACTTTTGCTCTTGAAATGCGCCGCCGCGTTAAGGAACAGCTAAAGAAAATCGGTGGTATGGAGTTCTATGATGTGAACTTCTCGTATGTCGACAACGAGTCATTCGAGGAGCGGTATGTTTCCGTGCCTGAGCAAGGCGGTGGTAAGATCATCCCGGAAGGATTGACAAATCCAGGTAATGTATATACAATTTCACAAGGGAAAACTGGAATGATTGGCGTATATCGTCTGGAAACGCAGATGTTGCCGGGCAATGGCAAGTTTGAGCGCACGGGGCTTGGCTCTGACCGCGATGTTAGAGAAGCGACCAATACAGCCTTCAACTACCTCAAGGCGAGTGGAAACGCGATCAGCCGTTCTATCAGCACTACCATGAAGGACTACATCGTAAACTATCAGGATCTCAACGGAATCGGGATGACGAAGTACCTTACGCTTCCAACTGTAATTGCGCTGGCATCCTGTGCACTGAACAAACCGACCCTTTCGAGCCTTGCCGTTCTGGGTGAGATCAGTATCAGCGGCACCATCCTCAAGGTGGAGGAACTGGCAAGTGTCCTGCAGGTTTGCCTTGACAGCGGTGCAAAGAAAGTGCTGATTCCGATAACATCCGCACCTGAGCTTGGTTCAGTTCCTTCAGATCTCATCGGCGCGTTCAGCTTGATATTCTACAACACCCCACAAGAGGCAGTGTATAAGGCTTTGGGCGTGGAATAGAAACCTATACAAGCATTTATAAGGAGGATAAGTCATGGCTTACAGGAATAAAACATACATTGCTTTTGACGGTGATACGGACATGAGCTACTACCGTACACTTCAGATGTGGAGGGCAAACGAAAACATCGACTTTGATTTCTATGATGCACACGACTTGAATACAGCTAGGGACACCAGCCTGACGGAATCAATCAAAAACCAACTGCGAGTTCGATTTGACAACTCCAAACTGTTTATAATTCTTGTAGGCGATAACACAAAATGGAACCGCAAATTCATCCCATGGGAAATTGAGCAAGCTTTGAATCGAGATATGCCAATTATCGCTGTGTATCTCAACGGCTCACGACAAAAGGATGATACGAGATGTCCTACTGCCTTGCGAGATGCGCTGGCGGTACATATTCCGTTTAAGGCGAGTATCATGCAACACGCATCAAACAATTGGCCGTCTTCTCACAGTAGCTATAAATCCGAAGGTAAAAGTGGAGCGTATTACTACACCGACGAAACCTATAAAAGTCTTGGGTTGTGAGGTGTAATTTGACAGTTGTTAAAAAAGTAATTGACTCTCTTCCCAAAATCTTTACAGATAGCCTTGTTGTCGCTTTCACAATACTCGGCGGTATCGACATCGTCCTAAGCCTCATCGGGTTTTCACTCGAAAACATTGGAAAAATCCCCGCTCGAATTGGTATATTATTCCTCGCGTATGCCGTACTTGTTGCGAGTACTATATTTATTAAACATCTGCTAACAAAAAATAAGGTGATACTTGATATTCGGGGCATGAAGGTCGTCGTCAAAGAAGGTGATCTTCTTACAGCGGACGATTGGAAACTGATACCATTCAATGAAAACTTCGATACCCAAGTAGACGATTTCATAGTTGCCCATAGCTCTCTCAACGGGAAATTTATCGATTCTCTCAGCGATAATGATAAACTAGCACTTATACAGGCTATTGCAAACGATAACAGTAGTCCGTTACAGCGTATTTCTGTCTCACCAGATGGGGCAAAGACAAAGTTCGAGCTTGGGACAATTAAGGTTTTCAAAGACTATATGATGCTGGCATTAACCCACTTCAATGAGCAAAATGAAGCTCATACCAACCGTTCGGAATATGAGCATACTCTTCGAAAAATGTGGCGTGAAATTCGTCGCGTCCATCAGGGTAAGACAATCAACATCCCGCTTGTAGGAGGCGGGTTAACTCAACTTGACGACATGACGGAGAAGCCGAACAAACAGCTTCTGAAGTGTATTCTCTGCACTTTTCGGACGAGTAATGTAACCTTTGATGAGAATGTCCAAATAAACATCATTGTTACAAAAAAAGCACTGGAAACAATCAATCTCTATGAATTGAAAGGGGAATGCAAATTATGACGTACAGAACACGCACCTACACCGCCGCTGACTGGGATGGAGATAAAAATGCGGTTGAACAACTCCGCACATGGAATGACGGTGAAAAATGGAGCCTGTCATTTACCGATGCTCATGACCTCACATCAGCCCGTGACGGAAGCCTTAATTGTAGCATAAAGGCTTCGTTGGCAACAAGAATGGATGCTTCTAAAACATTTGTTCTGATTGTCGGAAGCGGCACCAAAAGCCGCAAAGCAGGTGAATGTACATACTGCTCTAATGTCGATAACGGCGTATGTACAACAGGCCATACAATAAGCAATGACAGCTTTATCGAATATGAATGCAAAAAGGCTGTGCGCGACAGAGAAAGTATTAAGCTCGTCATCTTGTATAACGCAGCAACGGTTGACAAGAGCAAGTGTCCCGACTCTATAAAGGACTATGGTACTCACGCCCCAATGCAAAAGATGAAAGATGGTACCCATTACTGGGATTATCAATCTGTTAAAACTGCTCTGGGATTATGACTTAAATAGTAAAACGCCCATGAATTCCGTCACAATCCGGCATTCACAGGCGTTTGGGGTTTAGTCCATATGGCGTGTCCACATCGGCATACACGCCACAATACTGCCACCCCGGATGCTGCTGGATGAACGCGCTGTAGTAACTGACCTGTGCTGACAGGGAACGCAGCATCGCATCCTTGCCGCTGGATACGCGGGCGTATGCTGCAACCCGTAACCGACGCTCAAGCCCTTTTGGATGTTCGATTTTCCGTATGATCTTGGGCATTTCGTCACCTCCCCACTTCCCGTTTGACACTTAATAACCGGGCCTGTGGTGTGACATGTTAGCTCGGCGTCAGCCCGTTATCAAGCTCATGTCGCGAAACAAACTACCCAAAGATAAGCCGTACTTATGCAGCATCATGGTATCAATTTTGACGTACTCCTCCCTGGTGATCAGACGGAGCGATAGCATCCGCCGCGCCTGCGCCATCGCGGAGCAGTAGGCAAGGATCCGATCATTCATGATCATCAGACTCCTTTTCATGCTTGTTGCGAAGAAATCGTTCTCCCGAGATTACAATTATGGAAATACAGAAAATGACGACCTGATGTCAGGCCGTCATATGAAGAAGAATGCTGTTTAGACAAGGTTGACAGGATCATCCATTGACTCTGAGTTTATATGATCTCACGATTGCTTATCAACAAATACCCGTTGGCTTTGGGTTTTCACTATTCGTTGTATATAAAGGCATGAGAAATTCGGAATCGGGGGCCTGAAAGGTTTACTCTCCAGTTGAAACAGCGTTTAGCGTATACTCCAAGAGCTTTCTCGCCTGTCTGATCTGCTCCTGTGAATACTTTCCGGTAACCCCAAGCTCGGGAGGAAGAAGAAGACTGTCAATGGATTCGTCGAGCACAATGCTTAACGTAGCCAGCGTCTCTACGCTGACTTTTCTTGTTCCACGCTCAATATGCCCGACGAAAGAGGTAGATATATCAATTTTTTGTGCCAGCGCTTCTTGTGTCATTTTGAGGTAAATTCTTTTCTTGCGCACATTTGAACCAAGATACTTGTAGTCGACTTCCACACGAGGCATATATTCGCCTTCTCTATCAGATTTAATTTCTGCTTATAGTCCCATATTATAGTATTAAAATTGTAGAAATACAATGCCTGTAGACATTATCTGGCTGATCATTGTCATTACGCCTTCTTCGAAGCTCACGAGGAATGGTTATCTGTCCTTGACTCGATGGCGAGTGTTGCTTTCTCATATCGTCCAGCGATGTAGCAGGCGTGGGAGCAGTATTTCCGATGCTGGCCCGCATAGCACATGAACTTCCTGCCACAGCAGGCACAGGTTTGCTCCACCTTGTCTTTACTGTTGAGTAGATCCCGATGGGCATTCCACCAAGTCATACGGCATCGATCAGAACAGAAGCGGCGCTGTCGATGCTCCGGGCATAACATGAATTCCTTATCGCATTGGTTACAGGTACCAGTCAATGCTGAGGCCGGTTTCTTGTTGGATTCAGTACGAAAATTCCGTAAGCAATAAGATTTAACGGTATTACGTGACAGTCCCAACGCATCAGCAATTGCGGCATAGCTTTCGCCATCCAGCCGCATGTGGCTGATACGCTCTTTCTGTGAATTGGTCATAATAATCAACCTCCCGTCAGAAGGCCCTCATCGCATATAGAACAAATCCTGCTACTCCGAATGGCAGCAATCTGGGATGTCTCAATTATCTCTTGTCGATTAAAAGCTTGTTCTGTATAATAGCAGCAGGTGATTAAGATGTATGAATTTACCTCGGAAGAAAAGAAGAGCCTGCGGTTGCTGGTCATCCCGTTCATTATGCGGGGCCAATACAAATCCAGCGATATTCTGCAACGCATCGAAGAAGGGAAGCTGACCAAACGCGACCTTACCAGCATCCAAAACAAGCTCTCGTTGATCATACAGGGGATGGGGCACTCGATTACCACTGCCATCGCCGAACCGGACACTAACCGGGAAATTGCAGAGCAAGTAGCCATTATGGACAATGCGCTGTCGCGGTACCGTATGATTTCCTGGAGATAACAGTAGGCAAGCGAACAATCAGCGCCGTTTGCCTTCTTTGCTTACACCGTGTTCTCCAGCGTTGCGCGGGTAATCGGTCCGACCACACCGTCCGTTTCCAGACCCTTCGCTTTCTGGAAAGCCGTTACAGCTGCAACGGTCAGCGGTCCGTACACGCCATCCGCCCTGCCCGGGTCAAAGCCCAGCGCA
>Ga0183096_1001314_pt1 | contig 22108 bp, 16 predicted proteins | sample Biomet5_FD_127791 | JGI IMG/M metagenome (GOLD analysis project Ga0183096, IMG submission 127791) | Microbial communities from bioreactor (seeded with sewage sludge) at LBNL, California, USA - Biofuel metagenome 5 (version 2) (version 3) | ecosystem: Engineered > Bioreactor > Anaerobic >... | reverse complement strand
CGTGTACTTCGATCTCTTACTGTTACTCAAAAATATACTCTTAGTTAACTTAGTACTAACTTGTTCTTTTCTCTGCTTTAACGTAACCTTCGTTTTGGAAATAGTTCCATGGGGTATCATTTTGATAGCCTCAGAAAGAGATAGTGATAATGAAGAGGATGATGTAAGATTCCCATCCTTATAATTAGTTGTTATACCTATATTGCTCAAGCCTAAATTTAATTGAATTGTAGTTTTATGAAGATTAATTTTTAATCCAACTGTGCTACTGATTGGCTTATTTGCTACAGAGTTTGAGTATACAGAAATTGGTTTGCCAGAATTTCCATGATTTTGAATCGTCGTATTGTTAGTAGTTCCTGTTTTGATAGAAAACAATCCACCATTAAATTCATGAGAAACATCATCTTCTATTACAGTCGTTGAACTGGCTCCAAATATAGAACCCAATAAGCCTTTAATAGTGTTTGTTGCATTGTTAAACCAATCCCATGAATATCCCGTTGAATCCATACGACTTACTGGATTGTTTTCACAATAAGCAAAGACATTATGGCTATTTAAGTCACCTACTTGCCCTCCGATTGTATCCGGATTCAGAAATCTTCTAGTTTGTGCATCGTAATACCTACTATTGAGGTAATACAACCCAGTTTCCAAATCGTAATAGTATCCGCGATAAAGGAGCGGATTTACTTTGCCGATTGTACTGGCTAAAGAACCTGTAGTACTCAGCAGCTTGCCCCATGCGTCATAGCTGTATTGTACAACCGTGTTGTAGTCGCTGTCAACAATGCCGGTCACATCACCCTGAGCGTTTTTGGTGTAGTAGTAGGATGTGTCATTGTAGGTAAATCCTACTCTTGTGCTGCCGCTTTCATACAGGAACCAAAGCACGTCGCTGCCGGTCTGTTGGGTAAGGATGGTACTGCCGTCAAGGAAGTACTTTGTTGCTGCACCGTCAACCGTTTTGCCGGTGCGTATTCCGTCGCTGTTGTAAGTATAGCTTATCTTCGAGATGCCAATACTCCAAAATCAGTTACAGACACTTTTGAGATGCTTTATAGAGTCTTTGGTGAAAAAATTTTCAAAGAACTATTTTCAGTATCAATTCATACAAAAGAAAAAAGCTGAACAACCGTAGCCATACGAAATATTCAGCTTTTACCATGGAGAAGCTGTTCTACATAAACTTGGATGTTTACCGGTTACAGCCGGTAATATCATGTTAAAACCAGCTCTTCACAAAAAACATTATGAAACGGTGCCGCTAACAATCCAGTTAATCCTGAAAACAGGGGTGGATTCTCCGATTACAAAAAATTCGAGAGGGAGTCCGCCTCACTTTGGCATGCTATTTTCTATTATCATACGGCAAAAAACCGAAAAATTATAAAATTCGTGGAACTTTATTCATATTATCAATTGACTTTTTTACGTATTTTAATATACTTGAATAAAGTAAATATCAAAATATTAGCTAATTGTTCTATGCAGCATGCCGCTGACTTGTTTCGCTATTTATATTTTTATGGAATGGATGATGAATAAAATGCCGAAGGCAGTTAGAATGATGGATATCGCGGAAAGGGCGGGGGTAAGCACCGTCACGGTTTCCAAGGCACTGGCGGGCAAGGAGGGTGTGAGCGAGGAGATGCGGGAGAAAATCAAGAGGCTGGCAGACGAAATGGGATACCGGACGGGATTTTCCATGAAGAAAGGCCGAAAGGCGACCGGAAATATTGGTATTTTAATTCCCACAAAATTTGTGGATAAAAATAATTCCTTTTACTGGAATTTGTATGAGCGCGTTGTCAGCCGCCTGTCCGCCGGAGGATATTATGGGATTCTGGAAATGGTCCGTCAGGAGGATGAGAGCCAGCTTACCGAGCCCCGCGTGATGCAGGAGGGTAAAATCGACGGACTGATTCTGATCGGCCAGGCGGACAACCGCTACCGAGAAATGCTGCAGAAAAACAATAAGGTTCCGGTGATGCTCCTGGACTCTTACGATGCGATCAGCGGCGACAACTCTGTAATTTCTGACGGCTATTTCGGTATGTACATCTTGACCAATTATTTGATTTCACTTGGCCATCATGACATTCGGTTTGTTGGAACGATCAACTCTACCAGCAGTATCAGCGATCGATATTTCGGATATTGCCGTGCTATGTCAGAGAATTGCCTCCCTGTGGGGCCGGACATGAGTATTCCTGACCGTGACGCGGAGGGCAGCGTTAACGTGCTGCTGCCAAAGAAACTGCCCACTGCGTTCGCCTGCAACTGCGATGTGGTAGCTGGTGATGTGATCAATAAACTCAAAGAAAGAGGTCTTCGTGTGCCGGACGACATTTCCATTGTCGGTTTCGACGACTATGTAGTTCCCGGCCTGTCCTCCGAAATTACTACGTACGCTGTTGATATGGACGGTATGGCGCGTGCTTGTGTGGAACGTCTGTACAAAAAGATACACAATTCACATTATATGCCGAATCTTAAAATCGTCAGCGGCCATCTGGTTGTCCGGCAAAGCGCGCAGAAAATTTCCGAACCGGAGCGCTCCCTGGAATAGGTGCCGAAGTTCCTGCCGCTAAAATCCCATTTTTTGGAATCGCTTTCTGTAATTCAGCGGAGAACAGCCTTTTTGGCGCCGAAACACCTTAATGAAATATGAAATATTGCTGATACCAACTTTTTCCCCGATGGCGGTAACGGTCAACCCCGTTTCACGCAACTGCAGGCAGGCCTCCTGAATCCGACGGCGCAGCAGGAATTCTATAGGAGGAATACCATAATATTGTTTGTATTCTCGGGACAGCCTGAATTTGTTTTGATGCAGCTCCTCGGCTATACTGTCCAGGCTCAGCGGTTCGGAATACCTCGTATCAAGTATTTCTTTCAGCAAATAAATGTATTCCGGCAATTGCTTCGCCTCCAGCGTCCGGATATACCCTTCGGAGAACAGAGTGCTAAGAAGAGCATCCAACTGGGGAAAGAGCGAGCCGGTTACTAACGAAAGGCTCTCCTTCATCAGTTCGTCTGCCGTTTCGGAAAGACCTAACGGATGGCAGACCGCCGGGAAACGGCTGCAGTTACCGCCGATCATAAAAGAAAGCAGACAGAGAGCGTCGCCGCTTGTCCGCAGGACTGAAACGGAATCCGGAGGGACAAAAATCAGAGCCCCGGCCCCAATCGGCCAAAGAGACTGCCCTTGCGTCAGATTTCCTGCTCCGCCGCTGACATAAATCATCTGAAAAAAGTCCTTGTTCGGGGCGTACCTGATAAAGCTCGGAACCATACTTTTTTCAGCGCCCCAGAAAGTGTACGAAAAGGCCGGCAGCTCGCCCAAACTTGTATTTGGCTGCATATGATTCATCCTTTCTATCATCTTGCTGTTGCTATGATTATGACACAAAATAATATCTCAGTAAATACCAAGTTAAAAATATAATTAAATTATCTTAATAACTTACAAGTTAAATCGTTATTTGTTAATTAAAATTTAAACTAATCATGTAAAATTGCATAAAAAAATAAATAAATATTTAATATATAAGTAGAAAAACTGAAAATAATCAAGATAGTAACACTATTGCAAGATAATCTAATGACAGCATGAAAAATAATATATATAATAAATATAAAGTAATTATTAAAAAATTACTTTATATTTTAATCAATGGAGGAATATCAATTGAAAAGAGTTATCAGTACTTTACTCACATTGGCGCTTATGATTTCCTTGACGGCGTGCGGAAACAGTGGATCTGCGGGAAACGCGTCGAATTCTTTGGGATCGCAGTCCGCTCCAGCATCGATTGACACGTTAAAATTGGGAACCGATTACAAAGATTTGAAAGCAAATCTGAAGTTTATTACAAACCGTACCGACGTGGTGGATACTACGTATAAACAATATGTTTTAGAATTCCAGAAGCTTTATCCAAATATTAACATCACTTATCAGGCAGACACCAACTATTCGGATAATATGACGACTCGGTTGACCACCAATAGCTGGGGCGATATCTGCATGATTCCCACAACGCTCAAAAAAGACCAGTTGTCTTCACACTTCATTTCTCTGGGAAAAAAGAGCGCGCTGGAAACGACCTACCAGTTCCTGGATAATTTCTCCTATCAGAATGAAACATACGGCTTGCCTTCCACAAGCAGCTTTTCGGGCGTAGTATATAACAAAGCAGTTTTTAAAAAGGCCGGGATAACAACTCTGCCGAAGACGCCGGACGAATTTCTCAGCGATCTGCAGCAAATCAAAGCGAAGACCGATGCGATTCCACTATATACAAATTTTGCCGCAGGCTGGACGATGGGCGCCTGGGACGCTTATATTGGCGGTACGGCAACCGGGGATCCGGATGCGCTGAATAAACTTGTTCACACGAAAAATCCCTTCTCAAAGCCTGCCGACGGCAGCCTAACAGGCCCTTACGCGGTATACTATACGCTGTACGGGGCCGTAAGCAAAAAGCTGACAGAAGCCGACCCAACCACTACCGACTGGGAAGGCAGCAAAAACATGATCAACAGCGGCAAGATTGCCACTATGGTACTCGGTTCATGGGCAATTCCACAAATGCAACAGGCGGGTTCGCATCCTGACGACATCGGTTACATGCCGTTTCCAATTTCAGTCAACGGCAAGCAGTACGTTTCGATCGGTGCGGGCTACAACTATGGAATCAATAAATTCAGTTCCAAGGACAATCAGACCGCAGCCATGCTTTATGTGAAATGGCTGGTGGAAAACTCCAATGACGACACGCTCAACGGAGGCCTTCCCACTGTGAAAAGTCATAAACTTCCAACCTTCCTGGATGCATTCCAAGGCGTTACGCAGTTAACGGATACGCCTGCTCCCGCGGGCGAAGAGGATCTTTTCGGCAATGTCAGCACGGGTTCTGAATTGTCTTTAAATGCTGATAACAAGCATGTGCAAAGTATTGTGGAAACTGCAGTAAAGGGTTCTCCGGCGTTTGACTCGATTATGGACGATTGGAATCAAAAGTGGACCACAGCGCAGAAAAAATACAATGCTCTGAAATAGAGCGAAGGCTTTCTGCCAATTGCAACAAACTTCCGGGTCAGAGCTTCGCGCTGGCCCGGCTTTATTTCCGCGGCACTGCAAGTCATGCCCTTTCGGTTTTTTGTGCAGAGGGTGGATTTTCTGCACGCCCGCTGGAATGCATGGATAGACGTCCTGTATCCTCAGCCCCAATCGGGATATTTTGCGGGCTGTCTGCGGGAGCTGATTTCGAATAAGGAGGCCCTATGCTTTACATACGAAAGAATTCATTCGCTCCGTTTTCTGCTTTCCACCGCTGGATTGCAAAAATGCGGAACCAGCAGAAGATCGTGGTAATCGTGTTTTTGGCAATACCCTTACTGATGCTTTTTCTGTTCACTTATTACCCGTTTGCCAAAATGGTGCAATTCAGTTTTTACGATATGCAGTACCTTGGTCCGCGTACCTTTGTGGGAGCCCAAAATTACATCGACGTATTTTCCCGCAACGATATTCTTTCTTCGTTGAAACTGATATTTTACTATTTGGCCGCTTCCCTTGTCCAGATGGCTTTGGCGCTGTTTTTCGCCACAATTTTGAGCTTCAAGACAAGGGGGAAAAATTTTTTCAAAGGAATTATTTTCTTTCCGTACCTGGTTTGCGGCATTGCCGTCGGTTTTATATTTAAGTTTTTTTTCACACACGGCTATGTGTTTGATACGATTCTGTCCTGGGTGGGGTTTCATATCAACAGTCTGCCGTATTGGCTGAAAGACACCTCCGTCAACAATATCTGCCTGGCAGGCACCTCCGTATGGCGCTATCTGGGCCAGAATATGGTGCTTATTATCGGTGCCATCATGTCTGTTGATACGAATCTTTATGAAGCGGCGGAGATCGACGGGGCAAACGCATGGAATAAGTTTCTTCATGTGATTTTGCCAAGCATTAAGACCATCATCGTTCTGAGTCTGATTCTTTCCGTTTCCGGATCCATCAGCGCGTTTGAACCACCTTATGTCATCACATCGGGCACATTTGGAACCGCCACCTATTTCGTCCTCATGGATCAGATTGCCCATACGGCGCAAAAAGTGGGGCTGGCCAGCGCTATGGCGGTGGTTTTGATGGGAATCATCATCCTCGTTACAGTGGCGCAGCAGACAGTGTCCAAGATTTTCCTGGAAGAAGGAAAAGACGGAATGACCTTTATGGAAAGAAGGATACACAACAGAAGACGCGGGTCTGACCCGTCGGGGAAAGGAGAAGGTTTGCCAATATGAAGAAAAAGTACTTTTCCAAAGAAAATTTTTTCAGGGTAGTCCTCACATTTCTGAAATACGCCTTATTATGTCTCACATCGTTTATTGCTATCGCTCCACTGTACGCAGTCGCCGTCACCGCCTTCAAGACTCCGCAGGAATACCAGACCACCAATGTAATGACGCTGCCCGGCGCGTTCTATCTTGGCAATTTCAAGCAGGCTTGGCAGAAGGCGCACATGGGTCTTGCCTTTTTCAATTCGATAATCGTTCTGGTCACAGTTCTGGTCGGTTTCACCCTGCTCAGCTCCATGCTCGCCTATGTTCTCAGCCGCTTTAAGTTCTTGGGAAACGGCTTGATCCGCAACCTTTTTCTTTTGGCGGCACTCATTCCCGGCGTGGCCATGCAGGTCACCGTTTACAATATTATGTACCAGCTGAATTTGATCAACACTCTGGTTGGCTATATCATCCTGATGCTGGGGACGGATGTCGTTTCCGTTTATATTTTTATCCAGTATTTCTACAATCTTCCGATTTCACTGGATGAATCGGCGATTTTAGACGGTTGCACCTACTTCGGCGTCTTTTTTAAGATTTTGCTTCCCCTGCTGCGACCGGCAATTATTACATGTATGATTCTAAAAGGGGTTTCCACCTATAACGAATACTATATGGCAAATCTGTATCTGCAGGATAAGCAGGCCCTGCAGGTGGTCTCAACATCTTTATATACTTTTACCGGACCTCTGGGAAGCCAGTATAATCTGATTTGCGCGGGCGTTATCATCGTGACCCTTCCGGCAGTGATCGCATTTGTCCTTTTTCAAAAGCAAATTTACAGCGGACTTACCGCCGGCGCGGTAAAAGGATAACGTCAATTTTTTCACTAAAAAAGAAAGGCTTGAATATACATAATGAGTCACATCAAAATCATAGGAAGCGCACTTCCAAACATTCCCTGGCAGGAGCCCCCGACCGGCGCGCGAAACACCCCGCTTTGGCGCTGCAGCCAGAATCCTGTGATCGGCCGCAACCCGCTTAAAGGCATCGCACGGATTTTCAACAGCGCCGTTGTGCCTTATGAAGATGCGTTTTTTGGGGTATTCCGCGGAGAACAGACTAACGGAGTCCCCGGCATTTATCTTGGGAAGAGCCGGGACGCTCTCCACTGGGAATTTGAATCGAATCAAATTCAATTTGTAGACGAGACCGGTCGCCTTTTCATGCCGAAATATGCTTATGATCCGCGCCTTGTTCAGGTTGAAGATACCTATTATATCATGTGGTGTCAGGATTTTTACGGCGCGGCCATCGGCCTTGCGAAAACCGTCGATTTTAAAACCTTTGTACGTATTGAGAATCCTTATCTTCCGTTTAACCGAAATGCGGTGCTTTTTCCACGGAAAATAGGCGGCAGCTATGTGATGCTTTCACGTCCGAGTGACAGCGGCCATACTCCTTTCGGCGATATATTTTTAAGCGAAAGCCCGGACTTGGAATTCTGGGGCCGACACCGCCATGTTATGGGTCGCGGCAGCGAATGGTGGGAATCGTTGAAAATCGGAGGCGGTGCTGCGCCGATTGAAACGAGCGAGGGGTGGCTGCTGCTCTACCATGGCGTAGCCGGTACTTGCAACGGATATGTGTACAGCATCGGCGGCGCTATTCTGGATATCGATCATCCCTCCGTCGTAAAATACCGCTGCCAAACCTATCTGCTTACTCCGGAGGAATGGTACGAGGAACGTGGGTTCGTACCGAACGTAACGTTCCCTTGCGCCGTGCTTTGTGACGCGGACACGGGACGAATTGCCGTTTATTATGGTGCCGCCGACAGCTATGTCTGCCTTGCGTTTACTACGGTCGATGAAGTTGTGGGGTATATTAAGGAAAACAGCGTTGTAACTCCGGAGGATACGGAGATCGGCCGCCGTTGAAAAATTGATTTTACGAAAGCGGGGAACGCCATGCTATTGGACGAAGTACAGGATATGCTCACAAATAAACTCATCCCGTTTTGGAAAGGACTGCGGGACGATGAATACGGCGGATATTACGGCTGGATGGATTTCAATTTGGAAATTGACAAAAAGGCGGAAAAGGGATGCATTCTCAACAGCAGGATCCTGTGGTTTTTTTCCGAAGCTGCAAGGCTGCTGAACCGAGAGGACCTTCTCGAGGAAGCGGAACATGCTTATTTGTTTTTAAAAGAATACTGTCTTGATCCCGAATATGGTGGAGTTTACTGGTCTGTGAATTATGATGGAAGCGTGCTGGACAGCACGAAGCATACCTATAATCAGGCATTTGCTATCTACGCGCTCTCTGCCTATTACGAAGCTACGGGCAATTCCGAAGCTCTTGGGGCGGCGCGCGCGTTGTATCGGATGATCGAGGAACGCTGCAGTGACGAACCCGGTTACATGGAGGCATTCGACCGCCAATATCGGCCGATTTCCAACAAAAAACTGTCGGAAAACGGAGTGCTGGCGGAAAAGACAATGAATACCCTGCTGCATGTTTTTGAAGGCTATGCCGGACTGTATCAGGCCGCCGGGGACGCCGATGTAGGGCGAAGCATGCGCCGGATTCTTCAAGTTATGGAGCAGTATGTTTATAACCCACAAAAACATCGGCTGGAAGTTTTTTTTGACAGAGCAATGAATCCGCTTCTTGATCTTCATTCCTACGGGCACGACATTGAAGCCTCGTGGCTACTGGATTGGGGCTGTGGACTATTGGGCGATGCCGGCCTTGCAGAAAAGACGTCCGCTTTTACAGGGGATCTGGCTCGCGAGATTTACCGAACGGCATATCATCGGCATTCCGTCTGGAACGAATGTGACCGCGGTGTGGAAAACAAAACACGGGTCTGGTGGGTGCAGGCAGAATCGGTCGTCGGCTTTATGAATGAATATCGCAAAGAGCCTGCTCACGCGGAATATCTGGCGGCAGCGGCCGACGTGTGGACATTCATTGAGGAAAAGCTGGTGGACCCCAGGCCCGGCTCCGAATGGTTCTGGGAAGTGGATTGCAGCGGAAGGCCAATCGGACACAAGCCGATTGTGGAGCCGTGGAAATGCCCTTACCATAACGGGCGTATGTGTTTTGAGGTTATAAGGAGGAATAAGGATGCTGCATGCTGAATATTTCAGCCGGAAGGAAGAGCAGGAACGGCTGATCGCTCAGAAGAATCGGCCGCAGGAGGGGTATAACGGTATTTTTGCGAGGTGGCAAAACCCGGTGCTGACCCAAGGGCACATTCCGCTGACTTGGCGGTACGACCTCGACGTCGGATCAAACCCGCTTTTTATGGAACGGTTGGGCGTAAACTCCACTTTTAATTCCGGGGCTATTAAACTCAACGGAAAATATTATCTTGTAGCCCGCATCGAGGGCTATGACCGCAAGTCTTTCTTCGGTGTTGCAGAAAGCGAGTCCCCTGTGGACGGGTTCCAGTTCTGGGATTATCCCGTCCGTCTGCCGGATACCTGTCCCGAGGAAGTGGATGTCTATGATATGCGTCTAACCCAGCATGAGGACGGCTGGATTTACGGCGTATTCTGTTCGGAAAGCAAGGGCCAGACCCAATCTGAGGTCTTCGCGGCAAAAGCCTCCGCGGGCATCGTCCGTACCCGTGACCTGAAGACATGGGTACGGCTTGACAATCTGGAAACGAAGAATTCCCCTCAGCAGCGCAATGTGGTGCTTTTCCCGAAGTTTGTGGACGGAAAATATGCTTTCTATACCCGACCGATGGACGATTTTATCTCTGCCGGTTCCGGAGGGGGGATCGGCTTTGGTCTGTGCGCCGACATTGCTCATGCGGTGATTGAAGAGGAGAAGATCGTCAGCCCTCGCCGCTTTCACACCATTGCGGAAGAAAAGAATGGGGCCGGTGCGGTTCCCATCCGAACGAAAAAGGGCTGGATCCACATTGCGCACGGTGTTCGCCAGACAGCAGCTGGATTGCGGTATGTGCTTTATGCTTTTGCTACGGATTTGCAACGTCCGTGGCTGACCATTGCCGAACCCGGCGGGTACCTGTTGGCTCCGTCAGGAGAAGAACGTGTGGGGGATGTGTCAAATGTTGTATTTACGAATGGTGCCATCGTCGGGGAAGACGGTACGGTGTACCTTTATTATGCTTCTTCGGACACAAGACTTCATGTGGCGACTACCACGGTAGATCGGCTTTTGGATTATGTGTTTCACACTCCGCCCGATGCGTTGCGTTCGGCAGACTGCGTTGAGCAGCGGTGCGGAATGATTTCCCACAACCTGGAACTTCTGCAAAGGGAACAGGGATACGCGGGTGGAAACGGCGAATGCGAAGTTTCCATATCGCCTCCTAAAAGCGTCTTGGAAAAGTAAAAAAATAAAATGATCTGCGAACGGGAGACACAGTCTATGGATTTTATTTACGGCATCAATTTTGGTATGTTTGGACGCTGCGGCAGCCTTTCCGGGCCAGAAGCAAGAGAAAGTATGCAGCAAATGTCGAAACGAACGCATGCGAACTATGTAATTCTGGGCCCTTCCGGTGTTCAAGATACCCCACAGTCGGAGCAGATTGATTTTTCCGGTCCAAATACCCAGTCGGATGAAGAACTTCATGATATCATAGCCTATGCAAAAGAGCTCGGGTTGAAAGTGATTTTGAAACCGACTGTCAACTGTAAGAATGGCGTTTGGCGCGCCCATATTAATTTTTTCGACAATGAAGTTCCCGGGGAACCCGGATGGGGAAACTGGTTTGCTTCCCACCGCTCGTTTCAATTGCACTATGCGGAATTGGCGGAGGAAACCGGCTGCGAAATGTATATTGTCGGCTGCGAAATGGTGATGGCTCAACGCAGAGAACGGGAATGGCGGGATTTGATTGCGCAGGTCAGGAAAGTCTATTCCGGCCCGGTATCATATAACACGGATAAATACCAGGAGGAAAACGTTACCTGGTGGGATTGTGTGGACGTCATCTCCTCCAGCGGCTACTATCCCTTCGGTTCATGGAAAACACAACTCGACCGAATCGAGCGGGTGGTACGGCAGTACGAAAAACCATTTTTCTTTGCGGAAACCGGATGTATGTCCACCCGGGGCGCGGGAGCCTGCCCGAACAACTGGCAAATACACGGGCCCATAGACCTGGGCGAGCAGGAGCGCTGGTACCAGGAGCTTTTCGCGCAGACCGCAAAACGGCCATGGGTAAGTGGGTATGGCCTTTGGGAATGGCCCGCTTGTCTCCCCCAATCGGGTTCCGCTGCTGCTAGTGGGGACTATTCCTTTTATGAAAAGCCCGCGGAACGGGTCATCCGAAATTGCTTTACAAATCTTATCCGGTAGGAAAGGGAGTGAACTTATGTATTTGGGTGGAAATTTAGATGTGATGTTTTCATCACCCGAAGAATGGTACTTTCATCTCAAGGCACTCGGGTACAGCGCCGCAATCTGTCCGGTGAAGCCGGATGACCCTACCGAAAAGAAGGCGAGTTTTCAGAAATTCATCCGGGAAAAGAATATCGTGCTCGGTGAAATCGGCGTATGGAACAATCCGCTTGCCCCGGATCCTGACGAACGCAGGCAAGCCTTGAGAAAATGCAAGGAAACGCTTGCGCTGGGAGACGAAATGGGGGTACGATGCTGTGTCAACATCAGCGGTGCCCGCGGAGAGGTATGGGATGCCTGTTATGCGGAAAATTATGCGTCGGATACCTATGCTCTCATTGTTGATTCTGCCAGGGGAATATTGGATGACGTAAAACCATTGCGGTGCAGTTATTGCCTGGAACCAATGCCGTGGATGCATCCGGATTCACCGGATGACTATCTGCAATTGGTCAGGGATATCGACAGACCTATGTTCAGCGTGCACCTTGACTACGCCAACATGGTCAACAGTGTGGAAAAATATCTGCGGTGCAATGTTTTTATTGAAGAATGCTTCCGCAAATTGGGTCCGCTGGTCAAAAGCATCCATGCGAAGGATATTATAATCGCAAACCGTCTTCCCTGCGCGATCAGCGAAGTGCCGCCGGGAAGAGGAATTGTCGACTTCGCCCGGGTTCTGCACCTTGCGGATGGCCTTTCTTCCAGCACTACAGTATTTATTGAACACTTGTCAAGTTATGATCAATATCAGGCTTCCGCAGCCTATATCCGTTCCGTTGCCGGGCGGGAAAATATTAAAATCCCCTTGCTGCCGTAAATTTCGATCCGGTCGGGGACCTTTTTCGACCTAATTCCGGCGGCACGAGGATTATTGTTTATCGGTTTGCGGAGAAAAACACAAGATCGCTCTGCAAATAAATAGGAATACGGCAAAAGCTACAAAACAAATGAGATCAGGTGAACATGAATGACAGAAAGTTATATTAAGGACTACCCCCGGCCCCAATTTGTACGCGACTCGTGGGAAACGCTCAATGGGAGATGGGACTTTGCCTTTGACGACGCAGGGAAGGGAGAATCTGAAAAATGGTTTGAACTTTTTCCGTCGGCACAGACGATTCAGGTTCCGTTCAGTTATGAGTCCGTTTTAAGCGGCATCGGCGAAACGAAATTTCATCCTGTGGTCTGGTATCAAAAAGAAGTGAACATGGCAAAAAAAGCAAAGCAGCGCGTTTGTATCCACTTTGAAGGCAGCGATTACTTGACGAAGCTGTGGGTGAACGGAAAGTATGCCGGAAGTCATGTCGGCGGCTATACGCGCTTCACCTTTGATGTTACGGAATTGCTGCGGAATGGTTTGAATCAATTCACAGTTCGGGTGGAAGATTCAAACGATATGCAGCAGCCCCGCGGCAAGCAGCGCTGGGTGAAGGAGAGTTTTGCCTGCTGGTACGTCCAGACCACCGGGATATGGAAAACCGTCTGGCTGGAATATGTGCCGGAAACGCATTTGGAAAACGTGAAGATGACGCCGCTGCTGGGTGAAAAGGCGCTGGATCTGGAATGGAAAGCCGTCGGGCAATTCGAGCCGGAACTTACGCTGCAGACGGAAATCCGTTTTCAGGGAAAGCTGATCAACCGTGTCCGTGTTCCGGTTTTGGAGCAGCGCGGCAAAATGCGAATCAGCATGTTTTCCTCCTCCATTTACCAATGGTGGGGAATTAAAACCTGGAGCCCCGAGGAACCGAATCTTTACGACATCCGGTTCGAACTGTTTGAAAATGATGTCCCGGTGGATCGGGTGAATTCATATTTTGGTATGCGCGATATCAGTATCCAGAACGATAATGTTCTTCTAAACGGACAGCCACTGTATCAGCGCCTGATTTTGAATCAGGGGTATTGGAAGGACAGCCAGCTTACGCCGCCGGACGAAGAGGCCCTGATAAACGACGTCGACAGCATTCTGGCTCTCGGTTACAACGGCGTGCGAATGCACCAAAAGCTGGAGGACGAGCGGTTTTGTTATTGGTGCGATGTCAAAGGACTGCTGATGTGGTGCGAAATGCCTTCGGCATACGATTATGGCGACGATGCCGTGCAGGACTTCACGACGCAATGGATGGAAGCGGTCAGACAGTATTACAACCATCCGTCCACGATTGTCTGGACACCATTCAACGAATCGTGGGGGATCCCGCAGGTCGGAGATGACCACACTCAGCAGCATTTTACTGAGGCTGTATATCATTTGACAAAGTCGTTTGACCCTATGCGCCCCGTCATTGTGCAAGACGGATGGGAACATACTGTCTCAGATATCATTACGATCCACGATTATGAAGGAACCGCAAAAAAGCTTTTGCTACGCTACCTTGGCCAGAAGGATGAGATCATGAAGGACGGAGTATGCTGCCCGGGCATTCGTCCAGTTATGGCGAAAGGCTTTGCGTATCGTGGCCAGCCGGTGATGATCAGCGAATGCGGCGGGGTTGCCTTTGCAGATCATCAATCATCCACGTGGGGATACGGAGAGGATGCGGACTCTTCTGAAGCATATCTTTCCCGACTTGAAGAGGTTACCTCTGCCATTAAGGCGATTCCGTACATATGCGGTTATTGTTACACACAGGTATCCGACGTGCAGCAGGAGGTAAACGGCATCCTCAACGACAGCCATACTGCTAAAGTGGATGAAGAAGCGGTACGAAAAATCAATCTGCAGGATCTAAATAATATATAAAAAACACAGTTTTGTATTAGGGCATAAATTTTAAGAATTTGCTCCGTGAAAAAAATAAAGCAGTGGTCGGCCAAAATAAGAGGGTAATACCGGCCGGAATCAAATACTCCATATACAAGATAAGGAAACAGCCAAACTAAGCCGGAAAGTTTGGCTGTTTCCTTTTTCGTTTGCGGTTTGAAAACAAACAACAGTATGCATACAAGCAAAAACACGGGGCAGACAAACTATAAAATGAAAAAATATCAACAGGGCTTTTGCCCCTGTCCTTATTCCTTGTCTGCCAAGAGGATAAGCGCACCCGGGTGCAAGTTGCGAGATAAATAAAGATAAACAATATGGCAGAGAAACCGAAGGGAATCAGGCTGTTACTGCACTACCTGATTCTCTCCGGTTGCACCAATTACGATAATTATATATTTACTAAAACTAAGTACATAATTATTTGATAACACAGGATTGAAATCTTCTGCTACCAAATGAGGTCATTCCCTTGTATCTTAATTTCTGTATTTATTGGGAGCGTTAACTGTTGATTTTTACGTTCAAATTTGTTATTCTCTAAGAGCTTTAATGTTTGTTTCAAAACTATATTTTAAAGCAAAAAATCAAGGCGGACAACACTCTTTGTGCTATTTGCCTTGATTTTTATTTTGAGAAAGATTCCTGGATCAGTTTATTGGGAAGCATTCAGGAAAAGAAAATTTCACTTACAAAATAAAAACTTTTCCATTTTATCTTGACATTATTGTTTTAATGAAAACAGATATCAACTTGAACTGCGGCACACATTGGAGACTTTGTTAAATAATAAAGGAATTGAAGTGTTTTACATTAACCATGTTTTGTCTGGTGCGGTTCTGACATGTTGGACGCACGCTATGTAAAACTCAGGTATTCACAGATCATATTTATATATTAGTGAGTATACCTCATAACATCAGAGCACAATTCTTGGAATATCTCGGTGGGAACAAGGACTGAAATTCTCATCCATCAATTTTTCCAGTAAAGTGGCAAACAGGGTGTTGGCCCATGCAAACCAAGGTCTGGAGTAGTGCTCCGGTGCATTCGGATCAAAAGATTCATGCATCAGGTTGGTTCCAGCATGCGTTTCCGCCAGCATTGTGAGACATCCGCAAATTTCCTCTTCATCTTGCGAAGTGATGGCCTGCATAATAAGGGCGATTGGCCAGATATATCCTTTTTCTGTATGCGGACTGCCTATCCCGTGGGCATAACGGCCCTGATAATAAAAAGGGTTCTCAGAGGAGAGAATAAATCTTCTTGTATTCTGGTAAAGAGTGTCATCAACGCTGCAGTATTCCAAGTATGGCATCGCAAGCAGACTGGGAGAATTTGCGTCGTCCATCAAAAGATAGTTTCCCGTGCCGTCTGTTTCATAGGCATAAATCTCACCGAATTTTTTATGCCGGACGATTGCGTGCTGCTGAATTCCGGCGTTAATTTCTTCTTTTATCCTCCGGCATTGTGCGGAAAGCGCCGCATCGCGGTAGATGGAGTCGGAAATTTCAGCCGCTTTTTCTAAGGCGACGCAGGCCATCATATTGGCCGGCACCAGGTACCCGTACGCACAGCGGTCATCGGAAGGACGAAAACCGGACCATGTCATGCCGGTGAACGCAACCGGGTCTCCCTTTCCTCCGCGGGGCAATGTGTCGGCAGGACAGCCGGGCCGTTCGAAAAAATATGGAGAATTGCTGTGATTCTGTTCGCATGCAAACACAGCAGCAATTTTTTGCAAAGCCGTGTGAAATTCTTTGGAAAATGCAGTACTGAACCCGGTTTCCTTCCAAAAACGGTGTGCCAGGAAAATCGGCGCGCAGAGCGAATCCACTTCATATTTGCGTTCCCAGACGCGGTCGTTTTGCAGGGTGTTGTCTTTGGCACCGTGCCCATTGGAGGAAGAATTGAAAGCATTTGCGTAAGGGTCGATACAGACCAGTTCGGCCTGCTCCTGAATCACACCTTCCAGTACGCTGCGCAGGCTGCCGGACTCTTTGGCATAGGGAATATAGTTGGTTACCTGTGCGGCGGAATCTCGAAGCCACATGGCGGGAATGTCTCCTGTGATAACAAAAGCGTGACGGCTGTCCAGAATTTGGATGGTGGTATCGATTGTGCTGAGAAAGCACGGCCCAGCCAGCGGTGCAAGGGAGGGGAACATTTTTTGACAGTATTCGGTCAGTAAGTCCGCACGATCCAGAAGGACTTTGGGAATGGGAGTATGCATGGTGGAAAGTCTCCTCTCAAATATTCATGATGCCGCAAAGAAAATGTAGGGCGGCAAAATATAAAACGATTTAAAAAAGGGGCTGCGGGGGACAGACTGAATGATTGATGACCAACTTGGGTTCCAGTACAATTTGGGAACACTCGTCCATCCCACTGCCCGTCAGAGATTTTTGCAGAAGGAGGCTGGCCTGCCGCCCGATTTCGGCAGAATCCTGGTCCACATAACTGAAAAAATCAGTCTTTTCCTGCTGGTAAAAATTTGGATTATCAAAACAGATCACGGACAAATCCTGTGGAATACGAATAAGGTTTTTCTGGCAAAGGCGATAAACATCCAAGCCCACATGGCTGTTTGAAGCGATAATTGCCGTGATATTGCCGCTTTTTACCTTCTGTACAAAATCTTCCCGTGTTTTGCCAAAAGCGTCGCCGTGGGAAAAGTTTTCGTAGTCAATGGCCTTTAATTCATGGTTGAGAATCGTCTGAATATAACCACTGTGTCGAACTGAAGTGATTTGCTCTTTATAAGTGGAATCCGCAATAAAAGCAATATTTCGGTGTCCTAAAGAAATAAGGTGTTTGGTCGCCATTTCGGTGCCCGCTTTGTTGTTCGAGGTAACGCTGTTGCAGTAAATCCCGGGGAAAGACCGGTCGACAAGGACAAGCGGGAACTTGTTCAGATGCATTTTCAAAATAATCTCACTGTAAAATTCGCAGTCAGAAGGGAAGAGAATCATGCCGGAAAAACCACTCTTTTGAAAAAAGCTCAGGGCATATTCCTCAATTAGACTGTTAAGGTTCAGTACGGTGCAGATGAAATAGTCTGGGTATTGTAGCGTCTTCATAACGCTGGAGATAATATTACCGGAATGGTAATCGTAAAATTCAGGGATAATCAGCGCAATTTTTTTCGGCCCGTTTCCATTTGGCGGCTGAAAGTTTGCGGTCAACTCGCTGGCGCGAAGTTGATTTCCGAGCGGGTTGGCAAAAGAGCCTTTTCCCTGGACCCGGTAAACGTAACCGTTCAGCGAAAGCTCGGTAAGCGCTTTTGTAGCGGTGATTCTGCTGACATTGTATTCTTTCATAATGTTTTTTTCGCTTGGGACCCGGTCTCCAGGCTTGTAAAACCCTTTTTGAATCTTTTCAATAATGTCGCTTTGAATCAGCTCATACAAAGGCTTTTGCGAATTATTACATGATGACATATCAATCATAACCCATCTTTATATACTTAGTCTTATTTGCCTATATCATATAATATTTCTTTAAAAAAGTAAACACAATAGTGCATTTTTAATTCTATTTCTTTTTAATTCTTAAATTTATTTGTCTTAATATCTAAAATATTATCGGTATGTAGAAAAGATTATTGTTGATATGTAGTTGCTATATTGACTATAAAAGGCGAGATGATATAATAAAAACAAGCCACCTTGGCAGGGCCAATTTTAATTGCACGGCCACCGGTTTTGGGCGAAATCCAGCTGTAAAAAGGAGATTAAGATGAATACTGATACTGTACATAATGGAGCTCCGTCCAAAAGAGGGGGCGGAAACCGGATTCGCGCGATGGGTCGAAAAGAAGTTTTAGACTGGAAAAAATCGCTAAAAAGAAATTACGACCTTTATCTTCTATTGATTCCGGTTATTGCCTATTTCCTGATATTTAGTTATGGCCCAATGTATGGCCTTCAAATTGCGTTTAAGGACTATTCCCCTGCGCTGGGAATAAGCGGCAGCCCATGGGTTGGGCTTAAGCATTTGGTGCGCTTTTTTAATTCCTTCTATTTTGGCAGGGTAATACAAAACACTTTGACACTATCCCTATACAGCCTGGTCGTCAGTATTCCCGCCCCGCTGATTTTGGCGCTGCTGTTTGACGAAATGCGGGGCAAAAAGCTGAAAGTGGTTGCACAGACCCTTTCGTATGCGCCGAACTTTATTTCCACTGTGGTTCTCTGCAGCATGTTGGTAATGTTCCTTACCCCGCAGACTGGCTTTATTGATGCGATCCTTCGGCTTTTCGGCTATACCGACAGCAGTAATATTTTATCGGATCCGAATGCGTTCAGCCATATTTATGTATGGTCCGGTGTCTGGCAGTCGGTCGGATGGAGTTCTATCATTTATACCGCGGCCATTGCGGGGGTTTCGCAGGATCTGTATGAGGTGGCCCGTCTGGATGGTGCCAGCCGGATGAAACAAATTTGGTATGTGACTCTGCCTTCCATCTTACCTACAATCGTCATTCTGTCCATCTTGGCAATCGGTAATGTCCTAAACATCGGCTATGAAAAGGTATATTTACTGCAAAGCACCTCCAATCTGCCTGCTTCCGAAGTGATTTCCACTTATGTTTACAAATCTGGCTTAGTGCAGGCACAGTATAGCTTTGGTTCAATGGTTGGGCTATTCAACAATTTGATCAACTTTATTATTTTAATCGTTGCAAATAAACTTGCAAAATATTTTACTGAAACTTCGTTGTGGTAAAGAAAGGAATACGAGAATGGAGAAGAACAAAACAATCCGCAATCCGCTTGGAGACCAAATTTACCATGTCGTTTCGCTTCTTATACTTGCATTGACTATGCTTACGATTGTCTTCCCAATCTGGACAGTTGTTATTGCGTCGTTCAGCGACCCGACCGAACTGTATCAGAAAACCTTTTTAATCTGGCCGTCGAAAATCACGCTGGAAAGCTATAAGCTGGTGTTTCGTGACGGCGATTTTTTGACTGGGATGTACAACTCGGTGTGTTATACCATTGTGGGAACCTTAGTGAACGTGATCATGAATATTTGTGCGGCCTATCCACTTTCGAAAAAGAATCTTAAGGGAAAGAACTTTTTGATGATGTTGTTTACGTTTACCATGTTCTTTTCCGGCGGAATTGTGCCAACATATATCCTGATCGCCAAGCTTAACCTTCTTGATAATTTCTGGGTAATGATTCTGCCGAGCGCTGTCGGTATGTTTAACATTATTGTAATGAGGACGTATTTCCAAACAAATATCCCTCAGGAACTGGAAGACGCAGCAAGTGTGGACGGCTGCACCAATTTTCGCTTTCTCATCCGTATCGTGCTGCCTTTGTCAGCTCCCATTATTGTTGTCATCGCCCTTTATTACGGGGTCGCTCGCTGGAATGACTACTTTACAGCAATGATGTATCTTACAAAACGTTCCATGTATCCGCTGCAGTTGATTTTACGGGATATTCTTCTGCAAAACCAGGCAGGTAATATGTTGAATGTTGTGACCGACGCTGCTTATGCGGAGCGTATGATGAGCCGTATGGGATTGAAATATGCCGTCATTGTAATTTCAACCATACCCATATTAGCCATTTACCCATTTGCGCAAAAATTCTTTTCAAAGGGAATCATGGTCGGCTCTGTAAAAGGTTGAAACCTGTGCGGGATTTTTATTTTGAACAGGTTACAATAAAGTTTTTAAAGGAGGCTATATTGGAATACATTGGGGTAACTGAGATGTTGCGTTCGTAAGAAAGATTTTGAAAAGGGAGATTAAAATGAAAACTAGATTTAAGAGAGTCCTTGCGATGACAATGGCAGCCACCATGTGCCTGGCCGCTTTTACCGGGTGCGGTTCATCCCAACAGCAATCAAGCGGCTCTGCTTCTGGAACTTCTTCCACGCAGACAGCAGAAAAAAAGGAATTTAATATTGTTTGCCTTGCAGGCGGCGACACAAACCCATCGGTCAAGGACTGGTGGATTTGGAAGGAATACGAGAAAAAGACTGGAATTCACATCAATTGGACGGAAATTCCGGAAAGCGCAATGAACGACCGGAAAAATGTAATTATGTCCTCCGGTGAACTTCCGGACGCGTTCTGGCACGTAACATGGACCAATGACGAGCTGAACAAATACGGCAGTCAGGGCCTCTTTACCAACATTCAGCCATACATTGATAAAGACGCGCCGAATTTGAAAAAACTGCTCACGCAGGACGTGAAGGGCGGCCTGGCCTCGATTACAATGCCGGACAACGGGATTTACTCCATGCCCTGGGTAATGACGGACCTTCCGCAGGCCAACGCCCGTTTCTACCTGAATAAAAATTGGCTGACGGCGGCTTCGTTGCAGACTCCGACTACCATCGATGACCTGACGAAGACGTTTGCGGCTTTCAAAAAGCAGAATCCGAATGGATGGCCCATTTATATGCAGCCGGACGGAATTGGAATGCTGAATGAGATGCTCTGCGGCAGTTATGGAATCGGCAATAATGGATTCAAACCGATTTCAGAGGATTATTACATTGACAAGAGCGGCAAGCTTCAGTTCCTCTACACTGCAGACGGCATGAAGCAGATGTGGCAGCAAATGTCCGCCTGGTGGAACGCCGGCTATTTCTATCCGCAAACATTTGGCAAATATGAATACGAAGATTGGGTCACCGCCGGTAAGGTGAAAAAGCAGGTTGGCATGTTCGGCTGGGGTAATGCAGATTTCCTGTATTCCAACGCTTCGGAAGATTATGTGGGAATTACTGCACTCAAGGGTCCGAACGGCGATATGGTTCAGTCCTGGTGCGACTACCCGGTTCGCAGCGCTTCGTCGTTTACGATTACGAAAGCCTGCAAAGATCCGGAAACTCTAATTAAATGGGCGGATTATTTTTATGGAGACGAAGGTTCGAACTTTGCCGCCTATGGAAAAGAAGGCGAAACGTACACGCTTGACTCCGCAAATAAAATCCGTTATGCTGACAGCGTTATGAACTACAAAGGCGGCGCTCAGTTGGGCGCGTGGCAGTACGGCTTGTTTGTCTACGGCGGTAACTTCCCGTGGAAATCTTACGACAGCACTACCATGGAAGCTGCCCGCAAGCAGGATGCAGCCGACTATAAGGGTGAAAAATTCTCAAGTTACACGGCAGATTCTCAAAAGTACAAGGCAGACCTGATGCCCGGTCTGATGCCAACAACTGAGGAAGCCAATGAGACTTCAGCCATTAAGACGGATGTGGATACATATGTCAAGGAAGCACGCATGAAGTTTGTGACTGGCAAGTGGAACTTTACGAGCGACTGGGAAGCTTATGTAAAACAGCTTCAAAAGATGGGCATCGATGATTATATTAAGATTAGAGGGCGAAAATGAATACGTTTCAACAACGCTTTCAATGAATACATTGGTAACAATTGCAATATTCTTTGGTTTGGCTTTTTATGTGATTTCATAATGTATCTATTCGATTTTTAATTTTTTGCTCAGTCAATTTAAAAAGGCAACCCAACTTTCCGGCTGGGTTGCCTTTATCATTTACCTTTATCGCAATTTACGTATATCCGACCTACAAGTCGAGCAGTTTATCGCCTTTTATTTCATCGGCACTCCAGGCAATAACTGCAAACTTACCGTTTGCGTGTTGATCAACCTTATTGATCCA
>Ga0183096_1001311_pt1 | contig 22131 bp, 19 predicted proteins | sample Biomet5_FD_127791 | JGI IMG/M metagenome (GOLD analysis project Ga0183096, IMG submission 127791) | Microbial communities from bioreactor (seeded with sewage sludge) at LBNL, California, USA - Biofuel metagenome 5 (version 2) (version 3) | ecosystem: Engineered > Bioreactor > Anaerobic >... | reverse complement strand
CGCGGTTCATATTATTGCCTGTGTCGCCGTCATCATCCTGGTTTTGCTGCAATCCGGGAAGGAAGGCATGGGGGTGATCTTTGGCGGCGGCAGCCAATCGGTGTTCGGCAGCACGGGTGCTGGCGGATTGCTGGTGAAGTTGACGGCGCTTTTTGGGGCGGTTTTTTTCATTACCTCCCTGGCTTTCAATATCTCTTCAGGTTCGCATAAGCGGCAGTCCAAGTCGATCATGATGGACTCCAGCGGCGCGGCGATTCCGGTGCCGGCCGGGGTGGCGCCAGCGGTGCCGGCCAAGGCCGAGGAACCCAAGAAGAGTGTGACCTTTGAGGAAGTTCCGGCTCCGGCCGCCCCGACGCCAGGCCAGAGCGGTACGAAATAGAGACAACACGCCGAAGTGGTGGAACTGGTAGACACGCCATCTTGAGGGGGTGGTGGACTATGTCCGTAGGGGTTCGAGTCCCCTCTTCGGCACCAAATCATAGTCCAGGGTAGACCGATAAGGTCCAAAATACCCTGGAAACATTACGAAACCGGGCTAGCGATAGTCCGGTTTCGTCTTTTTAGGTCCATTGACAGCCGGTCTTTTTGGGGACACATCCGGGGATATGCCCCCATAAAAATCGGCGTTGGGGGCATCAGCTCGCAACTTCGCGTAGCCCTTGAAAATTTCGTTTGCGATATGCAAGGGACTCGAATTGCGGGAAAAAGGACTCGAACCCCCATGGCCAAAAAAGTCCTCCCCCTGACCGACGTTGCCGTGAAAAATGCCAAGCCCCAGGACAAGGCTTTCAAGCTGTCCGATGGGGGCGGGCTGTTTCTGGAAGTCCTGCCCACGGGCGGCAAGTCCTGGCGCATGAAGTACCGTATCGACGGCCGGGAGAAGCGGATTGTCTTCGGCCTGTGGCCCGACATAAGCCTCAAGCAGGCCCGGCAACGCCGTGCCGAGGCCCGCTCCCTGGTGGCCCAAGGCATCGACCCGGGAGCGAAGCGCAAGCAGGACAAGACCGCCGCCAAGGTCCAGGCCGCCGAAGACGCAAACACCTTTGAAGTGGTAGCCAGGGATTGGCACGCCAAACAGGTGAAGGCCTGGAGCGAAAGCCACGCCGTGCGTGTCCTGGGCCGGCTGGAGCAACATCTGTTTCCCGCTTTCGGCAACGTCCCCATCACAACGCTACGCGCCCCGGACATCCTCCCCACGTTGCGCGAGATCGAAGCCAGGGGGAACAACGAAACCGCCAAGCGGCTCCGCCAATACTGCGAGGCGGTCTTCGCCTTCGCCATTTCCACGGGTGTGGCCGAAAGGAATGTCGGCGCGGACCTGCGGGGGGCGCTTGCTCCCTGCCGTTCCAAGAACCGCCCGGCCATCATCGACCCCAAGGGCGTCGCGCAACTGCTGCGGGCCATCGACGGCTATCAGGGAAGCCCCTGCGGCTGGCCCCCCTGGTGTTTGTGCGCCCCGGCGAGCTGCGGCAAGCCGAGTGGGGCGAGATCGATCTTGACGCCGAGGACGGTCCCCGCTGGTCCATTCCCGCCGAGAAGATGAAAATGCGCCGCGATCATATCGTGCCGCTGGCGAAGCAGGCCGTGGCGATCATCACGGATCTTTTCCCGTTGACCGGGCAGGGGCGCTACGCCTTCCCCTGCAACCGCACCAAGGGCCGTTCTATGTCGAACATGGCCCTGAACGCGGCCTTGCGCCGCCTGGGTTACGATCAGGGCGAAATGTGCGCCCACGGCTTCCGGGCCATGGCTTCCACGCTCTTAAACGAACTCGGCTGGAACAGCGATCTTATCGAACGCCAGCTTGCCCATGCCGAGCGGAATTCCATCCGCGCCGCCTACAACCGGGCCGAGTACCTTCCCGAACGCCGCAAGATGATGCAGGCATGGGCCGACTATCTGGACAAGCTCAAGGCCGGCGCCAAGGTGATGCCGATGCACGCCGCGGCTGGCGAGTAGACGACATTTCCAGGGCCTAGGGACGGCCTAATTACCCGCCCCGAAAAGCCGCTTCCCTTGGTGGTCTGGCCCTGGACTTCATTCAAGGGAGAAGCCGAAGGGGGGCTTGCGAATGGACGGGAACGGATGGACTGAGCCTGCACGCATTGTCCGCGTTAATAAATTGATGGAGGATTGAAGGAGGGACCTACAATATATTTGTGACATGATATTAGACGGAAATCTCACGCCGCTTACCCTCATAAGGAAATCCGATAATGCCTTTCTATGCTCACATGATGTTGACATGGGAGGTTTTGAGCCACGGCCATGGCGCCAGTCCGGGGCGGAACTTGAAGTGTATTTTGATCGGAATGAAACAGAGAGCTTTGAGAAAGAACACCCGGAAGTCATCGCGCCGCCGCCGTCCCCTAGACATAGGGTATCAAAAAGAAAAAGGGCCTACGGAATTTCTTCCGTAAGCCCTTGGACTTCCTGGTTGCGGGGGCAGGATTTGAACCTGCGATCTTCGGGTTATGAGCCCGGAAACTGGTCGTTGATACCCATTTTGATACCCGGTTAATCCGAGTGTAATGTAGCCTATTTTCCCTTAATTTTCAGGCTTGACAATCCAATTGCCATCGGGTCATTTACCCGAATGGTGTTTAACGAAATTGAGCCGAATTTGCCCTTTTGGGTATCAATAGGGTATCAAAAATCCGTGGCCCAAAGCACCTTCCCAGGCCGCAGGGTATCAAAAAGGGTATCAACGGAGAACGGTATGGAGCAGAACCAGAAACAACGCGTAGACGCCAAGCGTTGGCCGGGCGTCTATTATTATGAGAGCCAAGACAAGCATTATGACGGCAAGCCGGACTGCTGCCTGTGGATCACCTACAAGGTTGGGACAAAAAAACGCTGGGAGAAAGTGGGCTGGAAGTCCGAAGGCTACACGCCGCAAGTGGCGGCGGAAGTCCGGGCCGAACGGGTGAAGGCCGCCCGGCATGGCCAGGACGTGAAGACTGCCAAGGAAATTGCCCGCGAACGCGAGAAGCGAGACAAAACCATTGACGAAATCTCCCAGGCCTACTTCACCTCCAAAGGGGAAAATCTCAAGGGTATCGTCACGGACCGAAATCGCTATGAAAAGCACATCCATCCCACCTTGGGAGGCTTCCGGGCGAGCAAACTTTCACCTCTGGATATGGTGCGTCTTCGCAAGACCATGGAAGGCCGCGCTCCGGCTACGATCTGGAACGCCCTGGAGCTGGTGCGCCGCATCGTAAATTTTGGTGCCAAGGCCAAGCTCTGTCCCCCCTTGCCTTTCGTCATCGAGATGCCCAAGAAAGATAATGAGGTCGTCGAATACCTTGAGCCCGAAGAGTCGGCTAGGCTCCAGGAGGTTCTCGACACATGGCCGGCACGGGATGCCGCACGTATGCTGGCGCTTGCCATGTTTACCGGTATGCGGCGCGGGGAAGTGTTTAAGCTGCGGGAGCGAGATATCGATTTCCGGGTCGGGCTCATCACCATCTGTGACCCCAAGGGGGGCAAAACGGTAAGCATCCCCATGAATCCTATCGCCCGAAAGATCCTGGAAGAACAGCTTGCGTGGAAAGGGCAAGTGTTTCCTGAGAGCCCCTTCGTCTTTCCCGGCCAGGGCGGTGCCCAGCGGGTTGCTTGCGGAGCGGCCAGCCGTATCAAAAAGGCCGCCGGTATTCCGTCTCGATTTCGCATCTTTCACGGGCTGCGGCACCATTTCGCCGTGACCCTGGCAAATTCAGGCGAATTCACGCTGGATATGATCGGAGAATTGCTCACGCACAAATCTACGGCAATGACCCGGCGCTATGGGCAGTTTCTTCCTGACGCCAGGAAGAGAGCCAGTGACAAGGCGGCGGAGCTTCTGGCCAATCATGCCGTTCTGGCCTCGGCTGCGGCCAAAGACAAGAAGGTGGTCAGCATGGGCGGAGGGAAATAGACCATGCCCATCATCTGCCGATTTTACGGGATCATCATCCGCATGAACTACAGTGAGGGAGGTCATCACATCCCCCACGTTCATGCCCTCTATGGGAACTTTTCGGCTTCTGTAGCGTTCGCTCCACCGGCCATCCTGGTGGGGGAACTTCCAGCGCATGCGGAAAGATGTGTCTTGGAATGGGCCGCATTGCACGAAGCGGAATTATCGGACAACTGGCAGCGGGCATTAAAGCATGAATTGCTTCTGACCATCGAGCCATTGGAATAGGAGAGAACCCATGGTTGACCATCTCATCCAGGCACGCGGAGTGCTCTATCTTGGCGGTTATCGGCTTCGCATCCTGTTCAGTGACGGCGCTGTTCGCGATGTGAACCTTGAAAAGGAGCTTTGGGGGCCGGTCTTCGAACCCTTGAGGGATCAGGCCTTTTTTGCCCTGGCCTCCATAGACCCGGAGACGTGGACGGTGTGTTGGCCCAATGGCGCGGATATCGCCACGGACACTTTGTACGAAATCGGGGTGCCGGTGGCGGCCGCAGCTGCTGCCTAGCGGAATCCCTTATTCTACCTTGGCAGTTATTGGTTGTGCATCCTGTTCAGTGACGGGACTGTCCATGATGTGGACCTTGAAAAGGAGCTTTTTGGGGCGCTCTTCGAGCCTTTGAGGGATAAGGTCTTTTTGCCCTGCTTCCATAGGTCACGGAGACGTGGACAGTGCTTTAGCCTAATGGCGCGGTTAACGCGACATTTGGTTGGTGCCTCATCGAAAAAAAACGGCGACTTTTACAGTTTATTAAATATAATATTAAAAACGAAGAGCTGTTTTGGGGTATTTTATGACACTGATGATGACTGCAGAACCTAACATGGAAATTATGCCTGTTATTCATACGATATTGGGAGATGTGTTTATCTCTGGATTAATGCTTTATCCAGAGCCGAATAAAATTGAACTTAGAAGGAGGTACTCAATTTCTGCATTGTCAGAATATATTGGGATGTTAGAAAATAAATTATATAAGTGCGGAGATGAGATAACTAACATTCAAAAAGTATCTTATTTTAAATGTACTTTATTTGATACTTTGATAATGAATATTGGTGGGTATGGATTGCTGAGTGAAATGCTGTGGAATAAAAAATATGATATCGCTGCCCATGGAGTTGAGAGTAGAAGGCGATCCGGAATGTATATCGGGAGTATGTTTGATACTATTTTAGAGTACAATATGGATGGCCACGATTTCGCTTCGGAAACAGAGGAATGGACAGAACGTGATTGATTGATGGATATTGATATACAAATAGACAAAATGTGGTGTAATAGCGATAGTTTTTATGTCAATATTTGGAGTAAATTTGTAAATGTATCACATCTGTGGGCTGCTTTGGGACGGTTTGAACCCCCAAGGACGTATGGAACAATTCCGGTGATACGGTTCGATGAACTTGTGCTTGCTTCTGGCGAGTGTTGCGATAGCCCTTTGCTAAAATTTATTGAAATTTCAAATGAATATTTGAAAATAGGGACAATGAGATCGCAAGGAAAGCCATTAATCAATAAAAACAAAGCAATTCAAATCAAGCTTTTTCTCGCTCCAGAATAATATATCCCGCCATATTTTGTCAGGGATCGGATTTTTTGATCTCTCCTAGCAAGCCAAACTTGGCTTAGGAGGATCGTATGGATTATCTCCCTGGCAAAAGATCTTTATCGACCCAGGAGGCTGCAGCCTATCTCGGTCTCAGCCCTGGCACTCTCGAAGTCTGGCGATCCCTTGGAAGAGGGCCACGATACAGGAAATTTGGACGAAGAGTCCTCTATGAGTTCGAGGACTTAGACGCCTATTCGGCGTCCCGTATCGTCGAGACACGCGACACTGCAGACATCCTGCGAGGCTCCCATGGCTGAGCAGAATATCTTCGGCAGTCCCGTGCTTTTCGAGGAACCGTCGCCGGTACCGATCCCCCACGATATCTTCCCTGGAGTCATTGGCGGCTTTGCCGCCGCCGTAAGCTCCTCCATCCAGGTCCCCTTTGAGTTGCCTCTGCTCAATGCTCTGGGCGCGGTTGCGGCGGCCAGCCAGCGCAAATTCCGTGTGCAGGTCCGTGAGGGGTACTCCGAACCGCTCAACATCTACGGCGTGGTCATCCTGCCTCCCGGTGAGCGCAAAAGCGCGGCAAAGGATGTTTGTCGCGCGCCGCTCCTCGATTGGGAGCGTGAACAGCAGCGCCATGCCGCTGAAACTCTTAAATATGCCCACGCACAGCGACAAGTTCAGGAAGAGCTGATCCGCGTGGCCATCGCCAAGGCCAAACGGTGTCAGAATACCACCGAGCAACACGAGTTGATCTGTCAGGTGGCGCAGCTCCGCGAAGAAATGGAATCCCTTCCGGTGGCGCCCCGGCTACTGGCGGATGATGCGACCCCTGAAGGTTTGGCAGCGCTCATGGCCCAGCATGACCAGCGCATAGCCATGATCGAGGCCGAGGGCGGTTTCCTGGACATCTTGGCAGGGAGGTACAGTCATGGCGTCCCTAATTTGGACGCGGTGCTCAAGGCCTGGAGCGGTGAAGCCGTTCGGATTGACCGCCGCCACGCCGAACCGATCCTGATTGAGGAGCCGACCCTGACGCTGATCCTCAGTGCCCAGCCCGACGTGTTGGCCGGAGCGGCCCTGACACCCGCGTTTCGTGGGCGGGGACTTCTTGGTCGCATGCTCTTCCTGCTGCCGAAAAGCTTGGTTGGCACGCGGAATGTGGAAACGTCCCCGATCCCATCGGATATCAGTGAGACATACGGCTCAACTTTGCGCGGGCTCCTTGAGCTTCCCTGGGAAAGGGATTCCGCGGGAAATATCATACCTTACGTTCTCCCGCTAAGCCCTGATGCTCGGGGCATCTGGTACGCCTTCGCCAACGATATTGAACGCGATCTGGCAGATGGCGGACCACTTTGCCGTATGCGCGACTGGGGCGGAAAACTCCCCGGTCAAGCCCTACGGCTGGCAGGGTTGTGCCACGTCACCCTTTATGATGTGCCTCAGGAGTACCCTATCTCCGGTCAGACGCTCGCATGCGCGGTGAACTTGGCGAAGCTTTTGGTTGGGCACGCCCGGGCGGCATTTAACCTTATGGGCGCGGACGACAGTATGGAGTGTGCGAAAGCGATTCTGCAATGGCTTCGGCAGGAGCGGTTGGCGGCCTTTACCGGCCGAAACGCCTTGGAAAAGGTCAAAGGCCGTTGGCCAAAAATGGCGTTGGTGAACCTTGGCCTGACCATACTTGAAGAGCGGGGCTTTATCCTCACTCAGGATCGTGCGCCAAGCGGACCGGGACGGCCATCCAGAATATTCTTGGTCAATCCCTGCCTTCACGCCGCTTCCGATTCGGACGCATGACATGCGCACTGAACTCGCACCACCCAAAATGTCCGATAACGCAATATTCGCAGTATTCGCGAAAATACCTGTGAGGTACGGGCTGGGGCTTTCTGCGGATATTGCGAATTTTGCTCCTCAGTGTGTTTTTATTGTTTCTTCCTTGGCGTCGCGATCGAAAACCTCGGCCGCCACACCGCAGCCGGAGGCATTAACCAGTCGTGGCGCGAGGCAGCGGGTTTGCAGCAAGCCATGTTTTCGCTTCGCTCAAACGGCTTGCTCTGCGAGGCCTGGAAGCGTCACGGCCGCGAATCCCCGGGGGCACATGGCTCAAAGACGGCTTCGGTCTGGAGGGGGGAAGCCATGACGCAAGGCAGACTCCAAGGAAGAAAAGGAGGCCGGCCCAAGGGTGATCCCGCCGTAGTTCGCCAACTCACCATCGGCGTTCGCGTCAATACAGCCGAATGGGAAGCCCTTCAGGGCAAGGCCCGCGTCATGGGCATGAGCCCGGCGCAATGGCTTCGTACTGCCGCCCTCAAGCGCCAGTTGCCGCCTCCGCCCATGCCCGAGGCCAACCGCGCCGCGTATGGAGAATTGACCCGGCTTGCCATCAACATCAACCAGATTGCCCGGGCCGCCAACGAGGGGCGTGCCGTTGTTTCGGAGGCGCTCCTTCTATGCCTGCGCGGAGAGATCATCCGCCTGCAGCGGGCATTGCTGGGAGAAGCGTCATGATTGCAAAGTTGATCAAGGGCAAGAGTTTTCGTGGGGCTGTTGAATACGACCTGCAACCTGGCAAGAGCATCTTGCTGGAAACCAATATGGCCGGGGCATCGCCGCGTGCTCTTGCCGTCGAATTCGAGGCAGTGCGCACGCTGCGTCCCCGGCTTGGGAAAGCCGTCTGTCACACCAGCCTGAGCATCCATCCTGATGAACGACTGACAGACGACCAGTGGCGCGAAGCTGCCCATGCCTGGATGCAGGGCATGGGCTTCGTGAACAATCAATACATCATTAGCCGCCATACGGACGCGGCACATCCGCACGTCCATGTCTTGGTCAACCGGATCACGCTGGATGGCCAGGTCGTCAGTGATGCCCACGACTTCAAACGCCAGGAGCCCATCATGCGCAGGTTGGAACGTCAATTCGGCCTGCGCAGGGTTCCTCCGAGCCAAGAGGTGAGGCGTGCCGCGCTCACAAAGGGAGAGATCGAATACTGTTTACGAACAGGGGAGACCTCAACGCGGATGCGGCTGCAAAAGGTGGTGGACACAGCGCTCGGCCAAGGATGCCCAATGGACATTTTCCGCGATCGATTGAGGCTGGTCGGCGTCGAGATTCGGCTGAATTCTGCCAGTACTGGGTTCGTCTCGGGGATTAGCTTTGCCCTTGATGGAGTGGCCTTCAAGGGTAGCAAGCTCGGTAAGGGCTATACGTGGAATGCATTGCAACAAAGAGGATTACGCCATGAGCAAGACAGAGGATGTGCGCAAGAGGAGTTTCGGAATGGACTTGGGCGGAGATACCCCGGAATCGGGAGAAGCAGCGATGTTACAAGACAGGCTAGCATTGTTGAACAAGCAAGAAAATCTACGAGCCAAAACCAATGCGGAAGTGATCTCACTTTTGGAGAATTTGCAGCGCGAGATAAAGAATGCGAGCGACAATGTTCGCGCATCCGCTCACGAAGTCAGGGGATATCCCGTTGAAGTGGTGACGCAGCTTTCAACACGGTTAGAGGTCTGTGTAGCTCGGTGTGAGGATGCAGCCAGGCGAGCAGCAGAATTATTCGAAAAAATAATAGATGCAAATAGGCGCTTGGAGCAGAAATATTTATTTTTCTTTTTTATGGGATGCACGGGAGTTGCTTCGCTCATGGGGATTTTTTTTGTTTTTGTACCAAAAATGTTTCGATAGAGGAAGGCCACCGAAAGGTGGCCTTGATTGAGCGGGCTATGCATAGTCCGCGTTTCAGTCAGGACGGCTGCCAGCCTATTGGTAATGCTGGAAGTGCATCCAGATAGAGTACGCGCGAGTCCCCTGTGGTAGAATTCGTGAACATAGTTCAGGATCTGCGCTTGCCATTGACCGTAAGACCGTACCATTCATGAAAGTGAAGGGTGCACAATCCTACCCCAGGCCTTCCACTCCTTGGCTGGCTGCGCTCCAGAAAACGTATTGCTATTGAGGGAAATGTGGCGATTTAAGAATCGAAGAGAGGTCTCTCGCACCTGGCAGATTCGTGTCGGATTTGTGTCGGGCGTTTCGTATAAAATAATTTATATCCAGTATTGAAATTTAATGATCCGGGGGCTATGGATTTTTCACCCCCGTTCCCTGTGGCTTACACTCCTCCCCAAGGTGCTCTACGGTGGGTTGCCAAAGAGTCCTCAAAGGAACATCCATGACAAAACCCCAACAATCTTGTGTTGCGCATGTGCGCTGCCTGCAAGACGCCTCATGCGTCAGGGTGCAGCCGCTGAAAGTGCATCTGCGCAATGTGGCGGCTTTGACGGAAACCTTCGCGAGCAACGCTGGGCTGCCATTGGCTGGCCATCTTGTGGGGCTCATGCACGACTTCGGCAAGTATTCAAATGAATTTCAGTGTTATATTCTTTCGGCTGCCGGATGCATAAAACCAGGAGAACCTGGCTACATAGACCCCGTGGCAAACAAGGGCAAGATCAATCACTCCTTTGCGGGGGGGCAGCACATATGGCGCCTGTTGCAAGGCAACGCCTGGAAGCGGGCCGTTGCCCAGATGCTGGCGCTGTGCGTGCTTTCCCACCACTCCGGTCTCAAAAATTGCACCACCCCTGAGGGAAAAAATGCTTTTGCTGACGACTATATGGAGAGGGTCGAGGAGAAAACGCATCACGATCAATGCGAACGGGTGTGCGATCTTCGCATAACCGCCGAACTTGATGGCCTGATTTCGGATGCACTGGTGCTGGAAGTGTGTGGCGTCCTCAAAAAACTGCATGCGAGGCTGCGGGAAAGGCTGCCCCAAGATGCTAGCGAACAGGATTGCTTGGATAACGAAAACAGCCGTGATTTGCAGCATGGGTTTCTGGTGCGCTTTCTTTTGAGTTGCCTTGTGGATGCGGACCACACGGACAGCGCCGAATTTGAAGACCCTGCGTTGAAAAAATTGCGTGCCGCTGTGCCGCGCCGCCCCTGGGATGTGCTCGTGCCGCGTCTGGAAGCGGCCCTGGCGGCGAAAACGCCGCAACACCCCATTGACTCCCTGCGGCGTGACATTTCCGACCACTGTGCCCGCCGGGGCACGGACGACCAGGGCATTTTCACCCTCACCGTGCCCACTGGTGGTGGGAAAACCCTGGCCAGCCTGCGTTTCGCCTTGCTGCACGCGCAAAAGCACGAGCTGGACAGGGTGATCTACATCATTCCCTATACCTCCATCATCGATCAGAATGCCGATGTGGCGCGTAAAATACTGGAACAGGGCGAGACGCCCGGCTCTATCGTCTTGGAACACCATTCCAACTTTCTGCCAGATAAAGACACTGACGACGCGGACGCGGTCAAGCGATGGGAAACACTGGCGGAGAACTGGGATGCCCCGGTTGTCTTCACGACGATGGTACAGTTTCTGGAAAGCCTGTTCGGCTCCGGTTCGGGACATGCCAGGCGCATGCACAACCTGGCCCGCAGCGTTATCGTCTTTGACGAGGTGCAGACCGTGCCGGTGCGTTGTCTGCACATGTTTTGCAATGCCGTGGAGTTTTTGGTTGGCCAGTGCGGATCAAGTGTACTGCTTTGCACCGCCACCCAACCCCGCCTCGGCAACTTGCCTCGCCCGCTGCTTGGCAGCCTCTCCCTTGGACCAGATCGGGAAATCATGCCCAACGTTCCACGTTTCTTTCGAGACCTGAAGCGTACGGACTTTTTCGACCACTGCCAAAAGAGCATGCGCGCCGAAGAGGTGGCCGCCCTGGCCCAGGAAGAACTATGTCTGAGCGGTTCCTGCCTTGTGGTGTGCAACACCAAGAAAATGGCCGAGAGGCTTTATGCGCTCTGCCCCGCCCGTGAGGGCTTGTCCCGCTACTATCTGAGTACCAACCTCTGTCCGGCGCACCGCATGGAAAAGCTCGATGCCATGCGCAAGGATTTGGATGCGGGAAGGCCCGTGCTCTGCATCAGCACCCAACTTATCGAATGCGGCGTGGACATCAGCTTTCGCTCCGTCATCCGCCTGGCGGCGGGGTTGGATTCCATCCTGCAGGCGGCGGGGCGCTGTAATCGCCATGGCGAGGGTGAAACGGGGCGGGTGCACGTGGTGCGCGTGGACGGCGACGAGGAAAATCTGACACGGCTGCGGGATATCAAGGACGGGCGGGACATTTTTTTGGACGTTATCCGGTTGAACTTCGCGGAACTGTTGCAAAATTCTCATTATGATCTGACCCAGCCGCAACTGACCGCAGCCTATTTCGAGCATTATTTTTATCGCAGGGCCGACGTCATGTCCTATGCCGTCGGGAGTGGCGGCAATACTCTGTTGGATATGCTCGGCAGTAACTGGCGCGCTACTGGAGAAAAGAGCTGCTTTCCCATGTTGGGTCAGTCCTTCGGCACGGCGGCGTCGGAGTTCCAGGCTATCGATTCGGCGGCAACCAGTATTTTGGTGCCGTATGGAGAAGGGGAAAGGATTATCGCGGACCTCTGTTCGACGGACATCCTGTACAGAAAGAAACAGCTTATGCGTCGGGCGCAACGGTATTCAGTGAATGTCTTTCCGAATATTGAGGCGGAGCTTTCCAAGAATAAAGCCTTGTACCCTATTCAAGATAGCGGTATTTATGCGCTAAAAAAGAATTTTTACGGTCACGAAATGGGCGTCGTAACGCAGCCACTGCCAAATCTTGCTTCTTTGCAAATGTAGTCGGGAGGATTGTGTGAAAAACGACATCTCCTTTACCGTGTATGGTCGGTATGCCCTGTTTTCCGACCCGGTCACCCGTGTCGGGGGCGAAAAATGCTCCTACCACATTCCTACCTATGAAGCCCTCAAGGGCATAGCCAAGTCGATCTATTGGAAACCCACCTTTCTCTGGGTCATCGAAAAGGTGCGCGTTCTGCGCCCTTTCCGCACCCAGACCAAGGGCGTCAAACCCATCCGCCCCAGCACGGGCGGTAATGACCTTTCCATCTACACCTATCTGGCGGATGTGGCCTATCAGGTCACGGCCCGCATCGTCTGGAACGAGCATAGGCCGGAACTGGGAGGTGATCGTATCGACGGCAAGCATTACGAAATCGCCAAACGCATGCTGGCGCGCGGCGGCCGACAGGACATCTTCCTGGGTACGCGCGACTGCCAGGGCTATGTGGAACCCTGCGTTTTCGGGGAAGGGCAGGGGGCCTATGACGATCTGGAAGAGCTGGCCTTCGGCCTTACGTTCCACGGGTTCGACTACCCGGATGAAACCGGGGGAAAGCGTTTCGGGGCGCGGTTCTGGAAGCCCGTCATGCGCCATGGCGTCATAGAATTCCCCGCCCCGGACGATCCTTCGCTTCTGCGCAAGGACATCCGCGCCATGGAGCCCAAAATTTTCAAGCCCGGTCAAAATTACGCGGGCAGTGGGGAAGAAGAACTCAGCCGCCTGTTGCAGGAGCCGGAAACCGTGGCCTACCCGGACGCACGGACCTTGCTTGGGGAAGGCGGGCCGCAAGGGGGCACGCTGTGAGTTGGATGCAGAAACTTTTCGAGACCTACGAGGCGTGCGCCCGCAATACCGACTATACGGAGCCTCCCCAGGCGGAAGACGGAGGCCGGGAAACCCCGGCGCTCATGCCCGTGAGCCACACCAGTCAGCAGGCGCAGATTCATGTTATTCTTGACGGGCAAGGCAACTTTGTGCGGGCGGAACTGCTGCCGCCCAAAAAGCAGTTTATTATTCCCGCAACGGAAGATTCCGCCGGCCGCACCAGCAATGACGCAGCACATCCTCTGAACGATAAAATCCACTATTGCGCCAAGGATTACGTGGGCGGCAAAAAAAATCTATATGCGATGTATGCCGCACAGTTGCAGAAATGGTGTGACTCTCCCTACGGCCACCCCAAGGCCAGGGCCGTCTATGCTTATGTTTCCAAGGGTACGCTCGTGCATGACTTGTTGGCGTGCGGCATTTTGCATGCCGATGCTTCGGGTGCATTGCTGACGGAGCCTGCGGCGGAGAGCAAGGACACCGGCAGGGACAGCATATTCAATCGATTGCAGCCCAAGAAGGTCAACGGCGTCACCGTGCGCGACCAGGGTGAGGCCTTGGTGGTCTGGAGCGTGGTCCTGCCGGGGGACATGGAATCGCAGACATGGAAGGACGTCAGTTTGCAGCAGTCCTGGATGGCGTACGATGCCGCGCAGATGCAGCAAAAGGGTCTGTGCATGGTCGAGGGAGTGGAGAGCCCCGTCGCGACGAAGCATCCCCGCAATATCCGCCGCCCGGGCGATGGAGCCAAGCTCATTTCTTCCAATGATACGGCCAACTTTACCTTCAGGGGACGGTTTTTGGATGCGGGTGAGGCCTGCACCGTGGGCTATGCGGCAAGCCACAAGGCCCATAACGCCCTGCGCTGGCTCATTGCCCGGCAGGGGTACCGCAACGGGGAACAGGCCGTTGTGGCCTGGGCCGTGAGCGGCGCGCGCGTGCCCAACCCCTGCGAAGACCTCCTCAACCTAAGCGACGAGGATTCCTTGCGTGATGATGCGCCGGACGCGTCCGTGGATGCGGCAGTGAGCGCGCAGCCCAAAACGCCACCGCCGAATATGGGGCTGGTTTTTGGCCAAAGTCTGCGCAAGGCCATGGCTGGGTATCGGGCCGACCTGCGAGACACGGACGGTATCGCCATCATGGCGTTGGATGCCGCCAGTCCTGGCCGTCTTGCCGTCACCTTCTACCGCGAGCAGATGTTGGAACAGTATTTGGGCAATCTGGAAAAATGGCAGGAAGATTGCGCTTGGGTGCTGCCGGTGCGCGCATCTGAGGATAATTCAGGGAGAACAAAAAAACAAAAGCGCGCGGTGTTTGCCGCCTACGCCCCCTTGCCGGACACCATAGCCCGCGTGGCCTACGGCAGGCGCATTGATGATAGTCTGCGCAAGGCCACGGTGGAGCGCTTGCTCCCTTGCATCGTGGATGGGGCGCCTGTGCCGCGTGACATCATGGAATGCTGCGTGCGTCGGGCCTGCAACCGGGTGGCGCTGGAAAAGTGGGAATGGCCGGAAGTGCTGGGCGTGGCCTGCGCCATGTATAAGGGCTATCACGCCAGACATCTTCAAAAAGAGGAATACGACATGGCTCTTGATAAGGATCGCACATCCCGTGACTACCTCTACGGGCGGCTCCTGGCGGTGGCGGAATACATAGAGCGGACGGCTCTGGATTTGGCGGGTGAGAAGCGTCCTACCAACGCGGAGCGTCTGATGCAGCGGTTTGCCGACCATCCGTATGCCACCTGGCGGCAGCTGGAGTTGCAGCTTTCTCCCTATAGCCAGCGGCTGCAAAGCAGTGCACGAGCGGGGTGGCTTTTCCGCGCGCAGAAAGTCCTGCGCGAGATTTGCGATAAGTTCTTGCCGGATGCCTTTACCTCGTCAGCCAAACTCAGCGGGGAATTTCTGTTGGGCTACCACTGCCAGATAGCGGATTTTTATACAAAGACAGAAAAAAACAACACGCCAGAAGAAAATAATCAGGAAGGAGCATAGCATGAGTCTGCAACACAAGATTGACTTCGCCGTTATCCTCACCGTTGATCATGCCAACCCGAATGGCGATCCGCTCAACGGCAACCGCCCCCGGACAGACTATGAAGGCTACGGCGAAATCAGCGACGTGTGCCTCAAGCGCAAGATTCGCGACCGACTCATGGAACTGGGGCAGGGCGTTTTTGTGCAGTCCGACGACCGCAAGCTGGACGGCATGGTCTCCCTCAAGGCCAGGGCGGAGTCCGACGAGTACGGCCTGGGCAAGGATGCCTTCAATTCCAAAAAGAGCAGCAGGGAAGAAACGGCCAAGCGCGCCTGCGCCAAATGGTACGATGTGCGTGCCTTTGGACAGTTGTTCGCCTTCAAGGCTGAGGGCGGCAAAAAGAAAAAAAACGAAGAGGAAGAATCGGACGAGAAGAGCGAAAGCGTTTCCATTCCGATTCGCGGTCCGGTGAGCCTCCATTCCGCGTTTAGCGTGGAGCCCGTCAGCGTGGCCAGCATTCAAATTACGAAGAGTGTCAGCAGTGAGGGGGACGGCACGAAGCGCGGCGCGGACACCATGGGCATGAAGCACCGTGTCGATAAAAAAGCGATTTACGTTTTTTACGGCAGCATCAACCCCCAGCTGGCCGAAAGGACCGGATTTAGCGACGAGGACGCGCTGGTGCTCAAGGGCATTCTGCCCAGGCTGTTCGAGAACGACGCTTCCTCCGCCCGTCCGGAAGGAAGCATGGCCGTGAACCAGGTCTTCTGGTGGGAGCACAACAGCAAGGCCGGCCAGTATTCGTCCGCCAAGGTGCACAAGAGCCTGACGGTCAAGGGTGACGGCACGTTTGCGCTGGACGGCGAGGCCACGCCGGGGTTGACGGCGGAGGTTATCAATGGCTTCTGATTTTTTTGTCCAATTATCTTTAAAACAAACTTGACGATCCCGCCCCGAGCGATTATAGCTTTTCTTACGGACGGCTAGAAAAGCCGATTTCGCAACAATTAGCTCGGGAGGTGGCTACGTGCATATTAGAAGATCTTAAGGCGACAACTTCATTCCTGGCCGGGAACGGAGTTGTCGCCTAAGCCGACTAAGGAAAACCTTTAAGTAAATTTTATTAACTTGTGCTTGCCCCGTCTGTCAATAGACGGGGCAAGCACCTTGAATCGCTTAATCTTTTGTCGCTCCCTATGCGGGCGTGGATTGAAACGTTTGTAAGATGATTGGCATGTAGGCAGGCCTCCTTCCGAAGGGAGGGGGCCTAAAATTCTTTGGAGAATGCCGCCATGCAGCACCTTCCCCCCGCCGATCCCATCCCCATATCGGCGTTGCAGCACTATCTGTACTGCCCCCGGCAGTGTGCGCTCATCCATCTTGAGCAGCTCTGGACGGAGAACGTCTACACTGCCGAGGGCCGCCAACTGCACGAAAAAGCCCACGACAACGCGACGCAACGCCGTGGCGACTGCAAAACCGTCACGGGACTGCCGCTGTGCTCGCACGCGCTTGGTCTGACCGGTCAGGCCGACGTGGTGGAATTTCACCAGCGCGACGGACACTGGGATCCTTATCCCGTGGAATACAAGTGCGGTCGCCCCAAAAGCATGGACGCCGACCGTATACAGCTTTGCGCCCAGGCGCTTTGCCTGGAAGAAATGCTGCACGTCTCCATTCCCGAAGGTGCGCTCTTTTACGGTAAAACCCGGCGGCGTCAGGTGGTGTCGCTGGACGAAACTTTGCGGGAAGAAACCCGCAAGACCGCCAAGGCCGTGCATGACCTGTTGCAACGGGGGGCAACGCCGCCTCCTCCGCCGCTGGAAATCGCCAATGGCATCTGTCCGTCGTGCTCGCTCCTTGACGCATGCATGCCGCTTGTCCCGCGAAAATCGGCTGTGCGCTATCTGCAATCCGTGCTGGAGGGCGTATGAAGGCGCTGCTCAATACGCTGTTCGTCACCACCCAGGAAAGCTATCTCGCCAAGGACGGCGAGTGCGTGGCCGTATATCAGGGCGATGCCTTAAAAGGTAAAGTGCCCGTCCACACACTTGGCGGGCTGGTGCTCTTCGGCCAGGTTTCGTGCAGCCCGTTTCTGCTGGGGCACTGCGCGGAAAACGGTGTGACGGTATCGTGGCTGACGCAATACGGGCGCTTTTTGGCCTCCATGCACGGCCCGGTCAGCGGGAATGTGCTGCTGCGGCGTGAGCAGTATCGTCGGTCGGACGATGACGCGGCCTCCGCCGCCATTGCCGCCGCCATTGTCATCGGCAAGATAGCCAACTGCCGTACCGTGCTTATGCGCACCGCGCGGGAGCACCCCAATCCGGAACTTGATGCCGCCGTCGCCAGGCTGGCCCAGTGCCTTTCACGTCTGCGCGAGCCGCAGCCGCTCAATGTGGTGCGTGGCATCGAGGGCGAGGCGGCACAGGCCTATTTTGGCGTTTTCGGCAACCTTATTCATAACGCGGACCCCGCGTTCCATTTTGCCGGTCGCAACCGGCGTCCGCCTCTGGATGCCGTAAACTGCCTTCTTTCCTTCCTGTATACGCTGCTGGTTCACGACGTGCGGAGCGCGCTTGAAAGCTGCGGGCTTGATCCGGCTGTGGGTTTTCTGCACCGCGATCGGCCTGGAAGGCCAAGCTTGGCCCTGGACATTATGGAGGAATTTCGTCCCTACCTGGCGGACAGACTGGCCTGTACGCTCATGAACCGGGGGCAAGTGAAAGCCAAAGGCTTCACGCATACGGAATCGGGGGCCGTCATCATGGACGATGCCACCCGCAAGGATGTGATAACCGCCTGGCAGGAGCGCAAGCAGGAAATCGTGGAGCATCCATTTTTGCAGGAAAAAATGGCGGCGGGCCTGCTGTATCATTGTCAGGCCCGGTTGCTCGCCCGCTATTTGCGAGGCGACCTGGACGCTTACCCGCCTTTTGTGATCCGGTGAGGTTATGCTGGTTCTGGTAAGTTATGACGTGAACACGCAGGACGCCGCAGGGCGTCGGCGTTTGCGCAGGATTGCGCGGCACTGCGAGAATTGGGGGCAACGGGTGCAGTTTTCGGTTTTCGAATGCCTGGTGGATCCCGCCCAGTGGGTCGCCCTGCGCGCCAATCTGGTGGAGTGCATGGACCCGGATAAGGACAGCTTGCGATTTTATTTTCTCGGAGCCAACTGGAAAAATCGTGTCGAGCATGTGGGGGCCAAACCCTCCTATGATCCGCAGGGATCGTTGATCCTTTGATGGCGCGACCCTGTGCGGCGTGCCGGCATTGGCCAGAAAAGGTGCTTGCGCGGCATACAAGCCTGACATTGAAAAAAAGGAGTAGTGCGCGGGAGGGGCTGCTTGTTTGCGAGGACCTGAAGTGCACAGGGTTTCCCCGGGCGATGCTCGATTTTATAATATACTGATATGGTTCGTTTAAAATTTTTTTCTTTGGAGTAAATCAGATAGAGCTGTTCGAGGTTGACGCTGTACTCGAACCGTGGCTGGCAAACCGTGCTATGCCAGGTAAAATCGGCGTCACAGTCGCTCCCCGCGCGGGAGCGTGGATTGAAGCGGCTACGCCCTGGAAAGTCACAAATCCACCGGAGGTCGCTCCCCGCGCGGGAGCGTGGATTGAAGCTCCCGAAGCTGGCCAAGCGGTTGGATACTTTTAGTCGCTCCCCGCGCGGGAGCGTGGATTGAAGCATCGTATCGCTTCGTCCGCGTCCGCCACTCCATGTCGCTCCCCGCGCGGGAGCGTGGATTGAAGCATATTCGCCCGCTGACTGTTGATGCGGAAATAGTGTCGCTCCCCGCGCGGGAGCGTGGATTGAAGCGTCATAGTTTCCACGGAAAATCTTGAGGGTCCAGTCGCTCCCCGCGCGGGAGCGTGGATTGAAGCGATCTGATCGCCGGCACGTCCACCGGCGGCATCCGTCGCTCCCCGCGCGGGAGCGTGGATTGAAGCTCGAACCGCACATCGTCGATAATAACGGCTGGCAGTCGCTCCCCGCGCGGGAGCGTGGATTGAAGCGATCAATCCCCCTCCAGTCCCTGGATGTGGACGGTCGCTCCCCGCGCGGGAGCGTGGATTGAAGCGCGGAACCGTAACCCGGTTTTTCAGCCACTTTTGTCGCTCCCCGCGCGGGAGCGTGGATTGAAGCATCCTCCACTACGGCCGCTTTGTGTGCCGCAGAGTCGCTCCCCGCGCGGGAGCGTGGATTGAAGCGTTTTATCCATCCCCTTTAACAACACCAGCACCAGTCGCTCCCCGCGCGGGAGCGTGGATTGAAGCCGCATTTGCAACATTTGTTTCGGACTGGTGTGAAGTCGCTCCCCGCGCGGGAGCGTGGATTGAAGCTCCCTCTCCTCCGTCTGGATCAAGACCGGCACAGGGTCGCTCCCCGCGCGGGAGCGTGGATTGAAGCATGTTGGACGGTTTGCCGAAGATCTCCAGGTTCAAGTCGCTCCCCGCGCGGGAGCGTGGATTGAAGCTTTCAGTGGAGCAAATGACGGAGGTGGCGTTCCGTCGCTCCCCGCGCGGGAGCGTGGATTGAAGCTCCCTCTCCTCCGTCTGGATCAAGACCGGCACAGGGTCGCTCCCCGCGCGGGAGCGTGGATTGAAGCATGTTGGACGGTTTGCCGAAGATCTCCAGGTTCAAGTCGCTCCCCGCGCGGGAGCGTGGATTGAAGCTTTCAGTGGAGCAAATGACGGAGGTGGCGTTCCGTCGCTCCCCGCGCGGGAGCGTGGATTGAAGCTAAGCAACCCGACGTTGCCGGATTATGGTGTCGAGTCGCTCCCCGCGCGGGAGCGTGGATTGAAGCCTCTATGCCGCCGCCATCCTGGCGGCCGCCACGCGTCGCTCCCCGCGCGGGAGCGTGGATTGAAGCGCAGATGGAACTGCCAGCGTCGACGATCTCTGGAGTCGCTCCCCGCGCGGGAGCGTGGATTGAAGCTTCCGCAAGACCAAGGTCAAGACGGACACCATCAGTCGCTCCCCGCGCGGGAGCGTGGATTGAAGCGACCAGGTTGCCCATCACCAGCCCCACCGACCAGTCGCTCCCCGCGCGGGAGCGTGGATTGAAGCTCACGCCCTCGACGCCGGTGCCCCACCCCAAACAGTCGCTCCCCGCGCGGGAGCGTGGATTGAAGCAGAAGGCGCTCTGCTACAATCCCGAGCTGATCGAGTCGCTCCCCGCGCGGGAGCGTGGATTGAAGCTTCAACCTCCTTTTCGAGCTGTCTTTGGATCTCCGGTCGCTCCCCGCGCGGGAGCGTGGATTGAAGCGGTTAACAGACCGTAGTCATGGCGATACGTCATGTCGCTCCCCGCGCGGGAGCGTGGATTGAAGCATGATGCACATGATGGCCTGCGGGGTCATGGATGTCGCTCCCCGCGCGGGAGCGTGGATTGAAGCATCCGTGAACTTACGGTGGCCTTTTTGACCCTGGGTCGCTCCCCGCGCGGGAGCGTGGATTGAAGCTTCAACCTCCTTTTCGAGCTGTCTTTGGATCTCCGGTCGCTCCCCGCGCGGGAGCGTGGATTGAAGCCAGATCGTACACGGCGAATCGGCAGGCGCGCCCTGTCGCTCCCCGCGCGGGAGCGTGGATTGAAGCTGTGAAGAAGATCGGCTACGTCGGCAACAAGCGTGTCGCTCCCCGCGCGGGAGCGTGGATTGAAGCCTCGCCTACAAGGGGGTGACCAACGGATCTTTGTCGGTCGCTCCCCGCGCGGGAGCGTGGATTGAAGCTCAACTCCCGGAACGCTGCCGGTGAATCGGTACGTCGCTCCCCGCGCGGGAGCGTGGATTGAAGCCAGGCGCAATGAAGATGGGCGCTGATGCTCTTGGGTCGCTCCCCGCGCGGGAGCGTGGATTGAAGCAAGGAATATAGGAATAGAGTTCTGCCAATTTTTGTCGCTCCCCGCGCGGGAGCGTGGATTGAAGCGCTGTTGAACCAGCAGAGATAGTGGTACGGGTTGGTCGCTCCCCGCGCGGGAGCGTGGATTGAAGCCCAACCCCGCCTTTTTGGTTGATGACGCTGATGATGTCGCTCCCCGCGCGGGAGCGTGGATTGAAGCAGCATTGCTGCCGCTTGATTGGATGGAAAGCATGGTCGCTCCCCGCGCGGGAGCGTGGATTGAAGCGCGCCACTGGTAGATAACCGGATACTGCTGACGGGTCGCTCCCCGCGCGGGAGCGTGGATTGAAGCATACAAAGGTCAGATATTTTATTCGAGCAATTGTCGCTCCCCGCGCGGGAGCGTGGATTGAAGCTGGTTGCTTCCCGCCGCCTTCCACAGATCCGTCGTCGCTCCCCGCGCGGGAGCGTGGATTGAAGCGATTTCGTACCGCATGGTTACCTCCCCACCGGGGTCGCTCCCCGCGCGGGAGCGTGGATTGAAGCGCCCGTATGTTTACACTGGACCGGAAATCAATAGTCGCTCCCCGCGCGGGAGCGTGGATTGAAGCGTCCACAACACCAACGCCGAAAACTTGGCCCTGAGTCGCTCCCCGCGCGGGAGCGTGGATTGAAGCCGCTGGCATCGGTCACCGCCTACGGCAATCTCTAGTCGCTCCCCGCGCGGGAGCGTGGATTGAAGCCCGTTGAGAAAGACAACGAATTCACGGGGCGCTGTCGCTCCCCGCGCGGGAGCGTGGATTGAAGCGGAAGAAGGGGCATCTGCTCACTTGATCTGCTCAGTCGCTCCCCGCGCGGGAGCGTGGATTGAAGCTCTGGCCAAATCGTCCACGTCCCATGGTGGCACGCACGTCGCTCCCCGCGCGGGAGCGTGGATTGAAGCCTTTTGTTGTTTCGTTTTCCCCCTTAGACCATAAGTCGCTCCCCGCGCGGGAGCGTGGATTGAAGCGATGCCGAACAGGATCGGTACATCCACCGCATCCGTCGCTCCCCGCGCGGGATAAGGCTGGAGGCCGCACTTGGGTACCAATAGGGTATCAAAAAGAAAAAGGGCCTACGGAATTTCTTCCGTAAGCCCTTGGACTTCCTGGTTGCGGGGGCAGGATTTGAACCTGCGATCTTCGGGTTATGAGCCCGATGAGCTACCGGTCTGCTCCACCCCGCGTCACGTGGAGAAACGTTTCTAGGCCCGGCGCCCCTTCTCGTCAA
>Ga0183096_1001288_pt1 | contig 22545 bp, 26 predicted proteins | sample Biomet5_FD_127791 | JGI IMG/M metagenome (GOLD analysis project Ga0183096, IMG submission 127791) | Microbial communities from bioreactor (seeded with sewage sludge) at LBNL, California, USA - Biofuel metagenome 5 (version 2) (version 3) | ecosystem: Engineered > Bioreactor > Anaerobic >... | reverse complement strand
GCAGATATATGAGATGTTATCCGTTTGTCCGTATTTTGCAGTCGCTGTGATGCTGTCTCCGCCGCCCATAACGGTATAACCTTTCGTCGCGCCCAGAGCTTCCCATACCGTCCTTGTGCCCAGTTCCGTCTCCGCCTGCTCGAACACCCCCATAGGGCCGTTGACAAACACCGTCCTGGACCCCAGTATGAGATCGGCATAATGCCTGGCCGTTTCTCCTCCGATATCTACTGCGCTGATGTCAGCGGGCACATTTCCGACTTTTGCTTCCTCGCGTGATCCATCCCTGACATACGCCAGATCCAGAGGAAGCTCAATCCTCTCTTTAAACCGACCGTATATACCTTTTGCCTTTTCGATATATTCGCCGTAGTTAGACTTCAGTATAAAATCCATGCTGCCTTTGCCGATCTCTTCACCCTTGGCGGCCAAAAGAATATTTGCCGCGAGGCCCCCGGTCAAAACCTTGTCCGCCGTTCCGCTGTTCAGCACGGTTTCCATCATCATGAACGCGTCGGATATCTTAGCCCCGCCCAGGATAAAAGTGCACGGGCGTTCCGGAGTTTCCATAAGGCCGGAAATAACGCAGTATTCCTTTTCGAACAGTCTGCCCATCGAAGAAGGAAGCACCTGCTCGAAGCCGCACAGGGACGGCTGGTCGCGATGAGCCGCCGCGAATGCGTCGCAGACATACATATCGGCCAGAGGCGCCAGTTTTTCTACCACCAGCGTTTTCGCCTGCTGTTCATGCGTCAGGCAAAGCTTCATCTCAAAAAGCGTCTGTTCCTCAGAGATAAATCGCACGTTATCGAGCAGCAGTATTTCACCGTCCATGAGCTCCCTGATCATCCGGCGCGCCGTTGGCCCGCACACATCGTCAATCCACTTGACTTCACGCCCCAACATCTCCGTCAGCACCCTGGCGTGAGGCCTGGTTGTATAAAAATTCTTATACTCGATGTCGCTACCCTGATGCGCCAGCAGAACCACCTTCGCCCCTTTATCCGAAAGCTCCCTGATCGTAGGCACACAGGCCTTTATTCGGGCCGTACTTTTGAGAGCGTCCGAGGCCTTATCGACCGGCTGGTTAATATCCACCCTGCACAGCACCGTTTTCCCTTTAACATTGAAATCGTCTATCGTATTGATTCCGAAGCGCACAGTACTCCCTCCGTAAAAAATCGGGAGACGGGAGCTTCGCCCCACCCCCCAAAAATTATATTGTGATATGTCGATGCCTATTTCCACTTGCCGATGCCCAGATATTTGTTGGTCTCGGCTGTCCCGTCTTCGCACGTCAGCTGCATCTTCATCGCCGCACGCACCGCGTCGATGCTTTCGGGTATGGTCACGCTCTCCTGAGGTATATTGATGGCATACATAATGTCGTTGCCGCTTTCGACGATGCTCTCCTCCCATAGGCCGATCTCATACATATCGCCGCGGGGATTACCCAAATCACGCGCATATTTGAACAGGGAAGCATTTCCCAGGAAACCGTCTGCCAGCCGGACAATACGGATACGGGGATGCTTTTTGAAAGCTTCCAGCGCCATCTCGCCTGTAATCTTCCGGCCGTCCTTGGCCGTGGCGACAACCGTGATGATGTGGCCGTGGGTCACCGGGGTATGAACTAAAATGCCGGTCGCGTTCACATGGGGCATAATCGTCATAAGGTCAACCGCCTGATGGCTTGGCGCTTTGTCTACCTGCAGCGCGTTGGTCAGTCCGCGATGATAATCGCCGGGGTCCGCAACGCGGCGTATGATTGTGATGGCAACCTTCTCAATGCCGAACTCACGGTCGAGGCAATCCACAGAGCGGATCAGGCCTGTTGTATTACAACTGGTGAGCTTAAGATAATCGGATCCCAGGCCTTTTTCATAGTTTGCGTACCCATGAAAGAACACGTCGGCAACGCTGTTTTTCTCGCCTCCCTGGAAAACAGCCTTCTTCCCCATCTTTTCATAAAGCTCCTTATTCTTGACGCCAACGCCTCCGGGCGAGCTGTCCAGCATGATATCTACCTTATCCACAAGCTCTTCAAACGTGCCGCTTACGGGTATCCCCAGTTCATCGAACTTGGCTTTGTCAGCGCCGTTCACAAGATAGAGGTCATACGGCATGCCTTTTTCCTTAAGCGCGCGTATCGCCAAAGTGGGAGCCAGATCCGCAACGCCCACCAGTTCCATATCTCCCTGCAGCGCCACACCGTCTGCAAGGCGTTGTCCTATCGTGCCATAGCCCGCAACGCCAACTTTATTTTTTTTCATTTTATGTCTCTCCTTCTAAAATTTTCTGCTTCAAGCTATCATTAAAAAATCCGCGCTTGTTTCATCTTAAAAACGCTTAAATTCCTAATTCATCTCGCAGCATGGTAATCATTTCATCATATTCCTCAGGCTCCAGAAATACCGGTGCTTTGTTGGTCACTTCAAAAGCGCCGCCCCATTCAAGCGCATTCATAATTTTAGGTACAATGTGCATATGCAGATGGCTGACCGCGTCTCCATATATCGCATAATTCACTTTGTCCGCATTCCAAAGTTTTGTTATGGCTTTTGATACGTTACCGGCATGAAGCATATAAGTTGTCAGCATTTCCCGGGGCAGTTCATACAGCTCCCTGAAATGCTCCTTCAACGCCAGTACGCATCTGCCTTTATGCGTCTGATCTTTCATCAGATACAATATGCTTTCCTCGTATTCGCCTACTTTGTTCATCAGCGAATCCCTTTTTTCACTGGCGGCGTCACAATACATACACGCGCTTTTCTTGTTCAATTTCCTCGCCTGTCTTTCGCATTCAAATTGTCCGGTATCATCCCCGCGCCATCAGTTTCCCGTCGGGCAGTGCCAAATATGATCGTTCGCGTCATCGGCAACAAGCCAGATATGCTCTTCATCATCAATCCTCGTTTTATCCCATGGATTTCCGGGCAAATGCCGGATTCCCCATGTATAACAGCAGGTATAACCCGGGCCCGTCACCTGCGGATGCATCTTTTCCGTAATAATTGCCAGCCCGTTATGATGAGTCTCGAAAATTTCTCCGTTTGCCCAGCCCGCGCCGAATCCGGTTTCCTTATCAAACCTGTAAAGATATACCTCCGGCTGAGGATGATGGTGTGGAGGATAGGACGACCATTTACCCGGCAGGTTGACGACCTTCCCCAGAACCATGTTGGAATAGGGGGCGTTCGAATAATCAAAGCAGGTGCGCACATTACGTTTGATGCAGCCCATCAGTTCACCTTTGTTTCCGCGCGCCCATGTATCGGTGTCCTTCGGAGTATAGATCTTGTTCGTAAATGTTCTTTCATTCATCGTCTTTTGAACATAAATGACAGAGCTATCCATCGCCTGAACATCCACTTTGGTATTTCGGCAGACGTGCAGACACCACGGATTATAGTCAAATGGATTCGGGCGATCCAAAAAAGCTTCTTTATCATCCCATTGCATAACGCATTTTCCTTCGAACAGAAGCAACGCCAGCTCTTTCTCGGGTTCCGCGAAGGAATAGGTGTCGCCCGGTTCCATCACCAGCATGGCGACGTCCATCATAACGTCCCTTCCGATGCCCTCATCAAGGCGAATATACTCGTTGTATCCTCTCTTAAGCTTCTTATCCATATACATAGTCAGGACCTCTTTTCAAATAAGCTCGATCATTTGTTTCTTCTTCTGGCGGATGTCAGACCGTCAAACGAAACGGCTGCAATGATAAACAATCCGATAACGACCTGATGCCAGAACGTATTAACATTCAGAATGCTCAGCCCGTTTTTGATGGTGGCCATCAATATGGCGCCGAACACCGTGCCAATGATACTACCTTTGCCGCCGGACATACTTGTTCCGCCGATAACGCAGGCGGCAATGGCGTCCATTTCATAGCCGCTGCCGGCGTCCGGCACCGCCGCTTCGCTTCTGGCGCACAGGATAATGCCGGCAAGCGCGCACAGTATACCGCTCAGTACAAACACCAGAATTTTTATTTTGTTGATGCCGATGCCGACCAGCTTCGCCGCGTCTTCATTGCTGCCAATTGAAACTGTATAGCGTCCAAATTTCGTTTTGTTGAATAAGTAATAGCATATCGCGACAATAACGATGGAAATAATAATGGGGATAGGAACAATGCCAGCATATCCCTGACCGAATATCGTAAACTCTTTATACCCGACGCCATAGAGCGGCACGCCTTTCGTCTTAACATAGATGAGCCCCCGAAGTATCTGCATAGTAGCAAGCGTTCCAATAAAATATGGAATCTTCATTTTTGTTGTAATGAAACCATTAACAAGGCCGATCGCCGCCCCAATCAGAACGACCAAGAGGATTGCCAGATAGATATTCATACCGTCAAGAATGAACATTGCGGACAACATTCCGGAAATGCCCACAATAGAGCCAACGGATAAGTCGATGCCCCCCATCGAAATGACAAAGCACATCCCCATGCCCACAATAACCGTATACACCGCTTGGCGAATACTGACCATAATATTTGAAATTTTATAAAAGTTCGGGCATGCGATGCTTAAAAAACCAAACACCAGAATATAAACTATTATGATCCCAATACTGTTAATTTCAAACAGTTTGTTTACAACCGACTTAATCCTGTTCATTATATCCTCGCCTCCATCATTGAATCGTTTATCCCTATTTCATGCAATTGAGTTCATCGGCAAATCATCCTTCAACCATCCCGAATTATACATGCACGGTTCAGATCCACCGTTATTTGAACACCCGCTTTCAGATATCTCACATATCTGCAAAGGCAGCGTATCCCATTAACACATGGTGATCGTTTTGTTTTTTATTTCAGAAACCGAAGTATCCTTAGCATTCAGCACAGCGCGTATTCTCCCGCTGTTCATAACAAGAATCCTGTCACAGACTCCAAGCACTTCTTCCTCCTCCGAAGAAACAACGATAGCGCCTTTTCCTCTCTGGGCGCATTCGCCGATCGCCGTATATACTTCAGTTTTTGCATTCACATCAATACCTCGGGTCGGCTCTTCAAACAAATAGACATCGGAATCGGTCATAATCCAGCGCGCAAGCATAACTTTCTGCTGGTTTCCGCCACTCAGCGAATTGACGTCCTGTTTGTAGCTGCTGCACTTAACCCGTAAACGCTCAGCGCTTGATTTTGTCTGTTCATTTTCCTTTCGGCGGGAAATTGTCGTTCCGTTAATAATCTTCTGTAAGGATGCAATCGTCGTATTCCACGTTACGGGTTGCATTAGGAATAAGCCATCGATCTTTCTCTCCGCCGGAACATACGCTATCTTGTTTTTCATGGCATCACGAACGCTGTTTATCGCAACAGGTTTTCCGGAAATGAGGATTTGGCCGGAATCGGCATGCATACTGCCGAATATCGTTTTCACGATTTCATTTTTGCCGCAGCCTTCCAAGCCGACGATGCCAAGGATTTCACCCTTGCGCAAAGAAAAGCTGATATCCTGATATGCGCCTTTTTTATTCAGTTCCTTAACGGCTATAAGCTCCTCCCCGATATCGATGTCAAACTTCGGGTATTGGCTGGCGAGCGATTTGCCAATCATCTTCTCGACGATTTTATCAGTGGATATTTCGCTGGTCGGGCAAAATTCCACCAGTTCCCCATCTTTCAATATGGCCAGTGTATCGCAAATTGCCATCAATTCGTCGATATGATGCGATATAAAGATAATGGAATGTCCCTCATTTTTCATCTTATCAATAAGTTCAAATAGCTGAGTGCGTTCCGCCTCTTCCAAAGCGGCCGTAGGCTCATCCATGATTATGATTTGGGAGTTTGTATATATCGTTCTGGCAATTTCCACAACCTGCTTCTGCGCAAGCTTCAGTCTTCTGACCGGAATATCAATATTGATATCCACATTCATTTTTTCCATCAAAGACTTGGCGATCTGCCGCATTTCCTTGTATTTCATTGGTGCGACCATCGACCGCCCTTTTTGTATCTCACGATTAATAAAAATGTTCTGGACTGCATTTAGGTCTGGGAACAGGCTCAGCTCTTGGTATATCGTACTGATCCCAATCTGGCGGGCATAGGAAACAGAAGTAATATTCTCTTTCTTACCATTCAGAATGATTTCCCCGCCGTCCATCTTGTGGAAGCCGCAGAGTATCTTGATCAATGTCGATTTTCCCGCGCCGTTTTCACCGATCAGGCCTAAGACCTCGCCTTTTCGCATCGACAAGCTCACATTTTTCAAGACCTGGTTCTTTCCGAAAAATTTTGAAATGTTATTCATTTCAAGAATGACGTCATTTCCATTCAAATATATCGCCTCCAGTCTAAAGCAAAACGGTGAATAGTATGCGCGTGCTTTCGGAGCTATGGTATTTGGGTAACCTGCCTAAAGGCAGGTTACCCTCCACGCCACATGAAGAAGCCACTGCATGACGCTTACTCATACCACTCGGTCGGTCCCTTTTTGACTTGTTTGTATTGTTCGCCATCATGGCCGAAGATAACAGTCGCATGGTACTTTTCAGCCAATTTATGGATTTTTTCAGCTGTTTTCACAAATCCGATTGTGTCATACGCGCAGCCGGGATATTTGATCGGGTATCCGTAATTAGCCGCCGTATTCAGCGTGTCCGAAGCCAAAATGAAACAGCCATCCCGGCCTAGCGACACAAGCATGACCAGCATTCCAAAAGTATGACCGGAGCCAAAATTGAATATCTTCACACCATCCATCAAATCTATTTCAGTCTCATCTTCGGAAATCGTGTTCCAGTCCAGGCCGACATTCAGCCATTGCTTGATATCATTGCGGATATACGCTGCCATTCCTTTGTTCACCGCGTAAAGTCTCATCGTCTGCGCCAGTTCAACATCGCTGACGATAACTTTGGATTTGGTGAAATACTCCAGGCAGCCCGCATGATCCTCATGCAGATGGGATAGGACAACATATTTAACGTCATCAGGCTTATATCCTAATTCCCTGAGATTGCTGACGATAAAATCATCTTTACCGAACTCAACGGGGGTCTTCCTCCTGTTTTCGGAATCCCAACGTGTTGTCATCGCATCGGGATGCGCGCCCGTATCGAATAACACCAAGCCCTCATCGTTTTCAATCAAGAAGCAAGAGATTGGGGATTCCGCCCAGATACTTGCCGCTTCATGGCAATTCGCATCGCCCAAAGTCGACAGACATACAAGATTGTTCATATCGCACCGGATCATACCACCAGAAAATATGTACATTCTTTTATTCATATATTTTACCTTCCTTCGCGACAGTCCATGAATCAATAGTTTTTGCCCAGGCCCAAAACGGATCCTGGGCAAAAGCTATTCTTATATGATATCCCCTTGCTCTTTAGTCAAGCTTCAGTTCAGACTGGTAGATACTCATATCGATATCATTGATATTGGTTGAATCGTATACCTTGCAGGCCCGGTTGATAGTCTTATCCGCATCCTTGCCTTCCACACAAAACGCATGAATCGCGTCGATGATATCAAAGCCTGTACCATATTCGCCAACGTCGATAGTCGCAGCCATTTCACCGTTCTTAATCGCGTTAATGCCATCCTCGGTGCATCCAAAGCCAACCACTGAAATCTGTTTGAGCAGATCGCGTTCTTTGATAACAGACAGGCCGCCAAGAACCATTTCATCGTAAGGACCATATAAGAGCGTCAAATCGGGGTTAGCCGTCAAAATGCTTTCGGTAACGGAGGTTCCATCTTCTCTTGTCCAGTTTGCAGTTTGCGACGCAACGACCTTCAGGTTCGCATTGTCCTTAATCGCATCGTTAAAGCCGTTCATGCGCATCGTATTCAGAACGCCCGGATAGCCTTCAAGCACGCCGATCTTCTGGGCCTTGTCGCCATAGGTTTTGTTAACCCAGTCTCCAATATCATGTCCGGCTTCATACTGGTCATACCCTAAGCTGCTGACGTACATATAATTCTCTTTATCCAGTTCGGCCATATTGAACATAAAGACGGGAATGTTGGCTTCCATTGCCTCTCTCAGATAAGGAAGCATCGAAGAATCGCTTTCAGTGGACAGCGCAATCGCATCAACGCCCTGCTGAATCAGGTTTTCAATGATGTCGCCCTGTTCAGTGATGGAACTGGTATTACCGGAAGGAGACTGAACGATAACTTTCATGTCCCAACCCTTGTCTTTCACTTCCTGTATTGCTCCTTTGATCGTCATGGTATAAGAAGTATTCATGGTTATGGGCACAATCGCTACATTTAGTGTTCTGTCGGTAATCTGGGTGGGTTTAACGGTATAGGCTCCGTCAGCCGCAACCGTCGTTTCCTCCGCAGCGGCAGTAGACTGCTCTGCCGGCGCGCTGACTTCAGCAGACGCCGAAGCTGTCGCAGACTCTGATGTTTCCGAGGCCGGGGCTGTCTGATTGGACGTTGTACAAGCCGCAAGAGACATGCACATTACGGCAACCAGAAGCATGACGATGATTCTTTTCATTTCTTCTTTCCTCCTAATTGATTCATAATATTTACCGATAACCACAGGGCTTCGGTAAAAATTTTATAATTTCATTTTTATATTGAATCTTGTATCCTTATTATGATCCTAACACATCATATGTGAGCATTTATAATCTTTTTTGCTTCCTTTTCAATCAATATACATCCCTTTATAACCAAAGTCAACATGTTTTTTATTATTTTCATATCCTTTTATTAGTATATTCTATCATTTCTGATTGCTTCTTTTTCTTGCAATTCTATTTTTTGTATACTAATAATAATAAAATAATCAATATGGAAATAAATTGTATTATGATGCTTTTAATATGTATTTTGCAATGGGCTATCGGGCGTATATGTAATAAAAACTGATCATTGTATAAAATACAACGATCAGTGCTGATATATAAGTCCAGAGATATTGATAACAATCTTCTGCTATATATGTTTTATGGCACGCAAACAACATTGGCGCCGGCTTCAATAATGGCCTCCAGCGCAGCTTCTTCATTTGACCCGGGTGTCGGCCGTGTGGTAATAATCAAATCAAAATCATTGAAATTAGCAAAAACATATAAGTGCGATGAAGAAAACTTACTGGCATCAAATAAAGCGTATCTCTTTTTTGCGGAAGCTATCATGGCGCGTTTTACATCATATTGAAGTGGCGACGACGTTGTAAACCCTGAAGCTCCCCGAACGCCAGTGACCCCCAGAAAAGCGACGTCCACTTCTATCTTGGCGAGGAATTCCTGTGTATCCGGCCCAACAAAACACATATGCTTATCCTGCAGCATACCGCCCGTTGAGATAACGCAGGCCTCTGAGTTAGCAAGGGTATAGGTGACATCAAGCGAATTCGTGACCACCGTGATCTTTTTGCTGGTGAGCCTTTGAGCAAAAGCCGCAACCGTGCTTCCGGAATCCAGAATGATATTCATGTTATCCGAAACCAAACCGGCAGCATATTTAGCTATTTGCATTTTTGCCTGCGAATGAAAGGAACTGCGCGCTCCATACGGAAGAACATTCCCCTTATCAGAATCAACAACGTGCACCTCTCCGCGTGTCCGAAAAATAAGGCCGCCAGCCTCCAGATCAACAAGGTCGCGTCGAACTGTTGCCGGTGCTGCGGATAACTCATCAATCAGTTCCTGAACCCGAATGGTGTTTTCGCGTTTCAGTATATCCATAATTTGTTGCTTTCTTTTTGTCAGAATCAACGTTGGCTTCCTCCATCTAATGCATATTTATCTTCATAATAATCCATGTTCACTCGTGACCGATGATAACACATCAGATAATTTATCATTATTTATCAATTTTCAATCAAATATTATCACGAATGCCCTGTAAAATCAATAACGAAATTTAGCCCGTCTTTTCAGTATTGAATCTTAATACGTAAGTATGTGTCACAATTCGATTACCAAAGGCTACTGTTTTCTCTTCCTGCGCGGTTTGATGACCACCTCCCGCAGCAGCGCGCCGCCATTGTACACCTTCACCAGATAATCGTGGTTTCCCGCCAGCGGTCCGAACACGAACTCTCCATCCGCGTCGGTGAAAGCATCGCCCGCCGGTAAATAGCCGCCCTCTCCGCGCAAAAACAGGCGCACAATGGCGTCGGGCACCCGCTGCCCTTCGCTGTCGTACACCGTGCCGTGCAGTATGCTCCTCTGCTCTTTGGGCGCCGTCACAACCGCCTCCACGCGGTCGTTGTTCTCTGTCGAAAACGCAAATTTAACGGGATAAAGCGGCATCATGCAATCCTCCGTTTTTTGTACAATATATTCATCCCCAAGCGCGAACATGTGTGGTATAATAAGCCAAGGTGGCGGTGGCACAAATCTATGGTTTGCGACCATCGGAGGGGCCCATGAAATTAAAAGCAACCAGGTCAAACAGAAAAAAGCGGAAGCTGGCGCTGCTCATCGCCGCCGGCGTCATTATCGCGGCGGGGCTTTTCATCGCCGTTTTCAATTTGGCGGTCACATCGTCCGCCGCTCCCTACATTCACGACATCAGCGACATCGGTAATATTGAACCGGCCGACTGCGCCCTTGTTCCCGGCGCTCTTGTCTACGATACCGGTCAGCTTTCCTGGGTACTGCAGGACCGGGTGGACTACGCGATTCAGCTTTATAACGCGGGCAAGGTGAAAAAGTTGCTGTTCTCGGGCGACCACGGCCGCAAAGATTACGACGAGGTCAACGCGATGAAGGACTATGCGGTGTCCCGGGGTATTCCGGAGGATGATATCTTTCTTGACCACGCGGGTTTCTCCACCTACGAAAGCATGTATCGCGCACGCGATGTATTCTGCGTCAAACGCGTCATCGTGGTTACGCAGGCGTTCCATATCTCACGGGCTGTTTACGACGCGCGCAAGCTGGGGCTGGACGCTGAAGGCGTCAATTCCAACCCGCGCCGTTATGGCAACGAAATAAAAGACGCGCTTCGAGAGAGCCTCGCGCGCGTTAAGGATTTCTTTTGTGTGAATCTGTTCCATCCGCTGCCCAAATACCTGGGCCAGGCTATTCCCATTTCGGGGAGCAGCGCAGCCACGCACGACAAGGGTTAGTCCTTCATCAGCAAGCGGCGGATATTGTTGAAATAGTACGCGGTCACCTTCGTGAACAGAAAGTCGTACAATACGAACGACGCCTCGGCAATGGGGATCACCGCCCAGATCGGCAGGACGTCCAGTATGTTGATCACCGTAGCGCGCGCTACCAGATAGATAAGCACCAACGCCACGTTATAATACAGCAGCTTGAGGATATATCGAATAACCTTGTCCTTCACGTTCGTCTCCAGATAATACTTGCCGATACCGTAGTGCCCAAAAAACAGCACGTATGGCAGCACATATACAATGGAAGGCATCATCAGCAGTAGCCCTATCAGCGAGACCGACAGGTACATCATGAAAGCGAGGCCCATCTCCTCTTCCAGTATCAGCCCCATGATGAACACAGAACTCAAAAAATACATCGCAAAACGCGCCGTCGGCAGAACAGCCGCCAGATACAGGAACAACAAAGACATGGCGGCGAACATGGCCGTCAGGCTGACTCTGTGGGCAGTGCGTTTAAATCTCGGCATAGTCTCTCCTTCCGAATATCCTGTTTGTCGCTAGCAGCAGGGAATACAATCTCCGCCCATGCACTCGCAGCAACAGTCTGCGCAGAGCAGCCCGCTGCATATATTGCACACGTTGCTGCCCGCATCCTGGCCTCCATAAAACGTCTGGCCGTAGCCCGACGCACTCCGGTTGAGCGTCTGATAGGCATTGGCATATTCGGCGTTGGTCGGGTCCATACTGCACGCGGTGGCGAAATGCTGCCGTGCGCCGTCGTACCAGCCCTTGCGAAGCAACACCGTGCCTTTCAGATAATGCCACTCGGCGTTTCGATTAGCGATCGCATCCAACATCGCGTCTGCCCGCGTCAGGTCTCCCGCCTGCATCGCGCGGCGCACATCCGCGAACTGCGCCGATCCGCCGGAATACGAAGTCCCGCCGTACGATCCCGAATAAGATGTCGACCCGTCTGCGCTGGCGCGGTATCCGCCGCCCTTCCGCTCCTTCTGGATCATCTCATACGCTTCGTTGATCTCCTTGAGCCGCTCGCCGGCCAAATCCTCAAGATCGTGCCCCCTGTACCGGTCGGGGTGATATTTCTTCGCCAGGGTCCGGTAAGCGGTTTTTATTTCGGCGTCCGTAGCGGACGGGCTGACCCCCAAAACTTTATACGGATCCATTCGTATCCCCTTTCAAAACGTCCTCTGTCTTTTTCGCAAGCCCGAGATACATGATATTATCCAGCAACGGCTTGTCTCTTTTGATATCCAGCAGTTCATACGCCTTGCAGGCCTCGGCCAGCGATATATGCAAATTGAACGTCGCCTGCTCCCTGACAACGTTGCGCACCTTCTCCGGCTCTTTTGACGACCGCAGCAGGTAAACGTTGTAGCTGCCCGACTTTATATCCTTTTCCAGATCGTTCACCGCATCCGCGATGTAGATCCATCGTCCCAAATGATATCCGAAGTGGGCGAGCGCCTGTTTTGCGCCCTTGTCCACAAAATCAAAAGGCGCCGACGCAAACACCACAGACAGCAAATGCCCAAACTCGGCTGAAACCGCATCCACGTCCTGGCATTGCGCTTTTTCCAACCCGCGCAGCGCATGGAGCCGGGTTTCAAACTCCGCCGTAAGTTCTGGAACATCCCCCGCGGCCCGTTTCTTTACATGCCGGTAAAACAACGACAGCATACGGGCTGTCAGTTGCCCTTCATCCTCTATGTTGTCGTCGATCTTCGCGCAGCCCAGCAGCACATTGACGGAAGCCGCGTAGGAGGATTCGCGCGAATGGACAATGGTCTTCTTCCTCACCGGGCTGGCCAAGCACCGCTCCCGCGCAACCGTCGGCGTTTCGCCCGACATCGACGAAAGCAGCAGTGACAGCACGGCGCAGTCGTAATTCAGCATAAAACGCGCCGTGTGCGAATATTGGTCGCGAATCGCTTTGCACAAGCCGCAGTAATACCCTTTGTAGGCTTCCAGTTCCTTGACCTTGAGCTCCGGTTTTAAAGGTTGTACATATCCGAACATGATTTCTCCTTGTTTCGGAGCTTTCTTCGACCATTATGCCGATGGATTCGTTTACAATATTACCATGAGGTTCTATATTTCTCAATCAGGCAAGGCGGATTTTTCACTCTCTGTTCATATTTATACACAATAGACGCCCAATACGCAGGCTTTCCGTATAAAAAGACGATAAAAAACAGGCTGTTCGCCAGCCTGCCAAAATCGGTTATATAAGTATGTTCAAATATATCTGTACTAAAACGTAACGCGAGGGGCCTCGTCTTCCTTCAGGTTCCAGGACATATTCCATATATACGCACTGCCATTAACGATTCTGAAAATGGATATCCCCGTATCCACGCCCGCTCTCTCAATATTGCCCTGAAGCCACCCCCGTTCTTCCAGCAGCCGCTTTTCCAGCTCATCATCGTGAAGCTCTTCGATAACCCCGGTAACGCGAAGCATTTCAAAATTGGGATCGGAGGCATTACGAATAAATCCAGCCTCGGCTTTGGGGTTCTCGCAAAATTGTTTACGGAGGTTCTTTGATTTCGCCGTATGAAAATAGAACCCCGTTTCGTCGGCAAACCACATCAGCATCCCCCGTACGCGCGGCTGGCCGTTTTCGCAGGTGGCCAGCCAACATGAAGGATTCTGGTTGGCAAAAGAAAAAATCTCGGTCAATTTCCCGTCCATATTATCTCCTCCTGAATTCGTTTTCTTTTATACTAGCCCCAACGCCGATGCGTTTCTTTCAAAATACGGACGGGAATTATCAGAATACCACTAAGTCTCAGTCTTTGAATTGCTGACGGTAGGCGGATGGCGTCATTTTATACTTTTCAATAAAGCAATAGGAAAAATAGGAGGACGTATTGAATCCGCATTGAAGCGCAATTTCTGTCAGACTGGCGTTTTGACAGATCAGCATGCGCCGGGCCTTTTTCAACCGGATGAGATTCAAAAAATCGATAGGGCCGCTGCCGGTGACGGACTTGAAAACCCTTGAAAAATGGCCGGCCGACAGATTGACTTGGCCGGCAAGCTCATCGACCGTTATCTTTTCTGCAAAATGGCTGTTCATGTATGAAATGGAACGGTCAACCTCAAACCGGTCGTACAGCGGAATCAGTTCCTCTCTTTCCGGCAATAGGCTCTTCAGGATAAAATGAGTTATGGCAACGCTCAGGCTGTTCAGCAACGACCCATTTGCCTGAGTCTTTTCACCTGCCGCCAGCATAAAGCATCTGAGCAGGCCTAAAAGCTCAGGATGCGGCTTATAAACCTCGCCGCGGTATATGGGGATAGCATAAGTATAGGCTTCAGCCGCTGCCTCAAAGAAAGAGCTGTCGATCATCACGGCAATATAGCTCTGGAAACTGTCGTCAGGGATCTCCTGATGCGCAACATCCGGCGATATAGCGCACAGACACCGGCCGTCGCTCAAATCAAACGCGATCAGTTCATCTCCGATCATGACACCGTTGGCCGGTTGAAAATAATAAATGAATGAATAAGCCGGATGCGTGTGGTTAGGCGTTATGGCATAGGCGCATTGCCCGCATGATGGGATGAATAAACTGACGTTGGGATGCAGGAAACAGTCAATATTCCTTTGTATATTCTCCGCCATCGCCTCATCCATCCGGCCTACCAGCTTGTTCATCACAAGAAGCCTTTCTTCTTCGAGCATTTTGCCCCTCCTAACTGCATAATAACAAAAGCCCCGGCTCACGCAAGACTCACGCAAGAGGGGCTTACCGAGCGATGAGACCAATACCGCTCCTTCCTATTTATCGAGAACTCTGGTCAGAAAACGCCGAGTCCTTTCCTGGCGCGGATTCCCGAATATCACCTCGGGCTTGTCTTCCTCAACGATGACGCCACCGTCCATGAATACCACGCGGTCGGCCACGTCGCGGGCAAAGCCCATCTCATGGGTCACCACCAGCATGGTCAGCCCGCTGTGCGCCAAACCCTTCATGACCTTCAGCACCTCGCCCACCATTTCCGGGTCCAGCGCGGACGTCGGCTCGTCGAACAGCAATGCCTCAGGCTCCATAGACAGGGCCCGCGCAATGGCCACGCGCTGCTTCTGCCCACCAGATATCTGGCTCGGCTTGGCGTTAATAAACCCAGCCATGCCGACCTGCTCCAGATACTTCATCGCCGTCTTTTTCGCCGTCTGCACGTCGCGCTTTAAGACTTTCACCTGCCCCACCACGCAGTTGTTCAGCACCGTCAGATTGTTGAACAGGTTGAACTGCTGGAATACCATGCCCATCTTCGCGCGATATTCCGCGGTGGACATGTGGCCGTCCAGTATGTTGTGGCCATGATAGACGACTTCGCCGCTCGTGGGCAGCTCCAGCAGGTTGATGCAGCGCAGCAGCGTCGACTTGCCGGAACCGGAAGCGCCGATGATGCACACCACCTCGCCCTTGCCGACGGAAAAGTCGATATCCTTGAGCACCTCGACGGAGCCGAAATTTTTCTTTAGATGATTAATTTCGATTATTTTATCCAATTCTCTTTCTCCCCGCTATCAGTGACTTTGATCTCGGCTTCCGGCACCGTCTGGGAGCCATGGATGGTAAATGTCTTGGGGCCGTCCAGCCGGTGCTCGACCGCGCGCAGGATCCGCGTCACCGTAAACGTCATGATAAAGTAGATCACGCAGGCCACAAAGAAGGATTCAAAGTAATGATAATTTGTTGCCACAGCAGAGCTCGTCTTGAAAAAAAGCTCAGTTACGGAAATCACATTGAGGACCGACGTGTCCTTGATGTTGATGACGAACTCGTTGCCGGTGGCCGGCAGTATGTTCCGGATGGCCTGCGGCAGGATAATGCTCGTCATTGTCTGCCCGTGCGTCATGCCGATGGAATGCGCCGCTTCAAACTGCCCCTTATCGATAGATAATATGCCGCCGCGCACGATCTCCGCCATATACGCGCCTGTGTTGATGGACACAATAATGATGCCGGCTAGGGTTCGGTTTGGACTGATGCCCGTCGCCGCGGCAAAGCCGTAGAATATTACCATTGCCTGCACCATCATCGGCGTGCCGCGGAATATCTCGATATACACCGACAATATGGCGTTAAAGATCTTGAGCAATATCCTTTTAACAGGAGAACTTTTTGCGTCCAGTGGGATCGTCCGCACAACGCCGATCCCCAAACCGATGGCAAAACCGATCAGCGTGCCGGTGATCGCAATCAATAGCGTAACGCCAGCACCCTGCAAAAACATTATGCCATATTTCCCAATTATTTTGGCAACTGTGTCAAAGAACACAATCAAGTCCTCCTGTCAATGATTCAATCTATTATTTGTCTTTACGCGGCGGGCTGATTCTTAGTCGCCGTTTCCATCAGGGCCTTTCTGTCATCATCGGAAATCCCAGCCAGGACTTTGTTGATGGCGGATACCAGCTCATCGCTGCCCTTCTTGACGCCTACGGCTATGGAGGTATCACCCTCGGTCAGATCGAAGCCTTGCCCGTCCGCAAACTCGACGAAATAATAGGTTCCCGGGTCAGCGTTCATGGCGGATTCGCCCTCCGGCTTCTCACTCACATAACCGTCAATGATGCCGGACGACAACGCAACACGCATCGCCGTGAAATCCTTCATCGCTTCCTGCTTATCGACTCCCTCAATCTGGTCGATCTTAGCATAGTGATAAGTACCCAGTTGCGCGGTGATCTTGGCGTCTTTGAAATCAGCCAGACTCTTGGCGCTTTCATACTTGCTGCCCTTTTTGACCACAATGCCCAGCACGATGTCTTCGCGGTAATAGCTATCGGTAAAATCGATTGATTCTTTGCGCTCGTCCGTCGGGGACATGCCCGCGATGATCGCATCGATCACGCCGGTCTGCACAGCGGGGATCAGGCCGTCCCAAACCGTGGGGATGATCACCAGCTGTTTGCCCAGGCCCTCGGCAATCTTCTTGGCAATCTCGACATCATATCCGCCGGCATACTGGGTGGTGCCTTCGATCGGTACCGCGTCGTTGCTGTCGTCCAGTTGCGTCCAGTTATAAGGCGGATAGGCGCACTCCATGCCCACCTTGAACGTATCACCTTCCGTTGTAGCCGCCGATGCAGGCGCCGCCGCGGATTCGCTTGCCGCCGGCTGGCTGCTGCCGCCGCATGCTGCGAGCGACGCGACAAGCGCGATCACCAGCACGATAACACTCAGCTTCTTCATTAGTTCCCTCTCCTTAAAATATAAAATTTATTTTGCTAAATTGATAGCATACTAATGTTGATTCGTATAATTTAAAATATCAGAATTTCTTGTGATTAGCAAGAATATATATGGCTTCATTGCACATTTATACAACCGGAAACAACCATTTGTTATATGACAGGCTTCATTGCCTCGTTTCCATGATTCCCAGCAGCTCTTCCTTAACGCCGGGGCAGGCCACAACCATATCGCGGCGTTCTCCGTATTCAGTGAAAGCTGTCCATTCCGATCCATCCAAATTCATGATAACAGCACCGGCTTCTTTGGCCACCAGCAACCCCGCCGCGTAATCGAAAAAGGCCTCGCCGCGGCGAACGGTTGCGTCAACACGACCGCAGGCGGCATAGCACAGCTCAAGGCCGCAGGCTGGGGCCACGCGAACCTGTCCGGCCATCGACAGCAGATTTGCCGTCCTCTTGCCACCACCACGCAGCATAGAGTGGTCCAGCGACACAATGGCGTCGGACAATGAAGATGTCCGCGCGGGTTTGACACTTTTTCCGTTCAGATATACGCCAAGGCCGTCAACCGCATGGAACAATTCCACATGTATTGGATCGTACACCACGGCGGCCTGCAGCTCCCCGCCATCCAGATATGCGATACTCACGCATACGTCAAACAAGCCACGTTCAAACGCCTCCGCCCCGCCCGCGCTGCTTACCGCAAAGCAGGGTCCGGCATAGCGCTCTACGCCTTTTACAAAGTCTTTGAGCGTATAACCATCTTTATTTTGCCGGGCTATTGCCGGCATCGCCAGTCTGTCAGCCCAGACCGCCGCGTCGCCGTTCCCTCCGGCAAACCAGCCGGGAAGCAGTTCGTCGATAAGCTGGCGGCAGGCTTCATGTTGTCCGGAATGATCCATCAATGCGTCGCCCGCTTTCAGGGCGGCGTTCTTCATTATATAACATACGGATGCCGCGTTTTCCGTCTTCATTTTTGATCTGTTTTCCTTTTTATATTATAGCGGTTATTATATCATAATTTTCGAATCATGTTCGTGTAAAATTCTGTTCTAAAAATATTTACGGACATCGGGTATACTCATTGACAAGTAGAAGCCGATGTGTTAAATTACTACTAGTGCTCTAAAAACAGGCTTCAAAGGCCTTTTTTAATTGCGCAGACACATAATTTGGAGGAAGGCCATGCGTACCAAGATCACACTGGCGTGCACTGAATGCAAGCAGAGAAATTACGACACGATGAAAAACAAGAAAAATGACCCGGACAGACTGGAAATGAGCAAGTACTGCCGTTTCTGCAAGAAGCACACCACCCACAAGGAGACAAAATAGTCGCGTTCTATTTTAGCCATCTATATTGAGTTTAGGATGTGAGGGCAATGGCAAAAACGAAATTACTCGGCAACGACCGAAAAGAAAAGCTGGAGCAGCAAAAAAAAGCGGCAAAGAAAGCAAACAAGAAAAAGAGAAAGAGCCCGGCCAGATTTTTTAAAGACATTCTATCTGAGCTGAAAAAGGTTACATGGCCTACAGCAAAGGATCTCATGAAATACTCCGGTGCCGTGCTTGCTTTCATCCTCATTGTGGCAATCATTGTCGGTCTTATGGACTGGGGCTTGAGCAACTTGTTTGACTTGGTTCTAAAAAAATAAGGAGGCGCGCGCTGATTTATCCAGCGACGCAAGCTTATCGTCATTATGTCTGAAGAAGAAAAAGCCGGCATCGTCCCAGGCGAACCGGAAACAACAGAACAGCCAAAAAAGCCAGAGCCGCAGGGTGTGTTTATCAAGCAGGAAAAAACTGATAAACCCTATTGGTATGTTATCCATACCTATTCCGGATATGAGAACAAGGTGAAAGTGAATCTGGAAAAGGCGATCCAGAACCGTAACTTCGAGGATATCATTCTGGAAGTCAAGGTTCCGATGGAAGAGAGCATCGAGGTTAAGAACGGCAAGAAAAAGCATGTGATGAAAAAGCGTTACCCGGGCTATGTAATGGTCAAGATGATCCTTGACGACGAAACCTGGTACGTGGTGCGCAACACGCGCGGTGTCACCGGCTTTGTCGGGCCCGGTTCCAAACCCATCCCGCTTACCGATAAGGAAGTGCGCGCGATGGGCGTTGAGAACGTGCCCATCAAGCTTGACGTGGAGGTCGGCGAAAACGTCATGGTCACGTCCGGCCCGCTCGAAAGCTTTGTCGGAGTCATCAAGGAAGTCCATCCGGAGAAACAGAAGGTTAAGGTCGTCGTCTCGATGTTCGGGCGCGACACACTGGTCGATCTCGATTTCGTCCAGATCAAGCGTATATAAAGAGGCCCTTGCCTCTTTTCACAAGTGGGAGGAACTGTTCTTCCGGTAGACACACCCAAGCCGGGGGCCGCAATTTTCCGCTTGTACCACAATATCAGTATCTTAAGGAGGTGTAACCATGGCAAAGAAAATTACCGGTTACGTGAAGCTGCAGATTCCTGCAGGTAAGGCGACGCCGGCCCCGCCGGTCGGCCCGGCGTTAGGTCAGCACGGCGTCAATATCATGGGCTTCTGCAAGGAGTTCAACGAAAAGACTGCCAAACAGGTGGGTTATGTGATTCCCGTCGTCATCACGGTGTATGCGGACAGATCGTTCACATTCATCATGAAGACACCGCCGGCTCCTGTCCTCATCAAAAAGGCTATCAACATCGAAAGCGGCAGTGGTGAGCCGAACAAAAAGAAGGTTGGTAAAATCACCAAAGCGCAGCTCCGTGAGATCGCCGAGACCAAGCAGCCAGACCTGAACGCCGCCAGCGTGGAAGCCGCGATGAGCATGATCGCCGGCACCGCCAGAAGCATGGGCGTTGAAGTTGTTGACTAACGCTTAAATGACGTGGGAGGCTATATTTAGCCGCACGACCACAAGGAGGAAGACTATGAAAAGAGGAAAAAACTATCTCGAGAGCGTAAAATCTTACGATAGAACAGTGCTGTACGATCCGGCGGAAGCGTTACAGCTTGCGGTGGACACCGCTAAAGCAAAATTCGATGAAACCATCGAGGCATCCATCCGTCTGGGTGTTGATCCCCGCCATGCCGACCAGCAGGTCAGAGGCGCGTTGGTTCTCCCCCACGGCACCGGCAAATCACAGCGTGTTCTGGTATTTGCCAAAGGCGACAGCGCCAAGGAAGCTCAAGAAGCCGGAGCCGATTATGTTGGCGGCGATGAATTTGTTGACAAGATCAAGAATGAAAACTGGTTCGATTTTGACGTCTGCGTCGCCACTCCTGATATGATGGGCGTTGTCGGCAAAATTGGCCGCGTTCTGGGTCCCAAGGGCCTGATGCCGAACCCGAAGTCCGGCACCGTCACCAAGGAAGTCGCTAAGGCCATTACGGAAATCAAAGCCGGTAAAGTTGAGTACCGCGTCGACAAGACGGCCATTGTGCATGTTATTATCGGAAAAAAGAGTTTCGGCAAGGAGAAGCTGGGCGACAATCTCGGCGCTCTGATGGAAGCTCTGATCAAGGCCAAGCCGTCAGCTGCGAAGGGCACCTACTTAAAGAGCGTTGTTGTGTCCTCCACGATGGGCCCTGGAATCAAGATCAATCCAACAAAGTTTATCTGAAGCGGTTGACAAAGTCATATCGTGCTGATAATATAGTCCGGTAATTGAATATCATAGATCCTGCCGAAGACAACAGGCCGTGCCTATAGGCGCTTAAATTTCCGAAGTCTCAGATAGCTTTGAGCGACGGATTGCCTGTCGAGGAGAGCCTATACAAAGAGATAAACCCTTTTTTGTTCAGCTTTCCTGCACAAAGAAGGGTTTTTGGTTTTCTAACCGTATAAAGGGAGGTGAAAGTATTGGGAGAAAAAGCCATTGAGGCAAAAAAGCTGGTCGTTCTTGAGATCAAAGAAAAGTTTGAGAAGGCCCAGGGCATCATTTTCTACGATTACAGAGGCCTCAGCGTCGAAGAAGTTACGGATCTGCGTAATCAGTTCCGTTCGGCTGGCGTCGAGTATCATGTCATCAAGAATTCCATGCTCAAGCGCGCTGCGGATATGCTTGAGATCCAGGGTCTGGACGAACATCTGACCGGTCCTACCGCCGTGGCCTTTGGTTACAGCGATCCTGTCGCTCCGGCCAAGGTACTGACGGCATTTGTCAAGAAACTGAAAAACAAGACCGAGATCAAGACCGGTTTGCTGAACGGTAAGGTCATCACTGTCGCCGGCATCCAAAGTCTGGCCGACCTGCCGTCGAGAGAGCAGTTGCTGGCACAGTTGGCCGGCACACTGAACGCCCCGATTACCGGGTTCGCAAGAACGCTGTCCGGCATTATTTCCAAGCTGGGCTATGCGCTTAGCGCTGTTAAAGAACAAAAAGAGGCTTAAAAACAGGCCGCAACAAACAAAAATTAAACGAATTTTGGAGGATATTTAAAATGAGCAATCAGGAAATTTTAGAAGCCATTGAGAAAATGAGCGTACTTGAGCTGTCCGAGCTGATCAAAGCGATCGAAGACAAATTTGGCGTGAGCGCCGCTGCTCCTGTGGCTGTTGCCGCTGCCGGCGCGGCTGCCGCCGCTGCCGCCCCCGCTGAGGAAGAGAAGACCGAGTTTGACGTAGTGCTGAAGGAAGTCGGCGCTGAGAAGATCAAGGTCATCAAGGTTGTGCGTGAACTGACGGGTCTTGGCCTGAAGGAAGCCAAAGACGTGGTCGATGGCGCTCCCAGCACCGTGAAGGAAGCTGTTCCGAAGGAAGAAGCCGAAGGCATGATCGCCAAGCTGAAAGAAGTCGGCGCGACGGCTGAAATGAAATAACATAATCTCAACTTTGCAGGGCCGGCGGTTATCCGCCGGCTTTTTTGCGCCTTGCGCACCAGGTTTTTTAGTGGCAAGACGCTGGTCGCCTCTCCCCCGAGTATGCTATAATAGTTTCAATTTAATCCACGGAGGTTGCCATGCGAATTGCCTGCCATGCCGAAACACCTTTCGGAACTGTTACCGCACTGTATGAGGAGGGAGTAATTCGTCGCGTTCTGTTCCCGAATGAGGCCATCGGCGCCGGTTATGAAGGCGACGATTCCCTTCCCTTCGCGGCTCAGATGGCGGAATACCTCTCAGGCGAACGTCGTTCCTTCGACCTGCCTTTACTGCTGCCCGGTACGCCCTTCCGCCAGGCGGTTTACCGCGCGACGATGGCTATCCCCTACGGCCGCGTGGCCACATACGGCGATGTGGC
>Ga0183096_1001287_pt1 | contig 22551 bp, 21 predicted proteins | sample Biomet5_FD_127791 | JGI IMG/M metagenome (GOLD analysis project Ga0183096, IMG submission 127791) | Microbial communities from bioreactor (seeded with sewage sludge) at LBNL, California, USA - Biofuel metagenome 5 (version 2) (version 3) | ecosystem: Engineered > Bioreactor > Anaerobic >... | reverse complement strand
CCGCGGCGCTCGTCGCCTAGACGGTTTTCCATCGGCACGGAGACGTTGTCAAAGAACAGTTCGCAGGTGGCGGAGGCGCGCAGACCCATCTTGTTTTCCGGCTTGCCCACAGTGAAGCCGGGCATGCCCTTTTCCAGTATGAACGCCGTTATACCGCGGGTCCCCTGCTCCTTGTCGGTCATGGCAAACACGATGAACACGTCGGCATAGGGGGCACTGGTGATGAATATTTTGCTGCCGTTGAGAACATAGTGGTCGCCCTCAAGAATGGCGGAGGACTGTTGCATAGAGGCATCGGTGCCGGCAGCGGGCTCGGTTAGCGCGAATGCGCCTATTTTCTCACCTCTGGCCAGCGGCACAAGGTATTTCTGCTTCTGCTCCTCGGTACCGAATTTGAGTATCGGCCAGCAGCAAAGGGAGGTGTGGGCGGAAAGAATAATGGAGGTTGTGGCGCAGACTTTTGCAAGTTCTTCCACCGCCAGCACATAGCCCATCTGGTCAAGTCCGCTTCCGCCATATGCCTCGGGAATGGGTAGACCCATCATGCCCATAGCAGCCATTTTTTCAATGGTTTCAATCGGAAATCTCTCCGACTCATCTATCTCTTTGGCAAGAGGTTTGACCTCGTTTTCAGCAAACTCCCTGAAGGTGGCCTGAAGCTGTAAATGCTCGTCGTCAAGTTTAAACATAGTCGTGATTCCTTTCATTATCAGGCGCGGTGCGCCGTTTTGTTTTTTTTGAAACGATGCTCCTTTTTTTGGAAAGGTTCATTCCACTTGAGCAGGGCGGCAAGGTGAATCACCATTCACTTTTTTCTTTTAAAAATTGTCTGCGCTTTTGTGCACGCCTTTCGGCTGCCGGAGACCACAGCGCGGTCTCCGGGCACTTGGTTATCGCAGACTGATCTGTCAGCTGTCAGAATTTTCGGAAGCCTCTTGTTTGGCTTCTTCGGACGTTCCGCTGTGATCAAGGAAGTCAAAGTCCACCTCTACGCGAAAATTCATGTCCCGCTTTTCATCGGAGCGGGTGCTCTTTTCGGGCGTAAACGTGCCGGTGAACATTCCGCCATCAAAAATCTTCATAACCTCGTCGGTGACATAGTCCATATCCACAGGGCCTTCGGAGAACATGCCAAATTTGAGACCCAAGAAGTTTGTAATACCCATCAGCGTGTAGGACAGAACCTCGCTGTCGATTTCTCGGATTTCGCCCGAGCTCTTGGCGGCATCGAGTCCCTTCATGTAGGCGCGGCTGAAGCTCTCGTAGTAATCCGTGAACAGCGACCTGTCCACATAGAGAGATTCCCAAATGATATTATAAAGGTAAGGATACTTTACAACGAACTGGAGCCAGGCCTTGAGACCCTCCCGCTCAGCTTCCCGGCGGTTCTTGCAGCCGCTGGTTTTGATGGACATCTCTTTTCTTATCCTGTGGCTGAACTGGAGCAGCAGATACCGGTACAGACTTATCTTGCTGTCGAAGTAAGTGTAGAATGTGCCGGTGGCAACGCCTGCCAGCTTTGTGATATCCGCAATATTCGCGCCGTAATACCCCCGCTCGTATATGAGCTGGGTAGCGGCCGAAAGAATGTTGTTGAGTGTCTCAACGCCCTTCTTGGTTCTTGGAACCTTCAGCAGATCGTTCATATTCTCCTCCACAGCAAAAGACGTGCTATTAAGAGTTAATTTCACAGGTGTTAATCTGTTGCGCCTTTCAAGTGTTCCTTTGCAAAGACGAACTATCCCTTCCCCCTGCCGCGGCCTGCGGCAGATGTAATTATACGATGGTGAATCCGGATTTCACCGAGTTTGTGAAACCGAGTATGAGTGCAGTGAAAAGCAGGGGCTGCTCATACATGGAGGCGTGCCCGCTGTTTTCAATCATTGCGTAATGACTGTCCGGGATGCGGTCGGCAAGATATTTCTGCTCCTCCATTGGGGTCAAATAGTCCTGGGGACAGGACACAATCAGTGTGGGGCAGGATACTTCCCTTAGCCTGAGGCGGACATCGTAGTTTGACGAGCTGTTCGTGAGGCGGATCATTGCGTTAATGAAGTCCTTGTTGCCGAATACCGTGGAAAGAGTATTTTTGCGCCGCTCCATCCAGTCGTTATGGTCGCGGTAGAACTGAGGTGAATAGATGACGGGAATCGCGGTGTAATAATACTGCTCCCAGTCGTCGGCGGCAAGATTCCAGGCCTTGCCGATGTCGTTCAGCCAGGGGCCGGTGGCTGCGGTGGCGTTAAAAAGCATCAGCCGTTCCACCCGCCGGGGGTGGTCGATGGCGTACTCAAGACCGATCTCGCTGCCATACGATATACCCGCGATGCAGACCTTTTCAAGACCAAGATGGTCGAGAAGTGCATCCACAAGCTCAAGCTGTATGGAATGGTCATAGCCTTCGGTCATTTTGTCGGTCTTCCCCTGGTCAAGCATGTCGACGAGAACAAGCATATTCTGGGCGGAAAGAGGCTCGATAAATTCTTTCCAGCTCGCGCAGGACATCATGATGCCGTTAAGCAGAAGAAGCGGCTTTCCCTGACCTTGGGTTTCATAATACACTCTTTTTCCGCGAAATTCAAACTCCGACATTTTGCTCATTTCCTCCCTATTATACCAGCCGTGAGAGCGCTGTCCAGAAGCTCGTCACGGAACTTCGGGTGAGCAATTTCGATGAGGCTGTAAACACGCTGATTGATGTTCGCCCCACGCAGGTCGGCTACGCCGTATTCCGTCACCACAAGGTCCACATCGTTACGGGAGAGGCTCACCGCGGCGCCGGTCTGGAGTTGGGCGACGATCTTCGAGACCTCGTGTCTCTCGCCGGTGGCTTTGTCCTTCACCATGGCGGTGGAATACAGGGCGATTATTGAGCGTCCGCCCTTGGACATCTGCGCGCCGATGGCTGTGTCCGCCTGCCCGCCTGTGCCTGAAAACTGCCTTGAGCCGATAGATTCGGAGGCGCACTGGCCAGTGAGATCCACCTCGAGACTTGTGTTTATGGATATCTGGTTGTCGTTCTGCGCGATGACATAGGGATCGTTGACCCAGGCCCCGTCATATAGCGCCACGCCGGCGTTGTGATCCACAAACCTGTAAAGCTCCTCATTGCCGAGGACCATCGTGGCTACCATCTGACCCTTGTTTATGTTCTTGCGCTTGTTTGTGATGATGCCCATTTTTGCAAGTTCCGCCATGCCGCTGGTTATAAGCTCAGTGTGGACACCAAGATCGTTTTTCTCCTTGAGGCATTCCGCCACGGCATTCGGTATGCCGCCTATGCCGAGCTGGATGCAGGCACCGTCCGGGACGTAGCCCGCAATTATCCTGCCAATGTCTTTGTCCTTTTCTGTGAAGGGGACATCGGCAATGGAGGGGACGGGGTAGTTCGACTGCACAAGATAATCCACATCGCTGTAATGCACGACGAGATCGCCGTAGGTGAAGGGGAAGTGCGGATTTATCTCAAGGATTGTGATGTACGCGGCCTCCATCATGCGTCTTTCGTAAGTGTTTGAGGTGGACAGAGATATATAGCCGTGCTCATCGGGCATGGAAGCCGAGGCCACGAAGATGTTGGGCTTGTTGCGGTAGAGCCATTTGGTGGCCGCAAGGTGCAGGTGGTTTGGGATGTAGGCCATGTTGCCCTGCGCGTGGGCCTTGCGCATGGCGGGTGCAAAAAACCAGCCGTCCACGGAGAAGGAATCGACATAGTCGCTTTTATAAAACTCACCCGCGTGGGTGGGATTGCAGTTGACTATCCTGACGTTTTTAACCCGGTCGGCAATGAGATGCAGATTCTCCATGAAGGAACCCGCTTCAGCCGCGCCGAGGCCCGTGACGACGGTATCGCCGCTTTTTACGAGGGAAAGCGCCGTTTCAAGGGAAATAACTTTTGACGTGTAATCCATAGCGTTACCTCCGTTGGTACTGTCATATTTGGGAAGTCGGGGCTATGTTTTTGCTTCGCCCCGACATCCCAGCCGTTTTGAAAATTATATCAGATACTGCGCTTACTTGGAAGAGGCAAGTTCACTCATGCTACGCAGGCCATCCACAAGTTCCCAGCCGGTGGGCTGACTGGCGTTGATTTTGGATAGATTCATTTCCTGAGTACCAGCGCGAAGGCCGTTTGCATAGTTGATGCTGCCGCCGAACGGGTTCTGAAGCGGGCTTGCTTCCATGGCCTTCATGTAGTTTGTCCAGGTGACAGCCTGACCATTTGCCGCAAGTCTCTGCAGTCCCTCGCAGAAGAAAGCGGCGGCGATCCAGCCGGTCTGGGCATAGGCGTTGTTCGCGTAGTCGGCACTGATCCACTTTTGGTATTTCGCCAGATTATCGGCGCGGAAATCTTCGTAAGAGACCCAGCCGTCACCATAGACGTCGAATTTACCGGCAATATCGGCGGCGACCTGCCCGGAAATGGCGGGGGAGACGTTGACATAGGTGGTGATGGCCGGGGCGGTCATGCCCTGAGAGGCCATTTCCTTCACAATGGTGGGCATGGTGGCCTGAATGGCTGCGACTATGACACAGTCCACGCCGGCGTTCTTGATGGTGGTGACGGCGGCGGAAACGTCGGCCGCACCGGCCGCTACCTGCGCGTCCACATGAGTGATACCAAGCTCCTCACACTTTTTGCTGGCGCCCTCAAGCATGTTCTTTCCGGCGTCGTCGGAGGTATAGATGATGCCTATCTTGCTGCCGCCCAGGGTGCTGATGCAGCGGGCGGCCATGATCTGACCTTCAGTGGTGTAAATGGGCTGCACCGGGAAAATATTGTAGCCTTCCTCGTTAGTTGTGGCTTTCTCGGCATAAAGCTGGCCTATGCCGGTGGCGAAGTATACGCTTGGGATACCATAGGCCTTGAGATCGTTGATGGTAGCGGAGACAACGGGGGTGCCAAAGTGGCCAACTATCGCGAAGACCTTGTCATCCTCCACGAGCTGTTGGAGGTAGGACTTGCCCTTCACGGGATCGAACTCATCATCGTAGTGGATGAAGGTGATCTTGCGGCCACCGATGCCCCCGGCACTGTTGACCATGTCGAGATATGCCTGAATGCCGGCAATAAAGGGTACGCCCACGGGAGCGTATGCACCGGAGACCGCTGCGGAGTTTCCGATAAGTATTTCGGTGTCGGTGACGCCCTGCGTGCCGTCCTTGACGGCTGCGTTGTCCGTACCTGTGGCCGCGGGGGGAGTCTTGGTGCCGCAGGCTGCCAAAGACGCGATCATAACTACCGTCAGAAGAAGTGCGGAAAGACGCTTTTTCATTTAGTTTACCTCCAAAATTATTTTAATGCGGATTTGCCCGCATGGAGCACTGGGTAACTGGGGGAACGGTTACTTGGTGCCTAAATAGGCTTCTATAAGGCGCTGATCCTTGATGAGAATTCCGGCTTCGCCACTGATGTTTATGGTTCCGAGCTCCAGAATGTAGCCGAAGTCGGCGATTTTCAGGGTCTGGAGCGCATTCTGCTCAACAATGACCACCGTGGTGCCTTCTTTCTTGATCTCGCCGATGATCTTGAATATATCCTGGACGACCAGCGGTGCAAGACCTAGAGAGGGTTCGTCAAGCAGCAGTATTTTCGGGTCCGCCATCAGGGCACGGGCTATGGCCAACATTTGCAGCTCACCGCCGGAAAGGGTGCCCGCCATTTGCTTCGACCGCTCCTTCAGCAGCGGAAAATGGTGGTACACGCGCTCGTAACAGTTTTGCATTACCTTGCGGTCTTTCACTGTGTAAGCGCCCACCCGTAGATTTTCGCCCACGGTGAGGTCGGAGAAAATCTGGCGTCCTTCCGGTGACTGGACTATGCCGAGACCGGTGATTTTTTCCGCTTCCTTGTTGGTGATGTCCTGGTCATAGAATTTTATGCTGCCCTCCGAGGCGTGAACAAGGCCGGAAATGGTTTGCAGGGTGGTGGTCTTTCCAGCGCCGTTTGCGCCGAGAAGCGCTACTACGCTTCCTTCGTAGACGTCCAGGTTTATCCCCTTGAGCGCCTGCACGGGGCCGTAATGTACCTTAAGTCCACGGACGGAGAGGGCGACTGTTCTGCTCATATTTTCAGTCCTCCTTTTCCTGTTCGCCGAGATAGGCTACCTGAACCTTCGGGTCGTTCCGTATCTCCGCAGGAGTACCGCAGGCCAGAAATTTTCCGAAGGATATGGCGCAAATTCGGTTGCAAATGTTCATCACAAGGCGCATATCGTGTTCCACCAGTAGTATGGTGCAGTCGAGCTTCTCCCTTATGTCCCTGATGCTCTGGGCAAGCTGCTGAGTCTCCACATCGTTGAGGCCCGCGGCGGGCTCGTCGAGAATAATGAGCTTTGGCTGACACAGGAAAGTCCGGGCCATCTCCACCTTTTTGCGTATGCCGTAAGGCTGTCCGCCCATGGGTGCGTCGGCAAGCTCGGCAATGCCCATGAAGTCGAGCGCCCTCATGGCGCGCTCGCGCATTGCGCGTTCCTCCTTAACTGCTCTGGGAAGCCTAAGCGCCTGACTGAAGCCACCGACCTTGAAGTCGATATGGGCGCCGATGAGCACGTTGTCGATGACGGAGAGCTCGTTAATGAGTTCCATGTTCTGGAAGGTGCGAACAAGCCCCTTGCGTATTATTCCATGTACCTTCTGTCCCACAAGGTTCTCCATCTCGCCGCTTAAGCCGCGAAACAGCACCGCGCCCTCGTTCGGCTTGTAAAACTGGGTGATGCAGTTGAAAACAGTGGTCTTGCCGGCACCGTTCGGGCCGATGAGGCCGAATATCTCGCCGCTTTTTATGCAGAAGGACAGGTCGTCCACGGCCTTAAGGCCGCCAAAATTGATGGATAGATGCTCGATGCGGAGAACCTCGTCCTCCGTCGCGGCATAAGTGCGCTGAGCGCCGGTGGGATCATCCGACATCATTTGGCACCTCATCTTTCGCGGCGGAGCTTTTACTCGCCGTAAGCTTTGCAAATAACCGCTTCAGATCGCTGAAAACGTTGACCACTCCTTTGGGGTAGAACAGTATTACGAGAATAATAAGAACGCCCGAAAACACATACGGCAGGCCATTTATGTCGCCGAGGACAGGAATCCGCTTGAGCACGAGGTCGGGCATGGCATACACCACCAGTGCCCCGAGGAACGTGCCGTATATCGACCGCAGACCGCCAATAACGATTATCGCGAGGATGGTCAGCGAGATCATCAGCGTCCAGGTGGAGGGATATACGAACTTTATAAAGTGCACATACAGCGCGCCCGCCAGAGACGCATAGCCTGTGGACAGGGCGAAGGCTATGAGGCGGTATTTGAGGATGTTCACGCCCATTGCCTGAGCCGCCACCTGACTTCCGCGCATTACGTGCATGGCGCGGCCCATTTGACCGTGAACGATATTATAGGTGAGCATCATCACAAGGACGAGCACCACCACAAGAAGTATGTAGGTCTGCTTTTGGTTAAGATCGATCATGCCCAGCAGCGTGGGATAGTTCGCGCTTTTGCCGGAAAATCCGCCGGTTATAACATCAAGCTCATCGAAGGTCTTACGGAAAATCTCCGATATGCACAGGGTGACAATGCCGAGGTACAGACCCGACATGCGCAGCGACGCGAGACCCACCAGTATCCCAATCGCCGTGGGGATGAGTACGGCCGCCAGAATGCCAACTTCCCAGGGAAGGCCCATATCACCGGTAACGTAGGCGCTTATATACGCACCAAGACCCATGAAACCAGCCGTACCCAGAGATATGAGACCTGAATAGCCCAACAAGATGTTGAGTCCCAGCGCAGCTATGGTAAAAATTATAGTCCCGCCCACTATTCCAAGAAACGAGGTCTTGAGTATCCCGCCGCTAACGGCCGGAACCAGCATCGACAGCATAAGTCCGAAAAGAACGAAGCGGAAATAATGGTTTGTCCATATTTTCATTCCGATTGATTGCTCTTTTTTCATTTCCGCACCTTCGTTACACTTTCTTAATGGTTTTCTTGCCTATAAGCCCCACGGGCCTAATGCACAAAAAAACGATGATAAGTAGGTACAGCAGCTGAGTACCCCACACTGAGGAGATGTAATAGGAGAACAGATTTGTAAGCACGGCGATGATGTATGCGCCTATCACGGGGCCGTAAAACGTCTGGAACCCGCCCAGTACGCAGGCTATAAACGCGTTTACCTGCACACTATCCATGACGTTCACGGTGACGGAGGTACTGGGGGCTATCATGGACCCGGCAAGGGCACCCAGTACCATCGCCAGCGCCCATGCGAACAGGGTAATGTTCTTCGTAGGCACGCCCATAAGCCGGGCGGTGCGCTCGTTGGACGCCGTACTGCGGATGGCAAGTCCCAGCTTTGTCTTCTGCAAAAGCAGGAACAGGCCGGTGGTAAGCCCAAGACCTATGATAATGTTCAGAAGGCTGTTATACGATAAATTCGCCCCGCCGAGAGTGAAGGACCCGGTCTCGATGACCTTGGGAAGCTTCAAGGGATCCACGCCGAACAGCATGGGGGTGATTCCCACGAACACCATCATAAGCCCCAGTGTGATGATCTCCTTGCCGCTTCCGTCCACCTTCTTGGTGCGCCTTATGATGAAAAAGTCGACCAAAAATCCTATGCCCACGCAAATCACAAGTCCTAGGGCTATGGCTGCAACGATAGGCAGACCGCGTCTGACAAAAAGCACGGTAATGACGTAGGTACCGAACATCCCCATGACGCCCTGAGCAAAGTTGATGACAAGATTCGTCCGGAAAACAACGATTATGCCCAGCGTCGCCAGCGCGTAAACAGCACCTGTCTCGATACTTCTCAGAAACAGCTGCAGGAATGTACTCATTCAGCGCTACCCCACTTAATGACGTTTGCTGCCCAGGTGTAACCAATACCTGCGGCGATCATTGAGACAACGGTTCCATCTTTGACATTACCCTGATCCAGCGCGAGCTTAAGAGACAGTATCTGATCCACCTGACCCACATGTCCATAATTTTCAAGATAGATGGACTGCTCCTCGGTGAGACCCAGATCGGCCAGAAGCCCGAGATGGCCGGAGCGCTTCATGTGCAGTATGTCGAGATAGCCGATGTCGGCGCGGGTCATGCCGGACTTGCGCAGGGCCTCGTCGATGCAATGCATCCAGTTGGGCATGGAGACGGTATTGAGAAGTCCCTTCATTTTTGGGGAATCCATGAGCCTGAGCTTTCCGAATTCGGAGACGTTTTCGGCGGTCACGGGTTCTAAAATGCCGCCTACCTTTGAGCCGCAGGTGTGGACGACGGACCCGTCACTCATGAGGTGTGTGCCCAACAGTACGTTTCTGTTGTAGCCCCTCTGCATCAGCACGGCGCCGCCGCCGGCCGCAAGGTCGAACATGAAGGATACGCCGCTGTCGGTGTAATCGATGAAGTCGCAGTTGCGGTAGCCGCCGGCCACAAGGATGGTTTCGCATTCATCATCCGCAAGCAGTATGTCCTTTGCCACCTTCATGGCGGACACGCAGGTACAGCAGCGGTTCTGCACGTCCAGACACCAGGCATTCCTCGCCCCAATGCGGTCCTGTATGTAGCAGGCCGACGTGGTGAGGGGGTATTCCTTCCATTCCTCGCCGAAGCAGATGATGGCGTCGATCTTTAGGGGATCGAATCCGGTGTTTTTGAGACAGTCGAGGGCAGCTAGAGCACCCATCTCCTGCGTCCCGTCGCAGGGCTTGCCGGAGGGAATATGCTTTTGGATGATGCCAAGCTTCTCCTTCACCGCGTCCTCAGCCCACTTGCCGCCGGTAGCTTCAGATATCTCTTTCGCCGTCATAACGGTTTCGGGCAAATAAACACCGAGACCCAGAATTCCAACAGGCGTTTTGCAGCTCATTGTATCAACTCCAATTCAACAATATTTTGGATGTGGGGATTGCCTGAATATTGAATCATCATTCATGCTGTGGCACCATATTACCTGAGGGGAAAGACTTTGTCAATAGATTAACTCATGTATTTACCCAAAATATCTGTTGTGTAAACCAACAAATTTGTGCAATTGTTTTTGGTATTGACATATAAAAGACGATGTGCTACTATTTACCATATGAATCATCATTCATGTTAATTCGTTACTAAACACTTAATTTATTTTTTATTGATTTTGGAGGAACGCTTAATGAAAGGTATCACCATTGCTGAAATGAAAGTCGGCGACAGCGCCTGCTTTACCAAGACCATCACGGAGACGGATGTATATCTTTACGCCGGCATCAGCGGAGACTTCAATCCCGCTCATATAAATCAGACCGAGGCAGAAAAAGGAATGTTCGGCAAGCGCATCGCCCACGGCATGCTTTCCGCCGGCCTTATCTCCGCCGTCCTCGGCACCCGTCTGCCCGGCCCTGGCACCATATATATGGGCCAAGAACTGCGCTTCACAAAGCCCGTGTGCTTCGGCGATACGATAACGGCCACCGTCACCGTGGCGGAGCTTATCCCCGAGAAAAATCGTGCAAAGCTGGAAACCATCTGCACAAACCAAAACGGTGAGGTGGTCATCTCCGGCGTCGCCACCGTCATGCCCCCCAAGGCGTGACTACATCTTTGTAATTCTCCTTCCTTCATCTCCCCTCTGTAAAATAGCGTAAGGCAGCGGTAACCACCGATGCCTTACGCTATTTTTCATGTTACGCAATAGAGAAAAACCTGACTCTTTAATAAAACTACCTATGAAGCGCCAAAAAGCATAACACTCAATATTTACGGTCTACGTTTTTATTGCCCAAGGGGAAGTAACAAAAGATGCGCGTCAGGGTTTGCACCTTGACGCGCTGTGAAAATGGTCTCTTGTGCCGACCACCGTCATTGCGAATTTTCTTAGCAGTGTGCCGCGCCAACAGCAGGGCGTCGATGTTGTCGCCTGTGTACTCCATGCCTTCCCGATTCAGTGCCCGTGCCCCGCGCGCCAGGCACATAGCCTCAAGGCCGTAATCCTGCGTCACCACCTCATCGCCCTTTTGCACCAGTCTTTTTCGGTCTCGGCAACGGCGTGATTGGCTCTAAAACCTCGATTACCGCCAGCGTCAATGCCCTGTTCTCGATATCCAGAATATAATGCAGCTTGCTGCCCTCATAGGGCAGAGCGGTTTTCGTACCTGCCATCAGCCCTGAAAGCGCTGGTAATATCTTCACGAACACGGTATTGTCGCAGACCAGTAAAAGCGGCTTGTCATTTACATAAACCATATACTCCCCGAACATTTTGCGATAGCGCACGGCACCCACGCCCATAAGCTGCTCGCAGACAAATTCAATATAGTCGACACTTGTCGCCATGGCGCACCTCCTGCTTCTGTACTGTTTTTATTCTAACCTTCGATGATTCTGTCGTCGACTTTGGCGGTTATGCACTATCAAATCTTGTTTCGCAAAAATCGCCGAAAACTGGCAGCGGCACATGCGGCAAACCGAACCTTTTGTGATCGAATGGTAAAGATACTGAGGAGCTTGCAGCTTATCTCCCTTTGACCTATCCGGATTTGAAGCGCAATTACATTCCAGCTATCTTTTTGACGGTATTTGCCGTTCTGATTGCCAGTTTCTTGCTGATATTTGTGCTTGCCGTGTTTGACCGCCCATCTGTTTCTTGATAGTCTTTTCGACTGAAAGACCGGAATGCCACTTATTTGTAGTCCTTTATCTTTTCTAATTCTTCGTTGGGTTCTCCAATTTCGTTGAATAACTCCTTATGTATTCCCCGTCGCCCGCGAAGGCGATGATGCGCTTGTTCACGCCAATCATGTTCGCCGCCGTGCCTACACAGCCGTCCTTGTGGGCGATCAGCGTTTCCAGCAAGTCTTTCAACACCTGCAGATCCGCCTCGGTTACCGCTTGTGCCTTCTGTGAGGGGAAGACCTCGTCCCTGCAAATCTCTTGAACCAACTCTCATAATCCTCCGGATGTTCTTTTACTCATGATACCACGATTTTCTCTTGGAAAACAGCCTAACGGCTCGGACTGTGAATATCAATCTGAGCCGTCTTTTTTTGTTTCGCCGTCCCGCTGCGACATTGCAACAACCTTTAACTCCGGTTCTGGCGCGGTAATGTAGAGCTCCTCGCACGCCCGCTGGGCGTCGATGAGCAGATTGACCGCTTCCTCCGTGGCACGAAACAATTTTAAATACATCTTTTTTTAATTCGACATCCGCAATCACCCCCCACAGGGTATAGTTTAGAACAATACGTTCAAAATTTCAAGTAGAACAATTTGTTCTACTATACTAAGTGTGGTGATGCAGATGGAGAAATACCCAAGAATCCGCAATTTGCGGGAAGATTCTGATTTAACGCAGCAACAGGTCGGCGCGGCAATCAACGTGCCGCAGCGCACTTATGCCTACTACGAGAGCGGCCAGAGAATGGTGCCTCCTCACGTATTATGTGCACTCGCTGATTTTTACAAGGTGAGCGTGGATTATCTGCTGGGGCGGACGGACACCAAAAATTAAACAAACAATGAGGCGGTATCCTGTAATTTTCAGGATACCGCCTTTGTGTTGCGGGCGAACACCGTCTCCCTTACTTTTTCTCCTTGACCGCGATCCAGATCTCGCAGGAATAATCCGGGTTCTGTACATCTGCCGAGGGGTAGACCTCCAGTTCTACGCCGTGGCCGTACTCATAGTTGCTCTGAGGGAAAAACTCCGTGCAGATGCGCTTGTAGGCACAAATTCTGTGACCATATCACGAAGCGCTTCAACTTCTGCACTTCTGGATTTCAAGCCTACCGCACAAAGGATCGTGTCTGCCGGGAACACCATTTCGTTGCCATCTTTGTCTACGGCTACCACGCCTTCTTTTGTTATCGCCTTAACTTTCGTACTGACATGCATATCAATACCGTCGCGAACCTGAATCCCCAACGCCATCTTGTGGAACATGTTTGCATCGATTGCGTAGTCATTCTGCATCTCGATAACGGTAACCTTTTTCCCTCTGTTTTTGAACTCGACAGCAGACTCGGTGCCGACCAGACCACCGCCTATGATCACGACTCTGTCTCCGATAGCCAAATCATCGCGCTGCAGGTCTGTCGCATAGATCACGCGTTCGTCTTCAATACCTTCAAGCGGCGGCTTGATCGGTGTGGCGCCGATTGCGCAAACCAATGCATCAGGCGCAATTTTCTCAACCAGTGCTGCGTCTACCTTCGTATTCATGCGTATCTCTATGTTAGGATTTTTTTTGATCTGGGTGGGAAGATAATCATGGGCAAAATAATAGAAGTTCTTCTTGAAATCAACATGTTTCTCGTTGAGAACCATACCGCCGAGCTGATTGCTAGACTCACAGAGAATGACCGAGTGACCGCGCTCAGCTGCACTTAAGGCCGCTTGCATTCCGCCGACACCGGCACCGGCAACAAGTACCTTCTTCAGTTTTTTCGGTGGGGCCGGCGGGCAGAAATAGCGCTCTTCTTCCCCGATCACCGGATTCAACGCGCAGGCAACATCTCTTGGGCCTATGATTGTTGAGAAGCAGTAATGGCAGCGCATGCACTTAACTATATCCTCATATCTGCCTTCCTTTGCCTTTGTGGGCATAAACGGATCAGCCATCAATTCCCTGGCAAGCTCAACAATATCCACTTTTCCGGATGCAATATATTCTTCGGCAAGATCAAGGTCGGAAATAGCACCAACCGTTGATACGGGGACATGAACATGCTTTTTGATTTCAGCAGCCATTTCAACATTCAGGCCATGAGGTCTGAACATATCCGGGTGTGTACGGACAAAGCATTCGGGATTGCTCTGGTTACCGACGCTTATATTAAACAAATCAACATAGTCCTGAAGGCCCTCGGCAATCTTAATTGCTTCTTCAAGATCGGTTCCGCCGGGGAGATCCTGACTGGCGTTCATGCGGAATTCAATGGGAAATCCGGGGCCAACCGCTTCACGTACTGCCTTAAGAATCATAATTGGAAAACGAAGTCTGTTTTTAAGGCAGCCACCATATTTGTCCTCACGGGTGTTGGTGGGAGCAAGGAACTGGTCAATAAGCCAGCCATGCGCGCCGTGGATCATAACCATTTCAAAACCGGCGCTCTTAATCATTGCTGCGCTCCTACCAAACGCTTCAACAATTTCCATAATCTGGCCTTCATCCATCTGGCGAACTTCCGTGCCATTGATTACTTCGTAAATGGGGCCATAGGCAGGATGGTCTGGATGGGGATTCTCTAGATTGGGAAGGCCTGCGTATTTGCCGCCGTGTCCCAGTTCAATGCTGGGGATGGCACCGTGCCGCCTGATCGTCCTGGCAACGTGGTGAAGGCCTGCCATAATGCTCGGGTTGTCCATTTCCAGTTCTTTGTAATGGGCACGACCTGAAGCAAGGACATTCGCACAGCCGACGGTGACATCTGCCGCGCCGCCCTTAGCCGTCAATTCAAAAAACGCAATGTCTTCCGATCTCAAAGTTCTCTCCGGTGAAAGCTCCTGAAGCGATCTGGGTGGGCAGAAGATACGGTTTCGAAATGTGACGTTCCCAATTTTAATAGGTGTAAACAGATGCGTATACTTTGTTTTCATTTTATCATCTTTCCTTTCTTTTGCGATGTTTAAAATATTATTATTCCGTTTTTTTAGCGAGGCGCTTTCCGATGCGCCGTACGGCGGCAAGTGCCGGAGAATCATTCGGGAGTTCATGCAGTGATCTTCCTACGAGGTCATACTCTATAACAGTCTCATCAAGTGGAATAATACCTCCTATCGGAAGGTCCTGTTTTTCGATGAGATCGGTCAGCGCATCTTCTTTTCCGTCGGGCACACGATTCAGAATAACTTCCACATCGCCACATTCCACGGTTTTTTCGTCAACAACGATATGCCGTATATGCTCGATCGTCTCGCGACCTCTGTTTGATGCGTCCGTCAGGATGTACAAATAATCGAGAGATTTCGTGACTTGCCGGTTGATCTGTTCCAGTCCGGCTTCGCCGTCAATCAGAATAGTGTCGAACTTGTCTGTCATGGAATCCAATGCCAGCCGGAGCAGATCATTCACGGAGCAATAGCAGCCCCGCTTTTCCGTACGGCCCATAGCAATATAGCTGAAACCGTCCGCTTCAACCAGGGACTCCATTATGAGATAATCAAGCTTTGACGCCATGTTTTTCCCCGCGTCAGGGTCGTTGCTTTCGGCTGCGTCCAGCACCTGCTCCCGTACCTGACCGATCGTGTTTTTCACGGTGATGCCGAGTGCGCTGGGAAGCCCTACCGCTGGATCCGCGTCAATTATCAGCAGATCTCCCGCTTTTCCGTCTTCCAGCAGCACTTTTGAAAGCATGGCAATAAACGCTGTCTTTCCTACTCCACCCTTTCCACAAACCGCAATCCGTCCAAATCCGTTACACATTTTGTTTGACCTCTTTCCGATAATCTTTTTCTATGTCTCTGACCTTGTCGCACAAATCATGACTCTTGCACGCGCCGCAGTGACTGGCAGAACAAGCCGTAATGTCAACGCCTCTGGTTTGCCAAATCTCTCTTTTCAGTTCTTTATAGGCCTTGTGGGCGGAAAATACCGGTACGGAAAAACGGTCTGTAAGTTTAGGGTCTGATACTGCGAAAATCATACATGCGGAATTGACAGCGGGTATGTCCCGTTTTAGCTGTCCAAGCACAGCACTGCCAATCTTCTGAAAACTGATGCCCTGCGAATAAGCAGTCTTACTGATTCGATACCATATCTTGTCTCCGTTGTCCCTGACCATACATCCGTCAAGGAGGCCGGGAGGCGATGCGTACTGAGCCAGTTTCAAAACAGTTGCCGGATCATTTTCAGATAGTGAGGCTACAATGAGCTGTGCCAACGATACCGAACTTTCTGTGCTTTCGAAAATGTCTGGGCCGATGACTGAGATTTCTCCATCCTGGATTATGGCAGGGCTGTCAACGCACAATACTAGTTTGCTGGAGCCCTTAACAGGGCCACCCAGCTCCAACTGCGTCTCTGATTTGAGAACGATAACCGATTGCTTTAGTTTTTCGGCATCAGCAGCAGCCTGTGGAGACGCCGAAAATTGCCGCACCCTATGTACGTCTGATTCTGAGTCTGCTATTACAGCCTGTATTTCGCGAAGAACCTGTCTGGAATCAAACTCCATATTTTTGTCACCCAATCGAGCTTTCCCTTGCAATCAGCGCAGCGCCGAGGGCTCCAATGATCTGTGGGTTGTCTCCGGCGGGATAGACTTTAATCCCCATGACCCGCTCCAGGCTTTTTATAAGCGCCCCGCTTCGTGCACAGCCGCCGCTGATGGCCACGTTTTCCTCAACTCCGACTCTTCCGGACATAGACAGAACCCTGCGCGCGACGGAATCGTATAGGCCTGCGGCAATATTATGGATATCTTCTCCGCGGTTAAGAAGCGTAATTACCTCGGACTCAGCAAAAATACCGCACTGCTTTGAAATGGTACAGGGTTTATCGGCACCCATAGCCAGTTCGGTCATTTCGTCAATTGTACATACAAGAACCCGGCTCATCGTTTCAAAGAAACGCCCTGTGCCTGCGGCGCATTTCTCATTCATCTGGAAATCCGTCACTTTTCCTTTGTCATTCATCGCAATGACCTTGCTGTCCTGTCCGCCGATATCTATCACCGTACGGATGGTCGGGTTTATCGAGAAGACGCCTTTGGCGTGACATTTGATCTCCGATACGTTCGTCCCAATCCAGGAGACACCTTCACGCCCATATCCGGTGCCGACAAATGACACGATATCCGACTTTTCAATCTTCGCTTGCTTAAGAGCATCATCGATGACGATTTCTGCCGTTTTTTCTGGACTCCTTGTGGATGCGGTTAGCGCGTACGACACAATATTTCCGTCTGCATCAATAATAGCAGCTTTGCCGGTCGCGGAGCCCAGATCGCAGCCACAGTAATAGGCCTTATTATTCTTCATCGCCATATCAGAGATCTGCCAGGCCCGTGGCTTCGAAGAAATCGCTGATTTTGCGCTTCAGCTGATCAATCGGAAAATAACGCTCGTCCATAAGACTGACTTCCATAAACAGTACAGGGACTCCGAGTTCATCGCACAGGTTTTTGACAAACTGTCTTGTTCCAGATACGTCCTTATGCCCCATATGACACGGCATAAAAACGCAGTTGCAGCTGTAGTCGCGAACGATGGTCTCAATATCTTCAAGCAGAGTATCCACCGTGCCGCGTGCCTGGCGGATCATGGGGACCTGATTGATTGCCCGCTTTGCCAAGCCCCTGAGCATGGCCTCGTGAGAAGAAGTATCCACAGGCTCGTATGGTTTTGCGTAGCCCTCAAAAGACTGCACGATAACGGCGCCATACTTTTCTGCCATCCAAGGGCATATCTGCTTGTCCCAGTTGGGATTAAGGTCGCCCCAGAGGATGCGGATTTTCTCATTGGGAACAGCTCCACGGCCTTCCTTGACGGCTTGTTCCGCGCCCGCAACCATCATTTGGAATACTTTTGTGGCTCTCGGGTCGCCCTGCGCATGGTGCTGCGTCAGCGGCCAGCCGGGAGTAAACGCAGACGGCATCGGGGCGGGAACCGTACGCATAAGCTGCCCCAATTCTTCCCATAGAATATACTGTTTATTGGTTTCCTCGACGATCTCCCTCAGTCGATCCCAGTCAAGCGTATAGCCGGGGAAAGTTTTCTCCAGAAAAGCAATTAGCCGCTTGATTTCATCGGTAAAATAGTCCCAGTCTTCCTCCTCGCTTCCATACGGATAGTCCATATAGAAATACGGGATATCATCCCAGCCGTGCATTCTGAAAGAGTCATGAAGCAGCGGCTGCGCATCGCACGGTTCCATCATTGCGATAACGGCGCCCGGCTTAACAAGGAGACCGGCTCGCTGGCAGTATGTGCCGATCTGAATGAGCGAGCATACGTCGTTGAGACCGAGCCCATCCATTGCGTACCAATCCTTCATCGGGGGATCGGTTAGATACATATGGAACTGAACGTCAAACACAACGCCTTCTGTATGTATACCCATGGCGTGGATAATCTCATTGGCGTTTCCATACCACGATATTACCATTGGAAGGCCTTCGTTTAGGCACTTCAGCGTTTTCCGGTCTGTTTCCTCTACCAGCTCAAGGAGTCCTTCAAGAACCGGGTTCTGCTCCTCCGGAGGTGCATTATGAAGACCTTCTCTCATTTTAGAGACGCGGTCAATATATTCGAGAAGGCGCGCTTCGCCTTCGCGATATGTCTTTTTTTCTTCCATTTTGTGCGCCTTTCTTATAAGGTTTCAAGGAAAGCCTGAACACGTGTTTTGATCTGACCCGTACTTGCCAGAATGTATTCGGTATCCAGACGAAGCGTAGGCATACCGTTTTTCTTTGCAAATGCATTGAAATCATCCTGATCGAACAAGTATTGATCACAAAGCGCAAGCTTCACATGAACATAACCGTCAACCTTTGCTTTTTCGCCGACTTCCTTGATCTGCTCGAAACGGACCTTACCTGTGCCGGCCGTTCTCGGGTCCTGCGGCCGAATATTCAGATTATAATCGGCAAGGCTGTAAATAGGATCGCTGCCGATGGGGACATCATATAGAATGGAGCGATTGCCATCCCAGATCATATCTGTAACAATATTGGCTGATTTGCCCTCAATAATGGAAAGCAACTCCGGATTTTCGAACTCCCCGCCGAGAAGCATAAGACGTTTTCCAGAGGGCTTTCCTTCCGCCTTTTCGACTTCGGTAATGTATTCTTTGAGAAGATTGAGATAAATCTGCTTTGGCATGCTGAATCCGGCAAGTATCGCGGTCAATACATCCGCCCCGGACACCTTGATGACCGAGCCCATACGCATTTCATATAGCTTGCGCTGCAGCCCGCGTATTTCATTTTGAAGGTGAATGGCATAATTCAGCTTTTCGTCAGTGATTTCCACGCCAAACTTCGCTTCGATTGCCGATTTCATGCGGTTCAGCTGCGAGGCATACCTCTGTGTCTGGGCATCCCCCTGCTTTTGAGGAACATCGACGAAAGAAAACCATTTGCCGTTTTTGTTGAGCAGACGCTCCCAGTTATCGTATTCTCTGCGTATGTGGTCGCATGCGTTGAAGCCAATCACTCCGTCCAGAAAATCATAAGCTCCGGCGATCACCTGGTTCAGGTGGCATCTGGCATAGCTGCAGTTAATGGAAGAAAGATATTTGTCGGCGCGTTCCATCCCCGTTGCGCCGGTTGCACGAAGTCTGAACGGTGTTATTCCGGCTGCCATCAGAATTTCCTCTGGGATCCAGGAATAATAGTAGCCGATCGTCTTTCCACCATTTGCTTTCCATTCCTGAAGGTACGGATTGTCCAAAGTTCCCGCAACTTCATAGAAGATTTCAAGCGGCTTTTTGTTGCTCATTTTTACCTCCTTCATATTGCATGATTGTGGATACTGTTGCCGCAATAATTGCAAAGCGCTTTTTGCAGCGGCATGTTATATTATTATCATAAGGTAGCTCGTTAAAAATGTCACGAGATGATTTCGGATTTTCGTCTCAAATACATATTCTCAGGCATCCGGCAGGCCGATACTCGCCGCTTATCAGAGAATGAGATATCTTTCATTTCCTCCACCACGGATAGTAGGCCTCCGTGCTGGTGCTTTCTCAGGAATTGAGCGATGCGCTGATAAAAGAACAAAAATAAATAAAAAATGGCTCTGCTGACTTCCTTCCAGAAAATCAGCAGAGCCGTTTGGCTCCTATATAGGATTGGATTGATACGAATCTCGGATTACCTGCAACCCCACAGCAATGTGGAGTAAAACAAAGTAAATCCGGTTCTGCATCTGCTATCAAACTGCTATCAATCAAGTGAGCGTTGCCATAAAAACCCCCATTTTTCAGGCTCTACAGCCGGCTTTTTGGGGCTTTGGACACAAATTACTTATTCCCACTCCACCGTGGCGGGGGGCTTGGAGGTGATATCGTAGACGATGCGGTTGATGTGCGGCACCTCGTTGACGATGCGCGTGGAGACCCGGTCCAGCACCTCATAGGGGATGCGGGCCCAATCGGCGGTCATGAAATCGCTGGTGGTGACGCCCCGCAGCGCCAGCGTATAGTCGTAGGTCCGCCCGTCTCCCATGACGCCCACGGAGCGGATATTGGTGAGCACGGCGAAATACTGGCTGATCTCGCGGTCAAGGCCGGCCCTGGCGAGCTCGTCGCGGAAAATATAGTCCGCCTCCCGCAGGATGGCCAGCCTGTCCCCGGTGATCTCGCCGATGCAGCGGATGGCCAGGCCCGGCCCGGGGAAAGGCTGGCGCAGCACCAGATATTCCGGCAGCTTCAGTTCCCGGCCCAGCTGGCGGACCTCATCCTTGAACAGCAGCCGCAGCGGCTCGATGATCTCCTTGAAATCCACAAAGTCCGGCAGACCGCCCACGTTGTGGTGGCTCTTGATGACGGCGGCGCTGCCCAGGCCGGATTCGATGACGTCGGGATAAATGGTGCCCTGGGCCAGATAATCCACCTTGCCGATCTTCCTGCCTTCCTCCTCGAACACGCGGATGAATTCCTCGCCGATGATCTTGCGTTTGCGCTCCGGCTCGGTGACGCCGGCCAGCTTCGCAAGGAACCGCTCCGCCGCGTTGACGCGGACGAAATTGATATCCCACTTGGAAAACGCGGCTTCCACCTCGTCCCCCTCGTTTTTGCGCAGGAGTCCATGATCCACGAACACGCAGGTCAGCTGGGGGCCCACGGCCTCGGCGATCAGCGCCGCCGCCACGGAGGAATCCACGCCCCCGGAGAGTGCCAGCAGCACCTTGCCGTCTCCCACCTTGGCGCGGATGGCTTCGATGGAGGTGCGCATATAGTCGCCCATGGTCCAGTCGCCCTGGGCGCGGCAGACCTCGTAGAGAAAGTTATGGATCATGTCGAAGCCGTGCTCGGTGTGGTTAACCTCCGGGTGGTACTGCACGCCGTAAAAGCCGCGGGCCTCGTCGCAGATGCCCACGTTGGGGCAGGCGTCGGAATGAGCCACCAGCGAAAAGCCCTCCGGCACCCTTTCCATGTAATCGCCATGGCTCATCCAGGTGACGCCCTGCGCCGGAAGGCCCTTGTAGAGGCGGCAGGCAGTGTCGAAATAGGTCCGGGTCTTGCCGTACTCCCGGGCGGAATCGTCCTGCGCTTCGGTGACGCGGCCGCCCAGATGATGGGCCAGCAGCTGGCAGCCGTAGCAGATGCCCAGGATGGGCACGCCCAGCTGGAAAACGGCGGGATCCACCTGAGGGGAGCCCTCGGTATAGACGCTGTTGGGGCCGCCGGTGAAAATGATGCCGATGGGGGCGTAGGCCCGGATAGCTTCCAGGGTCATCGTGTAGGGATGGACCTCGCAATAGACGCTGCATTCGCGCACCCGGCGGGCGATGAGCTGATTGTACTGGCCGCCGAAGTCCAGTACCAGCACCTTCTGATTTGGCATGGCGTTTTTCTCTCCTTATCGTCGGAACAGGCGGGATACCTTCGGCATCCCGCCCGATAATCAGAACATTTCGATGATATCTTCCCGCTGTGCGCCCACGGAGACATATTTCACGGGGCAGCCCACCTGCTTTTCAAGATAGCGGACATATTCCAGTGCCGCGCGGGGCAGCTCCTCCGGTCTGCGGCACTTTGAAATGTCGCAGCGGAAGCCTGGGAGGTATTCGTACACGGGCTTGGCCCGATCCAGCGCGCCGCCCACGGGGAAACAGTCCACCACTTTGCCGTCCACCTCGTAGTGGGCGCATACGGGGATCTGTTCCAGATAAGACAGCACGTCCAGCTTGGTCAGGGCCACATAGGTGCAGCCCTGCATCTTCGCGCCGTAGCGGGAGGCCACCACGTCGAAGCCGCCCACGCGGCGGGGCCGGCCCGTGGCCGCGCCGTATTCGCCGCCGGCTTCGCGCAGCGCGTCGCCCTCCGGCCCGAACAGCTCGCAGGTGAAGGGGCCCTCGCCCACGCAGCTGGAATAGGCCTTCATGATGCCGATGCTCTCGTCCAGCCGGTACTGGGGCACGCCCGCGCCGATGGGGGCGTAGGCCGCCAGCGTGGTGGAGGCGGAGGTGTAGGGATAGATGCCAAAGTCGATGTCCCGCAGCGCGCCCAGCTGGGCTTCGAACAGGACGGACTTGCCGCCGTCGATGGCGCCGCTCAGATATTCGGTGGTGTCGCACACATAATCCACGAAGGGCAGGCCGAATTTTTTCAGCCAGGCCATCATATCCGCGGTGCGGATGGGCTCGTGGCCGTAGCCGCGCTCCACGGTGAGATTCTTCCACTCCACGATGCCGTCCAGCCGCGGGTACAGCTCGTCCAGATGGCGCAGGTCGCCCATGCGCAGGGTCTTTTTCATATACTTGTCCGCGTACACCGGGGAGATGCCCCGGCGGGTGGAGCCGAATTTCTTGTCGCCGAGACGGTCCTCCTCCAGCCCGTCCAGCAGCTTGTGGTAGGGCATGCAGATGGTGGCCCGGTCGCTGATCTTCAGGTGGTCTGGGGGAAG
>Ga0183096_1001285_pt1 | contig 22556 bp, 22 predicted proteins | sample Biomet5_FD_127791 | JGI IMG/M metagenome (GOLD analysis project Ga0183096, IMG submission 127791) | Microbial communities from bioreactor (seeded with sewage sludge) at LBNL, California, USA - Biofuel metagenome 5 (version 2) (version 3) | ecosystem: Engineered > Bioreactor > Anaerobic >... | reverse complement strand
CCCTGGCCCATGTCCGGCACGGAATTGTAGATGCGAAACGTGCCTTCCCGCGTCAGTTCCAGCTTGGCGGCGGCATGGTCGGGCAGGCCCCGTCCGTAGCCCATGGCGTTTTGCATGGAGACGAGGCCCACACCGCGCCGGACAAACGGCGGGGCCGCGCGTTTCCAGGCCTCCCGCCCGGTCCAAAACGGATGGTCCTTGGCGGCCTCGAGGCAGGCGGCGATATCGGTCCCGGGTTCGACCGGCACGCCGACGGCGTTCCCTTCGCCTGGTCGCAATGCATTTTGGAGCCGCAGGCCAACCGGATCACGCGAGAGCCGCGCGGCCAGCAAGTCCATGGCCCGCTCCACGGCAAAGCTGGCCTGGATCACGCCGAAGCCCCGGAAAGCCCCGCCCACGGGGTTGTTGGTATAGGCGCAAACCCCTTCGATGCGCGTGTTGGGGATGCGGTAGGGGCCGCCGGCGTGTTCCATGCCCAGGGCCATGATCTCACCACTTAAATGGGCGTAGGGGCCGGCATCGAAATGCATGACACAGTCCAGCGCGCCAAGCGTGCCTTCGGCATCCGCCCCCAGACGGATGTCCACGACGGCGGGATGGCGCTTGTAGCCGGCCACGAAGGTCTCCTCGCGGCTCCAGACCATCTTGACCCACCGGCCCGGCACCCGCCAGGCGGCCAGGGCGAGCAGGCACTGCACGGTCGCCCCGTCCTTGCCGCCGAAACCGCCGCCCAGATACGGGACACGAATTCGGATGCGCCGGGGATCAAGGCCAAGGGCGTAGCCGATTTCAAAGGGGTCACGATATGGAGCCTGGGAGGAGACGATCATGTCCAGACGTCCGGCCGGGGAGAACCGGGCCAGGCCATTGGGCGGTTCCAGGGACACGTGTTCCTGCATGGGGGTCGCGAACCGGCCGCCGACCACCACCGCGCACCGCTGGAACCCGGCCTGGGCGTCGCCCTTTTCCATCAGCCCGTGGGCGAGCAGATTGCCTCCCTCACGGCCGGGATGGACAAGCGGCGCGTCCGACAACAGGGCTTGCTCGGCATCGAACACGCCTGGCAGCGGTTCCAAAACTACTTGGATTCGGGCCAACCCTTCGGCCAGGGCCTCCCGGGTTTCGGCCACGACAAGGGCCACAGGATCGCCACAGTGCCGCACGCGCTTGCCGCACAGCACCGGTTGGTCCTTGGACACGATTCCCTGGCGATTGGTGCCGGGCACGTCAGCGCGCGTCAGCACCGCCACGACGCCTGGCACGAGGCGGGCGGAAGCGACATCCAGGCCGACGATCAAGCCATGGGGAATTCCCGCCCTCCGAACACCCGCCCAGAGGCAGTTCGGCGGCATTGCATCCACAGCGTACCGTTCACAACCGCAGACTTTGTGCAGTGCGTCGGTCCGGGGCGGGGAATCAAGATGGCGCATCCTTGCTGCCCGGCTAAGGGTTGTTAAAAATATTCAAAATCCCCAAGGAATAGGGGGGAACTCCAGGAATAGTGTTGAATAAGAAAAAAGGGTTTACATCCATTTTGGCTGTAAACCCTTGAATTGCCTTGGCGTCCCCAAGGGGATTTGAACCCCTGTTACCGGCGTGAAAGAGGCAGAGCTTCTCCAAGTAGTTGTGGGACTTAGGGCGGTTACCCAATGTCACACAGGGCAAAAAAACGAGAATTCGCTGTGGGCATGTGCCCGGCGGTGTGGCCAACCGCTCGGATGGGTTGTGACACTCAGGAAAACTCGTGATATCGATATGTGCTATTAACAAGATAGATACAAAACAACCTCAAGCTTCAGTTTAATCGACTTGGTTCTTAATACTCTGAAACAATCCCACGACATCTACAAAAATCAATTTTGAAAGCTTCCCACCTTGATTTTCGACCTAAAAACCCCAATCAATACTTAGTTGATTGATTATAGCTAATTTTTTTGTTTTTACAGCAACAGCTCTTGACATTTTTTTTCCGCGGGCATATTCTACTATAAACCGTCGACAAACCATTTACACAGGAAGGGGGTATCCATGAACAATTTAGCTGGCCCATAGTAAGGGCAAAGGAACTAACCATGTATGACGAAACTGTAAACAACCAACTCAACTGTGAGAACAACACTGAAGGTGCCGCTAATACTGCTTGCCAAAACAACAGTCAGAAAACGGCTCCCACTAGCACTTGTGACTTCACACAATCTCCATCGCCCGTGAGCATTGCACCCGAGCTTCAGGGGGATGAGCAAAAGACGGCTGGCGTTGATCAAACATCCGATGCTTTTACTGCGGAGGATAAAAAGAAGCAGCACGTTGATCGATCTGTATCCCCCGAACGTGAGGCCGAATTGATTCGCCTTGCGGTGGAAAAAATTAATTCCATTGGCGATGGCGAAATTTTTGATGGCCGTGCGTTTGCTGTTGAGCAGCACGTTGCGATCAATGTTATCAACAAAATTTTTCTTTCTGCCAGCAACCTGACCCACATCCATGTCAAGTACAAGGACAAGCCGGAGCCCAAAGGTCTCACCATTAGCAAGAAGTTCAACCTGATGCTTAAGATCGAGGACTTCGAAGAGATGAACAAGACTCGCGATGAGTCGCAGCACTTCAAGAAAGGCGATGGGTTTGCAATCAAGGTCGAGGATGAACAAATCATCTTGACCCGCATTTCCAGCGTAGCGTAGCCTATCCAAGACGCATTAAGGGCATGACCTCATCCGGGGTTATGCCCTTTTTCTTCGCCAGCTTGTTCCCCCACATCCGCCGCGCACTAGGACCTCACGAATAGGCCTCAATACACCGTTTCCCGCACACGGGACAAGCACCCCACCGTCGTGACCACTGGCTCCGGCCCGGATACCCTGGGGGCCATTCCTTACCGGTCACCAAGGAGGAACGCGCCCATGCACTCGGAAAAGTTCGACGCCCTCGCATTTCAGGACGAGATACTCCAGGAGCTACGCCCCGTAGAGGGGCTGTTCCGGGCAATGGATGCCGTGTCGCTGGAAACGCACGGGGAGCTGCCACGGCTTTTTGCCGAGATAGGGCTGGCACTGACGCGGAATCTTCGTGCGAAACTTCTGTCGATAGTCACCGCAAACACAGGGAAATCTGATGAGTAAAGAGAATTCTGAACCTCACCTGATTTACAGCTATACGCGGAAAATGGCCATTGAGGACGGCGTACTGATCGACGTGACAGCGAACGCCGCTGAGGTCGGTTTCTCACTGAATACCGTCGTAACCGACAACCTGCTTCACGGGTACGTGGTCCCGCCCGCCGGATTGGACGGAGAGGGACAGTCCATGCTGGGCCGGCTTCATGATCTGCTTATGCTGGCGCGCGTCGCGGCCGGTGGGCAACCAGACGGTGACCGAGTGTCCTTCAAGGTCGCGTTCCTCATGCGCCCAGGACACCTGGAAACGGTCCAGGTGATTTTGCATATCGGACCTGGCGACCATGGGGAAGCCGTGCTCACGCTGATACTCCCCGAGGATGACTGACGCCCTTGGTGCCGATCATGATCAAGGCCAACACCAGAGTTCGTATTTGTCACCGGGAAAGCTCTCAGGACACGGCGCTCGACGCTATCGGGGTACACCTCGACGTTCTGGATAACAGAACCTTCCTCCTGATCCTGAAACGTTCATGATATTCGACAGATAAGCATGAATGGTTTGAAGCGAACTGCACGAATTTCATACAAATTTACGATGAAATTGCTGCGATTAATCCAAAGCCACAAGTGGATAGGAAATGATTATTTTGACCAATTTTGGAGCGGAAAGTGGTAATATTAAAAATTAAACATCGGATTTTTGGGCACCATACCCCTCAAACAAGGAGCAAAGTGGTAAAATCGAGTTATCGCTTCCATAGACTTAGCGTCCGGTTCGCACCAAAAATTAAAAAGAATTATAAAATATCAAAGGATTAAGCAGTAATCGGCCTACATTGTCTACGCGCGGCATATTTTTATCCCATTCCGCCGTCCGGCTAGCCCTCGCCGTGAGTCTCCTAGGCCAGCCCTGGCCGGTAAGGATTTAAAACAATCAGCAACCGGTGGAGGCAGGATTTTCAACGAGACCATGTGGGTTGGATCAGTCAAGCCTGATCGCACCACTGCTCTACGCCCAAACAGAATGAGAAAAAATGCCTGCCTAGCCCTACGGCCCCAAAAAAAATGAAATTTAAGGACAAAATTATGCCGATTTTATTTTCTGTCCGAAAATATACATATAATGCAGACTGAGGAGAAATCTTTCGAGTAAAGCAATTAAGAAGTTTTTAACAACACGGAGGTTTTGTTCCAAGAAAAATTTTATACAATTTAATATAAAAAAAATTAAAACAAGAGTTATAAAACAAAAAAGGAGTTTGTCATGGGTGATGAATTGAATAATAATGGGAATGATTATACTCGTGCAACATTAGATGTTTTAAATAGAACAGTACAAAACACTATTCCACAACATCCTGAGCAGGAAATCAAAAAACCAAGTTCTGGACCAAGTTCATATCCAGTAACAGATTTTATTGATAGCCTGTTGGAATCCAACAAAAGCAACCGCAACACCAAGAAGTCAGAACCCTTAGAGCAAATCAATACAATAATAAATCAATACGAACTTTTCCGTGATTACTACGGCTCGCCCTGCGCTACCCGGATTGTTAATGGTGTAAAGAAAACATATTATATTGAAGAATCATTTGAAAATGTCCTTCATGCGGATTATATCTATAATTTCAATGAACCTGCAAGTGACTCTATGATTAAAAAGACAATTAAATTGATGAAGTACTATGCGAATGAGAACCCTGACTCTAGAAAAACATACAAGCGTTTTGCATACCACGAAGGAGCAATTTATTTAGATCTTAACGACGGGAAGGGTAGTGTTGTCAAGGCGGACAAAAACAATTGGGAAGCTTTAGTGAATCCTCCGATTGAATTTATCCGCACAGGAAACATGAAGCCACTGCCGATGCCTATCCGTGATGGAAACTATTGTGATTTCTTCAAATTATTGAACTTCAAGCGTGAATCTGATTTGATTTTAACTAAAGCGTTTATCCCATGCATCCTCAATACTGAAATCCCTCGCCCAGCGTTATTTCTTGTCGGGATGAAGGGAAGTTCGAAGTCAACAACAGCAAGACTTATTCGCCGTTTGATTGATCCTGTCATCAACGAAGTCCTGTTTCCTAAAAATAATGACCGCGATATGAACTTGATCTTCCAGCAGCACCCGCTTCCTGTCTTTGACAATGTCCAGAGCTATGATGAGCGGCAATGTAATTTCCTTTGCATGGCCATTACCGGCGGAGGAATGGAGGAGCGCAAGCTCCATACGAACGGTGAAACATTCTACACCCACTACAAGAAGCCATTCATTTCAACGAGCATTAATGTGCCAATTGTTGCAAAAGACTTGGTCGATAGAGCAATCATTGTCGAACTTGAAAAGATTAATCCAGAAGATAGAAAAGATGAGGAAGAAATATTTGCTGAGTTTGAAAAGAATCATGCAAGTTATCTTGGAGGACTTCTTGATATTATTGTCGCGACCCTGAAGATAAAGCCGAGCATTGCACTTGAAGCAAAACCAAGGATGGCTGACTTTGCCAAGATGGCTTGCGCCGTTGGTCATGCGCTTGGAATATCCAGTAACGACATCCTTCATTGCTACAATAGAAACAAGTTTGCCTTCTATTCTTCAGAATATGAAGATGACCGGCTCTTGCTCTTGCTCATCAAGTTCCTGGAGCACACAGGATGCTTCGAAGGGACTGTTACGGAGCTTCTTAATAAGCTCAATCAGTTTATTGAAACCAATCATAAAGATGATATTGATATTGTACCCAAAAGAGCTAACGCACTGTCGCGTAAGCTTAAGGAGTATGACGAGCAATTGACTCTTGTGAATTGGAACATGCAATTCTCTGAGAGTGCGAGAACAGCGCGTTTGATTACTTTTAAGAAGATTGAAATGAACTAAAAATTATATAATATAAGCAAATTCCCATTCTACCGTATCATCTCCACTAGCAAATGGTCCACAAAGAAGCTGGTGGAGATGAGGGGAGATGTGGTGGAGATATCTCCAGGGGTATCTCCACCTCTAACTCTTTAAAAAATTTAAAAAATTTTATTTGGTGGAGATAGGGGAGATATTTTCAGCTTTGTCCCTTTTCTTTATTTTATTTTTCAAAAAACAAAGGGTAAGTTGAAGTCGCTTAAAACTATTAGTATTATACGAAAGACAATAGGTAGATAAAATAAGTTTGAATTAAATAGAACTTTATAATTAAGCATTATTAATCACTAAAAAATATTTAGTAAATTTAGCATTAAATTTAATATCAAGATCTAAGTTATTTATCAATAAAAAGTATCAAACAGGTTTATCATCAAATAGCATATTAAGTTAGAATATTAATTATAATGATTTAACTAAGATCTAACTATGATAGTAATCTTAATAATATTAACTAACAATTAATTATTTATTATGCTTAAATCTTCTGCTTTTTAAGATTCTATTTTACTTAACAATAGCCACTTAAGAAATAGTTATTATCTAAAAAAATATAAAATTTATAAAGTATAAAGATTTTAAGAACATCTCCCCTATCTCCACCGCCAAAGATTTTCAAATAATTTTGGGGTGTTAAAGGTGGAGATATTGTTTTTTGGATCGCCACCATATCTCCCCTATCTCCACCAAAACATGTGCAGGACGAGCCTCCATGTGCATTAATATCTTTACTAAAGTGTTTTTATATTTAAGATCATAATAAAGATATATTATTCATGACAAATAGTAATATAACTTTCATTGAAACTTTGATGAAAATTTCAGATATAGATTAAAATCGAATTATTTGTAGTTAAAAAATGTCATGGGTGCCTTGCATTTAAACCAGTCCAGTATCCTTGTCGTAGGATTAGCATTTATCCCCAAATAGATGTTAAGGTCAAAAAATAAAACATACTTAAAACAAATGTATCAATCGACTCCATCGAATTGATATACTTAAGGTGTTCTGACCCGATATAGAGAAATCAAGTCGGGAGAAGGGATGAGACCTTTGAACTGGCCCATTATCAAGGTGGCGCACATGCTGAGCGATGTTCATGGCAAACAGAAGCTTATTCTAAAGTGATAGTCGGGTATAATTACTTTGGCTCATGTGTAAGCGATTAGAAATGGGACAGCTCATGATAGCTGGTTTTGAAACCAAGGGAAGTCCATAAAGCTTGCTGAATGGCAAAAGCTTTTGGAGAAGCTACTGGCTTCATGGATGGCTGCGTATCCGTAAGGGATACACCAGGAGAAGCAAAGTAATCTATATCACAGAAATTTCCAAACAAATTTTCATAATATAAAGGCAAGTGATCTAACTATGTCTAAACCACACATTTAATAACTCTTCATCTCCTGGTATCGCTGTGTGCCAGAAATTGGCATGCACAGTGAGGAACGAGGGCGTTGGATTGGTAACATTCCACTCTACTCGGAAGAAGCCGATTCCATCATGAGAAATCATGGTGGTAATTGGATAACAACAACTACAAATAATTCGATCCATGAAAAAGTCTTCAATTTGGGAGACTTTTTCTTCTAACGGCAAACTTCCCCGGTTCCCACAAGCTTTTCCCTTGTCCGATTCCCTTCCGCCCCCTGGCCGACGCCCTAGGCTGCCCCCTACGGGCAGTTTGGGGCTTGGGGTAGTGATTGGGTCCCGTCTAGGGCAAAAACCCAGGAGACGGGCTCCTAGGCCCAATGCCTGTTTTCCTCCGGGCCAGAACCTGCAGTTTCCCCAGTAATAATAGCAATTCCTTGCCATTTTCCTGCATTATCGCTCACTTCATATAGATATTCTCTACAAACACCATTTTAAGCAAAGGAGCTGTTATGGGGACCAAGAAGGAAAACAATCCGGAAGGGAAGAACCCTGAAGCAAAGCGAAAGATGGAATCCAAGTACGATCCTCGCGTTCTGCGACAATTGGTCAAGGATGGGCTCGATGCCTCCCATATCATGGACAGGATGGGCATTAAGCACCGCCAGACGTTGAAGCAGTATATCCTCAAATTGATTTCTACGGACCGTATTCTGTACGAAGTCAAGGATTTGTACTTGAAGGATTCGAAAAGACCCAAGGTGAATCAGCAGGGCATCCTGAAGATTAACCTGAAGGTCCATGACCTCGGCGATGTTCAGGTCAATGAAGGCGATGAGTTTTCGGTGGAGATCATCGAAGGCAAGATCGTTCTGACAAAGATCACCCCATAACACTCTAACTGGAGTGCCATGTGAAGCAATTTGCATGGCATTTCTTATTTTAATTATTATGGAGTCATTTTCATTAATTACGTATAGAAATACATAACATATCCAAAGTACGTTTTTATCTAATAACGTACATTGGAGCAAGCATTTGAGTTAACCGTTTGGTTTTCAAAGCCAAACAATCACGTTGCTTGGCCTTGAGCTTTGGCAGACCATTTTAAAAGTCACAAAACAACATCCTGGAACTAAAAACAGGCATTGGAGGACGTTATGAAGGTCGAACCCATCAGAGAGCTTAAGGACATAAAAAGTATCAAACGGATACTTTCGAACCATCCACGCAACTTGTTACTCTTCGTGATTGGAATAAATTCTGGGCTTAGGACAGGCGATCTGCTTTCCCTGAGAGTTAGAGATGTAAAAGACGTCAAGACAGGGCAAGACATCACGATAACGGAAAAGAAGACAGGGAAGACGAATGTCCTGCTTATAAACAAGGAGATCAAGGAGGCTTTGGATGCTTACTTGAAAAGCGAAAGCCACAGGGATGACCATTACCTTTTCAAGAGCAGGAAAGGTTCGAATTATCCCCTGACTACGTTTGCTGTCACAAAGTATGTCAAGCAATGGGCAGAGTCTATTAATCTCAAGGGTTCGTATGGTGCACACACCTTGCGAAAAACCTGGTGCTATCATCAACGGAAGACCTTTGGGGTTTCTTGGGAGCTTATAGCGTTGCGTTGCAACCATTCGTCTCCTTCGATAACTAGGGCATACTTGGGCATCATGCCGGAAGAAGTGAACGATATCCTCAATCACAACATTTAACAAATAGGGCCGCCGCCGGCCCTTTTATTGTTTCAATTCGTACTTTTTGTGATTCAGTCTCGGATAATTTACGCAGTATTTACCGATAGTCATATTTGCTTAATCATTTTATTTTATAAAAAAAATTATGCATATAGTGATGCTAAATAAATCGACGCGCAGCCAGTTCGGGCGCAAGCGACAAAAGAGGTTTAGTATGGAGTCAAAATAAACATTTTATCGAGTAGTCTTGTTAAACAACTAAGCGAACAGGGTAAGTCATATGAATATTTCAATTAAAGATAATCTAGGTAAACCACTTACACCTGCAGAGTTAGGAAAGTTACTTGGCATCTCTGCAAGTACGGTTCGCCGACACTATCGACGGTTCGGCGGGGTAGAGGTAGCTTCAGGAACTTATCGTTTCTTTGAAAACATTGTCATGGAGAAGATTGATGCCAACCTTAGACAAACGTTCGAAGAATCCACGATGGAAGGGAGTAGTAACCGTTCACAGGGATCGGAAAGAACGTCGATTTCCGGACGACAGCCAGAAAAGTTACCGCGCTGCCGTTCAATGGGAGGAAGAAACTCGGAAGGAAATGATGGAGAAGCAGACCAAGGTCGACACGGTCTGTAGTGTTGCAACATGGCTCAACAACTATCTTGATTATTCAAAGGAATCACAATCTTCAAAAACATATGACGAAAAACTAGCAACATGTAAACGGTTTGCAAAGTTCATCGGCAAGGAAACCTTGGTAAGTGACATCGATACTTCCAAGGGAATGGAATTCCTTCGTGGTCAATTCAAGAAACGGACTGGATACGCTACCAACCGGGATCGAAAGAACTTATCTGCTGCATGGGGTTGGGGTCGTAAATATGTTCCAGGTTTTCCAAGGAACGAAAACCCATTCCAAGACATTGACCGTTTCCCGGAAGTTCGTTCTCCCCGCTACGTTCCACCTGAGGAGGATTTCTGGAAAGTTTTCAATTTGGCCGAAGGTCAAGACAAAGTTATGCTCCTGACTTTTCTTCATCTTGGAGCAAGAAAGGGAGAAGTTTTTCGTATAAAAGTCGATGACCTCGACTTAGTAACTGGTTCTGTGAATATTTGGACTAATAAAAGAGAAAATGGGAATAAAGAATGTGATGTTTTGCCGTTAACAAACGAGTTGAGGCTGGCCATAAAAGCATGGCTAGAGTCTCGTCGAGCAAAGTCACCTTTTGTTTTTGTAAATACTTCTGATGCTGAATTTGCGCTTAAATACTGGGGTGAACCTTTTAAGTATCGGCAACACTTCATGGAAAAGCTCTGCAAACGGGCGAAAGTCAAACCTTTCGGTTTTCATGCTATTCGTCATCTAACAGCGACAATATTATTTCGCGCTGGACAGCCGTTGCCAGTTATCCAGGCGATATTGAGACACAAATCACCAACAACAACAGCGAGGTATTTGCATGGGTTAGGATTAGGTCAAACGCGCAAAGCATTGTCGTCAGTGATGGATGGAAGAAGTCTCCAAATTAATTCATAACAAAGGAAGTAAATATGGAAAGCAAAGTCCCAATGTCAATCTATGTAATTGATGTAATACTGGACTTAATTTTAAGCAACGCAAAAATAATGAACGCTTGGCCAAGCGTAACATTATTTAGAAAGAACAACCATACAGCTATAGGATTTGATTGGTCAAGAGACTCGCCAACATATACAGAAGAAACAGTAAATGATCATCTCGGGAATATAACCGATAAACTTGACTTTGATGTTGTTATCGATGTTTTCTTTAATAGCAATTCTCATAAAATTCTTGAACTTCCACTCGACAATACTAAACATAAAACAGTCTATTATATAGATGACTTACTTCATCTCAATTTTCGCAACAATTTCTTCGATAGTAACGAGGACGATTCCTAAACACATACAACGGTGAAGGAGGCAGGGAGTTCCTTGTCTCCTTCCAAAGATGATAAAGTTTCAAAACTACTATGTAGATAAGAATCTTTTAAAATAAAAAACTAGCGTTGATAAATTTAGCCATGACTCTATAACAGGGCGTAGTGATATTGTTCAATTCTAAATCGATATAGATCTTAAATTATATAAATAAACATAAAACGAACTGCCATGGCACCATTTATATGAGGAAAAACAAAATGGCAAAATACTTTGCAATTTCTGAAAACGCAACAACTCGTGACCATATTGAAATAACGAATAAACAAACTGGAAGATTTAATGTTAAAACAGAAGAAGTTTCTTTAAATGAAAGAGGAGACAAGGGTAGTAACTATAATATGCTGGTTATCCACGTTGTCGATAAAAGTAGCGGTTTGGCTATAGTTAAGACAATCGGAGTAGTTCAAATGCAAAAATTTACAATCAGCGATTGCGACAAAAAGTGCATACAAAAAATGTTTGCAACATGCATTCGTGCATACGAAAAGAAACGGCATTACATAATTGAGGAATTTGAATTGCCTTTCCTCTTAGAGTTTGCATATCCTAGCTCAAAAAAATAATGACAGAAACATGAACTAACTTTTGAAATGAACGTTAATTCAACTTTGGATGCATGCTCTAAAAAGAATTAGACTTCTAAAAGCCAGTATTTTTCTATACCAAACCTTAATTTCTTACTGACAAAGAGAATATAAATGAAAAAATACTTTGCAATTAGTGAAAACGGCGAGACACGGTGTCGATATGAAGTAACTAACAAAGTTACTGGAGAATTTGTTCTTGCGTTAAAAGAAATCATCCCATGCAAAGGCATTGACGACAAAACTGGAAATAATAGGGTCGTTGTTCTGACCATTGAGGACATTGAGGGGAAGACCATTATCAAAAAAATAGGTATTGTGAAAACTTTGAATTTTTGTATAGATGACTGCGACGATAAATACAACAAGACGTTGTTTGCATACTTGATTAAATCTTATGAAAATGAAAATAAGTTTAAAAGTTTAGTCATCGAACAGTGCTTAATTTCGGAGGCATAAGTATAAATTAAAAGAGTTAGTGGTGAGGTCAAAAGTGACCTCACCATTTTTAACGTTTGATTAAAAGATGTAGTTTTTTATACATTTGTTCGTATCCACGTCCTTTGCTTTTCCCCTGCCGAACCACCTTGTCAAGATGAAGGAGCCGTATCCCGCGACTCCTGAGGCTCCTAGGGCCATTCAGGGGCTACAGGAGCCCGTTCCTACCCCGAATACCGACAGGTAGGCCAAGACAGCGCCGCCGACCAGCCAGGCAAAGAGCGTGGTGAGATTGTTTTTCATCTAACCCTAACAAGCATCTAAAATTTCTATGTATGGATTCTTCTCGATGATTGCCGCTTGAGATTTTTTACTGAGCAAAATTTCAAGGTCTGCTTTCTTTTGAAGTAAAAAAATGATCTCACGCAACGAGCACAGAAAAATAGTTTTTTGAGAAAGGGCATCTTTACATTGTTGGAGTGCTGGTTGTGTAAAATCACTATTTGATATAAATATTCCACTTGCGTTTGCCCTACTAAAAAGACGCACAAGATGTGGACCTATTTCTGCGACGCCTACAGGATCTTTCAACCACTTCATTTCAACAAGATGAATCCCACCGTTTAAAATTATTACCCCATCTATCTGTTCAAGCACAAGTGCATTATCTGGATCTCTACGGCAAAAATCTTCCTGCACAAGGATTCCATACACTCTAAACAAATCATTAAGAATGGCCTCAAGCAGCTTCCCTCGCTCCTGCGGCCTGTCATTCATCGAAAACAAAGAGCATAATCGAGTATTAACCTCTTCAATAGCTGCACGTTTTTTGGCTATATTTTCCTGTGTTTTCTGATTACTAGCTTTAGTTTTTTCATGTTCTCTATCACGCTCTTGTCTCATTCGTGTAAACGAATCCTTTACGTGAACCACTTCACGCAAGCTGGCGACCAACCCTTTAGCTTTGAGTTGATCATCTGGCCAGCAAAGGGAAAAATCTTCAAACTCAACGACTCGCCTAATTATTTCACGCCTAGCTCGGAGCCCCCTATCTCCTTGAGAGTTAATCTTTTTTAAGACATTTCGAACAATGTCATATTTATTAATAGCTTGACGATTGGATTGAACAATATAAGAAACTTCAGCCAAGTCTGCAATGTCAACGCCTGCACCTTGCAAAAATATTAGAACGTCATCTTTGCTTCGACACAGCAAAGGGATCACATTTACTAACAAATTAAATACGTCAGGTGGGTAGTGAAACTGTTCTGGCATTTAATATCCCGCTCTAATATTGATTGATCTTATGTGCTCGACGAGTTCTCGGTTCATAAAAAACGGAAAGGCCAAAAAATACAAAAAAGTATAGAAAAAATTTCGAAATAGCGGGCATTGTAAAATTATCACAGCCCAATGGAACTTGACCCTCTTCATTTGTTAAGCTAAAAAACTTGACGCAACATCTATTTCTTACTTGTAAGTCGCTGGAGATCAAGGTGGATAGTTTTATAATCAAGCTCATTACAGACGGAAGTGCTTTGGCAATCTTCTTTGTTTTATTAACAACACTTCTACATATTATGCTAATAATTTTCAAACCAGGAAAACTAATTTTACGCATTACTGACTATATTTGGATACTAGTCGCCTTCATAGGGCTCGTGAAATTGACGAGCGACATAAGACCTATGGTTATAAATAACTACATCCAAAATGAATCATTAAAAGTTGATCACGCTCGTTCTTTTGTCGTAGACTCGCTAAAATATCTAAAACTTGATGCCTGTAGAACCTTCTCCCGAACAAAAGAGTCGCCCGATAATTTTGATGAAATTGTTCAAGAATACAACAGTTTCTGCCTGTGGTTCAAAAAAAATATCGAACAAAGCCCTTACCCATTTGACACTAGTATAAATAATAAAGACTATTTTTCATCCATGAAGCAGTCTGTTTCCAACACAAGTTTGCTCGAGCACATTGCTTCTATACAAAAAATACAAAAAATATACCTCGATGCTAAAGACAAATTGCAAAATCTAGAACACCTGAAGAGCAAGACTGACGGGGAACTCCTCCTCTTTTATCTTTCTCCATTGATTATTTGTTTTGCCTTGTCCTTGCGCTTGACAAAGGTCACAGGAGATTGGATGCTTGAGAGAAGAAAAAATATCACGTTAGACTCTCCCCAATTGTTTAAGCTTCCATAACATCACACATCCTCGCTCCTAACTTGAGCATGTATTTCGATTCGAAACATTTAAAATCACAAGGTCGAACTTGGGCATTATTGAAAATTTTAAATTGCATCCAGCAGAATATCAGCTCCAAAAGCAAACCCTCTGGAGTTTTTCCAGTTGGCAAATTACGAATAAAGCCTGACACTCAAGCGATCGACAAAAAATTAAAGTTAGAAAAGGCATGCCGATCTAGAACTTTATCCAGCAAAGGACTAAAAGTGCATAATTCTAGCGGCAATTGCGGAGACCTGTCTTGGAACTTAGATTCTATATCCAGGTGCCCTGGAAGGCTTACAACCTCATCTTTATATATTTTCCTAAGGAACACTTTTATTTCTTTTTTTAATTGAGGACGTCCATACATACCGAAGTATGCTACGGAATATAATTGGCTCTTTAAACTTGTAAACTTCAAGTTGTCACTTTCAAAAAAATTATTATAAAAAGAACACATATTACTAAATAGAATTTCACCGTTTGTACATATTGAAAGACAGCTTTCTCCTTCTGTTATTATCTTAGACAGCGGCTTTTGACATTTCACTTCTTTTGTTTTGTAAAAAAGCTCTCTTCCTCTAGCCAATAGCAAAATAAAAATTCTTCTCGACTTGTCGTCAAAGCTAGATTTCACACTAAAAATAAATCGTTCAATGTCGTCCCACTGACAAATAAAGTTGCTAAATTCAGCTGGCTTCTCTTTTTGCATCACTTCCGCAATATGGTCCTCTATTTCTTTTAAAGAAAACATCGAAGACGAGTTCTTGACAATGTAATCAACCAGTATAGGTATAAATTTTGTCCTCAACAAAAATAATTGATAATTAACTGTTTTGTATGGATATAAAGAACGAAATTCTTCTAAACTTGATAATTTTCTACTAATCAATTTTAATTTTCTGTCTTTTATTAGAGACCCAACGGCTCTTCTAAAGGAATTATCGAAGGATTTTGAAATGATACCATTCGGATAAGCAGGCTGACCAGCTTCACTAGCAATTTCTATTTTCTCAAATTTTCTCGCAAGGTTCCATTCTAACTTGTTTTCAAAAATGCCCCCTCCTTCCTTGTCGACTCCTTCAAGAATTGACCGCTGCAATATCCCAGGACCTAATGACATGGCTTAAGTGTTGGTTGTCCTTTGGCAAGGAAAACACTGTATGGATATTTTTTTAAAACCTCCCATACCCACCAATACCAAAATAACAGACAGGGCAAAGTCTAAGATCTGGGAAATATTCCCATAAAACCCCAACATGTCATTATATTTACTGTACTCGATCATTTTAACCTCATAGTGAAAATTTAAGCTAGGAATCTCTGGATGTCAATAAGTGATGGGCGGGCTAAAACCAGGTACAGTCAAAGCATCCTGTCGTCATGACGCGCAACCTACTGAACTCAATAAAAATCATCTAATTACCGCTACCGAAATTTTGAAAAATACCCTGGTTGGGGTCCCAAAAGAAAAGGGCTCTCCGAAGGAAAAAGAAGGATGTGTCCGAGGCCGAGAAGCGTAGGACGATAACGAGGAACGGGCAGGAGATCATGGCTCAGCTGGCAATCTTTTTCCAGGACAGGCTCCCGGACTGCCCCTGCTGACCATCAAACAGAGGCGTTTACACAATTTTTGGGACACTCCCATCCTTGGACTTTCCCCGGCCAAGATGAAGGAGCCGTATCCCGCGACTCCTGAGGCCCCTGCGGCCATTCACGGGGTGCAGGTGCCCGTCCCTACCCCGAATACGGACAGGTAGGCCAAGACAGCGCCGCCGACCAGCCAAGCAAAGAGCGCGGTGAGTTTGTTTTGCATGAAATATTAGCTTGACACAAAAAATTATGAATACCATTAGCAACAAAAACAGCTACACATCATTTGTTTTTATGAGCGGTTTAAAAATATCATTTAAACCACGAACAATCTCAACCAATCCACGCAACACAATATCCCAATCAATCGAAACGGGAACTTCTCTATCGTCAATCTTTCTACAATGAACAATACAATTCCTCAATCCATACACCCATCCTGCTGCAAAAGATGTATCGGGTTTTTCTTTAGTGATAGATGCATAATAATCTGTGATAACTTGCGCATTCGTATTCAACGTTTTAAACATAAGTTTTATGATGGCCTCTTCTTTGGGACGAAGCATCGGTAGTTGCTTATACAATTCGGCAAAATTTAGGTATGTTACACTGGAATTTGATTGCACATATATTTTATGCATAATGAAGTCGTCATAGAAAAATTCTATACACCTGTAAATTTCTAAAAATGCATGCTCCCACTTAGAGCTTGTCAGTGCGTATAAAACTTGCCTGATTGGAAAAATACTGTCAAAGCCTACAACTAACATCTCGATTGATGATAATGTTTCTTTAGAAAATTCCAAAAACAAATTTTTTGGGTTCCACAGCAAAAATAAAATTGCAAAATTTACAATATTTACACTGCTATCAATTGCAGAATTACAAATAAAAGCTTGTATTTTAGGGAAATATGGCACTACCTTACTGAAATCTATATACAAGATTTCATCTTTGTTGCTACCTGGATACAGTACACTATCTACAATCTCTTCACCTTTTGCATTATCCAGGAGGCGAACACTTGTTTCGCCTAACACCAAGGAAGCAAAGCCGGCATTAAGATCCAGTTCATTAAATGCATCGTCTGAAACATACCGTAAATTTAACCCTATTGATATAATGTATAAACGTTCTTCAAATTCAGCTTTTACGAAAAACGCATTGACTGACAACACGCATATGCCAACAATTTTAGCATGCTTTAAAATTTTTTTGTCTTCATCTGTTGTTTTTATGCACCTTTTGAAAGTCGCATCCACACCATAGTCTGATAAATCAAAAACATATTCATAAAATTTCCTAAATATATTTTCATTACAACTTTTCATTGATCGAGACATTAATGGGCTCTCCAACAAGGAGTCATAATGTCTAATATAAAACCAACTTCAAACAGTGTTTTGAATGCCTCAAAGAAAAACGCGCGTTCAAAATCACCTATTTTCCCCGATGGTTTTTTAAGAAGTTCATTCAATGTTCCAAGATCAAGAAAATAACTTAATCCGTCTTGCTCCATAGATTCAAGCTTCTCGATAAAAATCTCAACTTGCATCTTGATCTTACTAGCTCTTTCTATTGGCTCTCCAGGTTTATTCAATCCTGGCCTGCCAAATATTTCTCTCGAAGCCGCAGTAATAAAACCTATCCTTGCGGGATGACTAGAAAAAATATCTTTTCCTGTAGGAATTTTTCCTTCAGATCTTTCATTTGAACGTCCAAAAGACTTATCAATAGCACTTAGCATGCTTAATGTTTCGCAAAATATATTGGTAAACTCCTCAGACGAAGTGGCATCAATCAGGTCAAGTTTCGTAAAAGCATCTGCCAAATACTCATTGACATCTGTATTTGATTTTCTTGTTGCAAAGGATATGAACATTTCAATTACATCGTCTGCTTGATATTGCCCTGCGCCAACCCTCCTTCTCCTTTCTTCCTCCTGAAAAATCTCAATGCCACGAATTCTTTTTGTTATTTCTTCAATAAATCCATAAAATACTGTTTCTAATTGTTTTCTCAAGCTCCATGGGATTTGCCCTGTGTTCAAAACAAGCATTCTGTACATCATAAAGTTAGTAGATGGAGTTATCCACGCTTCTACCCGCACGAGATCTGAACCAATTTCTCCGAGCTGAGCTGCTTCGATCAGTGCTGTAGTTCGCTGCATGCCATCTATTATAGAAACTTTCGACCTATCTATGCCAGTTATGATCTCAATAAATTTATCTTTATCTAACTCAGACGTAACCTCTTCACGTATTCCTAATACTATCGGAGGAAGCACCGTTCCTTTAACGATATCCTCAACCATTCTTTGCCTTATTCGTTTTGCGGTTGTTGTCGTCAATGCGGCGCGTTGTTTTTCAATACCACCTCTGTTTTTGTATGCTTGCTCAACTAGCTCAATATATTCAGAAATGCTTACAGAGTACAATACTGAATAACAATTATATGCTCTTTCTTTTATGATCGAAATATCAGATATCGAGCTATTCATGACATCTCCACGCATTTAACCTTAAGTAATTAAACAAATGTAGCTACGATGGATTTCTCCGCCGAGCGGGGGAGATAATCTTGAACTCTGATTCAACACCCATTCCCAATAGCGCGCGCCCCCCTCTGAATCCAGAGAAATCCAGAGAAAATTTCCCAAGGACACCGACGCGATTTTGAAAAATGTGCCTGGTCGTAGTGCAGGAGAAGGGCAGTTGTCCTACCTCTTAGAATTTTATCTACTGCGGTCTTTCACTCTACTTCGAACCCTTCATCCCCATCGTCTTCTTTGGACGCGGCTTCAACGTCTTCAAGGATCGCTTCTATCGCAGCGGCCGCTTCATCGAGCCGGGAGCCGAACTCGTCAAAATCATCGTCCCCTACGGTTTCAAGGTCATCATACACTTCCCGTAGGAAGTTTGCGGCTTTCTCCAGCTTCTTCAGGTGGGCCTTCTTCATCTCGACCGCTCCCGCGTTAATTTGAGCCCCTGGACCCCAATAGAGTTCACGGGCAAGCCCCGTTGGGCATGTGTTCCCACCACTTATGCGCCAGACTCACCAAGATCACTGGCCATCCACCCGCAACCATTCAAAATCTCTATTTAATTTTCATAGGACAGCGACAGCGAGCGATAAAACCCCACCTGACTCACGGTCCCGTTCTCAATAGCGCTTCCAGCACACTGAATCTACAGGAAATTTCCCCAGGACACCGGCGAGATTTTGAAAATTGTGTCCAGGCGTGAGTCCATAACAAAAAAAGGGCTATCCCGAAGGATAACCCTTTGATTTTCTTTGGCGTCCCCAAGGGGATTTGAACCCCTGTTACCGGCGTGAAAGGCCGATGTCCTGGACCAGGCTAGACGATGGGGACGTATTTCTTGTGGCTGGGGGACTAGGATTCGAACCTAGGTTGATGGAGTCAGAGTCCATAGTCCTGCCGCTAGACGATCCCCCAGCAGGTGCAACGCTCAAGAGCTGATATCCCTATCGCGTCAACCAAAACTTGTCAATAAAATTCTGACAACTTTTTTCAGGCTAGACAGCCTTGGCCAGACGACGCGTCCGCTTCTTCAGCTTGTTGATTTGGCGACGCAGAATTTCCTTCTGCTTGCGCGCACCATCACCCGTCGTCTCGGTGCGCTTGGCGCGCAGGTCGCGCATCTTGCCCTTCATCGACAAGATCTTGGTTTTGTACGGAGAAACCGTCGGGCCTTCCGCACCGCCGATGCCCAGCACTTCCTTGATCTGCACCAGCAGATCTTCCTTGCCAAGACCGGAAGCGCCCGTAATCTGCGGAATCTGCTTCAGACACAGTTCCCGCAGCTCCTTGGCCGTCATCTTGTCCAGCGGCTTCTTCAGATCCAGCTGCAATCCTTCGCTCATTGTCGCCTCCACGGAAATTTTTTTCGTGCCGTCATGCGCCGCCCGCCATCCTGCGCTTGCGACCGCCCCGGCCTGTCCTGCCGGACGGCTGCGGCCCGGCCTCGAAATACGCAACATATTTTGTGTAGCAACGCGCCACCGGCGAGGACGCATCCAGTTTTCCCAAAAGTCCCCCCAAGCGCGCCGGGCGCGTGGGCAGGGGGGTGAAAAAACGTGGGGCCTCGGCCCGGTGCACGTCCAACGAAACTCGGTCTCCTATCAAGTCAAACCGCACTCTGTCAAAGGCATCCTGCCCCAAAGCGCCGTTGACCAGGGAGACGATCTCCGGAGCCGCAAAAACCATCTCCTGCATGGCCACCGGATCCTCGGTCCCAAGCAGCAGTTCCCGCCGGCGATGGCCAAGCGGGCGCACAAGTTCGGCCGTTTCCACGCCGACAATGGCTTCCCACCGCCGGCACACCTCCACGAACAGCCGCCGCGCGGCCGCTTCCCCGCCTCCGACATAGGGGCTCAGCATTTCGGAGAGGCGTCGCAACATGGGCTTCCCGAGCGGCCGGTACCGGGAACACGTCCCGGCACCAGCCGCAAAAACTTTTCGCTACAGCTTGAGCGCCGTCTTGATGTCGGCCACGGCGTCGGTCTTTTCCCAGGTGAATTCCGGACGTTCCCGGCCGAAATGCCCATAGCACGACGTCGGCTTGTAGATGGGCCGCTTGAGATCCAGGCGCTTGGAAATATAATACGGCCGCAGGTCAAAGACCTCGCGCACGGCCTTGGTCAGTTCCTCGTCCGGGATATCGCTCGAACCCATGGAGGTCACGAGTACGGACAGGGGCTCGGCCACGCCGATACAGTAGGCGATCTGGACTTCACACTTGCTGACCGCGCCGCTGGCCACCAGGTTTTTCGCCACGTAGCGGGCCATGTAGGCCCCGGAACGGTCCACCTTGGACGGGTCCTTGCCGGAAAACGCGCCGCCGCCGTGGTTGCCCATGCCGCCGTAGGTGTCCTGGATGATCTTGCGCCCGGTCAGGCCGCAGTCGCCCATGGGACCGCCGATGACGAACCGGCCGGTGGTGTTGATATAAATCTTGGTGTTTTTGTCCACCAGATGCTCGGGCAGGGTGCGGTAGATGACTTCCTGACGCACCGCCTCGACCAGATCATGGTAGGCGATGTTCTCGTCGTGCTGGCAGGCCACCACCACGTTGTCGATACGCACCGGCTTGCCATCGACGTATTCCACGGCCACCTGGGTCTTGCCATCGGGCCGCAAGAAATCGAGGATCTTGTTCTTGCGCACGTAGGTCAAACGCCGCGACAGCTTGTGAGCCCAGTAAATCGGCGCCGGCATCAACGTCTCGGTCTCGTCGCAGGCAAAGCCGAACATCATGCCCTGGTCGCCCGCGCCCTGTTCCTCGGGCTTCTCCCGGGTTACACCCTGGGCAATGTCCGCCGACTGCTTGTCCACCGACGAGATGACGGCACAGGTCCGCCAGTCAAAACCCATTTCTGAGCTGTTATAGCCGATCTCCTTGACCGTCTCCCGGACAATGGCGGGAAAGTCGGCATAGGCCTTGGTGGTGATCTCCCCGGCGATGAAGGCCAGACCGGTGGTGACCAGGGTCTCGCAGGCCACATGGGCGTTCGGATCCTGGGCCAGGATGGCATCCAGAATACCGTCGGAAATCTGGTCGGCGACCTTGTCCGGATGTCCCTCGGTCACGGATTCGGAACTGAAGAGATACCGGCCCTTGGCGTTGATCATATATATCCTCCCTTTGACAGCCGCGCGGGGCGAGGCTGTTACCATGCACCGAGCGTGTTCTTTTGAACGTGGAAATTGTATCTTATAGCCGCTACACCACTAAAAAGCAAGATATGCGCCCTGTTGGGTTTGTCCCACTTTTTCACACGAATAGAGGCACACGACCCGCGACGACGCCGACTCGACCGACCAACGCTCCCGAAAGAGCCCTGACAACACCCGGCCCGCCAGGCGCAAATGACACACCCGCGCCGGGGTGGCGCCCGGCCTAGGCCCCGCCCACCAGCCGGTTATCAATCAGACGCGCCCGGGAAAAACGCACCGCCGTGGCAAAAAGAGCCGGGGCATCAAGACTGGCCACGGCCTCCAACCGATCGGGGTGCACGCATTCCAGATATTCCACCTGGGCGTTCGGCATGTGGGCGGCAAAATACTCCTGAACCGCCGCCAGCACCACGGCCGCGTCGCGCTCCCCTTCCCGGGCCAACGCCTCGGCCTGGGCCAAGCCTTTATTGATATGCACGGCCTGGGCCCGTTCGGACTCGGTCAGATAGACATTGCGTGACGACAAGGCCAAGCCGTCGGGTTCGCGCACGATGGGCCGGGCCTCGATGCGCGTGGGCAGGCCCAGGTCGGCGGTCATGCGCTTGATGATGGCCACCTGCTGCCAGTCCTTCTGGCCGAAGGTGGCAAAGGTCGGCAGGGTCAGAAGCAACAGCTTGGTCACCACCGTGCATACGCCCCGGAAATGGATCGGTCGCGACAGGCCGCACAGGTGGTTGGCCAGGGTCGGCACTTCCACCCAGGTGGCGGCTTCGGGCGCGTACATGGCCTCGGGCGTCGGCGCGAACAACACATCCACCCCGGCCGCCCGGGCAATGGCCGCGTCGTGGTCCAAATCCCGGGGATAAGCCGCCAGGTCCTCGCTCGGCCCGAACTGGGTCGGATTGACGAACAGGCTCGTCACCACGATATCGGCGTGTTCA
>Ga0183096_1001280_pt1 | contig 22614 bp, 19 predicted proteins | sample Biomet5_FD_127791 | JGI IMG/M metagenome (GOLD analysis project Ga0183096, IMG submission 127791) | Microbial communities from bioreactor (seeded with sewage sludge) at LBNL, California, USA - Biofuel metagenome 5 (version 2) (version 3) | ecosystem: Engineered > Bioreactor > Anaerobic >... | reverse complement strand
CGCTAACGTCAGCGCTGAAACAAAGGCCGGAATAGTCATAAAATTAGTTTCAAACTGAATAAGCACGCTGTCTGCCAGAGACTGAAGCAGATGTGAGCTTATACTTCTCTAGACTGGTTTCAAACTCTTTATCAACCGCATTACGCAGCTCATAGTCTGTAAAAAGGTCATATGCGGTCATTGCCATACCCTTCGCTCCAAGTATCACCGCCTCGTCGCCCCTTGGTGAAGCCGCCGCACTTACAAACTCCATCGTATGAGTACCGAAGTTACTTTCAGGATCTGTGATTCTCAGATATTCGTGAATGGTCGGCACTACGTGGGAGACATTGCCTATATCAGATGATCCCATACGTTCGTCAGGTTCAGGCAGGTTCATAGTAACTCCAAGGGTTTTCATGTTTTCTGCAAATTTAAAGCCCATGGTGGTATTTTGAATAGTGTCCTCAAATATCTGACTATGACGTATTTTAAGCTTTGCCCCGACAGATTCTCCCGCTGCCGCTGCCAAATTTTCTATATCCTTGATTACCGTCATCAGTTCTTCCACATGCTTTGTCCTGACCAAAAGCTTTCCGCAGGCATAAGGCGTGATTACATTAGACGCCTTTCCGCCTTCGCATATTATGCCGTTTATTCTGGGCACCCATTTTGTCGGCCATGACTGTCTGTGCACATCGACCATGTTAAACAGCGTTATCATGGCGCTTAGAGCGTTTATTCCGGCGCTCGGCAGAGAAGAGTGCGCCTCTTTGCCTATGTATTCTACAGTAATCTCTGAACATGCCACATGGCCTCTGTTAATGAGGTTTTTATTTCCGGGATGAACTTCAAGGACATAGTCCACATCATTGAACGCACCAGCTTTAAGCAGCTTTAGTTTTCCACCGGTACCCTCTTCGTCCGGACAGCCAATTACCCGCACTTCGCCGTCAGTTCCACTTATGACTTCAGAAATACCCAAAGCCGCGCCCACAGCGCATGTAGCAATTATGTTATGTCCGCAACCGTGTCCAAGACCTGCCAGCGCATCATATTCAGCAATAAAAGCCACGACCGGCCCTTTTCTATTTGAAGACAGGCGCGCTCTGAAAGCGGTTTTCTCATTGCAGAACTCGCGTGTTACTTCAAAACACTTAGCCGATAGGAAATCACATATCCTTCGGGATGCCCGAAATTCCTGACCTGAAAGTTCAGGATCATCATGAATTTCGTGGCTCAGTGTTATAAGTTCACTTTTATATTTTTCTATAGCGTCGCATATTACAGTTTTTAATTCCGGCATTTGCAACCTCCGATATGATAGCCCTTTAAGAGGGCTGTAGCAGTACAAACACCTGCAACAGCCCTTATATTTGGTCATGCAGCAGTATGGCTGCTGTTATTTTCTTGGCGCCACAGTCGCATTCTGATATTCATGCGAACCTATGGGACTTAACTTCAAGCCTTCCAAAGATTTCTGCGCGCCGATTATCTTCTTTTCACCCCAGAGCGGAATTACCGGCACATCCGTTATGAAGAAGCTGTTGACCTTCTTGCGCAACTCGTCTCTTTTCTGTCCCTCGGGCGTTACAGTGTAGGCGTCATAGGCCTTGTCGTATTTCGGGTTATTGTAATAACACCAGTTGCTGCTGGATGTGGAGTAAAGCACGCGCTTATAGACGAGGTCAGCATGTCCTGCGACAAGGTTGAAGAAATCCATGATAATATCAAAATCCTGATGTGCTTTCAGCATTGAGTTTGTGGTATTCGGATCCTGCACTGTAAGCTTAACCTGGATACCGACCTTGGCAAGTTGGCTCTGAATTACCTGTGCTGCCTCAGTACTTGTCTGTGCGCCGTCCGTTATCAGCCTGATATTGCATCCCTTTGCGTAACCAGCCTCTGCAAGCAGCTTTTTAGCCTGTTCAGGGTCGTAGGAACCCAGGGGCTGCTCTTCATACTCTTTAGCCTCTGGGGGAATCATCGAGTTTGCAACTCTTCCGTAACCGTGCAGTAACTGATCGACTATAACGCTCTTATCAATGGCAGCTGCTATGGCCTTGCGAACCTTGACGTTGCCGACAGGCCCCTTTGATTCGCAGTTCATATTAAGCATTATAACTTTCATAGTATTGCAGGTCAGCACTTTTAGATCTTTATTATCCTGAATACGCTTGATGTTGCTCGGAGCAATTTCGTATGCAGCATCAACGTCGCCGGTCTCAAGAAGTATAGCCCGCTGGGCCGTCTCCGGAACTATCTTAAGGGTAATAAACTTTGTTTTTGCCTTTCCGTTCCAGCAGTCATCGAATCTCTCAATGGTGTAGTAATCACCCTCTTTTGCTTCTTTAAACTTGTACGGCCCTGTACCTACCGGGTGTTTACCAAAACCGTCTGGATCGCTTTCAACAACTTTTTTGGGAACTATACCTGCGTATGGAACAGCCAGTAAATTTACAAATGCCGGGTTTGGAAATTTAAGATGAACTTTCACTGTATTGTCGTTGATAATTTCGGTACGTTCGTATGAGTTGCCGAAAAGCGAGCCCTTTTCGTTTATCCTGTTAAGTGAGAAGGCAACGTCATCGGGCGTCATTGTTGAACCGTCGTGGAATTTTACACCCGACCTGATTTTGAGTTCCAGTGTTTTATCATCCAGCCACTTATACTCAGTGGCAAGACACGGAATAACCTTCATGTTCTCGTCGAAGGCAAAAAGGGAATCAAACATATTATTTGTTAGTGCACACGCACGTTCCTGGATACCCTGATTGATGTCCATGGTTGTAATGTCGCTGCCCTGACAATAAATAATTTCGTCTTTCAGCCCACCACCGGTATTACTGACCTCTTCCTTCTTGCCCTGTGAAAGCGCAAGGTAAACAATAAATACAATAACTACTGCGACAGCAACTATTATCCCGGTTCGCTTTTTCATAATTTAACCTCTCTTTATATTGAATTTAAAGGAAAATACCTACATAAATTTTTTGCATGATACAAAGTGTCCGTGCTCGACTTCAACCACACTTAGATCACAGGCGAAACACTCGTCTTTTGCTTCGGGACAGCGTTTTGCAAACCGGCAACCGTTTCCAACGTTGATGGGGGAACACAGTTCACCCTTTAGAATTACTTCCTTTTGGCGTATGTCCGGATCAGGAATAGGGATTGCAGAAAGCAGAGCTCTCGTATACGGGTGTGAAGGATTCCTGAAAATAGACTCGGAACTTCCTCTTTCAACAAATTGCCCCAGATACATGACTACAATATTATCCGAAATGTGCTTCACTACGGACAGGTCGTGTGTTATGAACAGGTATGTAAGGCCAAGGTCCGCCTGCAAATCCTGCATCAAATTCAATATTTGAGCCTGGATCGATACATCCAGTGCAGATACTGGCTCGTCGCACACGATAAATTTAGGATTGAGTGCCAGAGCTCTGGCTATGCCTATTCTCTGACGGCGGCCGCCGTCAAGCTCATGCGGATATGAGTTGACAAATCTCTTGGCCAGCCCGACAAGGTCCATCAATTCATCTACCCTGGTGTTAATTGAGGCGGTGTCATGTTTGCTGTACAGACCTTGCAGCAAAAGCGGAGCCTGTATCGCCTGAGCCACGGTCATCCTTGGGTTAAGCGAAGAGTATGGGTCCTGAAAAATTATCTGCATTTTAGTACGAAGCATTTTCAGTTCCGGTCTGCTGCATTTTAGGACATCGCTGCCTTCAAAATATATCTCTCCGGAGGTGGGTTTTATAAGCTGCAGGATGCAACGTCCAAGCGTGGATTTTCCGCATCCGGATTCGCCGACAACACCCAGTGTTTCACCCTTGTTAATATCGAAAGTCAAATCATCGACAGCGTGCAGAGGACCATAGGGTGTATCAAAATATTTTTTTAAATTTACTATCTTTAGAAGGATTTCTTTATTTGCCATAATAGCAGCCTCCCTTTTCAGGATAACGTGCTGCAGAGCGGCTTCCAGCAGCGAACTTTGTGATCTGTGCCAACTGACTGGACTGCCGGCGGCTGATTATGAATACAGATATCATCGCAATAAATGCATCTTTCAGAAAACGCGCAGCCCTCGTGCCTAATAGTCGGATCCGGCATAAGACCGTCGATAGGCTTCAGGCGTTTGCAGTCCGCATATATGCTAGGGATTGCTTCCAAAAGCCCCTTTGTGTACGGATGCGCTGTATTTTTAAAAATATCGTGGACGTTGCCGACCTCTACTATTTCACCGGCGTAAATGATTGCAACTTTCTCACACATCTGTGCAACTATGCCGAGATCATGCGTAATGAGGATAGTTGCAGTATTGAATTTTTCTTTTAGCCCTCTCATCATAGCAAGCACCTGTGCCTGTATGGTTACATCAAGAGCAGTAGTCGGTTCATCCGCCAAAAGGATTTGTGGGTTGCATGCAAGCGCCATGGCTATTACCACACGCTGTTTCATACCGCCCGAGAACTGATGGGGGTAATCACGGGCTCTGTTTTTTGTAATTCCTACTGTTTCCAGCATTTCGAGCGACTTACTCCAAGCTTCGTCTTCCGATATATTATTGTGCGCCAATATGGCTTCCTTGATCTGTTCCCCGACGGTAAGTACAGGATTTAGTGCTGACATGGGATCCTGAAAAATCATGGATATTTTGTTACCTCGAATAGCGCGGATTTCCTCGTCATCCATATCTGTGATATTTTCTCCTGAAAAAATAATATCCCCGTACTCAATTTTTGCGGGAGGAACAGGAAGAAGGCGCATTATACTTTTCGCAAGCGTTGTCTTCCCTGCCCCGGTTTCGCCTACAAGACCAAGTGTCTCTCCGTCTTCAAGCTCAAGGTCAATGTTGTTAAGGGCATATACTGTGCCATCTTCGGTGTGATAAGCTACGCTAAGTTCTTTTATATCAAGTATGTTGCTCATACGATAAATTCACTTCCTACTTTTTCAGTTTGGGATCCATTGCATCCCTCAGCCCGTCTCCAAGCATATTGAAAGCGACGACAGATATAACAAGAAACATACCGGGAAATACTGAAATATGCCATGCGTCCCTCATATATGTTTTTGCTGTTGTAAGGATTGCCCCCCACTCAGGACTTGGAGGCTGAACTCCAAGACCCAAATATGAAAGTCCGGCTACCAGGAGGATTGAATTTCCGATACCCAATGTAAATTGAACAAGGTTTGGAGAAAATGCGTTTGGGAATATATACTTGACTAATATCTCCATGTCGTTGGCTCCAATTGCCCTGGCTGCTTCGATAAATTCGTTGTCCTTTACGGTCATGACTGAAGCACGTGCTATACGTGAGAACCTCGCAATATTTGCAACTGACATTGCTATCAGCAAATTAACCGTGCTTGTACCAAGTGCTGCGATTATTGCCATAGCCAGCAGCATAGAAGGCACTGCAAGAATTACGTCCATTAACCTCATGATGACGTTGTCTGTACGGCCGCCATAATAACCAGCTACCATACCTATAGGCATACCTATAAACATAGCCAGCAGAATGGCACCTATGCCGATGAATAAAGAATACTTGGTCCCCCAAAGGATACGCATAAAAAGATCTCTTCCAAACTCGTCACACCCGAAAATATGGCTTGCACTCGGGGGAGCCAAACGCAAAACAAGATTCTGGTTAATGACGTAATTGTTATATATGTAGTCATTAGTTACAAAATCGATGATTATTGTGAAAAAGGCAACGGCAAAGAGTACAATGATTATTACAAGTCCTATAACTGCCATTTTGTTCTTCTTAAATTGGCTGGCAGCTTGTTCTAACGGGGACCTTACCCTATTAAGCCGCTCCTTTCCAATTTTTCTGGAAAACATATTTATCATCGCATCAGCCCTTCTTCCAGGCGCTTTGATACTGAGACTTGATTCTTGGATCAAGAACAGCGTAAATCAAATCCACCAGAAGATTTACAAGTGTAAACAATATTGCTAATACAACTATGCTGCCTAGGACTGCCGGCGTATCTTTGTACGTGATGGATTCGACAACGAACCGTCCTACACCGGGCCAGGAGAAGATAGATTCTGTCAGCACAGAACCTCCCAGAAGCACACCGAAATTCAGCCCTATTACCGTAACTATCGGGATCAGTGCGTTCTGCATCATGTGGCGCCATATGACCACATTTTCACTAAGACCTTTTGCCCGTGCGGTATCGATATAATCCTGCCTTTTTACATCCAGAACCGAGGCCCTTGCAGTCCTTGCTATAAGCGCGGCATACCCGCAACCGAGTGTAAGCATTGGAAGGATAAGACTGACAAAAAAGTCCGAAGCACCGCGTCCCATACCGGAGGCAGGGAACCAACCCAAATTTACTGAGAACACGATGACAAGGATCAGTGCAAGCCAGAAAGTTGGCACAGCAGTGACAAAAAGTGTGGCAAACATAATAATGTCGTCCAGCAAAGAATATTGTTTAATCGCGGAAATTACTCCGACAGGAATACCAACTATTACCGCAAAAAGAATGCCGGATACGGCAAGATAGACTGTATTGCAAAGCCTGTCGGCAATAAGGGATGTAACAGGCATAGAATTTCTATAAGAGATACCAAGGTCGCCTCTCAGCAGGTTAAAAAAGAATCTGCCGTACTGAACAATGAATGGATCGTTCACACCAAGCTTTATCCGAAGCGCTTCCAATGCTTCATGCGTGGCGTTGCTGCCTAAAATTATTTCTGCTGGGTCGCCTGGAGCGAAATACATTATTGTGAAGACAAGAAACGTTGCTCCTATCAGCACAGGAATAGCCATTAAAATACGTTTCAGTATATATTTATACAAGATAAAATCCCTCCTGTCCTGCAATTTTGCTAGTCACTGCAGTTATTTCACCGGGCAGCGAAAGTACTACATAAAGTTTTTCAGGAAATTTATTGTATTTCCGCCAATAACCTTGGCAATATCCTCATCGGAATAATTGTGCGCAATCAGCCACCTGGGTATATTCCACCAGACTTCCGTAGGATTCTCACAGCCTTTTACGTACGGACTTAGGACAAATTTTTCATCATTGTTGTCGTCGCAGTAGGCATCAGCATTTTGAGCATGCAGTCCAACGTGGTCGCCATACATGGTATCCGGACCGAACGTGATGCTGTCTATTCCGACAAGTCCTTTGACATATTCAAAATGTTCCATTACTGCTTCTATATCATGTTCAGGATGGGAATGTGACATAGTTGTGTGCGGGGCAGCCTCAATCCCAAAAAGGCCGCCCCTGCGTGCGCAGGCTTTTATCACATCATCAGGCTTCATCCTTTTGGTTCCCCATATGCTGCGGGCTCCGGCATGCCCTATGACAACAGGAAATTTGCTTTCTTTTATTACATCCATAGTTGTAAGGTCGCCGGCGTGGGAAAGGTCTATCGGCATTCCTACCTCATTCATTCTTCTGACGGCTTTTTCTCCCAGTTTAGTCAATCCCCCGTCGTGCAGCTCTCCCAAACCGCCACCCAGAGAATTTGAATCACTGAAAACAAGACCCATCATTCTGACGCCTAACCCGTACAGGACTTCGAGCTTATCAAGCTCGTCCCCAATACAGGAAGCATGTTCCAGCATGGGGAACCAAGCTGTCTGCCCATTTTTTTTCGCGCGTAATATGTCTTCAACAGAGGCTCCTGGAATTAGCGTGCCAGAATGATACGCATCGCATTTCCTCATTCCGAGTTCGCATACCGTATCTTCCCATGAGGTGTTTTTTAAGACCTGATTGCCTATTACGGCATCAAGCGGTGATTGTGCTATCCCTTCATAGCCCGTTGAGATTCTGCCAGTAGCATAATAATCAGGTATTTCATCTGCAGCTTCGGGCAATATCCGTAAATGATCATGCAGCGAAACCACAGGATTGCAGTTAATGATTGCATTCAAGCGGTCTTCCTGTGATGGATTGAGAGGAACCAGATAAGGATTTACACGATCAATCTGTTTAGATAATTTTACTTTTCTGTATTTGCCATCTTTTAAATAGCTAAAAGAAGTATATCCACTGTAACTTAATTTTAATGCACTTGTCACAACAACTCACCTCTATTGTTCTTTTTTAATAAGCTGGTATTTCAGTTAGCGACTATACAAATAAATATTCATTTTACAATGACATGTATCAGGCGTAAGCCGCTAAAAAATAAGCAGTTTGATCCGCCGATCTTCTGCAGAAAAAATGTTCCACGTTAGAAATAACATCAGCGACAATTTATTTTTCACATTCATGCCAATATAGGAATAACTTTAAGTCACGTCAAGTTACTTAATTTTATGATAAAATTAAGTAAACCTTATGCATTGATTGCGAGGACTCTACACATGAATACCAGGGAAGAAGAATATGTACTTGCAATATGGAATTGCAGAAGCATAAAAGCAGCAGCTGATGAATTGCTTATATCTCCACCCGGCCTTAGTATGTTTCTAAGCGGCCTGGAAAAAAGGCTTGGCGTAAAGCTTTTTCACAGATTAGGCAAACATCTATCCCCTACCGATATCGGAATGGAATATATCTTCAACGCCAAACGCATAACTGAGCTCAAACATGACTTTGAGGCCCATCTCAGCGACTATAAAAACGACGTAACCGGAACCATCTCTGTTGGACTGCACCCTCGCCGCACAAAATATATGATCCCTCACGCAGTTAAAATACTTACGGAGAAATACCCAAAGGTAAGAGTCAGAATATTCGAGGGCAAAAGTCAGGAGCTATTCGACAAGGTTCTTTCAGGTGAATTGGATTTTTCCATTACAAACAGGGAATACAGCAATGACGTGATAGAAAAACGGGAACTTTACAGGGATAGGTTGGTTGCAGTGCTATCCCCGCAGCACCAGCTTGCCGGAAGGGCAATTAATTTACCTGGTAAAAAACTTCCTTGGCTTGATCTGGCGCTATTTGCCAATGAGCGCTTTATTCTTCAGCACAAGGATCAGTCTGCACGGATATATACGGATGAGGCATTAAAATATGCCGGTATAACACCTACAAAAATATTAACCATCGAAAATCTTGAGACCGCCTCGCAAATGGCAGCTGAAGAGCTTGGAATAGCGTTCAATATATATAGTTTTACAAGAGGTTTTTCATATGACAGGCCGGTATCTTATTTTCTTGTAGGCAATGCTGATAAATATATTTATTACAATATCGTCAAGCGAAAGGACAGAATATTTCCGGTTTTTTTAAAATTTTTTATTGAAGCTTTAAGAAACAGTGTAAGCGCTGATAAAATTTAATATTTACTTAATAAATTATTTTAATATGTTGATTTATTGTTAAGAATAACATATTACTTATAAATATATTTATTAAGATAATATTATATGTTACTATTTATAGGCTATTACTACTTTCTAATGATTAAACAACCAATTAAATTGTTAAATTTTCCTTTAAATAAAACATTCGTGGTAACCTGCAGATGCTGGAAAGAAGAAATACCTGACACCTTACCTTTTGCTATGGCATTACACCCCCTGAAAAATTATTCGATCGAATTAAAAAGGTCCTGGCGCGCAAGAATGCGCCCGTACCCTAGAAATATCTTCTCGGGGGCAGCCGACAACTAATTTCGTAGGCAGGTGAGAGGGGCATCCTCTGCTTAAAACCCTTTGATACTTATCAACTGGAAGTTAGTACCACAACGTGCCGCGATATGCAAGCGCAGGAAAACACCTTGATCTCCAAGTTTTCGATTGGAAAATATTGCCGTAAACAGTAATCGCCCGAAAATACAAGTTTTTTGCAAATACACCCGCCGGGTTTTATATATGGCTCTGTGAACGGCGCCCGACACAGATAAGCCACCGGTATATGTATTTAGACGGCTTTGATACATTTTTCTGTATTCCTCTTTGACATAGAACAAGCCATTCTTATATGTTTGTTTATACCATACTTGGAGGGCTGAATTTACTGTATTGATTTAGGGGCACTATACATTTAGCCGGAAGTTTTCTTATTCAATATAGACTGTGCGCCGGATTTACAAATTCGGCGCACAGGATGTGTGGGGTGGTAAATCGTCGTTGGATTTTGATTATGAAGGCTTCGCTTTAGCCGCCGCCTAACGTACTGGGTATCCGGTTGCGGCATGTCTATTCATTGCCGCATTCCGACATACCCTCTTAAAGAGGGATGTTCCCATGCTTGCGCGCGGGGCGCTCTTTTTTTCTGCCCCAAAACATGCGCAGCGTCTGAATGATTTTTATTCTTGATTCAGCCGGTTCGATCACGTCCTCGAATTTTCCGAGCTCGGCGGAGCGGTATGGGTTCAGGAATTCTGTCTCGTATTTTTCCTTGTACATCTCTCTGGCCGCGGCGGGATCGGTGGACTGCGCGATCTCATTTTTATAGAGTACCTCCACGGCGGCGTCGGCTCCGACCACAGCACGTTCGCAGCTCGGCCAGGCGATGACGAAATCAGCCTTCATGTCGATGCTGCACATCGCGGGCGTAGCTCCGCCGTAGGACTTTCTAATAGGCATGATGATCTTGGGGACGGTCGCCTCCGCCCACGCGTAGAGCAGTTTTGCCCCATGCCTGATGATGCCGTCATGTTCCTGTTTGACGCCTGGCAGATACCCGGGCACGTCCACGATCGATAAAAGCGGGATATTAAAGGCGTCGCAGGTTCGAATAAAGCGCGCTGCTTTGCAGGAGGCGTTGATGTCAAGACAGCCGGCCATACAGCTGGCCTGATTGGCAACGACGCCTACCGGCATACCGCCCATTCGGATAAACCCTACTATGATATTGCGGGCATACGCCTGAGAAATTTCAAAGAAGAAACCGTTGTCGGCAATTTTTGTAATGACACTTTTCATATCATAGGCTTTACGTTTGCTGTTGGGGATAATATCGTTGAGTTCCTCTATCCTGCGGTTAACGTCGTCGTTAGTGGCATAGATCGGAGGAAGAAGCTGACAGTTGGCGGGGAAAAAACTCAGCAGGCTTTTGATCTGTTCGATACAGTCATAGTCGTCCCTAGCCACCAGATGTGAAAGCCCCGATTTGGTGCTATGCGTCGTAGCTCCACCAAGCGTTTCAAAATCCACGATCTCGCCGGTCACCTCTTTGATAACGGCGGGGCCGGTGATAAAGGCTTTGCTGGTCTTATCGACCATGATGATAAAGTCGTTGAGGGCGGGAGAGTATGAGGCGCCGCCGGCGCAGCTGCCCATGAGGGCTGAAATCTGCGGAATGACTCCCGAGGAGTTCACGTTGTTGTAGAAGATTGTTCCGTAGACTGACGCGCCCGGCCCCTCTTGAAGACGGCCTCCGCCTGAATCGTTGAGCCCTACGATGGGTACGCCGACTTCCAGCGCCAGCTCCTGCATTCTGGCGAGCTTCAATCCATGCATCTCACCCATCGATCCTCCCAGAACAGTGGCGTCCTGAGCGTAGGCGAAAGCTTTTCTGCCGTTGATAAGCCCGTGCCCCGTGATGATCCCGTCCGCCGGCGCGTCGACTTTATCCATTCCGAAGCGCATCGCTCTGGGTTTTACGAACATGTTGTATTCCACGAAGCTGCCGGGATCGAACAGTAAATTGATTCTCTCGCGTGCCGTCAGTTTGCCCTTGGTATGCTGCTTGTTAATTTTTTCCTGCCCGCCCTGAAGCATGATGTGCGCTTTTTTATCGAGCATGGCTTGAAGCTTCTGATTCATATGACCAGCCCCCTAAAGATAGATTTTTCCCAAAAAATGACCGCCGCGCGAAGAGGGCGTACCTTCGCGCGGAAAAAAGTTGGAGATTTATCAGACTAATCCCTTCCAGGGGCTCAAATCAAGTCCGCACTTCTCAAATCTTTCGCCAAGGAAGTTCAGCACGTTCTTATACATGATCTTTTCCATGACGCCGGGTCTGAGATCAAGCTCTTCCCACTGCTTGAGGATCTCGCTAAGCTTGAAGACTCCCCACTCGGAACCGAAGATAAACTTGTCCTGGAGGCGTCTGTTCATGTCATAGGTCATGCACTGCGGGAAGTATTTGGGCCACATGCCAGAGGTTTCGCGCATCACATTCGTCTTGTGCATCGCGACATGGTTGATGACTTCCGGCCACGGTTCGCCGACGTGCAGGGCGATGACTTTCAGGCGCGGGAAATCCGCCGCTACTTCATCAACGTCAAGAGGCTGGCAGTAGGTCATACTGTAGAGCCCGTCGCCTCCGGGGGCGCCGCTGCCCATTCCCGTGTAGCCGATGTGGAACTGGACCGGCGCCTCAAGCTGCTGGCAGAGGTCCCACAGCGGATAGAAGCGTCTGTCGTTGACGCGGAATTTCTGCGTGCACTGCTGGAACTTCAAACCGATCAGCTTCAGTTCGGTAATGGCTCTTTCAGCTTCCAGAAGGGCGTTCTGCCCCTGCCAGGGGTCGACCGAGCCCCACGCGCCGAAAAACGCGTCGGGGAACTCCTTCCACAAGCCGTAAACAAAGTCGTTGCTGGTGGGCGGTTCGCCCATGCCGCTCGTCGCGTCCCAGCCGACAGGCTGCATTTTTACGCCGTGAGTAAGGGCGTCGTTCGCCATTACTTCGTGTCCGGTTTCGTCGAACTCCGCCTTCAGATCATCCAGCGTGCCCTTTCCAGATTTTCCGACCCAATTTGGCTGCGTGTATTTTCTGGAGGCCAGCATGGCCTTCATTGCTGGCGGATATCCTCCCTTGATAAAGGGATGCGCATGGACATCGATAATATGAAAACCTCTTTCTTCCAAAGTTTTAGGTATTCTGTCTGCCTGTGGCGTTGCCATTATTCATACACTCCTTCCAAAATCAATGACCGATCACTAAATATTCAAACGAATTAACGATATTGGGCGATGTCGGGATCTCTCTTTTCGCTGAACGCCTTGCCGCATTCTTTCGCCTCGTCCGTGTTGAAATACATGTTAAGCGCGACGCCGGCCATGGACTGAATGCCACCGATGGAGGCGCTGTCGGCGTTGAATGACATTTTCAGCGCAGCCAGAGAGGTCGGGCTGGATTTGACGATGTCGTCCACCCATTTGTCCGTCTCCGCCATCAGCTCCTCAGGCGGGACTACGGCATTGACCAGTCCCATCCGCAGACACTCTTCCGCGGTATATTTCCTGCACAGATACCAGAATTCTCTCGCCTTTTTCTCGCCGACTATACGGGCAAGATAGGCACTGCCGTATCCGGCGTCAAAGCTTCCGACCTTGGGGCCTACCTGGCCGAACTTGGCGGTGGCAGAGGCTATGGTAAGATCGCACACCACCTGGATGACGTGGCCGCCGCCGATCGCATAGCCGTTTACCGCCGCCACCACCGGCTTGGGGATAGCGCGGATGGTATGCAGAAGCTGGGCGAATAGGCTGGGCATCGGCAGTCTTTCAATGGGCCTGGCGTCGGCGTCCGTATCACTCGGGGCGCCTCCGATCGTAAACGCGCGGGTCCCCGCCGCCGTGAGGATGACTGCACCGACCTCCTTGTCTGTCCACGCGCTCTGAAGCGCCGTGATCATCTCGTTCAAGGTGTGGTTGGTGAACATATTCATCTTGTCGGGTCTGTTGATGGTTATCTTTGCCCGGTTGTTATACTTTTCATATAGTATATCCTGAAATTCCATATTTACCGCTACCTCCTTCTTTAAACTGCCGGCACGCCGACCGCCCGGAGGCGGATCACCGGAGAGTGGTTAGACTCTGATTATGAAGGCTTCGCTTTCGCCGACGCCTCCGCAGATCGTGCAGAGGGCGTATCCGCCGCCGCGGCGCTGCAGCTCGTAGGCCATCGTCATTACCAGGCGTCCGCCGGTGGCTCCAGTCGGGTGACCGATCGCAATCGCGCCGCCGTTGATGTTCGTCTTCGCGCGTATCGCTTCGACTCTCGCAGTATCCTGATTTCCCATAAGCAGCGTTGAGGCGATGGGCATCACGGCAAAGGCCTCGTTGATCTCTATCACGTCCATCTGCTCCACTGTCATGCCAGCCTTGGCGAGCGCCTTCTGCGCGGCAAAGGCAGGTATCGTCGCGATGTATTTGGGATGCCCTGAGGCCTGGGCGTGCGCAACTATCGTCGCCAGCGGCTTGACACAGCGGCGGGACGCTTCGCTTTCAGCCATGAGCACGAGCGCGCTGGCGCCGGTGTTGAGTCCTGGCGCGTTGCCCGCAGTTACCGTCGGGCTCTGGTTGACGGTCTTGAGCTTGGCAAGTCCCTCGAGCGTGGTGTCGGCGCGCGGCGCCTGGTCTTCGGAGATCACGACGTCGCCCTTCTTTGTACGAATGACGTAAGGCTTGATCTCATCATTGAATTTACCGGCCTTGAAGGCATCCTGGTAGAGCATCTGGCTGCGGTATGCCCATTCGTCCTGCATTTCGCGGCTGATACCGTACTGCAACGCGACCTCACCGGCCTGTTTGGCGCGCGGTTCGCCGGTATATGGGCAGGAGACGACCATGATGTCTTTAAGCGTGATATCGCCGAGACGTTTGCCCCAGCGCAGGTCTTCCAGGAAGTAGGGGACGTTGCTCATATTTTCCGAGCCGCCGCCGACGGTGATCTTCGCGTCGCCGAGTTCGATCGCTCGCTTCGCCATCGCGATGGCGACCATCGAGGAGCAGCAGGCGCGGTCCACGGTGGTCGAGTTTGCTTCGGGCGGCATTCCCGCGGCGAGGGATATCTGTCTCGCTATCGAGCGGTTCGCGGTGGGCATGTTAATGCCGATATATGTTTCCTCTACCTCCGCAGGATCGACGGAGGCGCGCTCCATCGCCTCTTTGACGACAAACGAACCCAGCGAGACCGTGTTTTCACTCTTCATCAGGCCGCCGAATTTATCGAACGGCGTACGTACGGCAGATACTATTACTACCTTTTCCACATCTTTCATCCTTCTCTCTTAATCTCTTTTATATGACCTTATTGTCATGCAGCTCGGCGAGGCGCTCATCTGAATAGCCAATCTTTTTCAGCACGTCGTCTGTATCGGCGCCAAGGTTCGGCAGGGGGCTGTAAGCGGCTTCGTGCTCCTCCATTTTTATCGGGCAGCCGACGACGGTAAGCTCGCCGACGACTGGGTCAGGGATCTTGACAAGCATCTCGCGCTTTTTGGTGTGCTCATCGTTGGCTACGTCCTGCGAATTCTGTACCGGTCCGCAGGGAAGCCCCTGGGCCATAAATATCTCGCAGGCTTCCGCCTTCGTCTTGTCGGCAAGCCATTCGTTGATGATCGGGCGGATAAGCGTCTCCATGTGGGCACCGCGTCCCGGTCCGGACTGGATGTCGGGGTTATCAAGCAATTCAGTATGGCCGATGGCCGTAAGGAACTTTTTCCACATCGACTCCGTGGGGACGATGATCGCCACGTAGCCGTCCTTGCACTTGAAGGGGCCCCATGGGGCGATGAGTTTGTCAGGGCCTCTGGTGACGACGTTGCCGGTGAAGGCGTAAACGTTGTGCGAACGCTCGGCGAGGGCGATCATGCAGTCGTACATCGAAACGTCGAAGTATTCGCCTTTGCCGGTGCGCAGCTTATTGATATAGCCGAGCATGGCGGCGTAGGCAGCGTAGACACCCGTGCCGGAGTCTCCGAGCGCAAAGCCGAGCCATGTCGGCGGCCCCTGCGCGTCGCTGCCGCAGGTGTACATAAGTCCCGCCATCGCCTGCGCGATAATGTCGTAGGCCAGGCGCTTCGCGTAGGGCCCTTCATGCTTCTTGGAACGCCCGAAGCCGCTGATGGCCACATAGATCACGCCGGGATTGACCTCTTTGATCTTCTCATAGGTAAAGCCGAGTTTGTCCATCAGCCCGGGCTTCACATTTTCGATAATTATTTCAGTATCCTTGATGAGGTCCCAGAGGACGGCCTGCCCTTCCTGAGACTGCATGTCTATCGTCGCGCTCTTTTTACCGCGGTTGAAGCGCGCGAAATAACCGCTCTGCGTCTCGCCATTGTCGTTTTTGAGCATCGGCGCCATTTCGCGCGCGGTGTCTCCGCTTCCAGGACGCTCCACTTTGATCACGTCCGCGCCCTGGTCGGCGAGCATCATCGTACAGGTCGGTCCCGCGACCTGCTGCTCTATACCAAGAACCTTTACTCCTTCAAGTATCCCTGCCATGTGATTGTCTCCTTATTCCTTTTTTCTATATATTTGAAGCTTTATTAGCCATATCGGTGAGCGCCTGCTCCGCCATATCCTCGGCTTTCGCTAGCGCCACCTGCTCGAAGGTGAATTCGGTCACTTCATCGAGCGGGGTGCCCGGCCCAAAAACGCCGCTGACGCCCTTTTCCATTAGACCGGGAATGTCCTGCTGCGGAATGATGCCGCCGAGGATAAAGACCGTGTTATCCATTCCCTCTTTTTCCTTTACCTTGTCGACCACTTTCGGCATCAGCGTATTGTGAGCGCCTGAAAGAAGGCTCACGCCCACGGCGTCCACCTTCTCTTTCGCCGCTATTTCGGCGATCTCGTCCGGCGTGGCCTGAAGGCCGGTGTAGATGACCTCGGCGCCGGCTTCCTCAAAGGCGCGCGCGACAACCTTCGCTCCGCGGTCATGGCCGTCAAGGCCGGGTTTTGCAATGAGAACTTTCACCATAACAAACCCTCCGTTTCTCTTAGTAGATCTTCATCGGCGTATATTTGCCGTAAACTTCTTTGAGCACGCCGCAGATCTCGCCCAGCGTCGCGTAGGCGCTCACCGCTTCGATCATGTATTCGCCCAGGTTTTCGTCGTTCCGGGCCGCTTTTTCCACGGCGGCGAGGGCGCGCTTCACTCTCTCGTTGTCGCGCTCCGCTTTCAGATTGTTGATCTTCGCCGTCTGCTTGATAGCCACGTCCTCAGGGACCGTAAACTGGGCTGGCTCTATTGGCTTGCCGTCCTTAAACTCGTTGACGCCCACGACGATGCGTTCCTTCTTGTCCACACTCTTCTGGTACTTGTAGGCGTTGTCCGCCAGCATTCTCTGCTGGAATCCTTCTTCGATACACTTCAGGGCCCCGCCCTTTTTCTCTATCGTCTCAAGTAAGGCGAGGACCTCTTCCTCAATGGCGTTCGTGAGAGCCTCGACCGCGTAGGATCCGCCAAGTGGATCGACCGTCTCCGTCAGGCCCGACTCATAGCCCACGATCTGCTGCGTGCGCAGCGAGACAGTCACGGCTTCCTGCGTGGGCAGCGAGATCGCCTCGTCATAGGAGGAGGCGTGGAAGGTCTGGATGCCGCCAGCCGCCGCCGCCATCGTCTGAATGGCGACGCGGACTATGTTGTTGATGGGCTGTTCCGCCGTCAGGGCGGAGCCGCTTGTGAAGGCGAATATCTTCAGGCGCTGCGCCTCCTCCGCCGTCACGTGATAGCGTTCCTTCATGATCCGCGCGTATAGACGGCGCGCGGCGCGGTATTTCGCGACCTCCTCCAGGAAGTCCAGCTGCGCGCCGAGAAAGAAGTAGCTGTTCGCCGTGGCCGCGACGATGTCCACTCCGCGCTTCACGGCGGCGTCATAGTATTCGATCATATCCGCCAGCGTGAACGCCAGCTCCATCGCCGCCGTGGCTCCGGCGTCCCTGATGTGGTAGCCGGAGACCGCGATGGGCGTCCAGTGGGGAAGGTGTTTGCCACAGTATTCCAGCACGTCGACGGAGAGCTTGACGCCGGCTGCGGGCGGAAAGATATACGTGCCGCGGCACATGTATTCTTTGAGGATGTCGTTTTGCAGAAAGAAGCCAATCGTGTTTGGGTCGATATTGTTTTTCTTCGCGAAGGCCACATAAAAGGCAAGCATGATTATCGAGTTGGCGTTCGCTGTCGTGCGGATCTGGCGTACCTGTTCAAAGGGAATTCCTTTAAACAGAGCCTCGATGTCAGCCAGGGAGTCGATGGCAACCCCAACCTTCCCGACCTCGCCCTCAGACATAGTGTCATCGGAATCGTAACCCATCTGGGTAGGCAGGTCCAGCGCGACGGAGAAGCCTGTGCCTCCCTGATCAATGATGTAACGGAAACGCTTGTTGGCCTCCTCCGCGGACGCAAAACCTGCGTACTGTCCCATTGTCCACAGACGGCCGTCACGGTACATCTCCTCGCGGATGCCGCGTGTGAACGGGAAGTGTCCCGGTTCGCCAAGCTGTGTCTTTGGATCTTTTCCTTTTATATCGTCTTCCGTGTAGACCCTTTTCAGCTCATAGCCTGATAAAGTGGTGTGTTTCTTCTCCTCCGCCATGTTAAGTTCCCCTTTCGTCCTTTTATGATCCGGCCTCATCGGTCAATGAAGCTTATCTTCATTTTTTTGTCGGTAAATATCCGTTCGTCCATCGTCTTCAATTCGGGAGATATCAGTGGGACAAACTCCATTTTCGGCAGAATGTCTTTTTCGATGTCCATGCCGGGCGCAATCTCGGTCAGAGTCAGGCCGCCGGCTTCAAGCCGGAATACGGCGCGTTCCGTTATGTAGAGCACCTCTTGTCCGTTTTCCCGCGCGTATCTTGATGAAAAAGTCACCTGCCCGACTTTTTTCTTGAATTTTACGTATTCGGCGTCATTTTCTATTGAAAAGGCGCCGCCGCCGGTCTTGTAATCCATGTGTCCGGCGGTAAAGGTCCCCATGAAACAGACTTTCCTCGTATTTTGGGTAATATTGATGAATCCTCCCGGTCCGGTGCAGCGGCTGCCGAATTTTGAAACGTTGACGTTGCCCTCTTCGTCCACCTCGCCAAGCCCTAGGAAGGCCGCGTCCAGCGCGCCTCCGTCGTAGATGTCAAAGCTGTCGGTGATCGAGAGGATGGCGTCCGGGTTTACCGAGGCTCCCAGCCCTACTCCGCTGACAGGGACTCCGCCGTAGACGCCGGTCTCGATTGAGAAGGTAACCTGGTCGCTGATCCCCTCTTCGTTGGCGACGCTAGCGACGCTGTCTGGCATACCGATGCCAAGATTGACAAGGCTGCCGCCGGTTATTTCAAAAGCCGCGCGCCTGCCGCAAATTTTTCTCGGCGAGAGCGCCATCGGGCTGATCATCTCCAGCCGCTGTCTCACGTCGCCGATCAGCTCGGGTCGAAAAACAGAGCCGTCGTAACATTGCAGATGGTTTTCCGGCTTCGCCTGCACTACGTAATCAACCAGCGCGCCGGGGATCGACACCTGCCGCGGGTCGAGCGCGCCGCGCTTGAAGACGTTCTTTACCTGCACGACCACGATGCCCCCGCTGTTGTGTACCGCCGCGGCCATCGCCGCCTGCTCGCTGTGCACCGCCTCCTCCTCGAGGGAGATGTTGCCGTACTCGTCGGCATAACTTCCGCGTATGATGCAGATGTCCAGCGGGAACGTCTTATAATGGAGGTATTCCGCACCGTCGAACTCTACCAGAGAAACAACTTCGCGCCCCGACTCTCTGGCCTTGCCGTTGACCCTGCAGCCCTCAAGCCGCGGGTCGCAGAAGGTATGCAGTCCGATGCGCGTCAGCACGCCCGGTTTTTTCCCTGCGATGGCCTTTAGCAGATGTCCGTAGACTCCCAGCGGCACGGTGTAGCCAGCTATCTGGTTTGCGCTGACCGCCCTTCCTATCGATGGCGACATCCCCACATGCGAGGCGTAGATCGAGGCGATGATGCCGGGTTCCTTAATTATGCTCAGGCCGTAGCCGTTTTCCGTAAGATCGCCGGGAGAGATGCCGGAAACTACGTGGAGTCCCTTCGGCCTGCCATGGATAAAAAAAGATTTCGCCAGCTCGCACAGTATCTCGTCGGGAGCGGAAAAACCCCCGAAACCACCGATACCGATCACGACATTATCTCTAATTAGTGATATAACTGCGGCAGACGAGATAGTCTTGCCCATCTTCTTTCGCCTCACTTAAGACCGTGTGTGGTTTTTAGCGTTTTGTGAAAAATTTCATTTGCTGCAATAACAGAGAAGAAGCCGCACTGCATCACCTCTCCCTTTATTTAATTTTTAAGTACACAACATTTTTGAAAATACAACTAACTAGTGTTATTTTTTGAAACAAAATCAGCAAAAGCCGCTAAGCTTTTTTTATCGCAGTTTCTTCAGTACAGAGACGGCCTGTTCCTTCTCCGCAGTCGTCAGTTTTGAAAAAGCCTCGGCAAGGTTGGACATATGTTTTGCAAAGGTAGCATCCATCAGTTCCTTGCCCCTCTGAGTTATCCCGATAAGATAAGAGCGCCTGTCGTGTGGATTATCGCGGCGGTAAACAAGTTCCATTTGCTCAAGGTTCCTTACCACCACCGTGATGTTGCCACTGCTTGAGAGTACTTTGTCGATTATCTGCTGTATCGTCTGCTCTCCTCTATTATAGAGAAGCTCTAGTACAGTAAACTGCAGCAGAGTCAACTCCTTCTCGCAGAACAACTCATTCGATCTCCTATGCGCGTTGCGATAGGTCCTTCCAAGAGCGATGATGAGTTTGCCGTTCAACCTGTCCTTGGCGTTCATACCAAACCCCTCATCTATATTTAATTTTCAGTGGATTGACTTATCTTTTGTTAGCAGCAGAATATCACTAATTAGTGATATTGTCAACAGAATTTTCAGATTACTCAGCCTAAATTAAATATAATTTACAGGTTTTTAAGTTTATTTTCTAAAGAGCTTATTCGCGAAGGAATGAACGCAGATGCTAAAGAAGATATTTTTATTTTACGGGCCTAAATATAACTTCAGACGCAGCCTGACAATGAACAAGCCACTGACCACGATCAGCGAGCTGGCGATATACAGCGACAAGAAGATGAGGGACATACCTTTAAGATGCAGGGCAAACGCGGCGGCGACGACGAAAAGGAACCGAATACAAAGCTCTCTAACGCCTTGACCGGCAAGCCGGTGGGCGTCAAAGAGCTGATCATCTTGTAAAGAAAGGCTGCTCCGCCCAAAGGTTTTACGGAGTCGACGCTGCTTCACGCCATGAACCACATCCACCTCTATGTCGAAGCTTCGGAGGTAAGGAATATCCTCAAAGAGACCTCCGGCATCGGGACGGCCGCCACCCAGGCGAAGATCATCTAGACGCTTCAGCAGCTGCAGTTTATAGTCAAAGACAAAAAGGCGCTCATCTCGACGCCGAAAGGGCGCAAGCTCATCGAGGAGATCGACGACATGCTGCGCAAACCAGATATGACGGCACTCTGTGTGAGGCGGCCCTCCGCGACATCCAAGAGGGCAGGAAGGACCCGGATTAATTCATAAGCGAGATCGCGGATACCGTAAGAAAAATGACCGAGCAGTGTAAAAAGAACGCCAGGGAATATATTCCCGCCATACCGCAGGGAGAAGAACCGAAGGGAACTCAATGTCCCGGATGCAAGGGGAACCTCATGCTGCCACGCGTCGGCAGGGACAAGAAAAACAAATTCTTGGTCTGCAGCGACTGCCGGCTGATCCTTTCCAACGAACCGGGCAAAAACAAACCCCAGAAGACGGCATCATGCCCCCTCTGCGGCCACCTTTGCGTACGCATAAAGGGAAAACGTCCCTACTTTCTGGCTCTGCCGAAACCAGGAATGCAAAAAGACATTTTAGGACAACAGAGAAAAGCTTATACCGTAAACGGAATACGAGGAGCCGCGCGGCATGGAGCGCGAATCCAATGCCATTAAAACACAAAAAACGACCCGTACTTCGCATCTTTAGACAATCCGGCACATATCACCGTCGGATGCCGTTATAAGATGCAGGCGGGTCGTTATCCATCGTAGGCAGGCATTTCTGGTTACGGCCGGAAATCGAATCCAGCGACGTTAATTCTCTCGTCAAGACATCCCGATCCAGCGCCGTCCATGCAGCCCGGTAATACCCCAAGAATCGGCAACACCTTCCAAGCGCAAATACTCTTGAAACACATCGAACAGCGTTGATTTCCCGCAGCGCCGGATACCGGGAACCGCTTTGACGGTACGCTGATCTTTCCACCGATGAATGATGCGAAAACATAAGGCTCACATGCGAATTGCCGAAACACTCGAACATAACAAAACTCCTCCCAGGTCAACGGGTTGCAGGGAATAGTTTTATGCACTGATTGTGTTCAGCACAGGCACCGGCGCTTTGACGCTTACTCTGCACTACGCCTCGGAACAGACGGCAGACTTGAAATCTCCAACAACAGAGCGGAACGCAGCATAAAGCCATTTGTCATAGGCAGGAAGAACTGGCTCTTCTGCTGTACCCCTAAAGGGGCAAAAGCCAGTTCAATAATCTACTCTATAATTGAGACTGCAAAGGAAAACGGACTCAAACCATTTGAATACCTCAAATACATATTTGAGACCATGCCAAACATCCCTAAAGATAGCTGTAATATTCTGCTGCCATGGAGCAAAGACCTGCCGGACAGCTTACGCCTGGAACAAAACAACTTTGACACTGCACAGTAAGTTTCTGAGACCCAGTACCGCTGCTTGTCTTTAGTGCGGAGAAAATATCCCGGATCCCTGGTGGTTAGCCAGGTCCCTGATTTTTGACGCTTACCTTTGACGCTTACGATTTTTGACGCTTACATGCGAGGTAATTAAAATACAAGTAAAATAAAAAACGGTCCGTAAGCTAATACTTACGAACCGTTGGTATCTCTGGAGCGGAAGACGGGATTCGGACCCGCGACCCCAACCTTGGCAAGGT
>Ga0183096_1001276_pt1 | contig 22630 bp, 19 predicted proteins | sample Biomet5_FD_127791 | JGI IMG/M metagenome (GOLD analysis project Ga0183096, IMG submission 127791) | Microbial communities from bioreactor (seeded with sewage sludge) at LBNL, California, USA - Biofuel metagenome 5 (version 2) (version 3) | ecosystem: Engineered > Bioreactor > Anaerobic >... | reverse complement strand
AGTTTCGCCACGCCGTCCACCAGCACGGCGCAGGCCCCGCATTCGCCGGTGCCGCAGCCCTCCTTGGCCGCCGTCAGGCCGCAGTCCTCGCGCAGGACATCCAGGGCGCGCCGGCCCGGCTCAAGGAAAAGTCGCACCGGCGCACCATTGAGGCGAAAGGAAATCTCCCGGAGCTCGCTCATACGTCCCCCTTCTCCAGGGCCGCCAGCACGGTCTCGGGCGAAACGGGCAAACGCGTCACCGTAAGCCCGATGGCGTCGTGGAGCGCCTGGGCCACGGCCGGACCGGGGCCGTGGATGCCGACCTCGCCCATGCCCTTGAGCCCCATGGGGCCCGAGGGTTCATTGTCTTCCAGGGCCAGGCATTCGATTTCCGGCAGGTCGGCGGTTGTGGGGATCAGATACGTGCTCAAATCCCCGGCCCGGATACGGCCCGCTTCGAGGGACACGTCCTCGAAAAGCGTGAACCCCGCACCTTGGGCGGCCGCGCCCTGGAGCTGCTGCTGCACGCCGGCCGCGGACAGCACCCGGCCGCAAGCCACAACCATAAGGCAACGTGCCAGTTTGGCCCTGCCCGTCAAGACGTCCACTTCCACGCCGCACAGACAGGCTCCATAGGAATAAAAACGGTGGGGGAACCCGAGCGTGAACTCCCGGCCGGTGTCGGGTGGATGCTCCACCACGGGCATCACGCACTGGTCGACGCAGATCCTGTCATCGCGAAGGAGCAAGCCGCCCAGACGGGCCAGGGGGAACACCCGTCCGGTCACCGGATCGGAGACCCCGCCGGGCACGAGTTCGAGCCGGTCCGGCCGGTCGCACAAAAGCGGTAGCGCCGCCCGGTTGCGCAGTTTTTCCGCCATGGTCCGGCAGGCCCCAAGCAAGGCGTTGCCAAAGGTGTAGGTGGTGCGGCTGGCAGCGGACGAACCGGCCAGCGGGCAGACCTTGGTGTCGGGTTGGACGCACGAAAAAGCGCCCACAGGCTGGTGCAGGGCCTGGGCGGCCAGGGCTACGAAGGCCGAGACATTGCCCTGGCCCATGTCCGGCACGGAATTGTAGATGCGAAACGTGCCTTCCCGCGTCAGTTCCAGCTTGGCGGCGGCATGGTCGGGCAGGCCCCGTCCGTAGCCCATGGCGTTTTGCATGGAGACGAGGCCCACACCGCGCCGGACAAACGGCGGGGCCGCGCGTTTCCAGGCCTCCCGCCCGGCCCAAAACGGATGGTCCTTGGCGGCCGTGAGGCAGGCGGCGATATCGGTCCCGGGTTCGACCGGCACGCCAACGGCGTTTGTTTCACCCGCATGCAACGCGTTTTGGAGTCGCAGGCCAACCGGATCGCGCGAGAGCCGCGCGGCCAGCAGGTCCATGGCCCGCTCCACGGCAAAGCTCGCCTGGATCACGCCGAAGCCCCGGAAAGCCCCGCCCACGGGGTTGTTGGTATAGGCGCAAAAGCCTTCGATGCGCGTGCCGGAGATGCGGTAGGGGCCCCCGGCGTGTTCCATGCCCAGGGCCATGATCTCGCCGCTTAAATGGGCGTAGGGGCCGGCGTCGAAATGCATGACGCAGTCCAGCGCGCCCAGGGTGCCGTCGGCCTGCGCTCCCAGCCGGATGTCCACGACGGCGGGATGGCGCTTGTAGCCGGCCACGAAGGTCTCCTCGCGGCTCCAGACCATCTTGACCCACCGGCCCGGCGCTCGCAAGGCGGCCAGGGCGAGCAGGCACTGCACGGTCGCCCCGTCCTTGCCCCCGAAACCGCCGCCCAGATACGGGACACGAATCCGGATGCGCCGGGGATCAAGGCCCAGGGCGTGGCCGATTTCGAAGGGGTCCCGGTAGGGAGCCTGGGAGGAAACGATCATGTCCAGACGTCCGGCCGGGGAGAACCGGGCCAGGCCGTTGGGCGGTTCCAGGGACACGTGTTCCTGCATGGGGGTCACGAACCGGCCGCCGACCACCACCGCGCACCGCTGGAACCCGGCCTGGGCGTCGCCCTTTTCCATCAGCCCGTGGGCGAGCAGATTGCCTCCCTGGCGGCCGGGATGGACAAGCGGCGCGTCCGGCAACAGGGCTTGCTCGGCATCGAACACGCCTGGAAGCGGTTCCAAGACTACATGGATTCGGGCCAACCCTTCGGCCAGGGCCTCCCGGGTTTCGGCCACGACAAGCGCCACAGGATCGCCGCAGTGCCGCACGCGCTTGCCGCACAGCACGGGTTGGTCCTTGGACACGATTCCCTGGCGGTTGGTGCCGGGCACGTCAGCGCGCGTCAGGACCGCCACGACACCTGGCACGAGTCGGGCGGAAGCGACATCCAGGCCGACGATCAAGCCATGGGGAATTCCCGCCCTCCGCACTCCCGCCCAGAGGCAGTTCGGCGGCATTGCATCCACAGCGTACCGTTCACGACCGCAGACTTTGTGCAGAGCGTCGGTCCGGGGCGGGGAATCAAGATGTCGCATCCTTGCTGCCCGGCTAAGGGTTGTTAAAAGTGTTCAAAATTCCCCAGAAAGAGGGCCACCGCTTGAGACGACCGCCCCAACAAAGTACCTATCAGCGTTGGGTATCGTGTTGGGTAAGAAAAAAGGGCTTACAGCCGGTTTTGCTGTAAGCCCTTGAATTAGCTTGGCGTCCCCAAGGGGATTTGAACCCCTGTTACCGGCGTGAAAGGGCCCCGTCTTGGAGCCAGAAACGCTCGCCGCCCCTATATTCCCACCGGCCAGAAAGCACGCGAGTGCTCCCAATAGCATCATCCCACTCCCCATTTTGACCCTACCTTTGACCCCGCCAGACCCCATCTCTCCCTCCTTGAAATGCAAGAAAAGCACATCCGCCATCCTTTTGTCAGGCTCGTGGCTGTCCTTTGAAGCACGAGAAGTCCCAGGCCGCCCCGTCGGACCAGCATAAACGAACTCCAGGTCTCCCGCCATAGAACGTTGGCAGGGGACGAAAGAACCTGCATACGGCGCACGGGGCATCCACAGGAGGGCAGAAGGAGGTTCGCCCTGCGTCTGCGCATCCCTTCATGGCCTCAGGCTCCTGTCCTGGAGGGCTTTGCCTGGCTGGCGTCGTCGCCTCCGCCGGAGACTCCATGGGAAGGGCATGTGGATCTTCGTCATCCTGAAGGTCGTCATCGTCAGGGATGAAGAATATATTGGCATCATCGAACGGTTTCTGCCTCGCAGGGAAGTCTTCCCGAGCGGCATCAATCACGCTGGCGAGCTTATCCACTGCTTCCAAGGTATCGGGAGCCTCCTGTGAAAAGGGAGCTCCAATTCGTTGGTCAATAAACTCTCTAACTGTCACATCAAAGAGCAGGCAGGTCAGTCGGGGAACGCCTCTGAACTCTTCGCCGTCCAGCAGCTTGAACCCAAGAAATCTGCACCACTCGGCCATATTTTGCGGCCGTTTTTTTTGTAATGCCGGTTCGACGCGTGAATCATAGTGGCGCAAAATGTATTTTATAGCAAGGCGACCATGCTCAATATCGTCTTCCAGTTCAGCAAGTGTTTCAGCCAAAGCGAATTCGGCTGGATCAATGGCGCCAGGGAGGGGAGGATCTATATCTTTCCATTGGAGGCATGAAAGACATGCAGGTGGTCTGGTTGGAGCATTGGAGACAGATGACGAAATTGGGCGCGTCCTGTTCGCCCGACATTGATAGGGAGATATCCTTGCAGACAAACCCTTGCATTCAAAGAGGTCTTTTTCGTTCATAAAATGGGCTCGGTCAAACAATACATCGTCGCCGTCACGTAACTCTGTCAAGGATCACAGCACCGAACAGTGCCTCACAATACCAAGCTGTCGCCCTACGATTCCGCGCACTGGCTAGCCAAGCTGATGCATTACGTTGCCTCGCTATGAGGAACGGTCGAATGTAAAACGACCATAGCCACCATTGCGAAATTGACCGAGCCCCTTAAACTGACCGTATTCCAATATCTGTTCAATGACGCTCCACGACAATTCATCATGCGGGAGCAATCCTATCATTATTTCAAAAGATAATTCAGGGTTTATAATTTCAGAGCTTGCCAGACAGACACGCACACCCTCTTTGTTGATTATCTTGACAGGCCGCTCATACACTCCGTCTGGCTCTCTATGTAAATGAATTATTCGAGGGCCTAAATATAGATACTGAGTCAACTTACTTCTTAAATTAATAATCCCAGTTTTTTTAGACTTACCATTTTTAGATTGAACTTCATATTCAATTATTTTTTTTAGTGTATTACCAGCCTCTTTTATAAACCCCATAATCTGATAATCCATCAGGCAACAAAGGCCATCATCGTCACGCAAAAAGACAGTGGTCTTTGTCCTCTCGTTTGACTCTCGATCGGGGAGCATCCCGATCTCCTCTTCTCCCTCAATATCTGGCTCAGGTGCTTTGCTGGCAATAAAATCCTGATAAACTGTTTTTGAGGCTGGGAGTGATCCAAGTATTGGCTCAATGAGCCTTATATTATATTTCTTATACTGTATCCTGTCGCTTAATGACATACTGACCTCGTCTTGTTAAAAACTAATTTTAACTGAACAGAGGTCTAACAGTCAACACCCCGACTTCTCCAGGGCCTGACCAATTTCCCAAAGTTAAGAATAGATGGATTTTGTACTGTCCGGGTTCCGAGAAATCCCCTTCTTTCGTGGCATATTTTACGCCTCGGACGACGCCATCTATTTCAAAAAGTGTGACACCGTCACTGATTCCGCGCACAACCTCATCACCAGCAGGCTTACGAATACGGAATGAATAATTTGTAGCAGATGCTATATCTTGCTTGCAATCAGCTTCAATCAAAAAACCTACAGTGCCAACATATGGTTTATCCATGATTAATCCTTTATTTGCTCGATAGTTATATCGGTATTAAACAGAGCCACTTCTGGGAATGGAGAACTATGGAGACTTAACATTTGAAGATGTGATCTTGTTTTAAAAAGCATTGCCAAAGAAGAATTAAAAATATCTCCAGATGCTAAACAAGACTCGAACCGATCATGTTTTGCAATACTAGAATCATAGCGCCAAACATCGTAACAACCTATCCCAACCGCTATATTATTTACATTTATATATAAATTTGCAGTTGAACATAATGAAGTGCTGCCAACAGATATAGAATATTGATGTGCTAATGATATTATTTTTTGATACTCAGTTGCTATATCTATATGCGGAGAGCAAATACCCATCCCCACAACAAACTGGATTGAAGCAGGCAATGGCGTGGCTATCGACTGAATTGACGCCTTCGCTGGTTGGACAGACATATTGAATACAACACTGGATTCGCTTGCCTCAACCAATGCCAAAGACTTTGAGGCCTGTGTGATTAAGGAAATATTTGTCAAATCCAGGTTGGCGGCACAATAATACTCAATGGCCGAGGTTAATACTGACCATGCAGCCGTTACTACGTTGACATGAACCGTCGTAATATTTTCAGTGGAGGCCTCTGCGCCGTTGATGATCAGAATGCAATCCAGTATCCCGACCTGGCATGTGCTTTCAACTGCGACGGTACCAGCCTCTGGATTCGTCGCCATGCCAATGGCTGACGTCTCGATCTGGACGGCCTCTATAGTGGCCGCCTGAGCGGACCATACGGCATTGACAGCATCCACAGGCACGGTGTTGTCCGCCATGGTCGCAGCATTGGCAGTGGACAAGGACAAAGCGGCCCTGGCCAAATCGAATGGGAAATCAGTTATTAATGACGCCGCTTGTGCGCCGAGGCTGGCAGTCAAAGACCCTACCGACGCAATGGAGGAACCGAGTCCGGTGGAAATTTTGGTGGTTAAACTGGCAGTTGCCGCACTCACGCCGAGAGCGTTGGTCGCTACAGCCACCGCCGGGATGGTCGAGCTACCCAAACTCGCCGCTTCCGTCGTCATCGTTGTGGAAGTGGTGACAGCCACCGACTGCGTAACGCTCGCCACGGTCACAGTCGAGGCAGATGCCAAGGTAAAAGGAGGACCATCGCTCCACTCAACGAGGAGCTTTATTTTTTTTGTCGAATCTCCTTCTAGCGCGTAAGCGTACCTTGCGGTTGCAGCCGCAGAGTTGTTTTCCTTTATAATAAGGAGCGCATGATTACCTCTTTCAAATCCCTCTCTATCAACAACTTCTTGAAGTATAGAGGAAAGGTCCGGGCCTTGATACGACGAGTTTGCTGCCCACGCTGTTGAACCTGTCCAGTTTATGGTGGAAGTAACAGGGAGAGCGTTAGCAACTGACGCTGACGTCGGAGCGGATGGATCATCTAACGCTGCGAAGTATAAATTTAAATTGTATGATCCTGAGCAATTCTGCTTGCATATAAAAATTGGGACAGCAGAGATTATTGTTGCCCCACGTGGAATAGAAATATCAAATCTGCAGAAAGCATCTAGTTTGTCATCTGATCTGTATCCAAAAACGACATCACTACTCGAATTATAAAGCTGCCCATTAAACGAACCTGAGATAAACCAATGACCATCGTCTACACCGGACGACGGCGAGTAGGTGTCATAGGAGTGGAGATATGTATCAACACCTATTGTTTCAGTAGATAATGTTACGAATCCTGTAGCAGGGAATGAATGTATAATAGTACATGGATGGGTTGAAAACGATCCCTGCGCCACGCCGGCCTCTACGGCCACGACGGGAGATGCCGTGGCCGTAGAGGGACCAAGGTAGATCGTGGCAATACCAACCGATACGGAGGCATCGCCACTAACCCAAGCGGTATTGTCTCCGACCCAGGCGCTTGGAGTGTCGCTCCAAGGACCGTTCATTTAGTTGAGCACCAAAATCCCAGCTGCGTTGAAATTCACGGTGAACGTCCCACCCGTGACACCCTTGTCAGCTCCGAAGTCGAGCAGACACACCAGGGGATTTGTCAGACTGTTGGCCGTACCGGACTTGTAGATGACCGCGTACCGGGCTGTGATGGTGGCCGTGGTCCAGGATGGGTCATCGGCATCCAGGACGGCCGTGGTGCCGCTGTTGGTCCACGTGACATTGGTCAGGGTCGCGCCGCCGGACGTGTAGCCCGTGCCCGAGACCTCGCTTGAGAGGTCGGCGAACACAGCATCGGTCGCGTCGATGGTGTAATCGCTGGTCAGCAAAGCACACTTGAAGGTGTCGGCGTCCATGTCGAAGGTGCCGTCACCGATGTGGAGCTTGAAGCTGGTGAAGATCGTGTCAGCCATGGGGAACTCCTGCTCGATTAATGGTTAATTTTGCATTCTATCGTCATAGGCCTTGTTCAATCTGGATGCTATTTCAGTCTGCCGACGGCTGAGTTCATCCACCTTTTTCCTTTTCTCATCCTCCGGCATGTCCGTGTTGCGTTGGATAGCAGTGATGGCCTTCCTGATATTGGAGAGAATTCGCGCCCCATTCTCCATTGTGGTGGCCATGGAGATGTCATTTTTGTTGGCCTCAAGATATTTCTTGGCTTCTTCGGCATTTCCGCTTTTCCGTAAAGCGACAAAAGCCGCCCTTGCTTGTGCCGCCTTTTCGTGGTTGTCGTAAAAATCATCAACGGACTTACTGGCCGATCCGATGGGCTCCCTGGCCACAAAACCACGCACCATGGGGGCCTGTTCATACCAGTGCTTTCCAACCTCGGGGACGCCATTTCCGGTAGCCGCCTTTGTCAGCCAGTCGGCTGCGGTCAGGCCATAACCTCCGAGGCCACCAAACACGTCCCGGATGGTATTTTCCATCTTGAGGGGGGAGACGTCGGTCAATTTCCCGATCTCGGCCAAGGTCTTCGATGTGCCTGCGTTGGCCCGGTAGCCGGCCGGCAGACGTTGAGCCCCGGCGTTCTCGATAGGGGTACCCCGGAAAAATGAATGGTTCGTCATCCACTCCAGGACAGGAAGCCCAGCCGTGGGGATAAAGCCGGGCATAGCGGAACCGATAGCATCCTTGATCGCGCTCGGGATGGCCCGCTTGTCATTGAGGTAGGCATGATCCAGGATTCGCTCGGGCAGCGAACCGAAGAGGATGCCCGGAAGGAACGGCTTTGGCAAAGACAAGACGGGGCTGTCACCGATCTTGAAGTTCCAAAACGCGTTTTTGCGCCATTCAGGAAGTTCTTTGTACCAATCCTCGTCCTTGTTGATCATCCAAAGAGCCAGCGAAGGAAGTGTGACCCCCATGACCATCCTGGTCATTGTTGTTCCAGGCTGATCCTTAAAAGCCCGACGCATCTTATCCACATCCTGAACGTTCGCATTCCAGAACGCAATAATGCTGTTAAGGACTTTCCCCTGTGACCCCATGCGCCCAAAGTCCAGGGTCAGGTCCCGAGATTCCTGCATGGCTTGCATGGGGGTGGCGCCTTTCTCGCGAGCCTTGGCGTAACCACCAACACGGGTGGCCTTTTCTCCCCATTCGTTGAATAAGCGTAAAGCTTCAATTGGATTTTTTATATATTTAATTGATTTATCAAGCTTTCCACTCCCATATCCCATCAGTTGTTTCGCAGTCTTTCCTGCAAATTGCCGATCAAGGGCCGTGAAATAGGCTTGTTCTGCACCGGAAGACCGGTATTCACGGTAAAGTTCTGAGTTCCCCAGAATATGCTGGAACCCCTTGATAAAATCAGCGAAAGGCACGTATCCATATTTCGAGAACAGACCCGCAGTCATTTGATCGCGAATGGGGTTTCGAGCCATGAATTCAGCGGTGAGCGTGGCCCCTGCCCGGAGTGCTTTCGCCGGCCACTGCAAAATCTTCATGGCAAGATGCGTTTCCTGGGGCGTCATGGACTGGGCGGCCTTCACGATGTCCCCCGGTGCCGAAAAGTATTTTTTCACCCCGTTTTCGTAGACCATGAGGGCGTCACGCGGGGGATGTTCGGGGTTCGCCTTGATGGGTTGGATGACGTGGGCCAAGTCATCGGAAATTTCGCGCAGGCCAACGAACTGCTTGTTTCTGGCGTTCGTCTCGATGGCCCGGACTGTGCGCGTGAAGTTGGAGATGGTCGATTCCGTCGAAGGGATTGTCGCCAAGTCAGAACCCCGAAGTCGCTTCACAACCTCGCGCGTCCCCAGCACCTGCCGGTCTACGTTGTCCATTTCCCGCTGGAAGGACGCGTAGTATTCGTTTTCGGGGGCCGTGAGGATGGCATCGTATTTCTCTCGGGACATGACTCCGGACTCCATGAGCGGCTTCAGGATCGCGTCGCGTTCCCATTGCCTATGCTCACCGGAAATCTTCTGGAGACGAGAGTATGCCTCCGGCCCGATTTGAGCCCAAAGGGTGCCCAGATTGCGGCGCCAAAGCGCCTCATCCACTCCCTTGACGCCGTTCTGGTAATAGTCCTTGGTGTCCTGGATAAGCTGTTTCATCTCCCGGATTTCCCGCACCGTCGGGCTGTCTCCGTACATCTCCCGGATGTCAGCGATGGCCGCCTTCATCTCGGCGGCGCGTTCCGGGGTGAACTCGGGACGATACTTGGCCAGGGCCAACATGCGCTCACCTTTGCGCAGTATCTCGTAATTCTTGTATTCTGCAGGCGACTTGATTTGCTCCAGGATGGAGGACAGGGGTTTGATGCCGGAATTTTCCGTCTCCTGCCCCGTCTTCCAGAAGGTGGGGACGCCCTCCCCGGAAAGAGCTTCGTTGGTGATACCACCAAGCCCACGGAGACGAGCCGTGCGTTCGTCCATGGCTTTCGCCTGCTCTGGCCCAGCTATGCCGGCGTACCGAACCCATGGCTGGTCTTGATTGATGAACTTGTCGTACAAGCCAGAGAGGGTTTTCTTGGCACCGTCCTTGTCCCAGGAAAACCTGGGTTTCGTATCGAACGCAATGTTGTGATCGGCCTGCGTGATGTCCATGGGGATGGTGGCTGTGCCACGGCGGAAGGAAGCTGCCAGCGCCGGTCTCTCCAAATCAATGGGCTGTTGACCGGCCCCGGCTGCCTGCCTGGACAAATCCTCGTAGCTGGACATTTCATGCACCGGGACGTCAGGCTGCAACGCCTCCCGCATGATCCGGGCGTTCACAGCCTTGACCTCGGCATCGGACATCTTCATGTCGCGCAGCCAGTGGATATCAAGTCGATCTCCGACTGCACGTAGCGCGGATCGGATCGCGGCCATAAACTGCTCGTACAGCCGCGGCTCCACGTTCTTGGCATCTGCCAGCCACTCCGAGGCCCCAACCAGCATGTGCATCTTGTTCCCAGGATTAAAATCCCGGCCATATTGACTGCGCATGATGGTTTCGATCTCGCCGCGGCGCGCCTCAATCAGGGGATTGAGCACCCGGGCCATCTGCTGGGTGGCCATCCCGTTGTACGGTTTTTCTTCAGCCAGGCGCTCGAACACCCGGTACATGGCCTGGTGCTTGACCTCATGGGTGGCCAGGGCCCGGACCTCGCTACGGTCTCCCTTGAGGTTCCACGCCAGGATGTAGGAGCCGTCCTTGGTGGCGGCGCCGGTGCTGTTTCGCGACCAGTTTGGGTCTTGGGCGTCAAGGCGTGCGCGATCAGCAGCGGGAATGTCCTCAGGGGAGTTTGCGACCTTCAGATTGATATGCGAGGCCAAACGCTCCCGAACCGGAGCGAGCCAGGATTCCACCATGGACGCGGGGACACCCTGGGCGGAAAGAGATTTTTTAAAACGGACATCGGAATTAAGGGAGGCCGAAAGCGGCTCTCCCGTGATGCCCTGGTACATTCGGATGGCATCCAAAAATTCCGGCGTGGCCGGGATGCCGTATTCCTGGGCAAACGCCTCCGGTGTCTGTGGCTGCGCTGGCATCGTCGGGCTTTCATTGAGCTTCACCGGGAGACGGTCGTTGCGCTCTGCATCCGGAACCAAATTGAAATCCTGGCTGCCGGCCGGAAGCGCTTTGGCCTGATTCAAAGCGTCAACTGCCGCCTGGTAATCCTGCCGAGCCTGGGCCTTGTCCGCTTCAGTCTTGGCGGAAGCGAAGGCATCCTGTGCAGCCTGGGTTGCCTCAATGGCTTGGTTGACGGCTGCCGCCTTTGGAGACACAAGCCCAGCGTTATCCGTTCCCATGGGGATGGCGGTCGAGGGCACGGGAAGATCACGACGTTGGCTATCCGGAACAAGTTCGAAATCCTGCGTCCCGGAAGGAAGAGCCGGTTGTTGGCTCAGAGCATCCACGGCCGCCTGCTGTTCGGCCTGGGCTGCCTGCACGTCGCGCCGTTGATCATGGGGTACCAGATTGAAATCAACCCCCTGTGGCAAAGCAGGCTGCTGCCCCAGGGCCTTTGTCGCCTCCTCGAAACGCTGGATGGCCTGCGCCCTGTCGGCCTCGGTTGTGGCCGTCATGATGTCCTGCCTGGCTTGATCCGCCTGGGCCTGTGCCTGCTGCATATCGGCCAGCATGCCAGCCGTCCTGTCGCGTTCGACCGCATCCTGCCGCGCCTGCGCCACGCGGGGCATGTTGTCGGCGCTCTGGATCGTCTGCGGGAAAGGGGAGTCCTTCTCGAGCTGCGCCGCTCGTGCGGCATCGCCCTGCGCCCGTGCTTCGTCGATCCCGCGCTGGTATTCGGCGTTCAGAGTGGAAATCGCCTGTTGCTCGTTGGTAGCGTCGATCTTCTGTTGTTGCTGCTTCAGGATCCCGTCCACCAACGCGTCGGGTCCCATCCGGTGGGGCTTGTCGATCCCGAAGGCGTCAGCGATGTCATAGAGCGCATCCCGGCTGTCCAGATCCTTGTTGTACATGGTCATGAGCTGGTCACGATTAAGGGTGGCCGGCGTCTGGGGTGCTTCAGCTTGAGGTCCCGGACCGGCCTGGGCCTGCACTTCGGTTGTCTGCGAAGTGTCCTGCGGCACATCCAGATACGGCTTGATCGTGGTGGGGGTGTCGGGCAGCGCATCCCCGACCAGCTTGCGCAACTCGGGGTGGACATCGATGGGGACGCCGCGCGTGATGGCATCCTGGGCCCGTTCGTCCCAGGTCGGAGCCAGATAGGGCGCATCCTGGAGCAGTCGTTCATAGACCTTCTGCGCGGCGTCGGCCCTGGTTGCAGGGTCGACGGAAGTGTCTTGCAGAGCAATGTCTGTGGCGCGGGCAAGATCGGTCTGGCTGGCCTGCGCATCGCGATTCGCCTGCTCTCCAGGAGTGGCCCGTTTTGTTCCCTTGCCTGCCCCCATCATGCCGCCAAAGAGCGCCCCCTCCCCGGCGGATTGCAGCATGCCTTCCGTGATGGGATGGTCTTCACCCAGATACGTGTTCCGGGCTATATTCTCGGCGCCACGACTGCCCATGCCGAAACCGCCACCAACGGCCGCTTCCTGGGCAATATTCTTCCCGGCGTTGAGCAGCTTCGAGGAGGTCGGGCCGCCAATCAGTCCTTCGAGTTTGCTTCCGATCGGCCCCATGGCGGCATTCAGGACCGCTTCAGCACCGAGCCGCCCCCTGACCGCTTCATTGGCAAGCTGGTCTCTGGCCGCACCCAGCCGTTCCGCTTCGGGAATGTCCGTCATGCTGTCATAGATGCCACGCAGGCGTGGGTTGGCGTCCATCTTTTCGGGGGTGGTGGCGCGGATTTCGGTCGCCAAATCTCCAGATGCAGGGACGCCAAAGCCGGCGGTGCCACCAAACGCTGCTCCAAGTGTCCGCGCGGTGGTAGCCCCTGCGCCAAGGGCTGTGGCTCCGGCGCCAACCGTTTCGGCGGCTGGCCCCATAACCAGGAATGACGGGGCCATTTCGGTTGCGCCAGCCAGGAGCTTTCTCCCGGCATTGCCCATGCTCCACGGCTCGGCTTGCGTTTTCCGCCAGCCCGGGGAGTAGGCCTTGTCAAAAGCTTCCACATCCTGTCCGGCTTCATTTTCCAGCCATTTCCCGGGGGTATCGAGCCCGGCGGCACGCATGACTGAGCCAGCACCCCGGGCCAGACGGGCCGCCCCTTGTCCGGCCGCTCGCAAATAGTCCATGGCTTCAGGCCGATCGATACCAGCACCGGTCCCAAGCGCCCCCTCCTGTGAGGGATTGGATTGGTCCATACTGGCGAACAAACCAGCGCGAGGATTGTCCGGGGCAGGAGACGCCCCGGAGGGCTGCGTTGTTGCGCCAGCCGCAGCCTGCCGGGCCGCCTCGCGCCGGGCGAGTTCCGCGTTAATCTCGTCAGGGGTGTAGTAGTTCATCACCATTGACATTCTCCAAAAGTTAGAGAAGTGGCCTCTAATAAGTTTTTATATGAGGGGATTGAATATGGGATGGATATGGCTATTTGGTTTATTAATTTTGGTGACAGGCTTTTATGGGTGGGCGAAAGGGAAAGCCACAAGCAAAAGTAGAAAGAAAGGTCTTGTTCTAATGCTTGTGACTGAAATTGTTGGGAATGGTCTTCCACTCGTAGACCAGACACTAGAGCCACTTTCGTTTTTTCTTCTTTTTTGTTCTGATCTATTCAATGTATTTGTTTTTTGAAAAATAGACTCTTGACTTTTCTCAAGGCCTAGGGCCATAAGGAGTTTAGGCGCTCTCAACGCCTTGCCAACGGCGGTTTCCACGCCCGTTAAGTCGTGGATTTTTTGTTGCCTTTTTGCTATATGCCCCATTGCCGGGTGTCCTTGGGCCATACAATACCCGCAAGGGGAAAGCCCCAGGGCCGTCCGTTGGCGGTTGAGAGCACCCGGCTTTTTCTTTTGGGAAAGCCGAATCTCAATCCAACGGAGGTCATCATGACCGCTCTTGCCACGGCCGATCTCACGGCCAATGCCCCCGTCCCTTTCGCCTTCGAGTCCCACCAAATTCGCACCGATACCATTGACGGCCAACCATGGTTCGTCGCTCGGGATGTTTGCGCCGCTTTGTCCATGGATTGGTCTGGGAAGAGCCTGCGCTTTATCCCCGCCACATGGACACGAATGGGAAAATTTCCCATTCGTCGGAAAGACGGCAGTGCTCGACCCGTGCGCATCTCCCTTATCAATGAACCAGCCGTCTACAAGCTTGCCTTCCGCTCGAACAAGCCCGAAGCGGACCGCTTCACGAATTGGGTGGCCAGCGAGGTCATCCCGGCTCTGCGCCGGCAGGAGAAGTACGAACTCTGTCCGACCCCGGAGGCCCCCCGCCTGACCACGGCCAAGGAACGCAACGCGCTTACCGGCCTCGTCAACCGCTACGTGGGCCTGCTGCCCGGAGGTCCGAACCAGGAGGCCTACAAAGCCGCATGGCGCAAGGTGCATGACGTCATGGGCATCGGCGCCATCGAGGAATTGACCGTGGAGCAACTTCCCCGGGCTGTAGTGTTCGTGCAATCTATGGTGGACTTTGCCGACTCCATGCTTTCGTCCATCAGACAATCTAAGGCACTTCACGTCGGTTTCGATCCCCAAAAACCCCTGTACCGGGAAGGACGGGATATTGATCCCAACGCCCCGGACGTAATCAGGGCTATCCAGGACGGTCTGCGTGAGAGATTCCACGTCTTCCAGGATGCGCTGCTCGTCTCGGCGGATGCGGTCGAGAAGGCTATTCTCGGAGGCCCACATAGGGTTATGAATTTGACCGATAGGTCCATTTCGAGATTCATCCGCGCATTGCGCCACGCCCAGGAACAAGCCTGGATGGGGTGGCACATGACGGATGAAATCCTGGAAGGGCTTATCGATTTGTCTCGCCATATGGTGTAACAATTTTCTTTGGGGGCCGTTCAAAAAAACGGCCCCCTTTTTACTACGACCCAGATGCGAGCTTCGATCGACGTTCGAGGAGTTCATTTCCGGTCAACACATTGGGCAATTTTGAGAAATCAATACCATCGACAGATTTCTTCATGCTGGTGTCAGGATCAAAAATAGTTATAGGACGTGTTAGTTTTAATCGATCCTGGAACGTCTGCTCATCGAATTTGTCCCTATCCAGCCCCAGTGTTTGTCCAAACTGCTGCCCCTGCTGATCGAGCCGACGTTGCCCCAGGGCGTTTTCCATCCCGGCGATGTTCATCTGTGTCCCGGTGGCCAGGCTTGTCCTGTAATTCGCCCCCTGGTTGTTGAGACCAGCGATATCCTGGCTGGACTGATTGTTCATGCCGGCAATCATCGCTTGGTTGTTGGCCACAGTCTCGGCACGTGTCTGTGCCGCTTGATCGGACTGCCGCTGCAACGCCTGCTGCTGCGCCACATTCTGCGCGGAGGCGTTAGCCTTCGTCGTTTCCGCGTCGGCGTTTTGCTGCAAGATATTATACTTCTTTTGCATCAGATCATCAAACTGCGGGCCGAGACTCATGGTGTCGCTCCTTATGCGCTTTCGGACTCGTTGTAATTGTAAGATGTATTGAAGCTATTTGAATTGCTATCGCTGCCAGAATAACCGACGCTAGCCGATGCGTGCCGAGAACCAAGCGCCGAAGCGGCAAGCTGTGAAGCGGTCTGCGCGGCAGCTATCTGTGCTTTCTGGGCCAAGTCGGCCATGGTCTGCGCGTATTGCAGCGACAACCTAGCCTGCTCGACCAAAGTATTGAGGTTGGCCGTCCACTCCTGTACCTGGAGCGCGGACAGACCACGCTTGGCCTCGTTTTCGGAGGCGACGCTCTTGGTTTTTGAATCATAGAGCTGAATCTGCGTGGCAGCCGTCCGAAGCGCCGCGTCAAGCTCAGCCGTCATACGCGAAAGCTCAACCTTGGACCCGTCCAATCCTGCCTGATACAGAGAGATTTTGCCTTTGTTGCTCGAATCAGCCACGCCGGCCCTGACCGCCGCGATATCAGCCACCACCTTTTGCGCCGATACTTGGGTGGCGAACGCACCGGCCTGGGCCTGATACAGATCGACCCGAGTCTTGTTGGCCGCAATCTCCTGGCCCCAGACATTGTACCGGGAGACCATGGCGTTGAGTTTGGCCACATAGACATCGACCGTGGCCCGGAAGGCGGTGATCTTTTCGTTTTGCGCCGTAATCTTCGCCAGGGCGGCCTGGATGCGCGTTTTGAAGACCTCAACCGTGACGTTAAGGGCCTGACACCGAGCCACGTACTCGTCGATGGCCTGCTTGCGTAACTCGGAAGCCAACTGGGCGCGCTGGAGATACAGCCGCTGCTCATCCAAGACTTCCGAGGCCGCCCGGACATTAGCCTCGAACAGGGCCACATCAGCCTGGTAACGGGCTATCTGGAGATTGTAGACGCCGACCTGCATCTCTACACATTTGTAACCAAATTCAGCCGTGGCCCGGGCCGAATCCAACGCCCGCTGCTGCACCTTGTGGTAGGTATCGAGGCGCAGCCCCACGGCGGAGATGCCGTTGGTAATCAGGAACTCGTAATGCTGGAGCGTCAACTCGCATTGCTTTCCGGTGATCTGGGCCACGCGCTCGTTGATCGTATCGGCGTAGCGCCACTGGGCAAGCTGTTCCTTGTCCTGATCGGCGCCAGTTGGGCCATCCAGCCCCCTGGCTGCCCAGCCGTCCCGAATGGCGGCCTGCTCGACCCGCAACGTTCTGGCTGCTTCGGAGCGCACCTGCTCGATGTACGCGGCCATGCCAGCGATGGCTTTGATATCCCCGCCAGCCAGGAGTCCGTCGTAAATCTGCTGCTCGATGGCATCCTGTATTTCGGAACTGAACGCACCTTCCTGGTACAGGTAGAGCCGTCCCGGGGCCTCGAATGTCGGCGCGGCCGGACGGTCGCCATCGAACATCGGCCGGATGAAAGTCTCGAAGTTGGGGATGGTCACGGCATCGAGCACGGGTGGCGTCGGCAGGTCGATGTCCGGCTCCCCGGGAAGGCTGATATCCTCCCAGGCTGGCATCGTGCCCGGCGCATCTGGCTCGTCCAGTTCCGGCTTGTCGGAAATGGAAATAGTGGGTGCCGTAGCCGTAAAATCAGGGATCGTGACCTCGGGCAGGTCGAGCGTATCCAGGACCGGCGCGTCAGCTATCGTCAGCGACCCAAGCGTGGGCGTGTTGAGGCTTGGAGCATCCGGCTGTGCCGTCAGCTCCGGCGTGTCCGGTGCCGCCGGGATGGTGATCTCGGGCGCATCGACACCCTCAAGGCTGGCCAGCTGGTTGATAAGCGTCATTGACTCCGAGAAAGCCGCCGACGCTTTATCGGTGGCGTCCGCAAACGCCGAGCTGACATAGCCCGATGCAGCGTCGGTACTAAGATATCCCGTGGCCATGCTACCCCCTTTGCCTCAGACCAAGATTGAGGGCCTGAATAGTCACACCTATCATCTCGACCGGCCCGGTGCCGGAGACCCGAAACTGCATTTCCCGGCCGACATTATCCCGGCCGACCATAAATCTGTTGCCACCCTGGGCGAGCGTGTCTTTCCATTCGCCCTCGGGCATCTGCTCCGTTCGCACCTGTACGGCCATGTCCTCGCCGCCCGGGCCGAGAACCGTCACACAGCGCATGCGCTTGTATTGGTCCGATCCGGCATCGACCTGGGGGCCGATCTCATCCCAGGTGATGGATTCGCCGGCATCGTCCGAGCCGCCGAGCAGAAACGCAGCATTAGAAGCTAGGCCAAAAAACTGATCGCCGAGTTGGAAAAAATCGCCGAACGGCCAGCCCTGGTACTGGCTGACCGCGCCGGTATCGAAGGGGAACGAGACGCCAAGAGTACTATCCATCACGCCAACCCCATGGGATCATATTGCAGGAGAGAAGTAGCCCAGGCGGGGACGCTATGACCCTGGGCGGAAACGACAGGCAGCGGCGCAACCAGATCGACCGACGCCTCCAAGAGAATGGCGGCCGTAGCCGATACCTGGGGCACCGGCGCCCGCACGACGCCTTTGGCCGTCAGGCTCGGCAGATCGGTGGCATGGACCACGGGTAAGGGCGCCACGCAGTCTCCCGTGACCAACGCGCCGACGAGCGCATAGCCCGACACAATCGGCATGGGCGCTGTCAAAGCCGCCGCAACCAGCGCCTGGGATGTAGCCGTGGCAGCCACTTTCGCCAGCGGCGCCGTGCACACCCCCTTGGCTCCGGCCAGGATCGTCACGGTCGGGGACGGAGCCGTGCAGTCGCCCCGGGCGCCCGTGTAGCCGGCCACGGTTGGCAGCGGCGCCGTGCAGGTGCCAGCCGCCGTCAACTCGGTGTGGGCCGCAGCGGAGGCCGTTGCCTTGGGCGCGGTCAGGGCGGCCCGTGCACCGGCATAGGCAATCATGGTCGGCATCGGCGCGGTCAGGCTGGCTTTACCGACCAGGTTGGTCTGGCCGGTCACGGTCGGGAGTGGCGCCGTGCAGGCGCCATCAGCGGTCAGGGTGGTGATACGCAGGAGCCAAGTCGCGGTAGTGATGGACGAAAAGGCCGTCGAGGTCAGGATGTAATTGACCTCGGTATAGGTGGCGGTCAGATCCACCATGCGCGTAAGATTGTCCACGGAGGCAACGGACCGCGAGCTGCTGTCTGTCCACTCCAGTGCCACCCACTCTTCGTCCGATTCCCGTCGGTAGATCGTCCAGGCGTGCCCATTGTCGCTGGCCGTGCCGAAGCAGGTTATCACCCGGCCGGGAGCAACCCCAGCAGCGAGGAGCAAGGATTGCAGCAGGATCGCCCCGTCTTCGCAGTCGCCATACTGGCGCAGGAGTGTAGCCAGAGCGCAGGTCCAGCGGTCGCCGATCCCACTATCCGTGCTATCCGAGACATAGGTGAACCCGGCCACATACTGCAGGGCCTTGGCGGCAATCTGGTCGGAGGTCGTCAGGCCGGCAAAGAGCTGCGCCGCCGCATCGGCGATGGTTATGTTGCCTTCCTGGAGCAGGGCGACCACGGACGCGGATGAGGCGGAATTGGCGATCGGCGTATCAAGGCCGCAGGAATAGCCCTCGACCGTGGCCAGCGGCGCGACACAGGCCCCGGCTCCAGACGTGTTATAGCCGGACAGAGCGTAGACAGTCGAACTAGGAGCCGCGTTGCTGGCAATGGCACCCGTGTATCCCGCGCAGAAGGCAGGAGGTGCGATGCACTCCGAGGTGATGAGCTGGTGCCCGGCACCGGAGACTTCGGCCAGGGGCGCGGTCATCTCGCCCCAGGCTGGCCGGTAGTCGTCACAGGTGCCCATGACCTCGGGCAACGGCGCCACGCAAATCCCGATAGGCGCCCAGTCGGCGGTGCCAAGCAAGGTCGCAATCGGCGCCTCGCAAATACCGACGCACCCACAGGTTCCGGTGGCGTTTGCTTCAAATAGTGGGGAAACACAAATTCCTGACCCAGAAAATGTGTCATAAAACTTTTCAATTGAATATATAAAATCAAGGAGATTCGCCATATATCAGAACTATTCCTCTTCGATACTTCCAAAGCAGTCGAACGGCTTATATATTGCTATATAAGCTTCATAAAACTCTCTTTCTGTTGTATCTGAACTAGCCTCATTAACCTGCCCATCATCTTCATAATACACAGTCAAGTCAAGCGTTTCTTGCATATTATTAAACCCCATATGATAAAGACACACCACCATATGCAACGCCAGCAACTGCATTACCGTTAAGTTGCAAAATTCCAGATACTGTTTCAGAATCAAGAGATTCATTACTAGATACATCAGAGTAAAATGCTGCGATAGAGTTTGACACAGTAGTCGATATACCTTCGGAAAGGTCTGTTGATGCCGGTATTAAAGTATTCCATTCGTCATATGTTCTAAAATATTTTTCTACTTCTAGTGTAAAAATATTTGTATTTTTTTTAACGTAAAGTCTCCAAAATAAGTCTGCTGAATCTTTATAAAATTGACCATACCCAGTGAACTCAACAAGAAAATTAAAATCATAGTCGCTTCCTGTATCGCTATAAACCATAGCATAATAAGGAAGATATTGACCAACAACATAGTCTCCTTGTGGCGATCCAGACAAAGGAGTTTGTGTTAGTATAACACGACTTCCATATGAATATGGAGCAGAAATATCTTTTCCGCATGTCACACGTATCTTCTGGGGCCACCCAACAAACCTTAGCGGGAAGCACTGTGGGTAAGTTTTATTAATAGGGATCATTATTGTTATCCTTGATTCAGGTATAAAAATTTTTAAGTTATTTACTAGTATATCTTCATAAGTTTGTTTAAAGAATTTGGCACAAATATAACACCAAGAAAATCTTTTTCGTTTACATCAACCGCATTAAGTATGTTGCCGGTAATGTCAATACCGCCCTTATATATATTAACACTAACTGTAGACGGATTTTCGTCTATGTATCTTGATATGGTAAAACACTGAACTGAAAATTTTTCACGTTTGACATAGCATAGTGGGAAAACGTACACTCCATAAGAGTATTTACAAGAATTATACGAAGGCAAACCTTCAGATGATACATATTTAAATGTTGCTGCTTGAAATTTACTTTTTGGAGTCATTACTACTTGTGTTATGTCATCACCATTAAAAAGTGTATATGAATAAAACGGAGCATCTTTACCCAGCGGGAAAGAAAGCATGGAAACATCATAAGAATCATTATATAATTTGTTAGAAAATGGCTTTGTGGAATCATTTAAATAATAATCACTATACGACTCCCAGTAATAACTTTTTGTATCTTCGTTGTATTTTTTTTCTATATACCCTTTACAAAAAACAGGAAGGACCGTAATGCTTTTGTTATCTTCAGACTCAACTTGGTAAAACTGTGATATATAATTTATTAAAGACTTATCATAAGGACTTTTTATATATGAATACCTGCTATAAATAAAAGACTCCCCTGTCACACAGTTGAGTTTATTGTGGTAAAAAAACTGTTCTCCTGTTGTCTCTAAATATTCTTCCGTTATGTAATTTACATACCCGCTAGAGTCTACAGCAGGTCTGCAATTTGTTGTAGGAGTAAATCCAGTATTATTTATTAACACTGAAGAAAACTTGCCATTATAGAATGCAAGCTTATAGGCATAGCATTCTGTTTCGGTAGATATAAAAATATAATTATCTGAAAAATTTATTGACAAGCTAGAAGAGTCAAAGTTTGATCCATATGTTGGCAAATTATACGTTCCAAAGAAACGTGTTGATATAAAAATATTACATATTAAACTTGTTTCAATATCTAAAGCATAAAAATACATCTTGTAATTATCTGTAGAATTGTCCCTTATATCTTCAGAATAATATGCGCATGAACCTTCTAAAATTAAAGTAGAAGCAAAAATTGCAATATTTCTATTTCTCCCAGAGACTAATATTTTTATCTCTTTATAAAAAAATGGTAAAACTCCTGATATATTTTTAAATTTTGTATTAAATAAATTATCATTCAACTTTGATACTTTTATAACATCTGTCGAAAAGTTTATAAACGATGCACACACTGATCCATCTTTTTTATATATTGCAACGAATTTACCTTCTTCTTGATCTTGTACTTTAATTTTATTATCACTATTAACACTAACTTTTGCTGTATAACTATTAAAACACCTTCCAACCGTCACCACCGTCCCATCATCAAAATACACGGTGTGACTGTAGATTTGCAGGTTCCACTTGTTGACGTACTGGAGCGTTTGCAGGGCATTCCGCACATATCCCAGACGAGAAAGGCCGGCCTCCTGGTCACCAACAAAGCCGGCGAAATAATCGCCAGACTGGAAACCATGAAGGCCGGCTAAGATGCTCATGCGCTCACCTGGGGCCATGCCCCGTGGTTACGGTTGCCTAGCTGGCGTCCCCAGCGCTGTAAGTCGCCGTACCAACGCTGGTCGAAGCGTGACGCGCCCCAAGGGCGGAGGCTGCAAGCTGTGCCGTATCGATAGGGGGCGTGCCACCGGGCAAGAGTTCCGGCACACCGCAAGACGGGGAACTCGGGACCTGCTGGACCGGAGCGTTCGCTTCGAGCCACAGCTTGAGACCGTCCGCGATGGTAAGGATATCGTCCAACGCTGCGGCTGCCGTCACCGCCGGACGGCATTTAGCCAGATCGGTCGCATTGTTCAGAATGCACAGGGCAGACTGCAATTCCATCTTCTCAATCTCCTTTAGGGCTATTCCGGCTTAGGACGCCGGATTGATGTACGAAAAGCTGTCGATGGTTGTGGTGGCCCCAACCGTGATCGACGTAGAACTCATGTTGAGCTGCGCACCGGAGGTAGAGACCGAGCCGTCGAATCGAATAGCCGTGGTGCTGGCTCCAGTGGCCACATCATTGGCATAAAAGCGAAACCAGGTGGCCGTACCGGCTGCCAAACCGAGACCTGACCAGATCTCAGCAACCGCCTTGGCAATAGCACCGTTTGCCGGATCGCCGAAATTGAGCCCATTGGTCGTAGTTCCTGCTGTAAACGCTCCCGAACTAGCTGTAATCCGTATCAGCTTGGTACCGTTCTCGACATCATCAGCCGAAGTCGGCTGCGTGCCACCGTAAACGTCGATGACGCCACCCGCGAAGATCGTCTTGAACGGGTTTGTGCCGAGCAGCGCATTGCGCATGCCGGTGGAAAGTCGCAGAGCCATATCGTCCTCCTACGGATGATAGATGGCCACGACTCGGCGCGGCAGCAGCAGTATTGCACCACCGCTCGCCGTGGCGTTCATGGCCACTTTGTCGAAGGTGAGTTTGAGGATGTTGCCTTCGGGGAGAGCCAGCTCCAGCCCTCTGGCCGTGGCCCAGAGGTACGCCCGAATGGGGTTGAGCTTGGACATCACGTCGCTGGCCAGCACCGGCACGCACATGCGC